>Ga0074046_10003483_pt1 | contig 13142 bp, 14 predicted proteins | sample BogForMeECP23OM3_FD_94441 | JGI IMG/M metagenome (GOLD analysis project Ga0074046, IMG submission 94441) | Bog forest soil microbial communities from Calvert Island, British Columbia, Canada - Bog Forest MetaG ECP23OM3 | ecosystem: Environmental > Terrestrial > Soil > Wetlands ...
CAGTCCGCGCGTGCTGTCGGTGATCGGTCGCGCGCCGATTGCGGAACTAAACGAGCGCTTCGGACTCAGGCTTTCGGAGGCGGATGAGTATGCTACCATCGGCGGACTGGTGGTCGAACGACTCGGGCACATTCCCAAGCCCGGTGAAAAATTGATCGAGGGCGATCTGACGATCACCGTCACGCGCAGTGACGCACGCGCGGTGCGCGAACTGATGTTGACCTTGGCGCACCCGATCCGCCCCGAGCTCCTCAAGCGGCGATGACCGAACAGCGAATCCGCCAAATCCTCGACGGTGTTGCCGCCGGCAGCATGACGCCCGGCGCGGCGTTCAAAGACCTCCGCGAGCTGCCGTTTCAGGATCTTGGCTTTGCCAAGCTCGACAGCCACCGGAGCGTCCGGCGCGGGATTCCCGAAGTGATTTTCGGTGAGGGCAAGACGGCCGACCAGCTCGCGGCGATCGGAGGGCGCGTGCTCGCGGCGGGGACGAATCTGATCATAACGCGTCTAGCCGCGGACAAAGCGCGTATCGTCAAACGCAAAATTCGCGCATTGGTGTACCACGCCGACGCCCGGCTCGGCGCGGTGGTGAAGGAGCGCCGCAGGCCGTCGGGACATGGCATCGTGATGGTAATAAGCGCGGGCACGTCCGATATTCCGGTCGCGGAGGAAGCCGCGCTGTGCGCCGAGCTGTTTGGAAATCGCGTGGCGCGCGTCTACGACGTCGGCGTCGCGGGAATCCATCGCCTGACTGCGAACCTCGAAGTGATTCGCGAAGCGAGCGTGCTGATTGTCGTGGCCGGCATGGAAGGCGCGCTGCCTTCGGTCGTCGCGGGCCTGGTGGATAAGCCCGTGATCGCCGTGCCGACCAGCGTCGGTTATGGCGCGTCGATGGGCGGGCTGGCCGCGTTGCTGGGGATGCTGAATTCGTGCGCGAGCGGCGTAACTGTCGTCAACATCGACAATGGCTTCGGCGCGGCGCTGGCGGCCACGCTGATCAACCGCGTCGGAATCGAGCGCGACGGTCGCTGATGGCGAAGCGCATATCAATCACCAGCGGGCGCGCGCGCCGCGCGATCATGATGGGCGAGCTCGCCTCGCAAGTCGGCTCCAGCTACCTGTGGAACCAGTTGCGGCGCCCGTTTCTGAGCGCAACCGCGCGCGAACGCGAACTGCTGGAAACTCACATCCGCAACGCGCAGCGAATCGTCGAGAGCTCCAAGCAGCTGCGCGGCGCCTTCATGAAGCTCATCCAGATGCTCTCGATTCGCAAGGACCTGCTGCCGGGCGAGGCGCTCGACGTGCTGCGCGCGACGCAATCGAGCGTGCCGCCGATGAGCTATGCGACAATCTCGGAACAAATCCACCGCGAGATTGGCAAGCAACCCGAGGCGCTCTTCAGGAGTTTCGACCAGACCGCATTTGCCGCCGCGTCGCTGGGCCAAGTGCATCGCGCGGTCACACGCGACGGTCTCGACGTCGCGGTGAAGATTCAGTATCCGGGCGTCGAGGATACCGTCGAGCAGGATCTACAGAATCTCAAGCTGCTGCTGCGGACGCTGCAGGCGCTCGGCCACGACGTGATGCGCCAGCAAATTGATACCAACGCGGTGTACAAGGAACTCGAGCAGCGCCTGCGCGAAGAGCTCGACTACGTGAACGAGGCGCGCAACATGACGGAGTTCGGCCGGCGTCTCGGCGCGGACTCCGAAATTATGATTCCGCACTTCGTCAAGGACCTCAGCTCGCGGCGCGTGCTGACGATGACCTACGTCGACGGCTATCCGCTTGCGGACGTGATGGGGCCGGAAGTCGATGCCGAGCTGCGCGAATGGGTCGCGATCAAAATTCACGAGTTCGCATGGCGGCAGATCCTGGAATTCGGAATGCTGCACACCGATTTTCATCCTGGCAACTACCTGGTGAGCCATCATCCGCGATTGGGCGTGCTCGACTTCGGATCGATTCGGCGGTTCCCGGAGCCCGTGCGCAAGGCGAACCTGCAAGTCGCGCGCGCGATTCTCAGCGGCGACGACAAATCGCTCGCGGCGGCGATGGTCAAGCTAGGGTATCTCGATCGCAATCAGGACGCGGCGCCGATGGTGCGAATCATTCACATCCTGTTCGAGCCGATGAGAGTGGATCGCGCCGTGGATCCGCTCGACTACGATACGGTTGGAAAGGCGGCCAAGGTCGGAGAGCTGGCGCTGGAGAACCGGCTCTACAAATCACCGGCGCACAGCGTGTTTCTGATTCGCGCACTGGTCGGGCTCGAGGGAATCACGCGCGGACTCGCGGTGAAGACCAACTACCGCCGAATCTTCGCGGACTGCGTCGAGCGAATCCCGGGATGAGCGACATTCTCGGTGCGCTGGAGCGTCATCGCGACCATCACTTCAGGCGGGTCGCGTCGCGGCGTGTGACCGGCGAGAAGAGCGCGCTCAAGTTCATCGAGGAAGTCGGATTCTGCACCGGGTTCACCTCTGGGATGGGCGTGCCTTGTCTGCGCGAGGCGATTGCAGGAACGCGCGAACCCTCGATGCCCGAGCACATCCAGCACGACTATGCGATCGGGATGACGTGGCGGATAAAAGACTCGTTGCCGCAGCGCCGCGCCGTCTACTACGGCAAGGTTATCGCGCGCCGGCCGAGTTTCATCGCGCGCGAGATGCTGGGCGTGTTTCTCAGGCTGCGCATCGAGCCGGGCGGCTATCGCAAGCTGTACCTGCGCGGCGGATTGTCGCATTGCGGCAAACTCGTGATGGACGCCCTGACCAAGCGCGGTATGGCCGAGACTCGCGTGCTGAAGTTGTCGAGCGGTTACGCGCTACCGTCGCGGCGAGCGGTGTTCGATCGTGCGATGGCGGAGTTGCAGGAAAAATTTCTCGCGCTCAAAGTGGACGAGCGCGCCGACCCGTTCAGCTACGTCTGGGACACTATGGAGCATCGATGGCCCGACGCGATTGCGGATGCGCGCAAGCTCACGCGGACGCAGGCGGCGTACGCGATCGTCGCGAAATATTTTGAGACCGCGGCGTTTGGGAGTGAGCGTGCGATCGCGCGTCTGCTGGGAATCGACGCGGCGCTGGTCGAAGGCGCGGCGCGCCGACTCGAGCGCGAGGGGGCGATTGCGCGCGGTGTGCGAATCGACGGGAATCCCAACGCGATCAGTCTGCTCTCGACGTTCGCGCCTTAGCTCGCGGCGCTTGTCGCGGGCGACCGTTCCGGTCTAAGAAGGTTCGACAGCGTCTGCGAATACTGGCGACGATTTTCGTTCGGAGGAAGAACCATGCCGCTCGACCCGCAAGTGAAAGTCCTGATGGATCAACTCGCCGCCGCGCCTGGACCCAAGCTGCATACGCTCGAGCCGGCTGAAGCGCGCCGCTTGACCGCCAACATGTTCAGAGTGCCGCCGGAGAGAGGCGAGAAAGTCGCCAAAGTTGAGGATCGCAAGATTCCCGGGCCGGCGGGAGAGATTCCGATTCGCATCTACACTCCCGAGGGCTCAGGTCCGTTTCCGGTGCTCGTGTTTTTCCACGGCGGCGGATGGGTGATTATGGACCTCGATACTCATGACGGACCGTGCCGCGCGCTTACCAAAAAGGCCGGATGCCTGACGGTGTCAGTCGGCTACCGGCTCGCGCCTGAAAGTAAATTTCCCGCCGGCGTCGAAGACTGCTTTGCCGCAACCAAGTGGGTCGCGGCGCATGCGAAGGAGCTGAACGCCGATGCGAACCGGCTTGCGGTCGGGGGCGACAGCGCGGGCGGAAACCTGTCGGCGGTGATCGCGCAGCTCGCACGCGACGCGGGCGGCCCTAAGATCGCGCTGCAGCTACTCATATACCCCGCGACCGAGGCCGAGCTCGACACCTACTCGCACAAAACTTTCACCGACTACTTTCTGACCAAGGACGACGTGATTTATTTCTGGAAGCATTACCTGCGCAGCGCGGCGGACCGCAAAGATCCGCGCGTCGCGCCCGCGTTGGCGAAGAACTTCAAGGGATTGCCGCCCGCGCTCATCATCACGGCGGAATTCGATCCGCTGCGCGATGAGGGCGAGGCCTACGGCGAGAAGCTGCGCGCCGCCGACGTGCCGGTGACCGTCACGCGCTACGAGGGAATGATCCACGGATTCTTTTCGATGTACGAAGTGCTCGACAAGGGCAAGCTTGCAATCGAGGAATCCGCCGAAGCGCTCAGGCGAGCTTTCGCGAAATAGGGGTGGGGTCACCACTGCTCGTAGTGCACTGAGCGGCGCTCGTAACCGGCGCCGCGCAGCAGGTCGCGCAATCGGATCACCCCCTTACCGACGCCGCAGATATAGAAGTGGCGCGTGCGATTGGCGTCGCGAGTGACCCATCGCGCTTGCGCCAACGCGAACAGGGCATCGTAAATCTGTTCGGGAGGCTTGATCGCAGTCTCGTACGAAAAATCGGCGGTACGCGCGAGCGCGTTGAGTTCGGCGGCATACAGGATGTGCTCGTGATCCGGTGCCGCGTAAATCAAATGGATCTTCGGCGCAGGGGATGAGGCGAGCGCCCGCTTCAGCATCGGGCGGATCGGCGCGATCGCCGTTCCTTCCGCGATAAAGCACAGTTCCGCTTCGGGCGCGCGATCGATCGTGAAGGCGCCGAACGGACCGCTGAAATCGAACGTGTCGCCGACGCGCCGCTCGAACAGCCATGCGACGCCGCGCCCGCCCTCGACCCGATTGAAGCAAATCTCAAATGGGCCGCGATTTTCCGGGTCCGACGCAATCGAGTAGGGACGCGAACGCGTTTCGTCGCCGAGCGGAATCGTGATCGAGATGAACTGGCCGGGGATAAATCGCAGATGCTTGCCGCTGGCGAGCGAGAGAAAAAGCGAGCGCGTGTCCGTCGCGTGATCGAAAAGTCTCTCGACGCGCGCATTCAGCGTCGTGCGCTTACCGGCTGAAGCGGGAGATGGTTCGCCCGTCATTCTTCGGCCGCCTCGCTGACCTGGTTAATCGTGTAGCGTGGGACCACGATGACGATTTCGGCGTCGGGATCCTCGATTACGGCCTGGCATCCCAAGCGCGACGTCGGCGTCAGTCCCGGCGCCTTGTCGAGCAGGTCCTCCTCCTGCTCGCTCGACTCGCCGAGCTTGTTGAATCCCTGCTTAACGATCACGTGGCAGGTCGTGCACGCACAATTGCCGCCGCATGCGTGCTCGAGATGGACGCCGTGACCCAGCATCACGTCGAGAATCGAGCCGGGCTTGCCGTCGTGATGGAACGGAGCCTTGGCCGGGTCGAACTCGATTACTTTTTCCGGATCGCCGTTTTCGAATTGGATTCGCAGTTTCGCCATCGGAGTCAGGCCATATTGAGATTATGCGCTGCGTCGAGGCGGTGAAACCGGCCCCTGCGACCCCGAAGCATCAGCGCTTGCATCTTCGCCCGATTTTCGCCATCATCTGACACCTCAGAAGACCGAGGGGAGAAGCGCAATGGCGACGCTGACCAAGCGGCAAAAGCAGATACTCGACTATCTGACCGACTATGACAACGAACACGGCTACAAGCCCACGCTTGCCGAAATCGGGCAATACTTCGGGTTGTCGTCGCTCGCCACCGTGCACAAGCATCTGCACAACCTCGAGCAGAAGGGCTTCATCACGCGCCAACACAATCACAGCCGGGCGCTGGAAATTGTGGCATCGGAGAAGCATGAAGCGCCAAGGGCGATCCGTTTGCTTGGCACAGTCGCGGCGGGCGCGCCGATTGAGGCGGTCGAGAACAGCGAAACGATCAGCGTGCCCGACGACTTCATTCGTCGCGACAATACTTTTTGCCTTCGCGTGAAAGGCGACTCGATGATCGAAGACGGCATTCGCGACGGCGATTACATAATCGTCGAAGGCCGCGACAGCGCCGACAACGGCGAGACGGTGGTCGCGCTGATCGGCAACGAGGCGACGGTCAAGAAGTTCTACCGCGAATCGGGCGGGCAGATCCGGCTGCAGCCTGCGAACTCGGCAATGCAACCGATCATGGTGGACGAAGGCGACCTGGCGATTCGCGGCGTGGTGGTCGGCCTGATGCGTCACTACCGCTAAGCACGGGTCGAGCGCGCGGGAACTGAGTTGAATGTGAAACCCCCGTCGGTTTCACGCTCCCTTGGGCAGGGGTGACCCCTGCACCCAGTGTTAAGATCAGAAAGATGCGGGACTTCGTCCCGGTTAGAACTGGTTGGTGGGAAGGCGCTTAGGTGCGGATGAAATGAGATTCGGCGATTGGATCGACGACCGGGATGATAACGACGAAGGCCGAGCCCCGCGGCTGCTGGCTTTGGACGAAAATTTTCCCACCTAGCGCCTCGACGTTGCGCTGAACTACGGCGAGACCCAAGCCCATTCCGCGGTGTCTGCGGATACTCGAATGCGAAAGCTGAGCGCACGGCTTGAATGCCTGCTCGAGCTTCTCGGCCCCAATTCCGGGTCCCGTGTCACGGACTTCCAGTTCAATCGCGGAGCCGAGTTGTGACGACACGGCCGGGCGGATCGCGATCGTGACGCTGCCCCGTTCGGTAAACTTGATTGCGTTGACCGCGAGGTTGAGCAGTATCGACCTGATCGGCCGCCGCCGCGAGCGAAAAACCGGGGGCGCGGTCTCGAGATCGAACTTGATTTCAAGTCCTTTGGAATCGTTGGCAGCCTCGAGCACCGGCGCGACGTCGCCGATGAGATCGTGCAGGTGGATCTCCTCTTCATCTGCCGCCTCGGCCATCGCGTCCGCGACCGAAAAGTCCATGACGTTTTCGACCGTCTGCGCCAGGTCGTGCGCGTTGGCGTTCATGCGTTCGATAATCTGCTTGTGGCGATCGCCCAGCGCTTCGCTAACCTCGTCGCGCAGGATGTCGAGATAACCGAGGAGCGCCTGAACCGGAGAGCGAAGTTCGTGCGCAAGGTTGGCAAGGGCCTCCATATGCAGCCCTTGCTCCCAGTGATCCGCCTGTATTCTCGAGCGGATTCCCCCGGCCACCGCCGACGCGACGGTTGCAACCGTCCCGTGACCATTATTTGTCAGATTCGACAACGCCTCTTTTCCGATCCCTGGTTGGCTTCGCTACGCGGTAAATTTTCTGTGCGAGCTATGCGTGCCAATTGCCATCCACATTGCGACAAAGGCTTGGCGACGTGAATCGGAAAATCACCTAAAACGCTGGGAAAAAGTACCTAGAGGAGGCGGAAAGAGTACCTAGCGAAAATCCGCCCCGAGCGCGGTGCCCAAATTTGGCCGCCGCGGGTTCTCCTCAGCACTCAAAATGTAGTCAGCACCGCGTCCGTGCTTGCTGCGAACGCGAATCCATCCTTACTCTAAAATCGACCCGGTCATCAGCAGAAACAACGGAGACCTTATTGGGAAACAATCATTGAAAACTGCAACCCTGTCATACTTCGCGCAGCTATCGCTCAGGGGCTGCCCCTCTCATATAGTGTGACTCGGACGACACTCGGTGGAACAGAAAAAACTCTCGGGCGTTGCAGCTGGCCTGATGCCCTTCGCGCCCTGGATACTCTACGGCTTCGCTTGGGGCTTTAATCACTGGCGCGTGGCGACCGGCGGCGGGTTAATCTTGTGCCTCGCATCCCTGGCCATGACGATCCGTCGCGGCGCTTCGATCAAGCTACCGGACTGGGCCACGCTGGCCTTTTTCGTGATCGCGTCGGTCATGATCATAGGACTACGCTCGACCGCGTTTACGGTTTACAGCGCGGTCGTCGTCTGGTCATGCTTCGCGTTGGCCGCCTGGGGTTCGGTCGCGATCGGCCATCCGTTCACGGCGGCCTATGCCCGCGAAACCGCACCGCCGGAATTCTGGGAACATCCGATCTTTATCCGGCTCAACCTGCTGATGACGCTAGTCTGGTGCGGATTGATGACCGTTAACATCGGTCTCGCCGTAATAGGTGTGATAGTCGGGGGCAACCTGGCCAAGCCGCTACTTAGTTATGCGCTGCCGATGGCAATGTTGATTTCAGGGTTCGCATTCAACAGCCGCTTCCCCGCGCGCTACCTCGCGCGATCCGGATTTCAGATCCCCGCGGGAAGCGCACCAGCCGCATAGTTAGTCGGAAGCAGAGACGTACCGCTTAATTTGTTCCACTCGTTCGGATAACTCTCGAGGCGCAACTCTTACGCATTCGTAGCCGAAGGAGCGATAGGTCTCGTCGTGAACTCTTTCAAATTCTAAAGACTTCTCGAAGCTGATCCTTCTGGCATCGGAAGGTTCGCAGAATCCCAGGTTCTCGATGAAGAACACCTGCTTCTCATAGATCTGCTCTTTCCTTATTCGTTCTATTTCATCGGTCAGAACTATCGAAACAGGAAAGCCGAGCCAGACGCTTAGCGCATAGGTGCATAGCGGCGACCGATCATAGAACTGCACTCCTACCACATCAGTCAGGCGCATCTGTCGAAGCTTCTGCAGATCAGTAATGTCGTCGATAAAAGAAGCAAGCGTCCATGGTTCGGCAATGCCCTGCGCCTGTCGCAGAGCGATGATGTCGGTCGCAGCTTCTTCGACAACCAGGTAACCCGCGAGTTCCAACGATCGAAGAATCGAAGTTTTACCGCATCCAGGAGTGCCAGTAAGGATGCATCGTTTCATTTTAGTCGCTTGGGAAAGCGGTCGCGTGATCTCGCCTCCTTGACAGAAAGATGACCCCATAGTAGCAACGGCTCAAAGTAACAGCAATTCGACGATTCTGAAGGGGGTGACTAATGCCTAAACCATCGTCAGACAGGAAATCCTTGTCCCCGTTTTGGGCCCGTTTTGCAAAAGCTTCGGCCTTCGTCGCCGTTTTCCTCAGTGCCGTACCTACGTACCAGCAATGGTTTAAGTCGTTCCAGTTCAACGTGCCTTTTCGAAACGTATCTGAAGCAGAAAACCAGGATGAGCTGTGGCAGGAGAACAAAGACTGTTACAAGCAGGCCACTCCCATCCAGGTAAAAACCAGTACGAATGACGCGCTCAGCGTGACCGTCTGTCCTGCCACCGGCGACATTCTTCTTGACGTACAGCGAGCCGGCGGTCATCAGCAGATAACTCGCTGGATAGGGCTACAGAATATCGAGACGACTGCGGTGGCGTCCGGTATTTTATCAACAACCGCATTTGCGGCCGAAGCACCAATTGAAATCGCGCAGGTGCCAACCGTCGTCCTCTGCCAGCGATTCCTTGGCCCCGGGCTTCTTTTGCGACGTGTTAAGTTCGCGAACGGGCAATGCGTTGACCAGCAAATCAACACATACTCGGGCCTGGTAGTGAGCACGGTGCCCGCTTCGTGCGTCCCCAATTGCTAAAGAGACACTGACGTCATCCTGAGCTCGGCGAAGGTTCTAGCGCATTCCTGAACGCGCGTCATCGGAGACGCGGTTCAGGAATAATCGGAAAAGTTAGCTAATCGCGGTGGGGTCAGGAAACTTTGTCGGGCTTTGGGGCTTCGGTGGCTTTGGCTTCGTCGGGCTTGGCGACCGTTTTGGCCGCGTCGTCGGGCTCGTTCATCGCGCGCTTGAAGTCGCGAATCGCCTTGCCCATCGCGCCGCCGACATCGCCGAGCTTGCTGGGCCCGAAGATGACCAGGATGATCAGCAAAATGATCAGCAGATGAGTTGGCGCAAAGAGGTCCATATTTTTCTCCGGGGCTGCCGCAGCCCGCCGTCCCACTGAAAAGTCTATATCCTTGACTATCGGATTGCCACGTCTATTCCCGGCGCTCACGCCGACCGTGCGGGCTCCTGATGGACCGGGCTGTCGCCATCCAGATGATAGCGCTGAACCTTGCGATACAGCGTCGAGAGGTGAATGCCTAGCACCTGCGCCGCCTTGACCTTGTCGTTTTCGACTTTGTCGAGCACGCGCTTGATATGTTCGCGCTCGAGCTCCTCGAGCGTCAGCCCCGTATTCTCGATACTCGCCATCACGGGCGACGTGCTGCGCAGCTTGTCTGGAAGGTCGTGCGAGTGGATGACGTCGGTCTCGGCCAGGATCGCGGCGCGCTCGACGGTGTTCTCGAGCTCGCGGACGTTGCCCGGCCACGCGTAGTTGAGCATCAGGCGCATCGCGCCCTTGGAAAAACGCATCGCGGTCCGCGACAGCGACTTCTCGTATTTGCGCAGGAAATGATTGGCGAGCAGCGGAATATCGTCTTGGCGCTCACGCAAGGCGGGCAGATTGATGTTGATGACGTTGATTCGGTAGAGCAGTTCCTCGCGGAAGCGGCCGGCCTTGACCTCGGCTTCGAGGTTTTTGTTGGTGGCGCACAGCACGCGCACATCGAACGCCACCGGATCGTTGGCACCGAGCGGGTAGGCCTCGCGCTCCTGCAGCGCGCGCAACAATTTCACTTGCAGCGCGAGCGGCAGCTCGCCGATCTCGTCGAGCAGGATCGTGCCCTTGTCGGCGGCTTTGAGCAGACCGACTTTGTCCTGGCCGGCGCCGGTGAACGCGCCGCGCTTGTAGCCGAACAGCTCGCTCTCGAGCAGGTTCTCCGGCAGCGCGCCGCAGTTGATCGGCAGGAAGCGGTTGTTGGCGCGATCGGAGCTGAAATGAATCGCGCGCGCGACCAGTTCCTTGCCGGTGCCCGACTCGCCGGTGATCAACACGCTCGAATCGGTGCGCGCGACTTTTTCCATCACGCGGAACGTCGCTTCGATCGCATCGCTTTTACCGATGATGCTCTCGAAGCGATATTTCTCGCGCAGTTCCTGGCGCAGAAAACGATTTTCCCGGAACAACGCCTTGCCCTCGAGCGCGTTGCGCATCACCTTTTTCAAATGATCGTTCGCAAACGGCTTGGTGATGTAATCGTAAGCGCCCTGGTGCAGCGCCTCGACCGCCGACTCGACGCTGGCGTACGCGGTGACGATTATGCCCATCACCTCGGGGTCGAGCTCGCGCATCTTGCGCAGCAGGTCGAGTCCGCTGCCGCCGCTGGTCAGGTTAAGGTCTAGAATCGCGAGATCGATTTTTTCTTTTTCGAAGATATGCAGCGCCACTTCGGCGGCCGGCGCCTCCATGACCTCGTAGCCCTCGCTACGCGCGAGCTGCACGATGATCGAGCGCATCAACGGTTCGTCTTCGACGATCAGCAGCCGGTATGGTCCCCGTTCCTGTGCGGTCCATGAAGCGTCGTTGTTCATTGAATCCCGGTCACGATGCTGCCATTTCCGCGGCCTGTTGCGCGCGCACCGCTTCCTCGGCGGCCCCGAGCGTGATCGTGACCGCAGTGCCGCGGCCGACCTCGCTGTCGACCCTAATCGTGCCCTGGTTGGACAGGATCATGCGCTGGCACAGCGACAGTCCGAGTCCGACGCCGGCGCCCGCGGGCTTGGTGGTGAAGAATGGATCGAAGACGCGCTCGAGATGTTCGCGCGGGATTCCGATTCCGTTATCCACGACCTTGATCAGCACCCGGCGCGATTTGTCCGCGCCTTGTCCGGCACGCTGGTTCTCGGTGATTACCTTGATTACGGCGCCCTCGGCGGGCGACGCGTCGGCGGCGTTGAAGAGCAGGTTGAGCAGCACCTGCTGAATTTCGTTGTCATCGGCGAAGGCGCGGCGGAGGTCGGGCGCCAGAATCGGTTCAACGCGGATGCCGCTGAAGCGCTTGTTGTAAGTGATCAGGCGCAGAGTCTCGGCGATGAGTCCGTTGACGTCCACCGGCTTGCGCTGCGCAGTGGTGGGCCGCGCGAAATTCACCAGGTCCTTGAGCGTGCTCGAGATGCGCGTGATCTGCGACAGGATGGTGTGCATCGTGGTGCGCCGCTCCGGGTCTTTCTCGCCGGTGAGTATCGATTGAACCAACGACGAGATCGACGCGAGCGGATTGTTCACCTCATGCGCGACGCCCGCCGCGAAGGTGCCGGCCGCCGCCAGCCGCTCGGCCTTGATCAGCGAGTCGAGCATTTCGCGCCGCTGCGTAACGTCGCGCAGGATCATCTGGATAAATTGTTTCTTGCCGTAGGTGATGAGCGCGGAGTTTACGTCGAAGAAAAACGGCCCAACCGGGAATTCCGAGGTCTGCGCCGATCCCTCGCGCAAAACGGTCTCGAGGCTGTCGATGACGCTTTGTCTCAGCTCCGGCGGCACCAATTCTGGCACCGGACTTCCAATGATCTCCGTCTTGGCATGCTCAAACCCGTGTTCGGCTTCCAATTGATGAAGCCGCAGGGCGGCCGCGTTCAGACCCATCACGATCCAGGTATGCGGCTCGATCTCGTACATCGGATCCGGCGCGTGGTCGATGGTGTTGCGATACTTCTCTTCGGATTCGCGCAGCAGTCGTTCGCGCGATTCGATGTAGAACTGCGAGACCATCAGGCGCCGTTCGTCGATTGCCGCGACCATCAAATCGCGCACCCGCTCCATCGAGGGACCGGTCATCGTGGATTTAACGTGATTGAGAATTATTTGTTTGAGAGCGATGTGGATAACGTTGAACTGGGACGGCTTGGCCCGCGCGAGCATCCCCTCCTGGCAATGCCGGCGCAGGTAAACGTAGGTGCAAACGTTGTCGGGATCGCGCAGATGGTCAACGAAGCGGATGAGAGCATTGACCATGTTGTCTTTGCGGCCATTCTCGTCGTACTTGGAATGACCGTGAATGATGTAGGCGATCGATTCGCCCCACTGATCGACGATCCCGTCGAAGTGCCGGTCGATCAGATCGGCCGCCTCGGCGCGAATCTGGAGGCACTCGGGGGTGCGGCTCCAGATAGTCTCGCCCCAAAGTCGCGAGAGCGATTGTTCGATCTCGGCGAGCTGGCTTCTTATCGCCTGCAGCTCTTCAGGGGTCGCCTCAATCGGCGCGTCGTTTGTTTCACGATGCATTTTCGACTTTGAAGGTCTGTCGCATCCACAGGAGAACGGTAGTTTCATTACGGTACAACCCGGTGGGAAGATTTCAGTGTTGATATCTCGTCTGAGCTATAACATTCGCAAAATAACCAATCTAGCGTGTGCATTGAGGCGGCATCCTGCTTGATTTTGCACCGTGCGAATTGCGGTGCTCGGTGGCCGGAGGCGCAAATCGTACATGGTCATCCCAATTGGTTTGTCTCGGGCGCATTGTTGGCCGAATAAGCTCGATAATAGCTGTGTTTTTCCGGTGGC
>Ga0074046_10003484_pt1 | contig 13141 bp, 6 predicted proteins | sample BogForMeECP23OM3_FD_94441 | JGI IMG/M metagenome (GOLD analysis project Ga0074046, IMG submission 94441) | Bog forest soil microbial communities from Calvert Island, British Columbia, Canada - Bog Forest MetaG ECP23OM3 | ecosystem: Environmental > Terrestrial > Soil > Wetlands ...
CATCCGCTATTCGTCAGGAAGAGCGACTACGCGAAGGCGCATGGGATCGCTACGAAGGACGTAAAGTCGAATACCACCGGATCCGGCCCTTCGGGTTCTTTCTTGGGCAGCGACATGCGCGCGGCCTATTACCAGGGAACGGCGCTTACCGGATCGGGCCAGAACATCGCCCTGTTCGAACTCGCTGGCTCTGATCTGGTCGACCTGAGTACGTATTACAGCAACGTCGGGCAAAAAGAACCTTACACTCCGACGCTGGTTTCGACGGGCGGGTACGCTACGACGTGCGTTTACGGCAGCGGTGGCAGCAGCGCTTGTGACGATACGGAGCAGACCATCGACATGACACAGGCGATGGGCATGGCCCCCGGCTCCACGATGCTCTACATGTATGTGTGCGGCAACGTCAAAGCCAATGGATCGGGAAATTTCAGCGACACTGCCTGTATCAGCGCGATGGTTTCGACTACGGACGCTCCCTTGAGCAAGCAGATCAGCTGCTCGTGGGGATGGACGCCGGCCGATGCCAGCACGCTCGACCCGTACTTCGAGCAGATGGCATCGCAGGGCCAGAACTTCTTTGTCGCGTCTGGCGACAGTTCTACCTGGTCTTCGTCGAATGAGGCTTGGCCGGCCGACGATGCCAACGTCGTCGCCGTCGGCGGCACGGATTTGACAACCTCCGGCGCGGGTGGTCCCTGGAGTTCGGAAACCGCGTGGGCCGATAGCGGCGGCGGCATCTCCCCGGACTCGATCCCGATTCCTTCGTGGCAGAAAATCTCGGGCGTGATCAACTCCTCCAACAAGGGGTCCACGACCCTGCGCAACGGCCCCGACGTCGCGGCCGAAGCCAACTTTGACTTTTACTATTGTGCGGACCAAACAAGTTGCAGCACGGGATTGGGCGGAACCAGCTTTGCCGCGCCTATGTGGGCCGGCTATCTGGCTCTGGCCAATCAACAGGCGGCCGCCAACGGTCAGACGATCGGCTATATTAACCCGATCATTTACCCGCAAGCCGCTGCTGGCGGAACGACCTACAGCAACCTTTTCCACGATATCACCAGCGGCACTTCGGGCAGTTACTCGGCCACAACCGGCTACGATCTGGTGACCGGCTGGGGCAGTCCGAAAACCACCGGCCTCATCAACCTGCTGGCTGGATCGTCGACGCCGAGCTTCACGCTGTCGGCCTCGCCGAGCAGCCTGACCATCACGCAAGGCAGCAACGGCACCAGCACCATCACCGTGATACCCGCCGGCGGATTCACCGGCAGCGTCACCCTGACCGCGTCTGGCTTGCCCAGTGGCGTGACCGCGAACTTCGGCACCAACCCGACAACCTCAACCAGTGTGCTCACGCTCACCGCGAGCGGCACCGCCACCACCGGCACCGCGACAGTGACCATCAGTGGAACCTCGGGCAGTTTGAACGCAAGCACCACGATAGCGCTTACGGTGAATGCGGCGGCTTCGCCGAACTTTACCATCAGCGCCTCGCCAGCTTCTCTGACCGTTGTGCAAGGCAGCAATGGAACCAGCACCATCACCATTACCAGCCAGAACAGCTTTAGTTCTGCGACTACTCTGACAGCCACGGGCTTGCCCAGCGGTGTGACGGCAGGGTTCTCGGTCAACCCGGTAACTCCGCCAGCAAATAGCAGCGCGACGTCCGTGCTCACGTTAACGGCTTCGGCGACGGCGACCACTGGAACCGCTACGGTAACTGTGACCGGAACCTCGGGCACGCTCGTCCACAGCACGACGATCGCGTTGACGGTGAACTCGTCAGGCGGCGGAGCGCAGATCGCAACCTATAACGCCACCTACACGGCTCCGGCCTGCTTGACCGCGGGCTCGTCGTGTGCCTCGGGTACGTCGGTGTCCACGAGTCTGCTGAACTCGGCGGGCAACCTCTCCGGTCCTAAGGAATCCAACGCGCCCAACACGCTCAAGGCCAGCAGCTGCGCCGACGGCACAGTATCTGGAACCTACCACAGCGGCATGGAGTCCGACGATTTGATCGTGGTCTCTAGCGCCAGCGGCAATATCACACACGGCACCTCGGTGACGGTCAAGGCATCGTGGTGGGCGTATAGCACAACACAGGACTATCTTGATTTTTACTACACGGCGAGCGTTACCAGCCCATCGTGGGTCCTGATCTCAGCCAACAACCTGGCCACGTCGACAACCGCGGAAAACACGACGACGGTCACGTTCACTCCGCCCACCGCCGGAACGTATGCGGTGCGTGCGCAGCTCCGTTATGATCCAGGCAGAAAAGTGACAAGTCCGTCCGCTTGCCAATCCAACAGCGGCTATGACGATCACGACGATCTGGTTTTCGTCGTGCAGTAAACGCCGTCTACTCAAGGAACGATCGGCAACCACGCGGTCCTTCCACCAACCATTCGAGCCGGTTCCGCAAGGGGCCGGCTCGATGTTTATCGGACCACTGCACCGCTGTGACCCCAGCCCTTGCATTTCTTCGCACTTTGGCGCAAGGTTTTCTGCTGGGAAAGGAGAGGCCTGCCCCTCATGATCTATCTTCTCGTCCATCACGAAGTTGCCGATTATCCGGCATGGAAATCGGTGTTCGATTCTTCGCTCGACTGGCGCACGCGCAACGGCGAACGCAACTGCCGGATTTTCCGCGGCGTGCAAAACCCCAATGAATTAACGCTCCTGTTTGAGTGGGAGGACTTCGATAGGGCGCGCTCTTTCATGGCCTCTGAAGATCTGAAAAGCCGCATGGCGAAGGCTGGAGTTAAGGGCGTACCGCAAGTCGAATATCTCACCGAGATGTTCAGCATCCGGCGCAGCGCCGCCGACTGAAGTCGCTCCTGGCGGTGCGGCGCTCGCCGCACCGCACACGGTTCCGGGGTCTCATCTGGTTTCTCCAAAAACCGGGGGAATCCCTTTTTGCCTGCCGGCATCCAAAGAGTCGTTAGGCAAGAGAGACGAAAGGCTCTTGGGTGCGAAGGCGTCATCCCCTTTTATCCCCTTGCCCAAAATTCGCAGTCGCAGGAGAGCTTATGGCCAAGAAACCAGTCTCCAACCATTCTCGCAAGGTTTCCGCACAACCCCACATCCACCAGTCTGCGAGGGAAATTCAGCCCTTTGGCAGCGTAACCGCTATGTTCCCACTACAACTTGAAGAACCGGTGCGCCTCGAAATGACCGAGCAACTGAATCAGTTGCTGGCCGACACCATCACCCTGCGCGATCTCTACAAGAAATCGCACTGGCAGGTCTCCGGGCCGACCTTTTATCAACTCCATCTATTGTTCGACAAGCATTATGAGGAGCAGAACGAGATTGTCGATACGATCGCGGAGCGAATCCAGCTTTTGGGTGGAGTCAGTATTGCGATGGCTCACGACGTGGCCGAACTCACGAGCATCCAGCGCCCCCCAAAAGGGCGGGAAGAGGTTCCCGTTCAGATCTCGCGCCTCTTGGACGCGCACGAAATCATCATCACGCACTGCCGCGAATTGGCCGAACGCGCCAACAAGCTAGGCGATCCGGGAACAAACGATATGGTGGTGAGCGACGTATTGCGGTCGAACGAACTCCAGACCTGGTTTCTCAGTGAGCATTTGGTCAATATGCCGTTGACCGAGGTTGAAGAGCCTGAGGAAAAGTCCGCTTGAGCAACGAACGAATGCAGGCATTCGGCGAAGACGCGGCCCTGTGCCGCGTCTTTCATTATCGCAAGATGAATTGTTGAGCCCGACGAGGCCTACGGATCGTACACCGTGGTGTGCATGCCAGCGTGGCGAGCGGCTTCCTGCATTCGCTCGAGCTTCTGCTTCTGCTGTTTGAGCTGATCTTCCATCTCGTGCAGGCGTTCCATTGCCCTCGCTTCCTGCGCGTTGTAGGCTTGGCCAGCGTAATAGCCTGAGGTATAGGGGTTGCCCGGGTCCACGAAATGAATACGGGCGCGGAGCCGGTCGCATCGCGCCTGAAGGTTTGCAATCTTATCCTTCTGTTCAAGAATCTGTTGCCGCCAATGTTCGCCGGCACGCTGTTCTGCGGCGCGCTGCTGGGCAGCTTTCCTACTTGTGGCAGCCCTTGCCGGGTCAGGTGCTGAGTTCTGACTTTGATCGGCGGGTTGCTCCGTATCTCCGTCAGAATTCTTGGGAAGGTCGGCGTTCGTTATCACTTTCGGCGGCGTTGCACCCGCTGCCTCCGCTGCCTTCTTCTCCTGATTCACTCGCGCAATGTCGCCCAGGGATTGACCGGATGAAGTGCCAGATGAGGATTGAACCGGTAAAGACTGGCCGGTTGTGGACTGACCGAACGCCGCAATATTCGTCAGAAGCAGCAACGCTGTGATTGCAACGTCGGCGCGAAAACGTCGGCTGTAAAGTCGGAGCATGATTCGCCCCCTTTTGTGGAGAAACCCGCTGTCGAGATCATGGTAGCGCGGTTGTGGAAGTGCGGCGATTACCCCTGTAACCTGCCGAGGTTACTCACGTCGCTGCCAGCAGTCGCCCGAAAGGCCAGTTCCCGCACGGATTCTGGCGACATTCCGCTTTGTCGCAAGTGCCGGATGCTCAGTGCGTCGTGCCGTTTAGCAAGGCGCACGCCGGATGCATCACGCATCAACTCGCAATGAAAGTATGCCGGTATGGACAACGCGAGCGCCCGCAGCAGGAGCAGCTGACGGGCGGTGGACTTGAGGAGATCCGCCCCGCGGACAACTTCCGTAATGCGCATGGCGGCATCGTCCACTACGACTGCCAGTTGATAGGAAGGCACGTCGTCGCGCCGCCAGATCAGGAAGTCGCCGAAATCGTGCCCCGCCCCATAGCGCTGCTCGCCCAGATTTGAATCGGCGAAGACAACTACTTCGCCGTCCGGAACGCGAAACCGCCAGTTCACTCCCGCCGGGGCAGGGAATTCGGCCGCATCTTTCCTCCCGCGGCAGTGTCCTGGATAGACGGGTTCATCATCCGAATCGTTGGGTGCGCTGGCGGCCTGCGCCAGGTCCTTGCGCGAGCAGGTGCAGGGATAAATAAATCCGCCGTCGCGCAGCCGCCGCCACGCATCGAGATAATGCGCGTGGCGTTCGCTCTGCGCGTACGGGCCATAATCGCCACCGCAGTCCGGCCCTTCAGCCCAGCGAATGCCGAGCCAATGCAGGTCCTCCAGGATGGCGCTGGCAAAGTCCGGCCGCGAGCGTTGCGGATCAAGATCTTCGTTGCGCAGGATCACAGTTCCCTGACGCTCGATAGCCCGCTGTGCCGCAATCCAGAACGTGCGCGCGTGGCCGATGTGCAGCAAGCCGGTCGGCGAGGGGGCCAGTCGCCCGCGGTAGGAGTTTCTGCTCTGCACGCTGGCATTCTATCGCTCGGCCCATCGAACTGTGTTCCGGTCGCCACGCTGTGTCCCGCTCTCCACGCGCGAAATAGGCCACTACGGCCTCAACTCCCGCAGAATCAAAGCCCCGCAAATTGGTCCCACTCCTGCTTTTCTGAAGCACAGCTGCGCCAACCGCAGGGAGGTGACAAGATGTCAACAATTTGGAAAGCCACGAAGAAAAGCAACAACGATTCATTCACCGGCGCGACCGTCTCATCCTGGTCACGCCAGCAGAAACTGGCCATGATTGCGGGCTTCGCGATTCTCGGGGTCTTGCTTGCAGTGAGCGCCTGCTCCAGGCAGTCTGAGAAATCCGCACTGGTCGGCGTTTCCAGCCAGACGTCGAATACGCTGGCCACGTCCACTGTGCCGCAAACTCTGGCGCCACAGACCACAGCGTCCGTAGCGCCGGGTGTTCAAACGGTAGCGAAGAAAGCACCGAAGAAACGTGCCGCGAATGTCGCTTACACGGATGCGAATTCGGGCGTGTCATTCGTTTACCCGCGAAAGTTCGCGCTCGCCACCGGCGACAATGCTCAGCCTCAGTTTGAGGACGATGCCGTGCCCATGAACTTTGTCCAGCCCGGAGGTGCAACCGTGGCGACGGTCGCGTTGCCGAAAACTCTCTATCCTGGAACCGATTTCGCGACAGGTTTTTTCAGCGTGAACGTGAATCGCAACCTTTCGGAAGAGCAGTGCTCGCATTTCGCGTTCATTGACACGCGAAATGCGGATGGCGAGCCGATCGACGCCGAAAAAATCAAAGTCGGCTCCAATGACATGGAGATGACCTCCGAATTCGCAGGCAGCGCCACCAAGCAGGCGGAGGCGCAGTACTACCACAACTACGAAAACGGGGCCTGCTATGAGTACGTGCTGGGTCTGGGAACCGCGGGATACGGCATGACGGACGGAGTGGAACCCGTGAATCGTGACGACGTTTTCGCCCGGCTGGAGAAAATCCTAGCCACGGTCAAAATCCGTCCCGTGGCAGCGGAGCAGACAGCGGAGCATTCCGCCGCCGGTGCCGAGTCCGCGAAGTGAGATGGCAGCGGCATCAGCGATCCAGTCATCCACGATAAAGGGCCACGCGAGACAATGCGTGGCCTTCATTCTTGCTGACATTGCAAGCGTCAATTTTCATCTGGGGCTCGCTCGGAAGCGCAAGCAGGTAGTACAATCCGCAGTTACCCTTTAGGAGGGACTTGTGACTCAGAAAGTGATTGAAGTAGTTGGAACGTCCAAGCAGAGCTTCGCCAAGGCAGCAGAGAGCGCAGTGAAGGAAGCGGCCAAAACCGTGCGCGCCATCAAGTGGGCGCACGTCGATTCGTTCGACATGCTGCTGGACGGCTCCAAAGTCGTGCACTACCGCGCGACGGCCAAGATTTATTTTGACGTTGAAAATTAGAGCTCGCTTGGTCCCATAAGATAATCAGCGGGAACGCTGCTTAGCCCACGCCGCTGTCGCGTTCCGACGCGAGATTGAGGCTGCCCGAGTCGGAGGGGTGGGGATGCATCTAGCTGACCCTGAAGCTGGCGACGCCGGCAATGTTTGCCGACGCGATTTTTTGGTCGCAAGAACGTGGGCGGGGACTTGAGTATAATAATGAACTTACCGTACTTCGTGGGCGCTTAACTCAGCGGTAGAGTGCCATCTTCACACGGTGGAAGTCACAGGTTCGAATCCTGTAGCGCCCACCATTAAGCATTTGCACATGCTGTCGTTGCATACTTCCCGCCTCGGGCAAATGTCCGAAGTAAACCACATTGAGTACGCTAACGCTTCCCCGACCGACTCGCTCTGACCCCGCCCTCCTCATTGCGTCTTGAAGAGCAGAATCGTTGGCAGGACCGGGTTCCCAGCCAAATCGGTAGCGGTAGCGAAGTACGAAATGAACACAGTGTAGGATACCCCTCCCCCGGTAAGGTTCGCCTTCGGTTGGAACGTGACGGTCTTATAGTCCGTTGAGAAGCTTATAGTCGCCGGCACCGCATTGGGCGAGGGACCATACATTACGAAGCTGTTGGTTGGATCGAACGACGCGGGGTCCACAGCTTCGTTGAAGACGACCTGCACCGCTGTGGTTACGGGCACGCTCGTTGCGCCGTTCGCAGGAGTGGTCGACACCACGGTGGGTTGAGTAAGATCGGCCGCGGTCCCGGTAGCAAAGGACTGGGATGGGAAACTGGTCTGGGCATTGCCGGTGATGTCGAGGACTCCGGTCACGTTGATGGTGTAAGTCGTGTTCGGGGCTAACGGCATCAGCGGCAGCAACTGGATACCCTGGTCGCCGTCGTACAGCGTGGCGGCAGTGGAAACTACCGAACTGCCCTGCTTCAGCGTCACGCCGCCGATGGATGCTCCATCAATTGGTTCGCTGAACAAGACTTGCACGGGCGAGTTGATTGCCACTCCCGTGAACCCGCTGGGCGGACTCACCTGCAGAACCGTTGGACCCGTCGTGTCGGTTCCAGTTCCCGCGTAGAACTTCACGCAGTAATTGACCTGCGCGTTGCCGGAGAGATCCGCCATGGAATTGGCGCACATCTGGAACTGATGACTGGCTGTCAAATTGGCCGTTGGCTTCAGCATAACCGTGGTGAGGTCGGCGCTGAAAGTAATGGCCGTCGCGACATTGGTTGCGGCGGTGAGGTCGGAAATGAAGACGTCTTGCGCGCCCGCCGGGTTCACGCTTCCGGGATCCATCGGTTTGTTGAACTGCATGGCGAAGGCAGCATTGGTGCCGACGTATTGGTTGCTGGCCACACTGGCATTCACCACGAACGGGGCAGTGAGATCCGGTCCAGCCAAGGTAGTGAAGTGCGTGGTCTGACTGGCGACGGCGACACCCGCCTCGCTGGTGACGCCATTGATGGCGATTGCCATCTGCGTGCCGGCTGGCAGCGGAGCTTGCGGAATGATCGTCGTCCGCGTGAAGTCTGGCGTGAAGCTGATGCTCGACGGCACTTCCGTAACCGTGCCGCCGCTCACCTGGATCGAACTACCCGTAACCGACACGGGGTTGATCGCCTTGTTGAAGTTCACGCTGACGGGAGCATTCGTTCCGACGTTGACCGCCGCATTGGGAGGCGCAACCGAGACGACAGTAGGTGCGGCGCTATCTACCGCCGAACCAGCAGTGAAACTGTAGCTGAATGGCTGGACGGCGACGCCGTCGATATTCGTGACGGTGCCCGTCACCGAGACCTTATAAGTCGATCCCGCAACGAGATTGCTGGATGGGGCGATGTTGATGACTTGCCCGCCAGCAATCAGCGTGCAATTCGGAGTCAAATAGGTGGCCGTGCTGTTCTGATATAAGGTCACCGAACCCGAGCTTCCATTGCAAGTAACAGTGCTGGATTGCAACGGCTGGTTGAATTCCACCTGGACGACGCTGTTCAGCGGTACGTTGGTGGCGTTGGGGAAGGGATTGACCACCTGCGCAACCGCGGCGCTGTTCGTCAACGAGCCTGCGGCCGTGAAGGTTTCCTCGAAGTTCGTCAGATTGTTTGCGTAAATATCCTGCGCGGTCGAATTCAAGAAGACCTGAATCGGCGCCCCGGCCGCGAAAGCGGAACTGGGCGTGAATTCGATGCTCTGTCCATTGCTTCCCAGCGTAGTGGTTCCGGAGACCAGCGTGCCGTTCTGCGAGACCTCCAAAGCGCTGGAAATTGTGCCCGCATTCATCGGAGCGCTGGTAAATAGCGTGATGACGGTGTTGACTGGAACATTGGTTGCGCCGTTTCCGGGGCGCGAACTGAGGACGCTGGGAGCCGAGGTCAGAACAGCCGCCGTAGTGGTGAACTGGCTGGTCGTGTCAGCAAGCGCGTTCCCCGAGAGGTCTGTAATCACGTGGCTGGCCATCACGGTGATGGTTACTCCGCCGGGCAACGTCGCACCATCGGAGTTAAGGACCACCGTGCGATTGTCCTGGGAGATTGAAATGGCCGGGTTGAGAGCGGTATCTCCATTAAACAGATTCACCGAGCTGGTGCTTATGGTTGTCGGATTGATGGATTTCGAGAAGGTCAGCACAACCTGGGCGTTGAGCCCGAGGTTGGTCGAGCCGTTGGAGGGAGTGATGGCCACCGTCGGCGGCGTGGTGTCCACCGTGTTCGCTGTCTTAAACGAACCCCCGCTCTGATTGCTGGCTACATTTCCCGCCAGATCGGCCAATCCATTCACATTCATGGCTATCGTGGCATTGGCCGGGAACTGGGTCAGCGGTGTAAATGTGACGGTTGCTCCGCTGACGCTGTAAGCGCCTGCTACGTATTCAGTACCGCAGATATTGAGGCAGACCTCCACGGTGCCGTTGTTCACCGCTGCCGGATCGATCAGGTTGCTCATCGTGAATGTGACCGGGCTCGTCACCGCTACGGCGGTGGCTCCGGTTGCCGGAGTTGTGGAGACCAGCGTGAACGATGCACTGCCGTAGGAACTGGTTCCAGTCGTAAAGGAACTGCCAAAAATTGCGACGGGAACGCTCTCCACATTGTTGAAGCCGCCAACCGAAACATTGTAGAGCTTGCTCTTAGTCAGGTTCGCATTAGGCACGAAGGTGAGTGTGACACCGTCATCGGCGAGCGTCACGGTTCCGGCAATGGCGCTGCCACCAGAAGGCGTGACGGTAATGGAGTTGTTGGTGACAGTTGTGGGATCGATGCTGTCATTCATTACGGCTACGATCTGCGCGTTCAGTGGCACACTGGTCTGGCCATTCACGGGGCTTATCGTGCTGACCGTGGCATTTCTGGAGTCTGTGCCTGAGCCCGTCGTGAAGGTGCTCGTATAAGCGGTGCCGCTGTTGCCGGCGACATCGTAGTAGTTAAGAGTTTGTCCAATGTAAAGCTCGTATTGAGTGTTGGACAGGAGCGGAGACGTGGGCGTCAGAGTAGCCGTGAGCCGGTCGGATGACATGCTGACTGTCACTGGCACAAACGCGCCTGTGGCGACGTTTAGCAACTCGACCGAACCCTGGTTATAGGTCTCGGTGGAGCTTGTGACTACGCTGAGGGGGTTGAGTCGCTTGGAGAACTGCGCACGAGGCACAGCGTTTGTGCCCACTCCCAATGCGCTGGGCGCCGGATCCGACAAGAGCACCGATGGAGGATTGAGGTCAAAAGCCGGTCCGGTGGTAAACGTGTCCGTGACCGTCGTGGTCATCTGGTTTCCGGCGGTATCCTTCACGCCCGTGATCGAGATGGTGTACCCGGAGCTGGCCACGAGCGGTTGCGCCGGCGTTAGAGTCAGCAATTGGTTGGCGCTGCTAAGCGACGATGTGAACGCGACCGCAGTGCTACCCGTTTTGAGCGTGATCTGGCCAATGCTGGTCGGTTGGATCGGCTCGCTGAACAGCACCTGCACCGGAGAATTTGTCGGAACCTGGGTCAGACCGTTCTCAGGGCTGGTGTTCACCACGGTTGGCGGGTTGGTGTTGGGGGCAAAGGCCGAGGTGAAACTGGCGCAGAAGTTCTGCTGCAGATTGCCGTCGAGATCCGTCAGGGACGCGCTGCAGAGGGAATAGCTGTCGCCAACATTGAGCGGACTGCCGGGCACAAGGATGATGGTCGTCTGGTCGGCGCTCCAGGAAACTGTACTGGGCACGATCTGCGCCAGGATTCCCCCAGACACATAGACGTTCGACGCATTGAAGCTGCCGATGTCCATGGCCTTGCTGAATTGCATGCTGAAGACAGAATTCACCGGAACGTTCGTCTGGCCATTTTGGACACTGCTGTTGATCACGTTGGGCGCGGTGAAGTCCGGTTGGGCGGCGGTTGTGAACGTGGTAGTCGTGGCCGCCACGCTCGTGCCGGCCTGGCTGGTCACGCCGTTTACCGCCAATGTCATCAGCGTGCTCGGCGGCAAAGGAGCCTGCGGAACGATCGTGACTCGCGTGTAGTCTGGCGTGAAGCTGATGCTCGACGGCACTTCCGTTAGTGAGCTGCCGCTTAGTTGGATCGTGCTACCGGTGACAGACACCGGGTTGATGGCCTTGTTGAAGTTGACGCTGACGAGCGCGTTCGTGCCAATGTTGGTCGCGTTGTTGCTGGGAGCTTCCGAGATGATGGTGGGGGCGGCATTGTCTGTGGCTGAACCGGCGGTGAAGTTCGCCGTAAATGGCTGCACGGGAACTCCGTTTGTATTGGTGACGGAGCTCAATACTTTTATCTGATACTGCGATCCCGGCGCCAGATTACCGCTGGGGGCGATATTGATGACCTGCCCGCCACCCACCAGCGTGCAATTCGGGGTCAAGTAAGTGGCCGTGCTGCTCTGGTAGAGCGTCACCGAGCCTGAACTTCCATTGCAGCTGATACTGCCCGCCGCGAACGGCTGATTAAACTCCACCTGAATGATCGTGTTCAGCGGTACGTTCGAGGCGTTGGGGAATGGATTGACCGCCTGCGCGACTGCCGCGGTGTTTGCCGGAGATCCCGCTACCGTGAACTGTCCGCTAAAGCTGCCCAGCGAAACGCCACTCGCGCTCTGGGCGGTCGAGTTCAGGAAAACCTGAATCAGGTCGCCCGGGTTGAAAGAATTTGCGGGCGTGAACTCAATGGCTTGGCCATTGCTGAACAGCTGCACCGCTCCCGATACCACCACGCCATTGTCCGTGACGTAGAGAGCCCCATTGACGGTAGAAGGGTTCATGGCGGCACTGGTAAAGAGCGTGACCGTCGTATTCGCGGGGACGTTGGTGGCGCCGTTACCAGGGCGCATGGCCACGACCGTAGGTGCGGAACTCGCAAGCGGCGTGGTTAGAGTGAACTGACTGGTGGTATTTGCCAGGGCATTGCCGGAGAGATCCTGAATGGCGTTGTTCAGACCGATGGTGATGACGGCTCCCGGCGTCCATGCGTTGCCACCCGGAGTGAGGATGATCGTGCGATTGTCCTGTGAAATTGTGAAGTTATAGCTGACCGGAGTATCGCCGCTGAACACCGCCAGCGAACTCGTAGTAATGGTCGAGGTGTTGATGGACTTCGAGAAGGTCAGAACAATTTGCGTGTTCAGTCCGACATTGGTCGCGCCGTTAGCGGGGCTAATGGTCACCGTCGGGGCGGTCGTGTCCGCGGTGCTCGCAGTGGTGAACGTGCTGAATGAGGTGTTGTAGGCCTGGTTGCCGGCCTCATCCATCAATCCAGATACAAACGCGCCGATCACGGTGCTGGCCGGGTACTGGGTTAACGGAGTAAAGGTGACGGTTGTGCCACTCACCGCGTAGGTTCCGGCCACGTACTCCGAGTAGGTGCAGGCGACGCCGTCGAAGCAAACCTGGACTTGGACCGTCTGGCTGTTCACGGACGCAGCATCAATAAGGTTGCTCATGGTGAACGTGACCGGGCTGGTTACCGATACGCTCTTGGTTTTGTTCGCCGGACTCATCGAGGTGAGCTTGAACGATTGGGAGCCGTATGAAGCGGTGCCCGTGGTGAACGTGCTGGTGAACGGCGTAACGGAATTGCCGTCGATATCGAAGAATCCGCTGATCGAAATCGTGTACGTGATGGAGGCAGTCAAGGCTGCAGCCGGAGTGAATGTGAGGGTCACGCCATCGCTGGCGAGAGTGACGGTGCCCGCAATCGCGCTGCCGGCGGAAGGCGTAACGGTAATCGAGCTATTCGTGATCGAGGTGGGGTCGATGGTGTTATTCATGACCGCTACGATCTGCGCGTTCAGGGGCACGCCCGTCTGGGCATTGGATGGGACGACCGTGCCTACGGTGGTGTGGCTGGTGACGGCGCTGGCACCGGTTACAAA
>Ga0074046_10003485_pt1 | contig 13137 bp, 10 predicted proteins | sample BogForMeECP23OM3_FD_94441 | JGI IMG/M metagenome (GOLD analysis project Ga0074046, IMG submission 94441) | Bog forest soil microbial communities from Calvert Island, British Columbia, Canada - Bog Forest MetaG ECP23OM3 | ecosystem: Environmental > Terrestrial > Soil > Wetlands ...
ACCCGGCCCATCGAACGCCAACTCTCGAACGCGCCCCTCAAGACCGCGACCCAGCAGGACCTGATCGACTACGTTAACACGCAGGCCGGGCGGGTCCAGTCCATGCAGGCAACGGTGGACATTGACGCCTCGGCGGGCGATCCGAAGAGCGGGCGCATTACCGATTACAAGGAAATCCGGGGCTACGTGCTGGCCCGCAAGCCCGATGTGCTGCGCATGAAGGGGCTGCTGCCGGTGGTTCGCACCACGGCGTTCGACATGGTGAGCGATGGCAAGGAATTCAAGCTCTGGATTCCTCCCATGAACAAGTTCGTGGTCGGTCCTGATAACGAGACCAGCTACCAGCCAGACAAGCGCATGGAGAACATGCGGCCGCAATACATTTACAACGCGATGCTGCTGCTAGGAATCGCCCCGGATGACATTGCGGTGCTTGAAAACGGATACGAAACGGTGCTGGATTCGAAGAAGCATCGCGTCGAGCAACCAAACTATGAAATAGCAGTGATTCACAATGGCCCCAAGGGATGGTACCTCTCGCGGCGCATCGAGTTCAGCCGCACGGACCTGCTACCGCACCGGCAGCGGATTTACGACACGCAGGGGAATGTCGCCACTGACGCGCGCTATCAGGACTACAAAGACTTCACGGGAATTTCATTTCCGACCACGATCGAGATTGAGCGCCCGCGCGAGAATTACGACATCACGTTCCATGTTCTGAAGCTGGAATTGAACCTCCCGCTGACGGACGCTCAGTTCGCGCTGGAACAGCCAACTGGAGCTGAGATCGTACGCCTGAGCGCGGCCCATCCGGACGCATCCGGTGCCAACGCCGCAACTGCGGGCAGCGGGGGCAGGTAGCTCTCCGGAGAAGACATGATGAATCGGATGATCCTCGGGAACCTGGTGCATCGGCCGATCCGGTCCTTGATCAGCATTGTGGCCGTGGCATTGGAAGTCACGCTGATCCTGCTGATCGTCGGGCTCTGCCTGGGAATGATGCAGGACTCCCGAACCCGCACCGCGGGCATCGGGGCCGACGTCCTGGTGCGTCCTCCCGGCTCTTCCTTCATTGGCGCCTTTAGCGGGGCGCCCATGCCGATCAAAATCGGTGGCGTGCTGGCCAAATTGCCGCACGTTGTGAGCGTCGCGCCCGTCGTCACGCAAGTCGCAAGCAGCGGGGCGCTGGAGATTATCGCGGGCATTGACCTGCCGAGCTACGAAAGCATGTCTTCGGGTTTCCACTACATCAAGGGCGGGCCCTTTGCAGGGCCCTACGACGTTCTGGTAGACGATCTTTTCGCTCAGTCCAAGCATGCCAAGGTGGGCGACACGATTGAGATCCTCAATAACAAATTCCGCATCTGCGGGATTGTGGAGCGCGGCAAGGGCGGCCGTAAATTTGTTCCTTTGAGTACGTTACAGGACCTTGTCGGCGCCAGGGACAAGGCCACCATCTTCTACCTCAAACTCGATGATCCGGCGGGTGTGGACGCGGTTATCGACGAGATCAAAGCTGTTCCTGGCATGGAGCACTATGTTGCCACATCCATGGCCGCTTATCTTGCCATGATGACGGCCGGCAATTATCCCGGCCTTTCTACATTTATTGACGTGGTGGTGGGCATTTCTGTGGTCATCGGATTCATCGTCATTTTCCAGGCGATGTACACGGCTGTGATGGAGCGGACGCGCGAAATCGGCATTCTCAAGGCCATGGGCGCCTCCCGGTTCTACATCGTCAATGTGGTTCTGCGGGAGACGCTCCTGTTGGCCCTGGGAGGGATCATTCTTGGCATCGTGGTCAGCCTGGCGGCGCGGGCCGGGCTGGCGCAGAAGTTTCCGTTAGTACAGGTCGTTGTGGACCGGGGATGGGTTGTGCGCGCCTTCTTTATTGCGATTGCCGGGGCCATGGCCGGCGCCCTGTATCCGGCGTTCAAAGCAGCCCAGAAGGACCCGATCGACGCACTGGCCTACGAATGAGGCTCGGATCCCGGACTGTTGTGGTTGAGTTTCGCCGTTCGTTCCCCTGAACTTTTCTCCAAGACAAGGGCTTCCGCATCTTTCCAAAATTTCTTCTCGCAAATCTCCGGTGAATGCACGATACTGCCGGGTGAAACTGCCATGCTATAATCGCCCGCCGTTAGCAAAAGCAGGGACGTTTCGCAAGCAGTCTTAATTCCCTGGGCCTGAACGCCACCGGCGCGACTGGCCAACAATACGCAGGAGGAAATATGCGTTTCGATGATCCCACTCTGTACGGTCGTGATGATGAAACCGATGAATACGGTGACAGCAGCGCCTTCGGCGAATCGATAGAAGAAGATTTTGACGAAGAGGAAGAAGAGGAAGAAGAACCAACGATGGTAGACGAGGACGACGAACTCCCCGCGCCCGAACCGGAACACGAACCCGAACCGGAGCCAGTTTCGTTGGGCGGTGGCGGCGGAAGCGCGCCGCCTCCGAAGAAGAAGGCTGCCGCCAAGAAACCCGCTCCCAAGAAGGCCAAGAAAAAAGCGGTGCCCAAGAAAGCAGCTAAGAAGAAGGCTGCGAAGAAGAAACCCGTGAAGAAGGCAGCAAAGAAGAAAACCACGAAGAAGCCGGCGAAGAAAGCGAAGAAGAAAGCGGCCACCAAGAAAAAGAAGAGCCGCCGCTAGAATGCCCCTTCCCCAAAACGATGGCGGGACCGCGCAGCGGGCCCGCCATTTCTTTGCGAAGCGACTTTAGGCAAACACTGCAGAACGTATCCACGGCGCAACCCTTGCTCGAACTGCTGGCCCCCTTATTTGCCGGCCGCTTAGTCATCGGCACGGGCACTATTCTTCTTTGATCGCTTCCGCTTCGATCTCAACCAGCATTTCGGGCGAAACCAGCGCGCTGATGCCGAGCATGCTCGTCGCCGGACGAATCTCTCCGAAGAACTCGCCGTGGGCTTTGCCGACCTTTTCCCAGTCGGCGATGTTGGTCACGAACATTCGCGTGCGCACCACGTCTTTCAGCGACGCGCCGGCGCGAGCAAGAGCACTCTCGATATTTTTGAGCGTCTGCACCGCTTGCGCATAGGCATCGCCCGCGATGATCTTGCCGTCGGGTCCGGTGGCAGTTGTGCCCGAAACGTAAATGTGCGGGCCGACTTGCACCACGCGGGAGTAACCAACCACCGGTTCCCACGATGTTCCGCTGGCAAAGTTTCTTCGTTCCACTTGTCCCTGCCTCTCTGCAGTGATTGCTACGTACGTTCTACGGGAAGTAGATGACGAGACTGCACATGCGGACTCTACGTCATACAAACCTGCCTGTAAGTCTGGCAGCCAACCACCTTGACTGCCAGCAAAGCGCCCGAAACGCCGTGCCCCGCACGGTGTTCTAAGGAGCACAGGGGCACGATAGTGCACTTGTTTGAAGTCTGGAAGTACGGTATCTAATCTGCAACAGGGCGTGTTCCGATGAAATAGAAGAACACGCGGTAGGCAAGAAGTGGGGGGCCGAACATGATTCCGGAAACGCATCCGTTGGAGAAACTATTCGTTGAACTCGTGGGGCGCCACTATGCCCAGGAGATTGGTATCCGCGATCCGGAGGTTGTTGGATACGTCGCGCACCTGCTGACGGAGTTCTGCGACGCCCAACAGTTGACGAAAATTCGCACGGCTTCGGGGCGCGCACTCAATGACGTGGGCGAGATGCTGCTCGAATCCGACCCGATATACGGGCCCGCGCCCTCGTTCGACCGCGAGCGACAGGTCCGCAAGCACATCGGAGATTACACATTGTTCTTTGCAGGGATGTTTCCGGAGAGCATCAATCATCATCGCCTGCGCCGCCAGCGGCTCGAGAATTTTGTGGAGTGGGTCAAAGCTGGCAAGGAAAGCTACTACATCGTTTCGCAGTTCGAGTATTTCGAATATGCGAAAGTCGCGCCGGTATTTGCCCAGCTCTCGCAGAAGTTCGAGGATTGCGTTTACGGATTGAACCTGGTGAAGAATGAACTCGAAGTGATGCAGCATCCGATTGCGCGGAGAAGCAACGATCTGATCATGTGATTGCAGAATTCAGATTGCAGAAGCAGGCTTAGCAAATTCTATTCCATGCGGTAACCCAGGCGCAGGCCGCCCCAATGCCGTCCTTTGACGATGATTGGGACGGACAGGTCCTTCATCATGACGAATTTGCCGCCACCCATGTCACGGCGATACGTCTGCAGCAGAAAAGGCTTGGTATTCTGGCCAGCGCGCAGTCCGGTGCGGTCCTTGAACATGCGCCGGTTGCGGCAGTTCGCGTTGTTCCACACAGGATCTTTCCCTTGGGGCTTGGAGAAGATGTTGTTGTGCGTGGGCAGATAACCGTTGCGATCAATTGCCACGCAAAACACTACGCGCCGGTCGAGGTTCAATATGGGCTCCTGAATCGATGGAAGCAGACTGTCGGTTAGCTCCACGAAACGGGTTGTGAACTGCTGCGGGTTGGTACCCGGAACCGGCTGATATCTTTCGTCGAACAAGTCTTCCAAGCTTACCCGGCCGCGTTCTACCGCCCGTTCGAAGCCCTCCGAAATCGCTTTGGCGGCGACATTCAAGGCGTCGACAAGGTAAGAGTCTCTGGTCTTGAGGCCGGCGTTGGCAATCAGATTCATAATTTCTTCGCCTTGTTCAAGGGCCTGGCTGACCCGTTGGTCGGCGCCGCGCAAGCTTAGGGCCGTCTTCTTGACCCCCTCGAAGAACTGGTCGATTTGGCCGAGTACTTCCTGACAGAGAGTCAAGCTGCCGGTGACGGAGGAAGCGATTTCTTTCACCTTAAATTCAACGGTGTTCATGGAGGCGTGAAAGCGTTCCATAACTTCATTGATCACTCCCACGCCCTGGTTCACCGTGTCGGCCACCCCGCGGGTAGCGCTGCTGGTGGCGATCAACTGGCCGATATTGTTGGACAAGACGCCTACCGTCTCGTTGATGCCGGAGGTGGCCGTATCCGTCTGGCCTGCCAAAGTCTTGACTTCGGTTGCGACCACGGCAAACCCCTTGCCCGCTTCGCCGGCGCGAGCGGCCTCAATGGTGGCGTTGAGCGCCAGCAGATTGGTCTGGCGGGCTATGGTTTGGATGTTAGAGGACATGCCGCGCACGCCAGCGAGCGAGGATTTCAGCGAACCCAGCCGTTCCTCGATCCCCCGCACCGAATCAACCAGACGCCGGATTTCTGCCAGCGCCGAAACGCCGGCTTTCAACGAGTCCATGGATTCGCTGGCCCCGCCGCCTGCGATGGCGGTGGTTTCGCGGCCCGCCGCGTCGATTCGGCCGATGTCTTCTCGCAGGCCGTGAGTCAAGTCACGCAGATGCTCGAACAGCTTTTCCTGGTGCCCGACGAAGGCCGCCATGTCCTGAACGGTGCCGGAAATCTCGGCGACCTCGAGACTTAGCGCTTCGACTCTCTCCAACAAGTTCGTAGCAAATTCGGACTTCGCTGCCGATTCCAACCTTGGATGTGACGCGGCCATGCCTATGCCTTCGTTACAGGTATATCGGCAAGAGAGGCAAACGTCTATTCACCGCAGGGACGCGACCTAAAGTTGGCGAACTTGCCTAAGCCGCCGGCCGGCGATCTCAAACTTCCCCTCCAGAACCACGTTGATCGCCTCGGTGTAGGCGATGTGTTCCTGCGCCAGGATGCGATCCGCCAGCGTGTGCTCGTCGTCGGAATCGAGCACGGGCACCGTCTTCTGCACGATGATGGCGCCGTGGTCGAGTTCTTCGTCGACGAAATGCACTGTACAGCCGCTCACTCTTACGCCGTAGGCAAAGGCTTGCTGCTGCGCTTCGAGGCCGGGGAAGGCCGGGAGAAGTGAGGGATGGATGTTCAGGATGCGCTGCGGGAACTGGCGGACGAACCAGGGCGAAAGCAGGCGCATGTAGCCGGCGAGGCAGACGAGATCGACCTTGCGTTGATTCAAAGCGGCTACAACTTCGCGGTCATGCACTTCGCGCTCTTTGCCTTTGGAAGGAATCACGAGCGCTTCGAGCCCGCGTTGGCGCGCGGTTTCGATGCCGGGAGCGTCGGCCCGGTTCGAAATCACTATCGCAATGCGCGCGCCCGTAATGCGTCCAGCGGCAATGCTATCAGCGATGGCGACGAAGTTCGAGCCGCGGCCGGAGAGGAGAATGCCGAGGTTTTTCATAACAAAAGGCAAGGCAAAAGGCAGAAGTAAAATTGAGGAAGTGAAACCCAGACTTTGGTTCTACTTCTTCAATTTCACTTCTCACTTTTGACTTTAGCTGTACATCACTTTCCGCTCGCCCTTCACAATGCGCCCAACACTGTAGAACTTTTCCCCGGCGCGCTCGAGCAGCGTTTGCGCTTTCTTGAACTTCTTCGCGGGAACGACCACCAGCATGCCCAGCCCCATGTTGAAAGTGCGCAGCATTTCTTCCTGCTCGACGTTGCCGAGATGTTGAAGGTGCTCAAAGATCGGCAGCACCGGCCAGGTCCCCAGCTCGATGACAGCCGCGGTTCCTTTGGGCAGCACGCGAGGCAGATTCTCCGTGATGCCGCCGCCGGTGACGTGTGCCAGCGCGCCCACGCACTCACCGGCAATCAGCTTGCGGATAATCGGCCAGTAACTGCGATGGGTCCGCATCAGTTCGTTGCCCACCTTGTTTTTCATCTCGCTGACGAAGGTCTCCGGCGAGTAGGCAGCCACTTCGAACAACAGCTTGCGGGCAAGCGAGTATCCGTTGGTATGCAGGCCATTCGAGGGCAAGCCAAGAACGCAGTCGCCCACTTCCACGGTCTTACCATTGATAATCTTTTCACGCTCAACCACGCCGACGATGAACCCGGCGAGGTCGTACTCGCCCTTGGGGTAGAACCCCGGCATTTCCGCGGTTTCACCACCAATGAGAGCGCAACCGTTGTGCTTGCAGGCTTCCGCCAGGCCGCTGACGATCTTTTCGGCAATCTCAGGGTCCAGGACGCCGGTTGCCAGATAGTCCATGAAAAAAAGCGGCACGGCGCCTTGCACAGCAATGTCATTCACGCAATGATTCACAAGATCGCCGCCGACGGTGTGGTGCATGTTCATTTCGAAGGCAACCTTCAGCTTGGTTCCCACGCCATCCACGCTCGAAACCAGCACCGGATCGACATACTTTTTATCGACCGAAAACAAGCCGCCGAAGCCGCCGATCTCGCTCAGCACACCTTTGGTAAAGGTTTTATGGGCAAGATACTTGATGCGCTGCTTGGTGCGGTTGGCCTTGTCGATATTGACGCCAGCATCCGCGTAGGAGATGGAGCCGCCTGGGGCATTGGGGTTTTCAGCCACGTTTCAGTCCGTCGTTACCGGGTGGAGAGATCTGACGCGCCACAAGCCGGGGAAATCATTACGAGCGCACCAAATTCTAGCATGATTCTGCGGCCCACCCGCGATTCCGGAGAACGCGGAAAGAAGGAATCGGAATTGATCGCTTTCGCGCCGGGTCGTTCATCACAGCCCAAGATCCGCGCTCCGGTTTAAACTAGTTGGCTTATGAATGTGACCAAGCCCGGAAAAGTCAGCAAGCACCGTCCCACAACGGATAAGGCGCACGATGTGCTGCGCACGGAAGGGCATCCGCTCGACGCCATTTTTGCGCCCCACAGCGTTGCGCTCGTCGGCGCCACCGACCGGCCGGGAAGCGTTGGGCGAGCCGTCCTTTGGAGCCTGCTCAGCTCGCCGTTCGGCGGCACGGTATATCCGGTCAGCGAGAAGCGCACGAGCGTCCTCGGCATCAAAGCGTACCGCGACGTCGAGCAGATTCCCGAAAGCGTCGATCTCGCCGTCATCTGCACGCCTGCCGAGAGCGTGCCGGGGGTGATCGGGCAGTGCGCGGCCGCGGGGGTGCGCGGCGCCATCGTCATTTCCGCCGGGTTCAAAGAACATGGCGAGCGCGGACAGGAACTCGAGCGCCAGATCCTCGATCAGCTCCGCAACAGTCCAATGCGCATCGTCGGCCCGAACTGCCTGGGCGTCATGAACCCGGTCACCGGCCTCAACGCCACGTGGGCAAGTAACATGGCCAGACCGGGCACCGTCGCTTTTCTCAGCCAGAGCGGGGCGTTGTGCACGGCGATTCTCGACTGGGCGCAGAAGGAAGTCGTGGGCTTCAGCGCGTTTGTTTCGGTCGGGTCGATGCTGGATGTGGGCTGGGGCGACCTGATCGACTACCTGGGCAACGATCCGCGCACGCACTCGATCATCCTGTACATGGAGTCGGTCGGCGACGCGCGCTCGTTCCTTTCGGCGGCGCGGGAAGTTTCGCTGAGCAAGCCGATCATTGTGATCAAAGCTGGGCGGACCCCGGCCGCAGCTCACGCGGCCGCCTCGCATACGGGCACGATGGCCGGGAGCGACGAGGTGCTGGAGGCTGCATTCCGCCGCTGCGGCGTGCTGCGCGTCAACACGATCTCCGATCTGTTCTACATGGCGGAAACGTTAAGCAAGCAGCCGCGGCCAAAGGGGCCGCGCCTGGCGGTGGTGACCAATGCTGGAGGGCCCGGCGTCCTGGCCGCCGATTCGATCATCAGCGTGGGCGGCGAGTTAGCCGAGCTTTCTCCCGCAACTCTCGATGTGCTCAACCAGATACTGCCGCCGCACTGGAGCCACAACAATCCGGTAGACGTGCTCGGTGACGCGTTGCCCGATAAATATGCAAAGGTTGCGGAAACAGTAGCCGTCGACCCCAATAACGACGGCCTGCTCGCCATTCTCTGCCCGCAAGGCATGTCACACCCGACCATCACCGCGGAAAAGCTGGCGCCCCTAGCCAAGGGCACAGGAAAACCGGTGCTGGCCTGCTGGATGGGCGGCGCGGAGATGAGCGCGGGAATCGAAATCCTGAATCGCGCCGGCATCCCCACTTTCAACTTTCCCGACGCGGGCGCGCGAATCTTCCACTACATGTGGCGCTACAGCTACCTGCTGCGCGGGCTCTATGAAACTCCCATGATGCCGTATGGCGAGGAGGGCCCCGACCGCGCCCGCGCAGAATGGATCATCGAAAATGTGCGCCAAACCGGCCGCACTCTGCTCACCGAACCCGAGTCAAAAGAGCTATTGGCCTGCTACCAGATTCCGACCGCTCCCACCTTCGAAGCGCACAGCGAAGATGAGGCGGTTGCGAAGGCGGAAGAACTTGGCTATCCCGTGGTGGTTAAGCTGCTATCGCATACGATCACGCACAAAACTGAGGTTGGGGGCGTAAAGCTCAACCTTTCGAAGCCGGAAGCTGTGCGCCAGGCATGGCGTGACATCGAGGCCTCGGTCCGTGAGAAAGCGGGGCCGGAACATTTTCTGGGCGTAACCGTGCAGCCGTTTTTCCGTGCGGAAGGCTATGAACTTATTCTCGGGAGCACGGTCGACGCGCAGTTCGGGCCGGTTATGCTGTTCGGCACCGGCGGCCAGCTGGTCGAGGTGTTTGGCGACCGCGCTCTTTCGCTGCCGCCCCTGACCAGCACGCTGGCACGCCGATTGATGGAGCAGACCAAGATTTTCAAGGCGCTGCAGGGCATACGCGGCCGCAAGCCCGTGGACATCAATGCGCTCGAGGCCTTGCTCGTCCGCTTCAGTCAATTTGTCGTTGAGCAGCGCTGGATCAAGGAAATCGACATCAATCCGCTGCTCGCGTCGCCCGATCGCCTGATCGCGTTGGACGCACGCATCGTCGTCTACCCGCAAACCACAAGGAAGGAAGAAATTCCGCGTCTCGCCATTCGCCCTTATCCCCAGCGCTATGTGCGGCCGGGCACGATGAAGAACGGCGGGGAAGTTCTGGTGCGGCCCATCCGGCCGGAAGACGAGCCACTCCTGATCAGGCTGCACCAGGCCTTGTCGGAACGGACGGTATACCTGCGCTACTTCCAGCCGCTTAAGCTCAGTCAACGCACCGCGCATGAACGCCTGCAACGCATCTGCTTCATCGATTACGATCGCGAAATGGCGCTAGCGGCCGAACACAAGAAAGAGGACGGCGAGCCTGAGATCATTGCCATTGGCCGCTTGAGCCAACTGCGCGGGAGGGACGAGGGAGAGATGGCCGTTCTCGTTGACGACCGCTTCCAGCACCAGGGACTGGGCACGATGCTGTATGAGCGTCTGATTGAAGTGGCGCGCGACGAGCATCTTGCGGCCGTGGTTTCGACCATCCTTTCCGAGAACCGGGAAATGCAAGCTATTTGCAAGAAACTCGGCTTCTATCTCCAAGCCGATCTCGATGACGGAACTGTGCAGGCGGTGCTGAAGCTGTAGATGCATATCTGGTCTAAGTTGGTGTTCGCGACAAATCTGAGCGGGTTGCGTCGTCCGCGACGTGGTGCTGCTGAAGGCGAACCATCAAAACAACGACCCAAAAACTGCTATCATCTCCTCCGAATTCTTTTCCACGTGGGGGCGCCATGAAAGTTCTGCTAGTGTTGCTTTTCGCCTTATACATGATGCCGCTGGCCATCGCCCAGCAGGATCAATCGAACGAAACTCCTGATAGCGCGAAGCAGTCAGATACTCAGAAGGATAAGAACAAGAAACCGGCCGCCGCACCCGATAAGGCGAGCGAGAGTACCAAACGCGAAAGCGGCAAGCCCGCGGAGGGCGCGAAGTCCGAGGAAGCGACCGACAAGGAAGAGCACTACGACGTCTCGGAAGTACCGCCCGTTGTCACGCACCACCAGATCTCACTGAATGGCAAGACTCTTAGTTACACGGCAACGGCGGGGCGGCTTCCGCTGAAACGCGGCGACGGCAAAATTGAAGCCGAGATGTTCTTCGTCGCTTACACGCTCGACGGGCAGGATGCAGGGAAACGCCCGCTGACCTTTGCCTTCAACGGCGGGCCGGGTTCGGCTTCCGTGTGGCTGCATATGGGCGCGCTCGGTCCCAAGCGCGTAGTGCTGCAACAGAACGGCTTCATGCCCGCGGCTCCGTATCGTCTGGAAGACAATCCCGACACGCTGCTCGATCGCAGCGACATCGTGATGGTCGACGCCATGTCCACCGGCTACTCGCGCGCAGCGACCATGGAACTTACGAAGAAATTCCTGGGCGTAAAGGGCGACGTGCAGGCCTTCGGAGAATTCATCCGCCTCTATCTGTCGCGCTACGAACGCTGGACTTCTCCGCTGTTCCTGCTCGGCGAGAGCTATGGTACGACGCGGGCGGCAGGCATCTCGGGCTACCTTGCCGATCACGGCATTTCATTCAACGGTGTCACGTTGCTTTCAATGGCCGTGGACTTCCAGACGCTCGAATGGAACAACTCGAACGACTTGCCTTACTACCTGCTGGTACCGACCTTCACCATGATTGCCGGTTATCACCACAAGTTGCCCTCTGACTTATCCGCCGACATGGCCAAGACCCGCGAAGAAGTTGTGCGCTGGTCGCTGAATGATTACGCGCTCGCGCTCGCCAAGGGCGACGCCATGAGCCCGGACGAACATGCGAAGATCCGCGAACAACTCGCCCGCTATACCGGGCTTCGACCCGACGTGATCGAAGCCCACAACTTGCGCATCGACGTGCCCACGTTTACGCGCGAATTATTGCTCGATCAAAAGCTCGTCACCGGCCGCCTGGATGGGCGCTTCACCAGCCCCAATCCCGGGGAACGCTTCTATGATCCGACGAGCGGGGCCATTTTGCCGCCTTACACTTCCTCCTTCAACAACTATCTGCGCACAGAGCTGAACTACAAGACCGACATGCCCTATCGGGTATTCGCTTACGACCAGCCGGAGTTCGAGAAGTGGGATTGGGGGAACGCGGAGCACGGATTCCCAAGCACGGCCGGAGGACTACGTTCGGCCATGATAAAGGACCCTTATATGAAGGTGCTGGTGATGGAGGGCTATTACGACTTAGCCACGCCTTTTGCGGCCGCTAACTGGACCATGGATCACCTCGATCTAGACGCAAAGTACCGCCAGAACATTTCCTATTCGACTTACAGCTCGGGTCACATGGTGTATGTGGACCGCGCGGAACACGATAAGATGAAGAAAGATCTGGTGGAATTTATGGAGAAGTGCCTGAAGTAAACCTGCTTTGGGCTCTGGCTCTTGGCTTGCGTCTTTGTGCTAGCGCCGAATGCCAAGAGCCTGGAGCCGCTTACCATGCGCGCTGCGGCCATCTTGGGATTGGGAACGTCGCCAGCCGATCTGGAGCCATTTCAGGTTGGTTCGTCGACGGCTTGGATCGAGGGACTGCCGGCAACAGCGGGGGACGCCGACGCAGTCGTAATCTTCGGTGGCGATGGGACGATTCATCGGCACCTCGGGGCGCTGGTTCGGCTTGGTCTTCCGGTGCTCGTCGTACCCTCAGGAAGCGGCAACGACTTTGCCCGCGCCTTGCGCCTGCGGTCGGCGCGCGATTCGCTGAAAGCCTGGCAAGGTTTTGCGGCGGGAAGGCTTCATGCGCGTGCGGTTGACTTAGGCGTCGTTCGCCACCAGTCCTCTCCCGAAGTTGAGCGTTACTTTTGCTGCGTGGCCGCGTGCGGGTTGGATTCCATTACTGCTCGCCGCGCCAACCGGATGCCGCGCTGGCTGCGCGGCCATGGGGGCTACGCGCTCGCGCTCTTTCCGGCACTCTTAAAACTTCCTGTCTGCCCAATGAAACTGACTTGCTGGAATGCGACTGGAGAAAGTCGTGAAGAGAAATCGCGACTTACTTTGCTGGCAGCTTTTGCCAACACGCAGTACTACGGCGATGGCATGCGCATCGCGCCGCGAGCCGACCCCTGCGACGGACAGCTCGATATCTGCCGCATCTGGCCAATGAATCCTTTGGAGCTCGTTAGCATGTTCCCAACCGTATATTTCGGGCAGCACTTGCTCTCGTCGAAGGTTGAATATTCAAAGTCGGAACGAGTGTTCGTGGAGACGGAGACGCCGCTCGACATTTACGCTGATGGAGAGTTTGTGTGTGAAACTCCAGCGGAAATCTCGGTTGCTCCGGGCGCGTTGCGTGTGATTAGCGGCAGCATCGCTTAAACGTTACTTCGTGGCTTTTGGAAAACGCTCGTCAAGCGCCAGGTTCAGCTCGAGCACGTTGACGCGCGGCTCACCGAGAAATCCCCATTGTCGTTGCTCAGTATGCTCGGAAACCATTTTCTC
>Ga0074046_10003486_pt1 | contig 13134 bp, 10 predicted proteins | sample BogForMeECP23OM3_FD_94441 | JGI IMG/M metagenome (GOLD analysis project Ga0074046, IMG submission 94441) | Bog forest soil microbial communities from Calvert Island, British Columbia, Canada - Bog Forest MetaG ECP23OM3 | ecosystem: Environmental > Terrestrial > Soil > Wetlands ...
CGCGTAGGGGAAAAACCAGAACGCGATCATGCCCGGAAAATTGAATGGCACAATCGCCGCCACCACGCCCAGCGGCTGCCGGATCATGTGCTCGTCGATGCCCCGCGCGATATCCTCGCAGTTCGTGCCCTGGATGAGTATCGGCATGGCGCACGCCGTCTCTACGTTTTCCACGGCCCTCAGGATCTCGGCCCGGCTCTCGACCAGCGTCTTGCCGCATTCATTCGTGATCGACAGCGCCAGTTCTTCGCGATGCTCTTCCAGCAGCGTCTTCAGCCGGAACAGCGGCTGAATGCGATCCACCACCGGCGTCCGGCGCCATTCGATAAACGCCCGCTCCGCCACTTCCACAGCCGCATTCACATCCGTAGCCGGAGAAAGCGGCACCTCCGCGAGCACCTTGGCCGACGCGGGATCGATCACGTTCAGCGCATCCCTTGCGCTCGACGAGCGCCACCCTCCATCAATGAAATTCTGCAATCGCTCCATTTTATTTACTCCTCACAAATAACGTCGTTCGCGCTTGCGCGCTTCTTCATAGCGTGCTCTGGCCTCGCGCACGCTTTCCAGTTCCGAAACTTCCGCTACCGCAACATCCCACCAGGATTCATAACCCGGCACGCCGGTCGACACATCCGTTTCCACCACGATCACCGTGGTGCGGTCCAGCGTCTTGGCCTCTTTGAGGGCTTCCCGCAGTTCATCCAGCGTACCAGCCTTCAGCGCATGTGCGCCCAGGCTGCGCGCGTTGGCCACAAAGTCCACTTTAAGCACGTCGCCGTCCAGTTGTTTGGTGGCTTCGTTGCGCGCGCGATACCGCGTTCCGAACCCGCCCTGTCCCAGCGATCGGCTCAGGCCTCCAATGCTCGCGAACCCGTGATTGTCCACCAGCACGATGATGATCTTTATCCCCTCCTGCACCGACGTCACGATCTCCGTAGGCATCATCAGATAGGTTCCGTCACCGAGAAAAACATAAACCTCGCGGCTGGGGTCGGCCAATTTCGCGCCCATCGCGCCGGGAATCTCATACCCCATGCACGAGTAGCCGTATTCCATGTGGTAGCCGTTGGGCGTACGCGTGCGCCACAGCTTATGCAGGTCGCCAGGATGGCTGCCCGCAGCCGAAAGCAGCACGTCACGCTCACCGGCTGCCTCCCACATGGCGCCAATCACTTCGCTCTGCGCGGGCTTTCCGGCATTTTTCAGATGAAAGAGCCGGTCGACTTCCGCGTCCCACGCGACGCGCAGTTCCGCAATCTCCGCCGCATACGTGGCGCTCACCGTGTGACCCGCCAGCGCCGCGTCGAGTTGCTCGAGCGCCACGCGTGCATCGGCAACCACGGGAATCGCGCCCACCTTGTATGCGTCAAATTCCGCGGTGTTGATGTTGACAAACTTCACCGCGGGATTCTGAAACGCCGTCATCGAGGCCGAAGTGAAATCGGAATAGCGTGTGCCAATACCAATCACGAGATCTGCCGCATTCGCCAACCGGTTCGCGGCCAGCGTGCCCGTGGCTCCGATCGCACCCACCTCCTGCGCATGCTCCCACTCGAGCGACCCCTTTCCCGCCTGTGTCTCTGCCACAGGAATGCCGGTCCCGGTCACGAATTCACTCAGCGCCTGCGACGCCTCGCTCATCAGCACGCCGCCGCCGGCCACAATAAGCGGCCGTTCGGCGCCGCGAATTGCCGCAACCGCGCGCTCCAGCGACACGTGGTCCGGCTGCCCTCGCCGGATCAGCCACACGCGCTTTTGGAACAGCTCTTCCGGATAGTTGTAGGCTTCGGTCTGCACATCTTGCGGTAGCGCCAGTGTCACCGCGCCGCAATCCGACGGAGAGGTCAGCACGCGCATCGCCTCAGGCAGCGCAGTAATCAGTTGTTCGGGTCTGTAAATGCGGTCCCAGTAGCGCGACACCGGCTTGAAGCAGTCGTTCACGCCCGTGTCCTGCGTTGTGGGTGATTCGATCTGCTGCAGCACCGGCGCCACGTTGCGCCGCGCAAAAATGTCACCCGGCAACAGCAGCACAGGCAGCCGGTTGATCGTAGCCAGAGCCGCGCCCGTGATCATATTCGTCGCGCCCGGCCCGATCGATGAGGTGCAGGCAAACGTCCGCAGCCGGTTGCTCGCCTTGGCGAATCCCGCGGCCATGTGCACGCCCGATTGCTCGTTGCGCACCAGAATGTACGGAAAATCGGGATTCTGCTGCAACGCCTGCCCAATCCCCGCCACGTTGCCGTGCCCAAAAATCCCCAGCACACCCGCGAAGAATGCATGCTCGCGTCCATCCCGCTCCACATACTGCTGCTTCAGGAACTGGATTAACGCCTGAGCCATCGTCATGCGCCGCGTCTTCATGCTCGCGCCTCGTTTCTAGTCCCTAGTCCCTTAGTCCCGAGTCCCTACGTCCCTTGGTCCCTATCGCTTCACCATCGGCAACCGCGGGTCCTTTTCCTTCCAGCCGCCGCGCACCCACGCGTAGTTGGGATCGTCCGATGCGGCCAGCGAGCGCGCCGATCCCGCGAGCGCATTCAGATAGTAGACGTTGTATCCGTGCGCGGCCGCCACCGGATGATAACCCTCCGGCACCAGCACCAGCTCGCCGTCGCGTACCGTCAGGGTTTCGTCGATGCGCCGGTCCGCGGTATACACCTTCTGCACCGCGAATCCCTCCGGCCGTTGAATCCGGTAGTAGTAAATCTCTTCGAGATCCACCTCGCCCGGCGGGTTGTGCACGTCATGCTTATGCGGCGGAAAACTAGACCAGTTTCCGGCCGGTGTAAACACCTCCACCACCATCAGCCGCTGCGCCAGAAACTCCGGCGGCAACATGGAATTGATCTGCCTCGTCGCGTTGCCGCCGCCGCGAATCTCAATGCCCACATGCGCCGGCGTCACCAGCCTCGCCGGATACTCCTCCTCCGCCTTCGCATAACAAAACGCCAGGTCGCAGGCGGCATCGGCGCTTACGGTGAAACGGGTGCGGATCGGCAAGTAAAGTGTGTACGGCAGCCCGTCAAAGACCGTGGCACGCTGCCCAAAGCCCAACCACTCGCCCCGCGAACTCCTGACTGAGCAAACGCCGCCCAGCACCACGATGGCCAATTCCCGGTTCGCCGTCTCGCCGCTATATTTCTGGCCGGCTTCCAGCTTCCGCGTCTCAAACGACAGATATTGGTATCCGAAATCTTCAACCCGGTCGCGGAACTTCTCCGCCCGGACCAGCAAATCACTCATCATCTCTCCAGGGTGCTTACTTGAAAGCCCCGGCACAGTACCTCTGGCCCTTGCCGGTGTCAAATTGAAGCAAAGTCTGCACACGTGTGCACTCAACTATCATCTACACCACACGCCTGCCTGTCAACCGAATTAAATACCGGTCTCTCGATGTGACTGAGGTTGTGCCTGAACCGGATACTGGTGATATATCTGGTCACACGATCCCGGCGTCACCTTCATTTATCCGCTCGGGACAGCGCATGGTTTCCAGCAGATTGCGGATGAGGTTTACATCGGCGCCATGCGCAATATGTTTTCAAAACGCGAACTCATCCTGCATCAGCCCGTCGTCCACGTTTACACAGAAGCCGCCTGGTCTGAAATGACATGGACTTTCCACGCGACGAAGCAGGACGGCTCCGCGATTACCACCGAAGGACGAGAGACTCAGGTGTACCACAAGGAGCACGGAGTCTGGCGGATCGTTCTCGTTCACTATTCAGGCCCACCCATCGCCTTGCCAACTGCCCCAGCCCAGCCAAAGTCGCCGAAATAGCGCAGATACCAGGTGCCTCATATCTCGCTCTTGAGATGTGGGAGAGCACGAACCCCAACCTAAATCGTTCCGCTCCCTCGCTCCCTCGCTCTCTGTCTCCCCCTTCTTGACCCCCGGTAATTCCCGGTGCTACGTTTTGAATTGCACACGTTTGCACCCGCCGGAGGAATCATGGCTCCCGTTGCTCCCTCGCTCGCCTACAAAAGCCCGCTCCATAAAATGACGCAGACCACCCCCACCTGCCTCTGGAACGACTCAGCCTCCATCGAAGAACTCACGTATTCCATCGAGCACGGCGCGGTCGGCGCCACCTGCAACCCGTCCATCGCCGTTAGTGTGCTCAAGAAAGAGCTCGCCCTCTGGAAGCCGCGCATTCTCGAACTCGCCGCCGCCGAGCCCGCACTCACTGAAGACGGTCTCGCCTGGCGCATCGTCGAAGAGATCTCGGCCAACGCCGCGCGCCTGCTCCTGCCCATCTTCGAGCGCGAGAAAGGTCGCAACGGACGGTTATCGATTCAAACCGATCCGCGAAATTATCGAAACACGAAAGCCATGCTCGAGCAGGCTGTCCGCTTCAGCCAGCTCGCGGCCAACATGATCGTCAAAATCGCCGCCACGCACGCCGGCATTCCCGCCATCGAGGAAGCCACGTACCGAGGCATCAGCATCAACGCGACGGTCAGTTTTACTCTGCCGCAGGCCATCGCAGTGGCTGAAGCTGTGGAGCGCGGACTGAAGCGCCGCGAGGCCGAAGGCCTCGATATCTCCACCATGGGCCCCGTGTGTACGCTCATGGTCGGCCGCCTCGACGACTGGCTCAAAGTTCTCCACGACAAGCACAATCTCTCCGTCGATCCCGGCTATCTCGAGTGGGCTGGCGTCGCAGTCTTCAAGAAGGCCTACGCGATCTATCGCGACCGCGGCTATCGTCTGCGCCTGCTCTCCGCGGCTTTTCGCAATCACATGCACTGGAGCGAATTCATCGGCGGCGACGTGGTCATCTCGCCGCCCTGCGTCTGGCAAAAACGCTACAACGAGAGCGACATCGAAATCGTGAATCGCATTGATACGCCTGTCGATTCGCGCATTGTCGACACGCTGCTCTCGAAGTTCCCCGACTTCGCGCGCGCCTACAACGAGAACGGCCTCACGACAGCCGAGTTCGACAGCTTCGGCAGCACGCGCCGCACCTTGCGGCAGTTCATCGCGGCGGTCGCGGAGATGAACGCGATCGTCCGCGACGTGATCCTGCCGAATCCGGATAGCGAGTGACCGTGTGAGTGTGGGTGCGAGTGTGAGTGTGAGTGTGAGTGTGAAATGCGCGGAGAGCTGTCGGCTGGCGCGTGGTTACGGCTGCCAAAAAGTGCATAAAGTTCGAAGGGGACCGCTGCGTGGGGGAAGTCCCATGGAATCAATCGAGATGTTCGCTTCTCGGGTGCCGAGACCCCGCCAAATGTTCGCTCAAGTGGTGCGGCGCGCCCCGCAAATGTTCGCTTCTTAAGTTGCGATTCTTCGAGACAAATACCTTGAAATTGGCCATTTAATAGAATTCAAAACCATGAAATTGACCAGATAATTGCAACTGTTCACAGAGAATTTCCCATCGATACGTCAAATGGGCCTCGGAGCGTGTTTTTGCATGCCGGAAGGCGCTTTTTTGCGCGAATTCGCGGTGCGAATGTGAGTGTGAGTGGACAGTGTGCGCTGATCCCTGGTCTCTGACCCCTGATCTCTGGTTTCGTTATGGGCCGGGAGGGGGAAAACTCTGCAAAACGGCGGGGGAAGCGCTTTGGGGTGGGGGGCTTGCGGGGCGGCGTTGAAAGGCTTTGGGTAAGGGATGGAGGGTTAGGCTGGGTTGGGATGGCGTTTAGCCCGGGGCGATCCGTGGGCGGATGCCCTTCAAATGGGAATCACGCCGGCGCCTTTCGTCGTCACCGTTTGTCGAGACCGAAGACCCTCCGAAGGAAATCTTCAAGAGTCCTGGGGTCCTTCGTCTCACACTCCCATATGACTTGGACGTTCCAGCCGAGCTCATGGAGGGCGCGAGCGACCCTTCGATCCCTCTGCACATTGTGGCGAAACTTGTTTTTCCAAAACTCGGTCTGCGTTTTAGGCATTGTGGACTTCTCACATCGCTTGTGGCGGTGCCAAAAACACCCGTGCACGAATATCGCGACCTTATATTTTTTGAACACGATGTCAGGTATCCCGGGAATGTCGCGGCGATGAAGTCGAAAACGTAAGCCAAGCGCGTGGGCCGCGCGTCTGACTCTGACCTCCGGGGATGTATTTTTGGACTTAACCCGCGACATCAGCCAGGAGCGACGTTGTGGCGTGAGACGATCCATACCAAGTTGGCTCCATTCTCGCCCTGTCAAGGGCCTCGCCATCAAATCTCTCTGCTATAGCCCCAAAAATCGCTCGCGCAATGATCGGCGAAACACTGTTCCCAATCATTCGGAATGAATGCCAAGTGGTCGGGTGGAACCTGTGTCGATCAGGGAAACCCTGCAGGCGAGCCGCTTCCCTAACCGTGATCACTCGATCATGCTCCGGGTGGATCGGCCGAACCGACTGGTATGACCCTCGGTCGGACCCCGTCCCCGCGCGTAGAGTAGGGCATTGACCGCGCCAATCTAGGCGCTGATGCCTTCCCACTGCGTCGACACCCCCAGGCTCCACGTCTCTGAATCGCCGAACGACAATGCTACTGTGGTCCGTCGCCCTGTTGCCGGTAAATTCCCCTCCCGGCTCCCTTAAGGCCTTAGCATAGCCTGAGGGCCTCCCTCGTTGGGCGATGCGCCAAACGTCGAAACCGGCCTCCTCGCCGACATAGATTGCACCCTCCAGGTCGCCGATAGCTACACGTACGTTGGCGGCGGGGCGCTTAAACTTCTCAATATCCTCAAGGCGAATTGGCCCTGACCGGTCCTTGTGGACACCCACCAAAAAGAGCCGTTGGCGCTTCGTCGCGGCCCCGAATTCCGCCGCGTCCAACACAAGAGGTCCTAGGATCGAGTATCGGTCCTCAACCAGTTTCAGGCCGCTGCGGAGAAGGCCGCGGGAGTCCGGTGAGTCCAAGCCCCGAACATTCTCCATCACGAAAAAGGAGGGACGCACTTCCCGAACCAGCCTAAAGAAATGACGAACGAGAAGGCTCCTGGGATCCCTAGGCTCACGTCGTCCGATCACACTGAAGCCCTGACAGGGAGGCCCGCCGAAAATGCCATCGACCTGCCCCCCAGCCGCCGCAACGACCATTCCTCCAGTGAGCTTTGAGACGTCGCCTAACACAAGGCGAGTGGCAGGGAAATTGAACGGGAACGAGAACGCGAGAATAGGATCGATGTCGAAGGCGGCACGCACACGAAACCCGGCCTGATGGGCCCCAAGGGAGAACCCGCCGCACCCGGAAAAGAGATCAACGAGGTTCATTCGACAAGGGCACCTCAAATCGACCAAGGAACTACGCTATTATCTGCGCGAACGCCGGGTATTGGCGATAGTAATTTTGAAAAGCTTCCACTTGTTGCTCCTCGAGGTCGAAGCCCAAGGCCTGGACATCCACGCGGGATAATTTTCTTTGGCAGGGCAGCTGCGATTGAAGAGCGCCCGCCTCGCGAATGGTCAGGTGCGGTGCCCTAATGGGCTCGAGTGGCCAGCAAGGCCAGTCGTCCGCCCCCACCGTCGACTTCGCAATTAGCTCGTTGTCCAATGCCGGCAGAACTCCGCCAACGGTCACCATTGGCGGACCGTCCTGATAGATTGCGCGGAATGCAGGGACAAAGCCCCCGCGCCGCGACATCTCTGCTGCAACGGAACCCATGAATTCAAGCACGAGGTCGGCCAGGGTTTCTCGCATCTCGCCCTCCTGACACGCCTCCTTTTTAAGATCATCCGGGACAACCGAACCCAGCACCCTGCGCAATAACTCCGGGCGCTCAGGGGCCTCGCCGTATCTGCTGTCCTTTCCGTCGAACGTAACAAGGAAAATGCTGTTCTCCGGACAGTTTTCGATCACTGACCGCATGTCCAGTTTGACCGATTCATTAAGTTCGTAATCATAGTCAAGCCAGACCATCCAGGGCCGATTTGCATAGAACTCATCCACATAAAGAGTTGGGAGAACCGCGGAGGAAAAACCTTCCCGCACCTTCACGGTGACAAAGGGTGAATTGTACGTTGCGCGGCGAAACCCAATTTCGTTGCCCTCAATCGACACCATATCTTCCACGCCAAGAAGCTTGTGCGCCATTACGAAGTCCGTAAACCAAATTGACCCCATCCCGACGTAGACGAGCTTCGCAAGATTCATTGCGACTTGCAAGCGGCGAACACCCTCGAAGACGAGCTGCCTCTGGATGCTCTTGCTAGGGCGCAGACTGTAGTTAACCGCATCGAATGACGGCATCATTCCTCCCCGACCTTTTCCCTATAGGCATAGTTGAACGATCTGAGACCAACCTCTCTGTAGGGAAGATTCACGCTTCCGAACTTCCTGGCCAGGCTGCGCATTCTTTGCAGCGGAACGGAGTACTGCACATTTGCAACGGGCTCGCTTTCGCGAGCAATCAACTCCGGCAGCTGAACCGACTGCCGCAAGCTCACGGAATGAATCGGAATCCAATGCGCCTCCTGCTCTTTTTGCTTGGCGTCTTCGAGCGCCTGCTTACGCTGGTTTGTGTAGTCGATCCACTTCCGCGTCAATTCCCTCATGCGAGGCTTAGCCCGTCGGAAGACTTCGGAGGAGGAATCAATGCTCCGCTTCGTAGTCGTCAGGGGGAGGGCAACGGCGTTCTCAGCACTGAAAAGAATGACGCCAATGAAGCCTGCGTACTGTGGATGCCACATGGGCCAGTCGTCCGTTCCCCATCCTGTTGCCTCCGTCCGGTCCGCTGCGAGCACGATTCGGCCGTTGCAGACCACATACCAGCCGAAAAGTTCGGCCCCCCGGGCTCGCTCAGCCTGATCCTCCGGCTCCGCCGCATCAGGAGCAGGAGGGGAGGCCGCCATACCGCCAATTATTTCGACGTTGACCGCATTTTCGTTGGCCGAATCATCATAGGCGAATCGCATTGGAGCGAAGTCGGCGCCTTCTCGGAGCGCGATCTGCCAGCCTACGATGGGAGAGTCGTTGAGCACGATCCTCAGGCCTCGGTCGAGGTACAGAGAATAATCCCTCGCGAGAATGCGCCGTAAATTCTGCCGAAATGCCTCGCTCCCGAACTGGCCCTCCGCTTCCGGCGTCAGCGCGTCGATCTGAATTCGGACGCCATCTTCCGCCAATTCAGAATCCGGCACAATATCGAAGTCCCACGGGGGCTCGCTGGTCGAGAGCCATTCGTTCACGTCAATCGGGACAGCGAAGGCCTCCCTCTCTCCACCCGATGCCCGGTAAGTGCTGCGAATACGGATGTGGGCACCGAGTTTGAAGATAGCCCTCTTCATTCCGATCCCGTAAGCTCCGATGCTATATGGGTCACGCTTGTATTCTTCAGGCTTTCCGAAGCTGAACGCGTAGTTAACAGCGTCGTCCAAGTTCATCCCGCCGCAGTTATCCTCTATGCTGAATCCATTCGGCCCGACTGAGATCGCGATGCTGAATCTCGACAAACCATCGTCTTGCTTTAACTCGGTCGGGCCACCCCCCATGCTCCTCCACGCGCCGTCGACGCTGTTGTCGATCAAGTCGAGGATGCAATCCGATAGCGCCAGATCTCGAGTGAGCATCTTGACGAAGAACTCTTTTGTCGGATACGCATGGGCCTTTGTTCCCGCTTCGATCGTCATCTATACCTCGCAAGGCTCCACAATTGACAACTTCTCACAGATTTTTTCCGGCGGACCCTAAAGGTCGGAAGGCTGTACCACAAATGCTACACCGGCGCGCGAGCGATCTGTGGTGCGAGCTCTGGTCCCCGCGCTATTTGATCCACATTTCCGGATGGCTGGTCGACACGGCGCTCAGTCCCTGTTCGAGCAACGACTCGACTTCCTTCATGTTCGAGATCAGTCCGCCGCCGACCACCGGCAGGTCCGGGGAGATGGCGCGCACCCGCTCCAGCATTTTGGGCGCGACCAGCGCGGGCAGAATCTCGAGGGCGTGCACGGGCGTATTGCGCAACTGGTTCGAGATCGTATCCATGGCGCCAGAGTCGAGCAGAAAGGTGCGCTGAATGCCGTAGAGCCCGATGGCCAGAGCATGGCGCAGCGGGTCGAGATGGGTGGAAATGATGCCGCCCGCGCCCACGCGCTTGAGATAGTTGACCGCGTATTTGTCGCGCGAGAAGCCGTTGAGCAGATCGAGATTCACAATTGGGACCTTGCCCGCGGCGGTGATTTTCTGGATCATCTCCTCAATATTCTCCGGATCGCCGGTGAGCAGATAGATGAGGCGGCTGCGCGAGGCGATGGCAAGCTCCACAAGCTCGGGCTTGCGGATGGCGGGGATGATTGGGGTCTCCGCGCAATAGACGCGCAGCGGCGTGAGGGGCGGCGGGGTTGCGTTTTTCACGCCCGGGTCAGGCATGAGGTCTCTCCCCTTTATTGTTCCGGCCCATGAACATTGGCATATTTCCCACCCATTTCCGCAAAATCGCGGAAATGGATGGGGCACGGCGGCGGTATTCAGGGGCCAGATCAACAGGCATGGTGTTCCTCCGCGTCAGGCATGGTGTCCCTCACGCTTGTGCGCTTTTCCTGTGGAGCCGCGCACGATCAGTTCCGCCTCAACTTTGACCTGGACCGCGGAGTTTTGACCCGAGGTCTGGCCCGACATCAGCTTGAACAGGTTCTCCATCGCCATCTGTCCCATGCGCCGCATGGGCTGCCGCACCGTGGTGAGCGCGGGCGCGAGGTAGGCGGCAAAAAACAAATCGTCGAATCCCGTCACCGACACATCCTCAGGTACGCGGAGCCCGCGCGCGCGGATGGCGCGCATCGCGCCCAGCGCCGTCATGTCGTTGTAGCAGACGACGGCCGTGGGCGAATGTTTTAACTGCAAGAGCGCGTCCATGGCCGCGATGGCTGCTTCCGGCCGGCTGTCGCCCTCGACGGCGAGCTCGGGCGCGAATGCGATGCCCGCTGCCGCGAGCGCCTCTTTGTAACCCCCGAAGCGCTCCGCATCCGATTGGTATCCGTTGCGGTCGCCGAGATAGGCAATGCGCCGGTGGCCCAGCCCGATCAGGTGCTCGGTTGCCGCGCGGGTTCCTTCGCGGTTCGCGATCATCACCGAGTGCACAAACTCGCCGGGATACTGATCGTTGACCAGCACAATAGGAACCTGCAGCTCCTTGAGCAGCGGCAGATACAACGCGCCCACGCGCGACGACGTGACAATGATTCCGTCCACGCGCCGCTCGGCAAGCTCCTGCACCACACGGCGCTCGCGCTCGGGATCGGCGTGCGAATTGGCCAGAATCACGGCGTAGAGGTGATCGTTGGCGATCTCCTCAATGCCGCATGCCACCTCGCTGGCAAAGGGATCGTCGACCGTCGTCACCACCAGGCCAATGGTCCGCGTGCGCCGCGTGACCAGGCCGCGCGCCACCGCGCTGACGCGATAGCCGGCGTCTTCGGCGATCTTGCGGATCCTGGCCGCCGTCTCCGCATTTACCAGGGGACTGTTCTGCAGGGCGCGCGAAACCGTGGGGTGCGAGACGCGCGCCAGCCGCGCAATGTCCTTGATCGAAGGTTGCCGGGAGGGGTGACGCGAGGCTTGCCGCTGCACGTGCTTCATGCCCGCAGGCGGAACTGCTGCCGCTTTGCCCCCGTCCTTGTCGACCATGCCCGGAAACTCCTACTGCACACGTGTACGATAGCCCTAAGTCTCCTCGAATGCGGGCTTATTCGTCAATGCATATCAACGGGCCCTTCACGGCGACGTAATAATCTGGATACCGGCCGCCTCATGCTTCCACCTGCCTCAGTTTCCGCCGACCACCCCACCGGGCACGCGCCGCTAAGCGGCGATTCCGGCGCGGGCGATTCTGGTGGGCTTGAGCGCCGCATCGGCCTGCGCTCCGCCGTCCTCTTCAATATGCTGGAGATGATTGGCGTCGGGCCTTTCATTACGCTCCCGCTGGTCATCGCCGCTGCGGGCTATCGTCTTTCCGTGTGGGCGTGGGTGCTGGGCGCCGCCATCGCCATCGCCGACGGCCTGGTCTGGGCCGAGCTGGGCGCAGCCTTCCCGCGCGCCGGCGGTTCGTATGCATTTCTGCGGGAGATCTACGGCCCGGAGGGGGCAGGGAACTGGCTGAGCTTTCTCTACGTCTGGCAGGTCGGCTTCACCGCGCCGCTCTCCATCGCTTCCGGATGCATCGGTCTCTCCGGATTTCTCGCCGTCTTCTGGCCAGGCCTCGACTCGGCGCCCATCGCTTCGCTGCCTGCGGTCCATTACGCCAACTTCGCCGCTGCCGCCGCGTGTCTTCTCGTTACTGTGCTGCTCTATCGCAACATCAGCTCCATCGCGCGCATGGCATGGGTGCTTTTTGCCGGCGTGCTGGCCGCGCTCACCGGTGTCATCGTCTCAGGATTCGCGCACGCCGCGGCCACCGGCGGCTGGCACATGCCCGCAGCGCCTCCGCTCTCCGCGCTCGGGCAAATTGGAGCTTTGGGCGGCCTCGCCCAGGCCACGCTTCTCGCCACTTACTGCTACTGGGGCTACTACAATATTTGCTTTCTTGCCGGCGAAGTCCGCCGCCCAGAGCGCACCATTCCCCGCGCCATTTTGCTGTCTGTCCTCTTCGTGTCCGGGTTTTATATTCTGATGAACCTGGCTGCGCTGCCATCGCTGCCCGACGCCGCATCGCATGCTGGCCAGTCTGCAGTCTTGCGTTTCCAACTCGTCGCCGACATCGCCCGTTCCGCCTTCGGCCCCTGGGCCGGTTACACCATCGCGGCGCTCATCGTGTGGACCGCCTTCGCCAGCGTCTTCTCGCTGCAACTCGGCTACTCGCGCGTGCCCTACGCCGCGGCCCGCGATGGCAACTACTTCCGCTATCTCTCCGCGGTGCACCCGAAGCATGGCATTCCCCACCGGTCGCTTGTCGCTCTCGGCGTCGTGGGAGCCTTCTTCTGTTTCTTCTCGCTCACTCAGGTCATTACGCTGCTGGTTATCACGCGCATTCTGCTGCAATTTTTTCTGCAACAAATCGGCGTCATCTATCTGCGCGTGCGCAAACCCGATCTCCCGCGCCCCTTCCGCATGCCGCTCTATCCGCTGCCGCCGCTCTTTGCCATGGCCGGCTTCGGATTTCTCCTCGTCTACCGCGTCCACGCCGTCATAGAACTAGCTGTCGCCGCGGGAATCGCCGTTTCCGGAACGCTGCTCTATATGCTTCGCGCGCAACGCC
>Ga0074046_10003488_pt1 | contig 13130 bp, 10 predicted proteins | sample BogForMeECP23OM3_FD_94441 | JGI IMG/M metagenome (GOLD analysis project Ga0074046, IMG submission 94441) | Bog forest soil microbial communities from Calvert Island, British Columbia, Canada - Bog Forest MetaG ECP23OM3 | ecosystem: Environmental > Terrestrial > Soil > Wetlands ...
CGCCAATGGCCGATGGAGAATGTTGCACGCTGCCAAATAGCGGTCAGGGTTGAGAAGAGACGTTCGATTAACTTGGAACTAAATGGCAAACTACTCCAATAAGCGGAGGTCAAGCTGTTGCTTTTCGACCGCGCGTGGCCGACAAGAGATCGGTAGCCCAAAAAGCCCATAGGCGAAGTCGCTGACGCTGCCTACTGAATCTGCTACGTTGCGACGTTCACCATGCGGTCACATGATGTTGCTGCGCGCTTGCCGCTTGACCTAATGGATGGCAACTTCGTGGCCGCGGGGGGTGCCATGCAGGGTATCGACTTGGGACTTAGTCCCACTGTTCAAGCAGCATTAATCGCGGCAATCATTACCGCGATCGTATTTGTATTGAGAGATGTACTTCTGCCGATATTTCAGAGGCGTAAATCGCAAGAAGAGGAACGCATAAAGTTATACGAGGCCTACGCGCTGCCGCTGGCCGAGGCGGCGCGAGATCTGTTTTATAGATTGAATGAAATTGTGGTTGATAAGAGATTTGATTTTCTCTGCACACGACTGCCCAAAACAAAATTCAATAGCTACAAGTCCATCAGTACCCTGTATCGAATTGCCGCTCTGATAGGCTGGATTCGTGCAATTCGACGCGAGCAGTCCTATTTGGCGCAACCAGAAATGCTTTCCGGAGTAGACTTGCATTCACGATTTGATGAATTCGAAAAAGCTCTCGCAGACGGACCTCATGTGGAAGTTCATATTGTGACAAACCTTTGTCAATTATGGTCCTTTGATGTGCGCTGGCATACTCAGGTCGATAGCAACGCGGTGTAACGATCTTCGACATAAAGCGATTGCAGCTGCAGGCTCAAGTGAGGTTACTTCCTTCGACCAGTTAGCACCAGATGTGCTGCTTTCATCGCAGCAACAAATTGCGGAAATGTTAGCTCGGGTTCTCGATGTCCAAGCACCCAATGCGTGGATTATAAAGCAGACGCAGGACCGCGCCACGCACATCCTTTCTCCAAGACAATCATGGATCTATAGGGATTGGCAAAAGGCAATTGGCGATTCCATGCTTCAACCCCTCGATAATGCGCAGAGGCGATTTGAAGTGATTGGATATCATGAATTTGAAGCGCGACACGTTGCTGGTGATCGATGGTTGAAAGAACTTGAGGCTGTTGTATCCGATCTCAATTTCGAGGTCGAAGATCCTCAGGACTTCAGAACGATTCAAGTTCGCCAGATCTTGAATGCCACCGCGGACTTAATCGTCAAGCTCGACGATCTGAAACTGAGTCGGCGCATTGTGGATCGAGGTACAGTAATGCGAGTAAAGGATTACAGGAGGACGACCATGAAGAAGACGGTGAACTAAGTGTATGGCGCCGAGGGTGGGGCTGCAACTGGTCCAAGGCTGAGATCATGAGGGCTTTCAAAGCCAGGGAAGAGCGGAGCGCGGTAATTATCACTTCGCCAATACCTCCAGAAGAGACACAACCAAAACTCAAGCAAGTTTCGGCTGCCGCCCTAACCCGGAGATACGGTACCCTTTTCAGGGTAGGTTGCCGCCTACCGCTCGCGAAATTCCCCTTCATTCGTTGGTGAAACCGAAACAGTCCTGCGTAGGTAATCAAGTTTCGGGACGACTGGGCTGCAACTATGCCCCCCGGCTGAGACCGAACAACCCGTTTTGAAGCGCAAGGCCCATGGTTCGGCCCTGGCCCAACATCTGCTTCAGGCGACGCCCCGTTTCAGCGAAAACCGGCTCGACCGTTCGCTGGGCTGGCTCGAAAGGATCACTGTAGAACTGAGCCTTGGCGGCCACGGCGACTGGTCCAACGGCTTCGATCATTTGGGCTGGACCGCAGGCATAGACGATGTCGTTTGCGTCCAAGGCGGGGAGATGTTCGTTCGGATAGCCTTTCCTGACTTGGTCCGACAAGCCCGGCCGCCTCCCTATCGTAGCGATGACATCGACATTGGGAAATCGCACAAGACGCTCCAGGCCCGCGCTCATGTAGATCGGATCGTCCGTGCGCACCCCGGCGATGACGATGATCTTTCGCAACGGATTCTCGCGCAGCGCGGCGCAGGCAATGCTCCAGATCGGCGCGAAGCCGGTACCGCCGGAAACGAGGATAAGGCGCGCGGCTTTCCCCTCGCGAAAAAAGGCGCTGCCAAACGGCCCCTCGATAGCAACTGGGTGCCCAGCGCGAATCTCCCGTCCGATCTGGCTCGAAACCTGACCGCGTTCATGGCGGCGGATCTGGAGCGTAATGCTTCCCGCGCGCGGCCGTCTGTCGAGAGGACGCGTCGGACTGTAGGCGCGCGTTGGAAACCCGCCAAATTTGAAGTTGAAGTATTGCCCAGGCAAATGCGGCAGGCGCTTTTCGGGCTCGACGGTCATTTCCGCAACATCGGAAGCCAGACGCCGAAGCGCGGTAACGCGACCATCCGCAAACGAGATTTCGGGCGCTTCCTCCGCCTCGATGTCCAGATCGGACAGGATACGGGCCTGGCAGGCATGGACCATGCCGGGAACGGCTGTCTCCCCTAGGATTGTAGAACCGCGAACGACCTTGGTAAGGCAAGTGCCGCAAACTCCCGAGCGGCAATCGTGGGAGATATTGACCCCGCTAACGAGCGCCGCGTCGAGAAGCACGTCGCCTGCCTTTGCTTGGAAGGTTTGGCCATTCACCGCCACAGTGCACGTTTTCGCCATTACTCCACCTCCAACTCAAGGGGTCTCACGTGATAGGTGTGCCAGGTCTCGGCATGATCGAACGCCGCGACCCACATCAAAGCCCCGGTTTTGATAGCAACGTCGAGCGGACTGCCGGTATCGAGGCGGCGCTTCACCTCGAGAGACCAGCGTCCGCTGGCCCAGCGAGCGGTGCCGACGATGTCGGTGGGGCGTTCGCCTTCGACGGGCGTAAGAAGCACGCTCGGAATGACGGTTCCAACCGGAACCGTCCCATTCAGCTCGTCCGAGAAGGGCACAGTTTCATTCATATTGAGCCAGCCGGCCGACGACGTCTCAGCGTCGCTCTTTTCCGAGTCGAGGCTCACAGATTGCAGCCGGACCAGGGCATCGTGGCTTTTCGGCAAGCGGCGTGGCCGCACCAAGGGATACGTTTCCCGATCAGACAGAAGCTCGAAGTTGTTTTGATGCGGACGGAAGCCGGGGTCCGCCTCGAAGCCCCCCGGATATCGCCCTGCAGATTGCGCCGCAGAAGCCGGAAGCGGGGGGCCAAAATGCCCGTTGTCGATCCAGCCATTAAGGCCGCCATGTGAGGCGCGCCACTGCCAGATATCGCCGTAGCCGCCTGCGATGTAGTGCAGGCCGCGGCCGGTCGCGCCTTCAGGTTTGCCGGGAATGGGCTGCCGCCCGAAGTGGATGCCCGCCCCGATCAAATGCCGGCCGCCCGCTGCCAGCAGAACTGCGAATTTATCCTCGTGAAGCTGAGCCTCGTTGCCCGGCGAGGCGCTTCGCATGAGACGCCATCCGTCTTCCTGTTTCACAAGCGGCATGTGCTTGAGGGAGCGCGTGGGATCCGTCCATGTAAATGCGAAATAAGCAAACGTGCCGTCGTGGAGGGCGCGCACCTCGACCTTGGACTCGCCGCCATCGAAGTTCGCTCCATGCTGGGTGACGACCGTGGTCACAGGAGCGCGGCGCCAGGCCGCGTCCGACAGATCGCCGTCCACAACCGGGGCATCTGCTGCGCTTACCCTGGCGATTGTGAGGGTTTGGCGTGATTGCGTATCAACCAGGGTGCTTGCAGGTACGATCGCCACTCCTAAGGCCGTTGCGATGGCAAGAGGGACTGCGACCGTCATAGGCCGGGCGGTTCTGGTCAGCGCGCGGAGCGCGGGAACGGGGTGTTGGCCAACAGGAGACGGAGATGCGTTTTCGATCTCCAGCCGCTGAACCCGTTCAATCAAAGCATCCACAAGCTGCGGCGCGCGTTGCGGGAGCCGCCATTGTGGGTTGAAGATCCGAAGCAACTGCCCCTCGCCCCCATAAAGCCAATGCCCAAGGGCATGAAAGAAGGGGAAGGCAAGAAACAGCCAGACGGCGTGCAGATGGAGCGTCAGCAGAGATCCGCCCCAGCCAAAAAAGAGAAGAGCCCCGGCAATCGTCTCCAAGGCTATAGCGATGAACAGGACCCAGTAGAGTAAAACGTTGACGGATGCCCAGCGAGGCCGGCCGCCGATCAGGAGCGCCCTCAGTCGTGATTTGCTGAGGCGAACCCGGTCCGTGAGATCGGTCCGCCGGATGTAGACGGCATAAGCCACGAACGAAGCAATGAGCGCGATCCCGAATGCGAGGTGCAGATACCAGACGTTTTCTCCCGGAAGAAGGAAACTGACGTAGGGCAGGACTCGTATGTCCGGGTTATCGAGAGCAGCGATTGCAAGCCCCGTAAGCGCTGTGCCACACAGTGCTAGAACAATCAGCCAGTGAAGAAGGATAGTGCCAAGATCACTTTTTGGTCTTCTAAGTTGTGACATACCCATTCGGTCGCAGAACTCTTAATCAAACTGCGGGTAGCGCCAATATCGGAGATGCCGACATCAACACAGCAAGGATTTCCAGGGTTTAGGTTAACTATTTTCATGACTATACGTAGGCGGGAATCAGATCAATTGTGTCTTAATATAAAATTAGTCTTAAAATAGAATTTCAAGATATTGAACTTTCAAGACTTAATTGGGGCAGTGAAGGCAACAGCGCCTCAGCCGAAATAGAGAAATTTTGTCACTCCCATTTCCAGCTGGAAGAGGCTTGCCGATAGAAGCACGTTTGCCATGCAAGCGCGTTTCTGGAGTCCCCCCAAGAGATCAGCAGGGCGCCATCGTCTATTTGTAAGTGCTTGAAAGGTAGTCGACGATTGCGTTAGCCTCGGCCTCCTTGATCGGTGCGCCAAAGACCTTGATCATCTTGGTGACTTCCGCCTGCCAAAAATCCCGCTCGAAGCCCTTACCTCGCGGCTGGGTGAGTATGTATTCGTAGGAGTGACAAACGCCGCAGTAGTCTTGGGCGACATTGACGTTGGGTCCTGGAACGAGTGTAGCGGTCTCCTCAGGCGCCTTGTAAGCAGGCGGAGCGCTCTCAGCGTGTGTCATCCCAAAAAGAAGTCCGCCAAAGACAGCGGCAACTATAGCTCCAGCCTTCATGTCCGCGGCTCCAAGCTTGCTGTGACTCTGATTTTTTCGATCGAGTTCCGCATGTATCCCGCGGGATTCCACAAAGCCTCGACAGGCTGCGTCTGACCGATGCGATTGATAGCTCTCACGGCAAGCGCGTGACTGCCCTTATTGAGCATCACGCGTGCCGACCATTGCCGGAAAGAATACTTCCCGAGGTCGGCCGCGAGGTCGGCGCCGCGCCAAGTCTTTCCGTCGTCGGTGGAGACAATAACTTCTGTAATCCCGTAGCCGCCATCGAAAGCAATCCCGCTGATCGTGACAAGGTTCCCTGCAGAAACCTTGGCGCCATCGGCATGGCTCGTGATGAAGGAGCGGACATTTATCCGATTGATTGGCACGGTGGATGCCGGCTTCGTCCCAGGCGCGACACAGGCGCATGCATTGTTCGGGATCTTGTAGGCTGTCTTCATCCAGAAGCCATCGTATACGGTATCGATGACCGTTATCTCGTTTAGGTGCTTGACCCAATACGTTCCGTAATAGCCAGGAACCACTAGGCGAAGGGGATAGCCATTGAGAATGGGGAGATCCGCATTGTTCATGGCGTAAGCAACCATGACTTCGCCGTCACGGGCGTGGTCGATATCGAGCGCTTTGATAAAGTCCGGCGTCGTTTCCGCGGCGGGCATGTCGGCGCCGTTGAAAATCACCTGCTTCGCGCCTTCCTGAACGCCCGCCTTGTCGAGGATGGCCTTTAGGGGCACGCCTTTCCAGCGGGCATTTCCCATTGCGCCATGGCCAAGCTGGCCTCCTGCAACCCGAGGATTGGAAAAGCCGCGGCTGTTCCCTGAGCATTGGTTGACCGCCACCACTTCGACGGGCTCAAATCGCTTGAGATCCCCGAGCGTCAGCATCAAAGGGCTGTTGACCTTTCCCTTAACCTCCAGATTAAAAGTCACAGGGTCGATTAACGCGGGAGACCGAGTGAGGTGATACCGCACGAAGAACGCATCGTTCGGCGTCAGAACCGACTCGTTGAAAACGGAAAAAGGCGTTTCCAGCTGAGGCGGCCGGGTTGTGAGCCCGATGAGCGGCCGCTTCTGGGGAAAACGCACGAGAGGGCGCTCGCCATTGTCGAACGGCAAGGTGACGGCATCGGCTGCTTGCGCCGGGAAACTTCGCACCGCTCCATAAAGCAGCGCGGCCTCCAACCCACCTCTCAGCAGCTTACGCCGAGATATAAATCCCGAACTCCCAGTCATGTAACTATAATCCCAGTTCTACGGTTTCCGCTGGTTAGTGTCTCAGGTCGAGGGCCGCAGCCGCCCTCCGCGCAGAATTTTGGAAAATCTTTCCGATACTGACGCGGCGGCAGTCCTCTGTGTCCAGGCTTGAGATTAAATCTTAGCGCGCTGTTTGGTTGCTTTCCAGATAGCGTCTTATGCGGTTTAGCAGCGCTTCTTTCTCGCTTGGGCTCATGTCGTGGCTATTTGCATTCGCCAGCATGTTACCAATGGTCTGCTGGACGTTCTCCGGCTGGTCTTTGGCAAGCTCCGTTCCAAGACGTGCCACCTGCTGGTGAGAGGCAAGCCACTGCGAGGCAGGCTTGAACCTCGTCCAGCCGGGAATATCGGCCCAAAGATTGATTTCGCTCCACTTTGGATGCCGGGAAGGCGAGTGGAACTGGTCGATCTTGCCGAAGAACTCGTTCACGAACTTCGCGACCCGGTTGTAGCGCGCGGAGCCTTCCGGCCAACCGTAGGTGACAAGAAGCGCCCGGTTGGCAATTGTCGGAACCGTAGTCCCTTCCGGCACGAGATTGGGATAGGTCTGGTTCGTAAACTCAGCCGGGAGATATTCCCCGATCACAGGCGTGAAATCTATGCCGGGCAGGCTATCCTGATCGACAGGAACGAAATGGAGGCCATCCTCTTTCTTGAGCTTGGCCAATGCGGACTGCGGAGCGCCGGTAACGATCATTATGGCCGCCAGATCGCCGCTCAACAGCCGCCTGATCGATTCCTCAACATCGTAGTTTGTCTTTTCGACCGGGATGTTCAGCATCGCAAAGAGGTGGTCGCCCGTAACCTCGGTCTGATGTTCCTTGACGTTGAAGTTGACCCTCTTGCCCTTGAGGTCTGCGAGAGACTTGATGTCGTTTCGGGCAAGCACGTGAAGCTCGGCGTTGTACAGCTTCGTAATATACTGCACGCGCTGTTCGATGTCGGCGTAGAGCTTGGGATCCTTCTTCTTCAAGAGGGCCAGATTATCCTGGTCGACAATGCCCATATCGATCCCCTTCAGGAAGAGGACATCCTTGAGGTTCTGCAAGCCGCCAACTCCGAGAACCGGCAAGATGCGTATCCCGTCCGGCCTGAGGTCATTGACGACGTTGCGCATATCTTCAGAAAAGCGGGCGCAGGTGCACGAAAGTCCGGAATTTATGATTGCCACCGAAATGTCGTTGGCCTCTCTCTTCTTTTGATCGTAGGTCTGCGTCTTGAACTGCGTCTCCGCCGATGCTGTGCTCAAGCAGACAAAGAGGCAAAGAACGGCCACGACTATGCTGGCCAGCCGGTGCGTGGCTTGGGGAATTACAAGTGCAGGCGACGAATGTCTCATGATAACCCTCAATGAATTTCGCTTTGGGGCTTCGCTACAGGACTAGATCACCCCGCCTCTAATCGGAATCGATCAGAGGCGAAAAAGTTGATCGATTTTAAAGTGTTAGAGCAGCTTATCCGCGTCCAAATGGAGGCGGGCCGCTCTAGGGCTTCTCCTTGCGAAGCATGGCAGCGGCTTCCTTGCTTCCCAATTCGGCTGCGCGCGCATACCAGGTGCGGGCCAGGTCGGCATCCGGCGTCATTCCAGCAACGCGACGCCCAGTCCATTTTTTTGGATCGTAGCTCTCCCCAAGAGCGAACGCTGCGCCGGCGCTTCCGTGGTTCACCAAATACTGGAAAATCAGCCGGGCCCCTGCGATGTCATTTTGACCGAGAAGGGTGGATGCCCGTTTCAGCATCTTCTCCTCTTGATCTGCCGGGAGTTTCGGAAGCCGGGTCTCCCGCTTCGTGACGCCCAAATCAGCCTTGTCGCTTTCGGGAGGCTTCTCTTCCCGAAGCTCTCTTGGACTGGAAAGCGGCGGCGGCATTGGTGCGGCCTCCACCAGGGGAGAAATGGTAGCTATCTTGTTCCCGACGTCTGCTCCTTTCGCAGTGGCATCGACGTCGGAAGGAGCGGAGCCCGCAGCATCACTGACTTCAAAGGGTTTTCTATCTGCCGCCGGTGGAGCGGACGGGTTGCTCGCGTTTTCTGTCAGGCCGTCTTGGCTTCTTCCAACTCTGGCTGGCGGCGATAAACCATCTTTGGGTGCGGAATTGAAAGAGGCTGATTGTTCGTGCGCTGCGCGATCTGAAACCGGAGCGGCGTCGCTGGTTTCAGCGGCTTGAGGAACCGCGTAATGCAGCAGGAGGTAAAGCAACGCGCCTCCCGATATTCCTCCGCAGATTATAGCAACCGCCAAGTAAGGCAAGATCGAAGCGAAGAGTTTTCTCGGACGCTTTCTGGGAGCCCAATCTGTCTCGAAGCCTTGGCTCCATTTGTCCACATGCATGAGTGAATTTTGGTCTCGGGCATCATGACCAGGTTTGGGATCTTTGCCTAGCTTGGATGCGAGCACCACACCGTTTACCTTGGGAACAGAAGAGTCCAGGTCTACGAGGCTATTTCGGAGATATGATTCAAGCGTGAAGTTATTTTCAGCCGGCCTTATTGTCGCCGACTCTATGGCGCGCTGGCCTTTCATTCTATCTAGTTCGTTGCTTGTCATGAATTCCTCACCCAAGCGTATAAAGATATTGTTTCAATCGTGGTGTATTTAAGGCATTCAAACGCTAGCTGTTATTAGCTTCTATATAATTACAAAGGATAGATATAACCTCAGCGCCAAAAGCAACCGCAGCTTATTCAGAAAGGACCTACTACCTCCAGTAGAGGCGTATTCGAACACTAAGCTAATGATGAAACGTCGGATGGAGACAATTATTCCATGAGTCGCAAAACTGTAAGCGTTTATTTTGCTAAATCATAGGTTATACCTCGATAGGTCGCAACTCATCCAGTGGATTGGACCAACATGTCCCCGATCATGCGTTGGCGCAAAGGGCTGGGCAATCGCAGGCTGCGCCGCCTTGGTCATTGTCGGCAAGAGCCTTAAAGGCGCGGCACTTGTTGAGCGGATGCAGCGCTTCGCGCTCCTGCTCCTATATTTGCGGGGGCTCCGGTTCAGTTATAGCCGCATCGGATATCTTTTCGGTGGGGGTGGACGCCGGACCAATTTGTTCCACAAAGCGGGATCGCCAGCTGCTTGCTGCAAACGGTTCACCGAAATATTGCGTTTCATGGGCTACCTTGCCGTCCCTGAATTCCATGATGCTTACTGTGAAGAACGGCTTCTCGTCGTAATAGATGATGTATTCGGTGATCCACAAACCGCCGGAACCCAGAATACGCCTGACTTCGAAGCGCTTTTTGCTCGGTTGGAGTGCGCGGCTTGCTTGAATGTTGGCCCGGCCGCGAATGCGCTCCCCCGATTGCGGATAGTCGAGAATGGCATCGTCGCAATAAATTTGATGCTCCGCGGAAAATTCGTTTGCGTCGGAAGCCGCCCAATGCTCCATGAGTGCCGCGCGAATGTCTTGTTCTAATGCAGATGCATGCATCTCCTCCTCCTTCGCCGGCGCTCGTGGATCCTCAAGATCGATCTGCCCCTCGATACAGCACTGCTCCAGGCAGTAGAACTCAGCTCCCTCCTCGCGGTCCAACAAGGTTCCTCATATTACCGGGCTACGCCGCGTAAAACGCAAAGCAGACCGGTTACCCAACTATCACCCAAGCCGTGAGGTTGCACCAACCGCTGAACGACTGCGAAGGTCATGCCGGTGAGATACCGAACATCAGCAACCTATTGGCGGATTCAAGTGTCCAAAAGTTACCAAAACGCAGACATGACGACATACATGAGTGTAGTGGCTACTCGACTCCGGCGTGAGCGCCCTTCTCGGCGACAGACCTCCTCATCACCAGTACCACAGGCACAAGCATAAGCATCGCCACCGCGAACACCCAAAAGCAGTCGAAATATGCGAGGGCCGACGCCTGCTGCTGGCGCAGGTTTTGAAGAGCCTGCCAAGCCAGCTGCTTTGACAGGATGGGATCACCGGTCTGCTGTAGGAACAATGTCTGGGTCTGTTCGAGGAAGGCATGGACGGCTGAATTGAAGGGATCGAGATACTCGCCAAGCCGAAGAGTGTGGAATTGCTCGCGGTGATCCTGCAACGCTTGGCCCAGCGAGGTTCCGACACTGCCTCCTTCGTTCCGCAGTAAACTTAACAGGCCAACAGCGGCTCCGCGCAACGCCATCGGGGTGTAAAGATAGGCGGCGACATTTGCGGGGGCAAAACATATAGACAATCCCACAACGAGAACGACTCTGGGCCAAACAACCTGCCTGGGACCGATATCGAGGTTAAGCTGTGACAGCCAATAACTTCCGGCCGCCATGGTCAAAACACCGGCCAGGATGACCCAGCGTGCATCCGCCCGCCGGCTAAGCACAAAGCCCACGATGGGTAGCGTAAAGACCGAAAATATGCCCGCTGGCGACAGGACGAGCCCCGCTTGTAGCGCATTGTAACCAAACAGCGACTGAAGCAGGGCAGGCAATAAAGTACTCGAACCGTAAAGAACTGCAAAAGCGCAGAAGATTATGAGGCAGCAGGCGCTGAAATTGCGCTCGAGGAGGGGACGGAAGTTAACCACCGGGTTCTGGTGGCGCACTTCCCAGAAGACCAGGCCGGTGATCGCAAGAGCGAAAAGGATTGCCAAGGTCTGCACACGCCAGAATGGGTCGCCTAGCCAATTCCATTCTTCTCCTTTGCTGAGCATGACTTCCCAGGAGACTATGGTGATGACGAGCAAGGACAAGCCGATGGTGTCAAAGCGCGAGGGTTGCCTCCTCTGTCTCGCGCGCTCGACGGTGAGATAGTCCGGGTCGTGGACAACTGAATAGCAGGCAGCGAGGGCAAGGAGACCAACCGGGAGATTGATATAGAAGACCCAACGCCAGGAATAGTTGTCCGTAATCCAGCCCCCAAGGGTTGGACCGACAACCGGCGCTACCAGAGCGGCCAACGCAAACAGCGTCATTGCGGCGCCTTGCTTTTCCGGCGGAAAAGCGTCGAGCAGCACTCCCTGGCTAGAAGGCTGCAACCCGCCGCCTGCCAAGCCTTGAATGACACGGAATAGAATCAGCTGATAAAGGCTCGTCGCTATCCCGCATAGCCCTGAGCTTACGGTAAAGACAAGAATTGAGGCCAGAAAGTAGTTGCGGCGGCCAAAGCGGGCGGTCAGCCAGCCGGTCATTGGTAAGATAATCGCATTGGCGGCAAGGTAACTCGTGATAACCCATTCGCCATCGGTAACCGTCGCCGATAATCCGCCTGCGATATAGCGTAGCGCGACCACTGCGATTGTGGTGTCAAGTACTTCCATAAAGGTTGGCACCACCACTGCGGCGGCAATAACCCAAGGGTTCAGAGCGGCTTGGGGGCCGCGAAGCGAAAGCGCTGCATCTGTCATTTGTTTTGGGCCGCCGGATTGCCGCCCACAAATCCTTCTAACGATTGTGGCGCAGCGGCTTGCAGAACCTTCCCAGCATCGGGACCTGTAAGCGGCTTGTTAAGGTAGACGTAAGGAACCACCGAAAGGCCGATGAATAGCGGCTCCTTATCCGGGTCGTAGTTTTGGAGATCGATGCGGACTGGCAGCCGTTGCACGACTTTGACGAAGTTGCCTGTGGCATTTTGAGCCGGCAGCAGGGCTAACGTTGATCCGGTGCCGATGGTAAAGCCGGAAATCCGGCCGGCAAATACGTGCCGGCTGCCATACATGTCGACATACAAGTCGGCCGACTGGCCAATGCGCAAATCCCTGAGCTGGGTTTCCTTGAAATTGGCATCGACCCAGATTTCGTTAAGCGAGCGGATTGCCATTAGACCTTGGCCGGCCAGAACATCGTCTCCTGGATTGACGTTGCGGCGCGTGACGACACCGTCGATTTCCGCAATGACGCGGCAATAGCGAAGGTTCAGTTCCGCCTGGTCAAGATCACGTTCGGCAGATGCAAGTTTCGCCTGTGCCTGCTTGACCGCGGGAGCCTCAGAAACGAGCTTGGCAAAGGTTTTGTCAATGCTGCCCTCACGCTTCTCGAAGTCATCGACCATTTGTTTTGGAGAGGGAATGTATGAATGGATGACGCCAAGCTCTGCCGCACTTTGGATGAGTTCGGCTTGCGCTTGGCGGACCGCGGAATAGGTCTGGTCCAAATCAGGCGGCACCTGGACTAAGTCTCCACTTTCTGGCGTGGCCGGTAGCCCCAAAGAAACCCGGATTTGATAGGCGTCTGCCAAGGATTGGGTCACCTCTGCGCGTGCAACCGACAACGCTGCTTCCCGCTGGTCGAATTGCTCGTGGCTGGCTGCCAACCCTGAGGCAACCAGCTTTTTTACCCTCTCAAACTCCAGCTCCGCCAGTTTTAGCCTGGCCTTGCTCTGATCGAGCGCGGCGACCTTGGCGCGAAGAAGTTTGATCCGGTTTTCGACGTCCTCTATGGCGAGCTGGAGTTTCCAGCGTTGGGCTCTCGTTCTCGCTTCGACGCCAAGCACGGCCGCTATGGTGGCTGCCAGATCCGCCTTTGCGGTATCGACCGCTGCCTTTTTGGTGGCAACGATGACCTCGTAAGGCTCCCTATCGAGTTCGACGAGCAGATCTCCTGTACGGACGCGGTGATTATCGTCGACGAGAACTCTGGATACCTGCCCCGGAACGCGAGCCGCAACGAAGGTTACGTGACCATTCACGTAGGCATCATCTGTCGAGACGGTATTGAGAGTTTCCTTAATCCATGGAACGCCAAGCGCAGCGGC
>Ga0074046_10003489_pt1 | contig 13127 bp, 7 predicted proteins | sample BogForMeECP23OM3_FD_94441 | JGI IMG/M metagenome (GOLD analysis project Ga0074046, IMG submission 94441) | Bog forest soil microbial communities from Calvert Island, British Columbia, Canada - Bog Forest MetaG ECP23OM3 | ecosystem: Environmental > Terrestrial > Soil > Wetlands ...
GGAGACCGATGCCACGGAGCCGTGGGAGAAGGTCGTAGCCTCTCTCCCATCCAAAAACGTGAACGACGGCTGGGCGCACGCCGGGGACAGCGTCGAGGACTTGCAGCGGGAACTCAAGGGCATGCTTGAGGGCGACCGCCATGAAAAGCTTATGGAGGTTTGGCAGAAGCAAATGGAAGCCGAGGCTCAGGCGCAGAGGCGGAAGCTGGAGGAATTGAGAAAACAACGAGGGACACAGGAGCCGGGCATTGTGTCGGAGCATATGGAAGTGCTTACAGATGCAAATATCAAGGCTCGACAGGTAGCGCTCAGGCAGGGCAAAGTCCCGCTTCCGGGCGCTGTTAGGCGTCACGAGGACACGGAAATAGACCCGACCAGCCGTCAGTTGGAGAAAATCAGGAAGTACGTCTAGATGGTAACGTATTCACTGGCTGCCGGACGGCGGAAGAGATTCGCAATTAACCGAACAAGGACGGGAATGAAGCTTCCGATTGTCACCATTGGGAAGTAGGTGCTTGCGTCGGCGTTGCGGAACCACATACCCGCAAAGGCGGCTCCGATGAGCCCGACAAAGAAGAAGACCAGCAACAGCACACCTGCATGGCTGCGGATGCCGCGCTTTTTTTCGTAGATGCCGACGATAAGCGCAGACCAAGACGCCACGACAAGGGGAATCAAAACCACAGAGAAGGGTTTCATAATAAAGACTTCTTCTGCGCTCGGAGAGCTACCGATGAGTTGATTCGCCCATATGGGTGGGAACCAGTAGATTGACAGGAGCCAAGGGCGGATCGATGCTCCGCAGTAGGCGTTCAGCAGGAGCACGGTGGCGATCACGGGAGCAGAGAGAATAAACAAAGTCAGGAGAATCATGTGCCACAGCAGGCGGAACGGCGCGGCCATCATGTGAGTGTCTTGCTCCATTTGAATGCTCATGGTGTTCCTCCACCCCCAGTATACAGCCGAGAGGGGGAAAATGGCTACCTGTAAGTAGTTGAAATATAAGGACATATTTTGTAATACAATGAATTCGGCTTTTTCGGCTGCAAGCTCAATTTACAGGAAGAGGGTTTATGACTCAAGATAACATTCAAACAGCACAAGACGAATTGGCTTCTATCTCCCAGAGCAACGGCACGGAAGCCGCTCCCCAGTCCCTTGACGACGTGATTGCGGGGTTGAGAGGCTTTGGGATCGAGGAATTTGAAGAGATTCTCACGATCAAGACGCACGGGAGGGATGTCCACCTGCGCATCTCCAACATTCCGACCTCGGACGAGATGTCTGCCGTCCTTTCGGCGGATGAATTCAAGGGCTATCAGTGGGTGAAGCGGGTGAAGGTGGAAATCCTCTCCCGTGCTATCTCGTGGATCGACGCCATCGACCTGCGAAAGCTGCCCGCGGATAAGCGTTTCGTGAAAGACCCGACCGATGGTCAAGTCCGGGACGTACAGCTTGCTCTCCGGAATTTAATTCTTGGTTGGGGGCAGGAGTTGACCGAAGTCCTATGGAAAGTCCTCATGACGCATTCGCAGCGCATCGAGGATCGCCTGAAGGAAGAGTTCCCCCAGAGTGCCACCATGACCGAGGTCGAGCAGCGGCTTTTCGAACAGGCACGAAAGCAGATCGAGGACGCCAACAAGGTAATCGTTCAGGAAGCGGTCGCCAAGCTGTATGACCCGGAACTGGACGGCCTGCTTTCTGAGGAAGTAAAGGGATAAATAAGTAAATGCCCACCGACCCCAACGCCCCGCAGGGGCCATCTGCCCAGCAGCCGACGCCAACCATCGACCCTGCTGTTTCGGACGCGTTCAACCGCATCAGCGCAGCCATCGACAAGTCGGCGGAATCCGCTGACCGGATCGCCGAGGCCCTGAAACGCATTCCCTCCGTCCAAGACGAGATCACCCGCAGGTTCAAAAACGTAAACCTTGAATTAGAGGCGATGGTTGAGCTTGCCGACAACACGGAAGAGTCGATCAAGATGATCAACGCGCAAACCAGATCGCTCCGCAAAGGGATCATTGACACCAAGAAAGCGGAAGACGCCAAGACTGTGCTGAAAGCCATCATTCAGGCCCAAGAAAAAATACGAAAGAATCTGCGAGAGGGCACCCAAGGCTGGTCCGACTCGGTGAAGATTGTGAAGGAACTGGAAAACCAACTGGAGGAGATAAAAGATACAGTCGGAGACCTCTCGGGGCCGCAGATGGAAAAGCTCAACAAGGGCTTGATGCAAGCTGATAAGATCGGCGAGCGTATGAGCAAGACCTTCAAGACCGTCACACTGGGTCACCTCACCCGTCAGGTTCACGGCATTGGCCGCGCTCTTCATGCCGTTGGCATCGGAAAGGACTATGCCGCTAGGGTGGAAAAATACCAGAAGTACGGCGAGATTCCCTACAAGATGCAGGAAGCCCAGCGAGCGCGCATTTCGGAAAACAAACAGGCATGGAGGGAAAAGAGGGAAGAAGCCCTCAAAGCCGTGCAAGCTGAATACGGGGACAATATGGCCAATCCGAGGGCGCAGGCGGCCTTGGCGAAAAAGATGGGCATCGGCTTTTTCCGCCGCGCACGCATGTCGCCCGCTGACCTTGCGGGGCTTGCTGGTACGGGTGATAAGACAGCCGCCGTAACAGCCATGGAAGCCCACGGCACGGGCGTCGGCGGCGTTATGTCGAAGGCTGCGACGGGGCTGGAAAAAAGCATGAGTTTCCTCGGAGAGAACATTGCCGACATGGCTCTAGGACTCGCTGCCCTTGAGGGCGCGCTTCTTCTGGTAGAGAAAGCGTTCGACGGCTGGGTGCAGCAGAATAAGGCAATGGAAGTCGCCATGGGTAAGGGCGGATTGTTCACCACGGAACTTGGGGGACGGGGATTCACGGGCGCTCGTGCGGGACTGACTCCGGAAGATGCATACACCATGCTTGGGCTGAGCATGGATCGCAACATGAAGATCGCACAGGCGATTGCTGAAGGCGGCCTCGGCGTTCAGGAAATAGTTCGCGCTGGCGCACAGGAGCAGATGACCGGGCAAAAGGTCATCGGCCCCGCAGGAAGGGGGTTCATGGCTGGCGGCGCGGGCATGATCCAAAGAGTCGCTGTTGGTGCCGGGCGCTTAGCTGGTATGACGGATGCCGAGGGCGTGGGGCAGGTGCTTAAGATGTTAAGCCAATATCGAGACACCCTCGAAGGCACTGAAGCATTCTTCGTGCGTATAAACAAGGCGACCGCAGCCTCGGGAATCTCCACCATGAAATACATTTCCATTTTGGATGAGGTGCTCGGGCGTTTCGCCCGGATGAACAAGCAGCTTGACGTAGCGGTCAACGTCCTCGGCGGACTGAGCAAGACGGGCCGTATCGCTTCGGAGGACTTGCAAGAGTACTTTGACTTCCTGACGGGCGGGGCGGCAGCCAAGGAGCAGGCTGGCACGCCGGAGCAGATGTTCCTGTTTGGTCGGGTAGGTAAAGAAGACCGCAAGAAAATCGCCGGGGAACAAGCAGAGGCTTACAGTGGGCTCGTGACGGAAGCCATAGGCACACCGGGCGCACAAGGCGGAGCCGCGATACCGGGGGTATTCGAAAACATTCGGGGATTAACCAAGGAACAGATACAGGCAGGATTAAGCGGGTCAAATACAAATGTGCAGAAGTTCCTTGATGACATTCTGCTGCCAGCCGTGGATAGAAACAAGGACATGGATGCTACGCAGAAAAAATCCGTACAAGGACTAGTGGATCGTATCCGTAAACAAGCAAACGACCGGGAACGCTGGGAGGAATTTGCCAAAGGCAAAATCAGCATGACAGGCATGGGCTTCGGCGCTCAAGTCGGCGGGCAGAACATGGTCGAGCGACTCGCCATGCAGAAGACTGCCTTGAAGTTCGTCATGAGGGAGTCGGGCGTCAAGGACATGGGAGCCTTGCTGGCGAACCCGGAACTGTTGGCGGCCAAGCTGCCGATCATGGCACCCCTCCTGAAGAAATTCAACATCCAACCGGAGGACATGTACAAGTTCATAGGCACGCAACGCTTGGCGGCTACGAACCGTATCCAAGACGCCAAGGCCGACGAGAACATGGCGAAGACCCTTATTCAGCAGTTGAACCGCAAGGGCGCTAGAATCACCCTCAAGCCGGGACAAAGCGCGGCGAAGTTCTTCCAAGATGAGGGCGACAAGCAAACCAATGCGGTGGCTGCTTTGGACGAAACCATGGATTACTGGGGCGAGTTGGCGTCTAAACAGCCGGAAAAAGTAACCAAGCTCATGCGGGACCGAGAAATAGCTGAAGCAAAGAAAGTTGGAGTCCAAACGCAATCCATGGCCGAGATGATTGCAAACGCCTTCTCGAAGTGGTTCGTCAACATCATCAGCGGGCTGGAGTTCATTGCTGATCATATGCCGGGCAGCGGAGCCGCCGACCGCGCAAAGTTGAAGTCAGCCTATGTGGCAGATCAAGCCGCAGCCAAACTACCTGAGGCGTTAGGCAACGTCGAAGACAGGATCGCCGAACTTGGCGACCACGCCGACACGATGGAAGCTGCTGGGGACGAGAAATCCAAAAAGCAAGCGGAAATGGATCGCAATCAGATCAAGGGATTGCAGCAAGCACACGATCTTGCTCAAGCTGTCTTATATAATCAGGGCTACATGTCCGAAGAAGAGGCGGAAAACGCCCGTATACTTATGCGGGGCTTTAACAGGGAAGGCTATGCGCGTATGAAAGTGGCGCAGGCGAACGCAGCCAAGACCGCAACGGGTATGCCGAGCATTGATACTACGCAGCCGGGAGTAAACGTGGACAAAATGTTCGCGGCGGCACACGCAGCGCAAGCGAAACAAACGGGTAATGTAGTGGTTGATAACAGCGTTCATCAAACCAACCAGTACAGCAGCGCTGTGACACATGACAATCGTGCATTAGCAAATCCGTCCCATAAGTCCGGTGAAACAAAAGCCCCGGCCGTAGCGCCTCAAACGCCAGTGCCGCCACCGGGAGGATAATCGATGCTCCTTACATCAATCTCGATTCCCTCACAGGTGCAAGACACGCTGACTATGTACGCGCAGAAGTACGGCATCGATCCCACCGCCGCATGGGCCGTGGCGCAGATAGGGAGCGGTGGGCAGATGCGCAATTCCAGCAATGCTATCCGTATCGGCGCGGGCGGTGGAGTCGGAATCATGCAGATCAAGCCTTCCGTGTTTTACAGCCTTACGGATGCGGATGGCAACTCCTTTACGAACATCAACGACCCGAACCAGAACATGGAGGCGGGAGTCGTCTATCTTGCCCAGCAGTACCAGACGTACGGCACCTACTCGGCAGCCCTGTCTGCATACGGCGGCAGCCAACAGTATGCGTATACTGGCATCCGTCTGATGCAGGCGGCGGGAAGCCTGTCGTCGGATGCCCAGCCGCAAAACGCCCTGAGGCAGATGAACAACTACCCCGATCCCTCGGACGAGCCTACAGCCTCCATCGCTTCGGCGGTGCACGGGCAGCAGGACATCCCGACCAGCTTTACCGCGAGCCTGAACTCAACCACCTTGCAGATTACGGACGCCTCCCTGAGTGAAACCGCTTGGTACGATGATCGGGGTTTGGTCACGGGCAACCCCCGTATCCGTCAGAGCGTCCAGCCCGTGATCTTCACGGTGTTCTTGGATCGCCAGCAAACCAACGGGGCTCCACTGAACAACCCAGCCACCAACCAGCCGATTCAGCTTCAACTTAACTGCTCCCTCACCACATTCTCGATTGAAAGCCGCCATGTGTACAACCGCACACCTTCTAGGACTGGCATGCACATCACTTTCTGGGGCATGAATCCCGACTTGATTAGCGGACAGGGATCAACCGGGGTCTTCATGAACCAGTTCGGGATCACCGACTATTTCAGCGTGGCGAACGTCTCCGACGACATGAAGGACCAAGTGACAAGCGGGCTCATCAATCAGATCATACCCACGCTTGCAGGCCCGGACACCACCATAAGCTCTCCGGACCAGCTTTACAGCATGGTCGTGCAGAAGAACGCCACGCAGAATTCGAACGAGGCGTTCAGGGTCGCGGCGCAGGATGCCTTCGTGGAGTTCATGAAGCTGTTCCAGATGAACGGTAACGTCTGGTTCCAGAGCCCAAGCTCTCAAGGCGACCAGACTGGTAAAGACCAAACGGGCGTCAACGCTTGGTCGCAAAGGTTGGGAACTTCGACCTTCCAGCAGTCGGCGCGCAACAACGACGTGCTGTCCCGCGGCTATGTGGAAATGCAATTCCGCAACAATATCTACCTTGGGTACTTCAAGTCCTTAAGCTGGGTGCAGGACGCAGAGAAGCCATTCTCGTGGAGTTTTAATTTTACGTTTCAGGTGGAAAGGACCATCGCGGCCCTGATCTACCCCAGCTACAGCACAGGGCAGCAAGCGGCTCCGGAATCTACGATAGGGTAAATAATGGCTACAAACAACAACGCGACTGACATCAGCGACATCAGGCCGGATGCCGGGACGGCCGAGTCTACTTCCCAGCAAAGCTCGTCGCAAACCCTGTCCCCCATGGTGTTGCCGATCCGCGGGGAAAAGCGCATCGTCCCTTCTCCCGTCAACCCCGGCACCGCCTCCAGTGATTTTGCAAAGGCATGGACGGCATCGGGCAAGCAAGCCCCGAGCAACTTCGCCCCCACGGGGCGCACGGCACTGGTCCAGCAGCAAGACTACTACCTCAAGGCGGCCATGGGGCCGTTCATCGACTATGTTTACATCCGGCTCCTACATCGGGGAGTGGGCACGGACAAGAAGCCGACCGATTTGCCCGCTGTGTATCGGTTCTTGATCAACCCCTCTCAGGTGTCCATCAACCGCACCACCATTGACGGACAGGCGCTCGCCCGCGGCGGATGGCAGATCGGCGTGTGGGGTGAGGACTCGCTCCAAATCCAGATCAGCGGCAAGACAGCCGGGCAGTACTGGTCGTTCGGCATTACAGATCGCTACCAGCAGTTCACCGAATCGTACCGCAACCTTCTCATGCTGCAAGTCGTGTTCGAGAACAACGGCTATTTCTTTGAAGGCGAGGCTGCGGGCGAGGGTCCACTGGCGGCCGACTTTACCCGCCGCAGGATCAAGATGCAGGAGGACGTGGAACTAACTGTCGGCAACTTCGTCTGGTTCGGCATGTTCGAGAGCCTGTCGATCACCCAAAGCGCCGATGAGCCGTGGCTGTGCAGCTTCAACATGAGCTTCATCGCGTGGAAGGAGCGCTTCCGCGCAGGGTCGCCGTACCAGCCTTTGATCGCCAACAACGTCCAGCGGGGGCACTCATACCAAGCTTGGAAGCCTATGGCTCCCACATCGCTGCAAGGGAATCCATCCAACGCCAACCAACAGCTTCAGAATTTGCCGCCAAACATGCCTTTGCCGCCGACATTGCCGTCCTACGCGTCAGCAGTTGCGGTCACAAACACGCAGGATGCCAACCGAGCCATGATATACGATCCGCTTGCTCAAGATTTCTCCTTGGCTCCGTTCCTCAGCACCTTTGACAGCACACCACGCCTGTCAAGCAATACCCCGCCCGTAGTGGTGCCATTCGCGCCGACTGGGGGCAAGTAATGGCCAACCAGATCAGGAACATTTCGCAGACCACCCAAGAACGCGAGATCGTCAAGACAGCGCCCGATATCATCGTGTACATTGATGGGCTGCCGTACAAACTGAACCAGTATGTGAATGACCGCAAGACCAACAAGGCTCCGGCTGTCGTGAACTTCAACGACCATGTGACAGCCTTCAACTGCACATATGACACGGACATCATGATTCCCTCAGGCAGCCTCAACTTGCAGGTTCCGAATTACCAGAAGTATCTCTACCAATTGCCGGGAGGGAACAACCTCATCCAGCCCATGATGCAGATTCAGGTCTACGCCAAGGGCTACTTTATGACGAACAGCACGTCGAGTAACAGCGGTGGGGACACTGTGTATCGCCGGGTCTTCAAGGGACTGGTGTCCCACGTTGCCTATAATGACAATGGCAAGACGTACGAGATTTCCATCCAATGTTACGGCTCGTTGTACATGCTGGAACTGATGCAGATCAACCTCAATCCCTCCATCCTGACTGCGGTCCAGACCGGGAGTGCCTTAACTTACTGGAGCACGAAGTTCGCCATGTTGAATCCCTACAAGAACATCGCCGTGGCGTTCACTTACGGGTTGCATACGGACGGGTTCCAGTTGACACAACTTACGCAGACGGCAGCCTCGCGGGGGCAGTTCGGCAAGGCCGTGCAGCTTGGTTACATCAACAAGTGGCAGTCCATCCTCTCCAGCTTGCAGGGCGACATCCATATCTTTGGGGCGTCGTTCAAAGACAACCTGAGCCAGAGCACAACGAAGTCGAAAGAATCCGACGTAAAGGGGCAAGTGGACAGAAACACCTTGGCGGACTCCAATGCCATCCACGACAACCAGACAGAATCGGATGCGTGGGCCAACGACGTTTACTACGGCAACATCCGCCAGTTCCTCCCCGAGCGTTCCATCGGCGACATCCAACTGTTCAACAACCAGATCATCCCCCGTATGGAGCTTATCCGCAAGATGGTGAAGCTGATCGACTTTGAGGCGTATCAGGACATCGACGGCAAGATCATCGTGAAGCCGCCCCTGTACAATCTCGACGTGGTGAACATCGGCCCTCGGCCGTCGCAGACAAGCACGACATCGACGGACAGCATGAATAGTTACGTCAATCCGCTGACGCAGATTACACCGAAAAACAATCCGTTCGTGGTTTATCTTTCGGAAATCCTGACGGAACAGGAGTCGGAGGACCAAGCGGCCATCCGTCGCACCCGCACGGTCGTGACGGGCAACATCGATCCTCAGTTCGGCTTTGGGTACACCGAGCAGTTGCTCGCCCCGGCGGAATATATTGACGTGGGCAAGTTGATTAAGTACGGTCTGCGCGAGGAGCCCACCATTAGTGCCCCATGGTTTGGAAACGGGATAACATCTCTCTGGGCGCATGCGGTGGCCGAGACTGTGCGTTCGAACCGTGGATACCATACTTATACGGTCACTATCCCCTTGCGTCCCGAGCTTAAGTTGGGCTTCCCCGTCTTCTTCCCGCACCGGGACATGTACGGCTATATCAAGAGCATCGGACTGAATTATCAGATCGGCGGCACCGCTACGATGACGATCACTTGCGATTCGATCCGTCGCCGCGTGTTGGTGAACACGACTCAGAAGGACGCCTCGAACAATAGCACAGAAATCTATACTGCTGCTCCGAATTTGGTATTCAAGTGGGCGAAAGCCCCGGCCAACCCGCAGCCCACGCCGGGTCAGTCCCCGCAGGCGAGCAATACGTTCCTGCAATCTCAGTATGCGGGGATCATCCAAGGCAATTCCCCGCAGACCTCAGGCAACCCCACCGACCTCACGGGGACCGCAGCTACGATCCCGGCAACCAACACTGCACCGGGAACAAAGGCGAAGGCGCTGGACAGCAAGCGGCAGAAGATGGGGAACGCTGTGGCGTCCCAGTCTGATGTGGCTGATGGCACTACCATTGCGCAGTACTTCATTCAGAACGACGGCGAGACGGCTGCCAGCACGGTGCCTACGGACGGGAAGAATCGGGGGCAGGGGGGAACGGGTAAGACGGGGTACTATACCCAGCAGCGAATCGTTGATAAAACTTACATCGAGGACGTGAAGAACGGAACCATCCCGTTCACGGACGACAAGGGGTATGAGGTCTTGGCTCCGTTCCCGTGGGGCCGCTGGCAAAGCCTGAACTCTGCCATACAGGTGTTCACGGAAAACGGGTGGTTGCCGGGGCTCACAACCTCGGACGGCTCGACTCCAATTGTTGACCCGCAGGAGGAGCAAATCCTCACGAATACGGACGCGTTTTTGTATGCGGGCCTCGGCACGCCCATTGCCAGCGGCTCAGCATCCGACCTCTTGGCGCAGAAGAATGCCCAGATTTCCAACACAATCGGCGGTGTCTTTGCCCCGTCCGATCCGAGCAAGCCCAACGTGATCAAGCCGGACGCCACAGTTCTCGTTCTTTCATATTCTGCTGGATCGAGCAACGACAGCCAACTTCTCCAAAAGCCGCAGCCAGAAGACGACCTCGTTCAGAATTTGATCACCAATACCCAAAACGTGCAGCAGCGCCTCGTTGACGTATTAATCAGCGGGAACATAGCGCCGACGCAGTTGACGCAGGAAGCTTTGCTCGCCACAACGACGCAGACTCCAGTCAGCGCGAAGAGCGTCGGGTCCACCCCAAGCCAGCAGGCGCAGGAGATCGCAAGCCTCACCAATACGCCGCCGAGCGACACGGATGCACTTGGTCCCACAGCTAAACAAGGACAATAACTCAGATGATCAAAGACAACTCATTGCTGTATCATCCGAGCGACTTCGACCGCACGCAGGACAAGCTCGCGTACGAATTGTTCCTCGTCCATGTGCTCTCAGTTGACTACGAACGCAAGACTCTGACCATACAGGACTATCGGGATGATCTAGTTTACAGCGAAGTTGCCATCTTCCCGGCAATATACTCCAGCACGGAATCAACGGAGATGGTCATGCCGGAGCAGGGAGCCGTGGGGTTAGCGTGTAACTGGACATATGAATCGGGCTTCCGCAAGATGGCGATTGTCGCATGGATGCAGTCACAGGCGCAGGTAAAGGTGGACGCGATCGCGCAACGCCCCATCGACAACCAGCAAATCCAAGGCTGGTCTGATCGTGTCCGCGCTAGCTACCGCAAGGCGTTTCCGAATCAGAAGACCTCCTCCTACAAGGGCGGGTTCACGGAGAAAATCGACATAGGCTGGGACCACCAAGCCGCGGACTGGAGCAGGGACAAGGTGGACGCTGATCGCCGCACTTGGACGCAAATCACCAGTCGTAAAGTTGTGATGACAGGCGGTGGTGTGGCGTACCAAGGCCCAATCAACCGTCCGAATGCTGCCAGCCTCGTCCCAATCGTTCTTCCGGATGGCTCGCAGGAATTCGTTTCTTACTTGCAGCCGGGGGCGCAACCATCAGACCGTTATGTCAGCGGCAAACAGGACGTAATTCCGTTCTCGGAAAGCACCCAACTGGTGCAGGAATATTCACTGGATTACATTCCGCCGATGGAAGTTATCCAGACCGATTTACTGGACTCGCTCCTCGGCACGACCGCCGATCCGTGGGGGCGCACCACGGTCACAGCACCATCAGGGCAAGTCGCATACGACAACGAAACGTACATGATTACCCAGACATGGGACCATCCGAATAACACCAAAGACAACAGCAAGACCGTAGGGCCGACTTTGAACGAAGGGCCGACTCCGGCTCGTCGGGCTTTTATCCTTGAGAAGACGACTGGCACGCTGGTCGGATACAACCGTTTTGACAAGCTGACGTACGGCAAAGTCCTCAAGCCGAGCCTGTTCATTGGTCCTGTGAGCAACCCCGGAGGCGGGCGCTTCGGATCAGACGTGGAGTCGGCGTACTTTCCGGTGACGGATTCTCCGGATCATGCTGAAGCTCGTTTGGCTGCTTCTTGTTTAGCAATCCGTTTCCCCTACGAATACAATACGACCCGCTTGGATGTGACCAAGGAGGGCTTCACAAGCTTTGAAATCGGCTCGACGTTGCCCAAGGAGAATATTCCCTTAGCCGGAAACTACGAGCACCCGCACGGCGCTGGGCGCTCCTTGGAAGCCCATCTCGTGGGATCGGCCAAGTTGGTCGTCGGCAAGAACAGGGACGAGGAAGAAGCTCTCGATGTCACGGCGCTGGGACAGGCTGTTGTTCGTCTTGGTGCTGACGATACTGGGCTCCCCAACGCACGCCGCACGGTGCAGACGCAAATCCGGAGCAAGGGTGATGCACCCGCCGCACGCACGCTCCAATACTGGGACAGTTTGCATCTGAAATTGAAGCCCGGAGATTCGGGCGTGGACACGCAGGGCTACAACAAGACGGGGGCGGAGAACGTTTCGCTCCGCGCTGCGCTTGACGGCTCCGCCGTCGTGCGTCTTGGCGCTAGGAATTCCGCCGCCAAGCGCCGCCACCTCATAAACGGCTATCAGGATGGTCCGGGCAAGACCTCGTATGCGGTGGGCGATGCAAATCGCATGGATTCCCATTCGCCGGGTCGCCCCAACTACGGCGCTGGCGACAGCATCTATGCTTTCAACGACCTCACGGTAGCTGGGCAGCCCTCGCTCAATTATCCTCCATTCAATCTGGCTGCATGGAGCGGCACGCCCGTCCCAAGCGATCCCAACGTCACGGGCAACACGGCAATGGACCAGCACGGGCTGTCCCTTGATTTGCATTCCACGCGGGACATCCTCGTGCGCGTGGGAGCGAATCCCGTCTCCGGCCAATCCATCCTGCTCGACACGGACGGCGGACTGGTTGCGGTCATCGGTACCGACAAGCAGGGGCGCTCCGTTACTGCTTCGCTGCTGGGCGGATGCGAGATCACGATCAAGCCCAATAAGCAGGGCAAGGCGCTGCGCATTGAGCTTGAGGGGGACATCGACATCACCCACAAGGGGAACTTTCAGTACCAGTGCACGGGCGACTGGATCACCGAATGCACCGCTTGGCGGCACATCACCAAGACGGACAAGATTTTCACGCAGCAAAAATCCATCGAGGCGTCCCTCGTGCGGCACACCATCGAGGCACCGGACATCGTCCACAACCAAGGCAGCCAAGTCCCGGTGCCGGGAGACGAGAACAGCTAATGCCCCTACCTCCTTCACTACAGGATTCGCAGCTTTGGCCGATCAAAGCTAAAGGTGCGATCAATCGGCACAATCCGCTTGGCGACCCCACGATTGAGAAGTACTATCATCAGGCTCTTGAGGACGGACGCTGGCTGGAACGGAACATCGCGTCAGCTAACCACTGGTTGCTACAGAAGAAGCAAGCCCTCTTGGCTCGGGTCCAGACCTACACGGACATCAACAAGCTGGCCGTGGATGGGCAACTGAAGCACAAAGCCCGCAAGTTCAAGTACATCGCCGACTCACTTGCTTTCTTGCAAGAAGTCAACCAGTTCCAGAAGGAAATTATCGCGCTGA
>Ga0074046_10003490_pt1 | contig 13116 bp, 8 predicted proteins | sample BogForMeECP23OM3_FD_94441 | JGI IMG/M metagenome (GOLD analysis project Ga0074046, IMG submission 94441) | Bog forest soil microbial communities from Calvert Island, British Columbia, Canada - Bog Forest MetaG ECP23OM3 | ecosystem: Environmental > Terrestrial > Soil > Wetlands ...
ACCGTGGGCGTGTACTACCCGCCCACGGGGCAATGGGCCTTGCGCAATAGCCCAGGCGGCGGGGCCGCAGACCTCTTCTTCTCCTACGGCTACGCAGGCACGCAGCCCGTTGTAGGGGACTGGAGTGGCTCGGGGGCGGATGGAATAGGGATCTACGATCCCTCGAGTGGCTTGTTCCTGCTCCGAAACCAGGCATCGGCGGGCAGCGCGGACGTAGCGACGACGGTTGGCGCTGGGACGGGGTTCCGGGGAGGACCTGTGGCCACGCGCTTTGTGGGGAATACGCTCGTCACGCTTCCCGGCGCCCGAGGACCGGGCGACCTCGGCTACAACCCTGCGGTGGACGGCAATCCCGCGGCCCTGGGCTTCAATTCGACTGCCGGCAATACGGCAATCGTTTGGCGCCCTCCCTTCTGAAGCGGCGTCAGCCCAGTGTGCATGACAAATCCAAAGAATGGTCAGACCTCGGACTCAAACACCAGTGCACAGGCTGTCAGGTATTCAGGCTTTGTGCGCAGTCCGGGACAAGCCACCCTCGGGCGCTTCCTCGACCAGGAAGATCACTTCGTTCATCTGCGCGGCCACGAAGAGAAACCTTCCATCGTTCTCTCGGCGTCGTCACCAATCTTCGCTGACAGCTTGTTGTACCCTTGGGAGCTGTTAGCCACCTGTGCCTTCCGGAAATGTCATCGGTCACCATTCAATCGTTCAAGCTGCGACCCGCTCGTAGCTCCGCCCACCAGGGAATGCGACGACCCGCCCATTCGCTCGCGATTGGACTCTCCGGGGTTCGGGAGTCCGCCGCTACGCGCGCGCACGCTCAGGTGAGCCGCATCGCCCACTCGACGAGCGTCGCGGTGAAGAGCTTCGGATCCTGCTGGTGCATGGCATGACCCATGGTCGGGAACGACCGGTACTCGATGGTCTGCCCCGCCGCCTCGATCAGCTGCCGCGCGCGAGCCGCCTGCAGATCCGCGAGCGCGCCCATCAACGTACCCGTCGCCTCGTCGACCATCCGGAAGTGGTGCGTCAGCAGGACGGGCACCTTCACGCTTGCGAGCATTCGGGCGTGGTCGCAGCTCGCGGCGACCGTCCCGGTCCAGAAGGCGTGCGCCCACTCCGGGTCGTACTCCTTCAGGTTCTGCGGCGGCTCCGCACCGGCCCGCGTCGAGAATAGGGCTCCGAGCCACGCGGGCAGCTCGCGCGGGGCGGCGGCGACCATGCCGTCCCAGTCGCCGACGCTCCACTGGTCGCCAAGGTACTTGCTCCACAGCGCGAACATCGCGCCCACTGCCTGGCGGAGCGACGGACCGCAGGCGGGCCCCACCTCCGAGGCGAAGAGCGGCGGATCCTCGTAGCACGCTCCGCGGATCTGACCGGGGCGCGCATAGGCCGAGAGCCAAGCGGAAAGGACACCGCCCGACGAGAGGCCGCTTACGAAAGCGGGACGGCCGATCGCCGCGTCGATGAAGCGCACCAGATCGTTGCCCATGTTGTCGAGCGTGTAGCGGCCGGGCGTGCGCGTGGACCTTCCCTGGCCGCGCTGGTCCACGGCGAAGGCCTGGAAGTGCTCGGCGAGAAGCGGGAGGGCGGCCTCGTAGCCCCACCACGACTCGGACTGGCCGGGGATGAGGAGCAACGCCGGCTTGTCGGCGTCGCCGGCGACGGCGTAGTTGAGGGCGACCTCGCCCGTGTCGCAAAACCGTTCGGGAAAGGCATGAGGAAGGTACGTAGCCTCGGGATGTTGGGGGCCAAAGGCGTTCGCGTAGCGACCCATCACTCGTTCTCCTGCAGCCGCGGAAAGAGTTGCCGAGCGGCGCCGTGATCGATCGAGCGGCGCTGCGATTCGCTCATCGCGAAGCGTTCGTACATCCCCGTGAAGGCGCCGACGACGAGCGCCGGCGCGTGCGGGAAATCGCTCCCGAAGACCACGTGATCGGGCTCTGCGAAGGCGAGCAGGCTCGGCAGCGCGGTCGGACTTCCCGAGAGCGCCGTGTCGAAGTAGAAGCGCTTCAGCCGCGCGATGCCGTCGAACGGGTTCCCGCTCGGCGCGGCGGCGGCGCTCATTCGATAGGCCGCGAAGGGAACGATACCCCCCGCGTGGGCGAGGATGATCTTCAGGTCGGGGTAGCGGTCGAGCGTCCCGGATCGCACGAGCAGGATCGCCGCGCGCGTCGTGTCGAGCAGGAAGTCGGCGATGAAGGTCGGCACGCCCGGAAGCGGATCCAAGCCGGGTACAAACGAGGGATGGACGAAGACGACGGCCTTGCGCCGGTTCAGCTCTTCGAACAGCGGATCGAACGACGCGTCGCCGAGGTAGACGCCGCGGCTGTTCGCGAGCAGCACGACGCCGTCCGCGCCGAGCGCGTCGAGGGCGTGCTCGAGCTCGATCAGCGAGCCGCTCACGTCCGGGAGGCACAGCGTCGCGAAGAAGCCGAAGCGCGCGGGGTAGCTGCCCACCATCGCGGCGGCGTACTCGTTCACGTCGCGCGCCATCGCACGCGCCTCGGCGTCGTCCCCGAGATGCACGCCGGGCGTCGAGACCGAGAGGATCGCCGTCCCGACGCCGCGCTCGTCCATCAGCGCGAGCGCCGTTTCGGGGCTCCAATCGGGAATGGGCAGGCCGCCGGCCGCGATCCCCTGCCGGCGCAGCCAGGCGGCGTAGTCGGGCGGCACGACGTGGTGATGCGTGTCGACCCGGTTCCGAGGCTTCCTCGTCGTAGGATCCGTCATGGGATCGCGTCCTTGTTCTGTAGTGATCACTACGGTACCCTGGTCGCCCGTACAGTCAAGGTGGATCGGATGGCGGCCAAACGGCGCAAGCTGGCACACGGAGAGGAGTCGCGGCAGCGCATCCTCGATGCGGCGGCGGAGATCGCCGGGGAGCGCGGCTACGAGGGCACGAGCATCGCGCTCATGAGCGAGCGCTCCGGGCTCCCCGCCAGCTCGATCTACTGGCACTTCGAGGACAAGGACCAGCTGATCGCCGCCGTCATCGAGCGCACCTTCAACCGCTGGCTGGAAGGCATGCGCGTGTGGGTGCCCCCGAAGCCGGGGACACGCCGCGAGGAGCAGTTTTCCGCCGCACTCCGTCGGACGGCGAAAGCCCTCACGGAGGCGCCCCACTTCCTCCGGCTCGGACTCATGCTGTCGCTGGAGCGGCGCCCCAAAGAGGCGACCGCCCGGAAGATGTTCCTCCAGGTGCGGGAGCAGGCCTACAAGGGGATCGTGACAGCCTACGAGGCGTTCTTCGCCGGCGAGCTCGACGCCCACGCCATCCGCTCGCTCGCGACGCTCGCGATGGCGGCCGCCGACGGTCTCTTCATCGCGCACGAGGTCGACGAAGCGGTCGACCTCGAAGAGTCGTTCGAGCTGGTCGCCGCCGCGATCCTCGGCGCGGCGGCGCACCTGCGCTCCCGTAGCGGTCGATCCAGGAAAGGGAAGGCGTGAAGATCTCCTCGGTCAGCGAGTAAAGCGCCCCTCGAGGATCCTCTATCCCGCCGCGGTCAGGTAGTCGCTCTCGGTGAAGTGGTCGCGCCGGAACGCGTCGACGAGCTCGGCGAGCGTTGACACCGTGCCGCTGCCCGCGCCGGGCGTACGCTGATTCTAAGACGCCCTGGAATGCGACCTGGGCCGTGTTCTGCGCTCGTGGTGCGTCGCCTCGGCGAGACGATGGAGCGAACGGTTGCGCGGGCGTCTGCCGGCGCGTCTGATCCGCCGAGGAAATCCTCCCCTCGCGCTCCACTAGGCATGGCGCGGCGTATCGTCAATACTACCACTCTGCCGCGTCGCTCAGTGGCCTCGTTACTCGAGAAATAGAGCTTTCCGGAAGAACGGTTTATGAACAGACGAGCATTCTTGAAAGCAATCGGATCGGCGGCGTTCCTGTCGATTTTGCCGCGTCGCCTGGCAGCGAGTACGGATTTCCGCCGGCGTCGTCCTTCTGATGCCGCATGGCCATCGCAGTCAGCGTGGAAGCAACTCAATGAGGCAGTCGGTGGAAATTTGATTTCTGTAGACTTTCCTCTTTCGGTATTCAAAAGTGATCCCGCAAGCGCAGCGGCCGAGCAGCTCCCTGACAACCTGAAAAACCCGTACTACATCGGCGATCAGCCGGGGCTCACGCAGACCCTGGGATGGGTGGACGCCTGGGCGACCAAGCCAAGCGTTTACGCGGTCGCGGCAAAAAATGCCCATGACATTGCTGAGGCCGTGAATTTTGCCCGCGAAAATGACTTGCGCCTGGTGGTCAAGGGCGGCGGCCATAGCTACCAGGGCACGTCCAACGCGCCTGATTCGCTTCTGATTTGGACGAGGCACATGAGTGATATCGCGATGCAAAGCGCATTCGTCCCGCAGGGATGCGAGCATACTCTACGACCGCAATCGGCGGTGACGCTGGGCGCTGGAACGATCGGGATGCAGGCATACGACGAGGTTACGACCAGGGGAGGGAAATACGTTCAGGGTGGCGGATGCATGACAGTAGGCTTGGCGGGTCTGGTTCAAAGTGGTGGCTTTGGTAGCTACTCGAAGCACTACGGCCTTGCCGCAGGAGGTTTGCTGGAAGCCGAAGTAGTCACTGCCGACGGCCAGATTCGCGTCGCGAATGCATGCACTAACCCCGATCTGTTCTGGGCACTGAAAGGCGGCGGAGGTGGCAGCTTCGGCGTGGTGAGCAAGCTGACACTGAGTGTTCACGATCTTCCCGAGTTTTTCGGCGTCACCAACTTCACGATCAAAGCGGCATCAGATGCTGCCTATCTGCGCCTAATCCGCGAGTTCGTGAGCTTCTACGCGGAGCATCTCTTTAACGACTATTGGGGAGAGCAGGCTCACGTGAACCCTGACAACAAGCTCGTCATCAGCATGGTCTCGCAGGGATTGGACACAGGGCAGGCGAAAAAGGTCTGGCAGCCATTTCTCGACTGGGTGGCGCGTTCGCCACACGGATATTCGCTTGAAGGGCGGGTGGTTGTCGGAAGCATACCGGCGCGGCGCTGGTGGGACGTGCGATGGTGGAAAGAGCATTGGCCTGAGCTGGCTTTTCCCAATCGAAGCGCCCTAACCGCGTTGTTTGACTACGCCCTTGAACACGTGCTTCAGCAGCCGGTTTTCGACTTCGACAGTCGGCCTGCTGCAGCACCGAATAATGCGTGGTGGAAGGGAGATGCAGGACAGGTCGCCTGGTTCATTTGGGGTTATGAGTCGCTGTGGTTGCCCGCGGCGCTGCTCGAGAATGGCGAGCAGCAGCATCTCGCAGACGCGTTGTTTGCAAGCTCCCGGTATTCAGGCGTCGAACTGCACTTCAATAAGGGACTCGCCGGAGCGCCGCCCGCGGCGATCGCCGGGGCGAAGGACACAGCAATGAATCCAGCCGTGCTGAACGCCTTCGCTCTGGCGATCGCGGCCGACGGCCAGGGACCCGCATATCCAGGAATTCCCGGGCATGAGCCTTCGGTTGCGGCGGGCCGGAAAGCTGCGGAGCGCGTTGATCGATGCATGAGTCAACTTCGTGCACTCGTGCCAGACCCGGGATCGTATGTGAGCGAGAGCAATTACTTCGAGAACGGATGGCAACACTCGTACTGGGGAAGCAACTATCCTCGCCTCGCTGAAATCAAGAGGAAATACGATCCGGACGGCCTGTTCTTCGTTCACAATGGAGTCGGTTCGGAACAGTGGAGCGCGGACGGATTCACAAAGCGGTGAGCCGCGGTGCTCAGCTCAGGTGTAGTCGATAGACTTCGGAGCTGCGCGCCTACCAGGCTCAGCGCTACTTCGCACAACCACGGAAAACCAACCATCGCGAGCACTTAGGTGGCCAGCATGAAGGCCGCACGCCCCCATGCGCACCCCTCACCGCGGGAGAGGCGACTGCGGCTCCCGCCCGGCAAGATTCCCTGGGGCCCCGGGGCTCGCCCTCCGGTCGATCAGCGCTAAACCCGCGACGCCGGAGCAGAGGAGCAGAAGGCTGCTTGGCTCTGGAACCGGACCACCCGGACGGCGGTCCGCCCGACGCCTAGCTTGCGGGGTTTGGCCTCGCTGCTCGGCTCTACAGTGCCGCGCTATCCGAACGATTCGCCTCGCCCGTGGTCGCGTCGGGACGCTGACAGAGCGCTCGCAATTTCGCGGCGACGCTACGAAGCGGTGAAGTGACACGCCAGGAAACCGACGCAAGCATTGCTTCTCGCTCAGCCAGAAGGGACCGCGCGTATTCGTTACACCTACGACTTCCCTCAAGCGCCAACAGATACTGATCGCTCAGTTCACCCACCCGGCGCCAAACATCCAACTCGGGCCGATCCAGATCGACGATTTCTCCAACGTACGATGTTCCATTCATAGGGGCATGAGGAGGAAACGGAGCCGCATCCTCGTAATGGCCCATGGCGTCGTGACAAATGTAGTCGGTCTTCATCAGCGGATAGACCACCTCAGACATGAACTGGTCACATTGTCCTGCTCGATCATATTGCCCCCACTCGTCTATCAAATCGGCAATATTCGGTAGCACGCCTCCAACAGCACCCCACATCCCAGCCAAGACACGCTTCTTGTGATAGAAGCAATCGCGCATGATGTGGTAGGACTTCTGAGATTTGATCCATTCATCGACTGCTGCTTTTTCGCGAGTGTTCAATCTCGAGTCAACATCGCGAACAATGAAACGATCCACATTCGAGTCTGCTGCGACCCAGAAACGCCAATACCGTCCATAAAGAGACCCAAGTGTTTTGTCGACTTGAATGACCTCGCATTGCAAGTGTTCGAGTTTCTTTGTGTATTGCTCTGGCACCTGATTGTCCACATAAAATCGGCATCGCCAGCCTGGATACACCTCATTGGCCAAGATCGCATTGATGACCGCACCTTCGCAGTACAGAGGATCAGCGCCATAGAGACTAAAGCTGATGATGTTCATCGTGTGGTATCCGCCGTAAAGGATTGTGAAAGACAGTGGACCATTGTACAGCGTACCGCTCGGTGCCCGCGCCGGCGGGCGCGGCGGTGGGGTGCGGCGCAAGCCGCGCCCCGCAGACAAGCTTGTCATCGGGACCTCATGGCGCGCCGAGGTAGTCCGTCTTCCTGGGCGCGATGCCGGCCTGTCGCAACGGTGGGTAGGCCATCGTCGTGTGGAAGCAAAGGTTGGGCAGCGAGAAGATGCTGGCGAACACTTCGCCGGGGAAGGTGAGTATCCGGCCGGGCCCCCGGGCGGCGACCTTGAACGTGAAGGTGCGTCTGACAGACGCTGCGGAAGAGTCTACTTCTCGGCGAGCTCCCAGACGCCCGACCAATCGACGGGCGGAGGCTCCGCCTGAAGCCGGACCACGCGCGCGAGGAAGCGCTGAGCAGGGCCGTCTTCGGGCGCGACGACCACAGCCTCTTAAGCAGCGCTCCGCCGAAGCGAAATCACGCGAACGGTACGCGCCCCTCCAGAGCGGGTTACCCGGTCCTCGTGCTGAGGCGGTCGGCCACAGAGGCGGGAACCGAAGGCCTCACCTCTCTAGAGAGTTCCCGCCCAGATCGCACCGATCGAGACCCCCCCGCCGGAATCGGAGCTGCACCCACGAGACGGGCGACCCCCCGCGGCTATCGCTCGATCGGTTCCCGCAACCCGTCGGACGAGTAGAGCCGATCGACCCGAAAGCTTTCGCGCGGCCGCCAAGTCGGCACGAACCCGGTCTTGGTCCTACAGCGGGTGTGCACCCTTCGTCTCGAGGACGCGGCGAAGGGTGCGACCGCCAAGACCAGAGCACCCTGTCGGAGCTCCAAGGGTCGACCCGTCTTCCCGCGCACGGGCGTCCGAGGACGAAGCGTCAAGGGCGAAGGGCCAGGAACTCATGGGGCGCGGCTCCGCGCCAGAGAAGAGGGAAGAGTCTAGGAAGAAGGGCCGGGGGCGGCGCACAACTCCCTTTCGCCTGAATCCATCCACAGCAAGAGACGGCAAGGATTGCGAGGCCGACGCGATTCAAGGGAGACAGCAGTCGAGCACTGCCACCCCGCTCGACAACGATCGAGAAAATCCACCGACTGCATTGGAGGACAGGTACTAGAACGTGTATCGCAGCACGAAGGAGAGTTCGTTGCGTTCCGCGATCGAGGTGAGACCGTCGTACTTGACGCGGGTCAGGAAGTCGCCCCCGTTGTCTTGCAGTACCGGCTGCTGGATCTGGAGCTGCATCTTCTGGGGATTTCCGTAGAAAATGTTCGTGCCAAACGTCACTGAGAAGGATTCATTGTAGCGGTAGGTAAGGCTGATGAGAGCAGCGCCCGACGTCGTGCGCACGTCGTGCACGAAGGTCACGACCGGCAGGAGGCGGTCCTGAAAGTAGCCGGTAAAGATCGTAAAGGTCCCGAGCATCGCGAAGGGACCGTTCACCCACATGGCGCTGTTGTCGTGGAAGTTATTGATGTAGCGGAAGAACCATTGGGTGTTGAAGAGAAAGGTGCGGTTGGGATTCAAGAAGTTCACGAAGGTCGGGCGGTCCATCGAGATCGTGAGCTGCTCGATGCCGTGGCTCGAGAATCCCGAAAAGCTGTTGTTGTCCTGAAGGGCTTCCGCATTGTTCCAGCTGAACTCCACACCCCAGTTCGTCTTCGTCGTGTCCTCGGCGAAGTCCATCCCGAAGCCCAGAATGTTGTGCTTCGGGTACTGAAGGTCGATCTCCGAACCCGAGAGCCAGAGAAAGTCGCGCCGTCCCCAGAAGCCATTGCCCCCGACGATCGCGTCGGGACGCTGCGTGCCCGAGGCCGTGAAGAACGCGTTTACAAGAGAGCAGGTAATGGGTTGGGTGACCTTGCAGGTTCCCGTCTTGTCCGTCGCGAACGAAACGATCGTGAGCGTTTGGAGAAAGTTGTACGAGAGCGCATCCATCACGCTCGTAAAGGCGATGATGGGCTTCCCACCCCCCGGGTTGAAGGCCAGGAGATTGGTGGGTGACCCCGCGCAGCCAGCGAAGCTTGCGTTGATGCACCCGTCGATCTGGGGGCTGTAAGTTCGCCCGAAGCATTGCACGACGCCGCAGGCTCCAGGCAGTGTTAGGAGGTGGCCATTCCAGAAGCGGGTCGCGACAGGACCGCCCGGCTCGAACATCGGAAACGCCTGCAAGAGCGCGCTCGCTTCCGTGTTGAAGAGATCGATGCCCTGCGTCATGCAGTTCGTACCGTAGAAGGGACCGCAGCCGAGGAGAGCCTGCTGCTGTGTCGTGAGGACGCTGTTCAGCCCGTTGCCGGGCACCTGTCCCGGAGCGGGGTTGAGCGGCACAAGGGGTGGCGAGGTGAGGCCGGACCCCGGTTTGATCAGGGCGAGGACGACATTCAAGAAGGCGTTACCGATGCCGCCTTCATCGGCGAGGATGCTTCCGAAGAGATGCGCGACGGTGCCGCCCAGGATCGGAACGGCCTGCTGGCTGCTGAAGAGGGTGAGAGCGCACTCCTTACTGAGATCGAGGCCGGGAATCGGGACCAGGCCCGCCGCCACTCCCACCGTCGCGGAACAGAAGACGTCGAAGAACTGGCGATTCCCGGCGTTGTAGAGGAGCGCTTGGCGTGCAAGATACGGGGTGCCCAGCGCATAGGGGCGATTTAGGCTATCGAGCGGAACGCCCGTTACGGGGTTCACGTTGCGAGAGAAAGTGTTGAAGTTGTTTGGAATCGGGAAATCGTCGTACCCGTAGTAGTCCGAGAGCGCGAAGCTGAAGCGGTCCCAGCGAAACTCGAGGCGTGCCCCGCTCTGGAGCCCGTCCAACCGGTCCCAGACCGAGGGCGGACGAATCTCGCCGGCAAGGGTGATGCCAAGCAGGCCGTGCGCGACAAGGCCAGCCGACTTCCCACAGACGACGAAGATGGTGTAAGGCTCGCCGCAGCGGCCGAGATCGTTCGGCATGAAGTTGCCAAGGTTGGCTACGAGCTCGAGACGCATATCTTCGAGCGGACCCACGTTGTAGAAGCTGTAGACCATGCGGGCGAGCCAGAGCGGAATTCGCGTGTCCTTGAGCGAACCCAGTGTGGTTTGGCCCAGGTCGAGGGGATTGATTTGATCTTGGTTCCGGAAGAGCTCTGTCTTCCCCCAGACGACGTCCTGTTTCCCGAGGCGGAACCAAAGACGCCCGTCCAGCATCTCGAGGTCGAGGTAGCCTTCCTTGAATTCGTAGGTGTCCTGGCTTGCGCCGCGGTTCCAGGCCAGCTGACTCTGGGTAAAGTTCTGGTCGAAGCTCCCGAACTGGTTGTGAATCGCGAGCAGTGCGGCAGACGGGACGTAGAGACCCTGAGGGTTGGACCCAAAGAACTCAGGCGGGGCGTTGGGAACCTGGGGCCGCAGCGGCAGCGGGGGAGTCGCATTCGGGATGTCTTGGAGGGCTCCGATGGGCTGGATGGTGATGCCCGTGTTCCAGGGTCCGAGGGGTAAAACCTGGGGCCCGAGGGTGCCGCCGTACTCCTTGATGGCGAATTTCTGGTCCAAGACGAGACCCATGGTTTCTTGAACCGATTTCTTCGCTGCGGCGCCGCCGACCGCGAAGAGTACGCTGAAGGGCGGGATCGTCGTGAAATCCGTGAAGCGGCCGTCCGGCTGAACCAGCTCAGATGGATTTTCGGGATCGGGCAGAATCCCGGTATATCCACTCGTTCGGCCATTCGTGAGGTTCGGCGCTCCGCGCGCCGCCCGATCGCCGAAGAGATCGTAAGAGCGCGCGAGCCCGCACAGCTTCGTATACACGCAGTCGTACTGGACCTTTCCGCGGAGGTAGATCTTAGCCAAGCTGAACGGTCCAAAGCCGTTCGGTGCCAGATCGGCCTCAAGTTCCAGGTCGAGGGCCGTTGTCCACGCGCTCACGTAGAACGCATCAGGATTGAAACTGTCGGAAAGGGTCCGAAATGTTTCCTCGGCATAGCCGTGGATCTGGATCCGACCATTCAGGAGGTCGATCGCCCGCACGGTGGGCGGCCACGCGAGGGCGCCCATGAGCGACGCCATCAGAAGCCATAGGCAGCGGGGACCGACCATGGACTACCCCGCGCGCCCGGCGAGCGGGTGTCAAGCACCCGCCGATCGGATGGCTACGTGGGAATGTGCCTATCCGCATATACACCTTGTCGCTATTTCGGATCAAGCGTAATGCCGAAGCCGGCGTTGAAGACATCCCGCATTCCAAAGGCGGATAACGTTCCAGGAAGGCACGAGGCCGAAAGCTTCAATGATTTCGACGCCGACGAGGTCTGCGGGAGGGACGGCCGCCGTAGACCAAGCTTTCGGAAAACGGCAAGATGACCCACTGACCTACGTTGTGTTTTGGCGATGCCGTCTCGCCGGTCTCGGCGCGTTCGTTGCCTTTCGAAGCTCGTCGAACGCGCCTGCGAGCCGGAGGGCAATGTCGTGGAGATCCGGGATGCGATCCCAGTCTGAAGTCAAGCCCCAGAACAGCCCCCCGGCGTAGCTCAGCAAGGCGATGCCAAAGGCCTGGTTCTCGTAGAGAGGCACGAGCGGGAAGGTTGCGAGGACTGGGGCGTCCAGCAGGTACAGGGGGACCGGCGGGCCCGGGACGTTCGTCACGATGAGATTGAAGGTCCGCAGCCGAGTCGCGAGGCGCATCGTCCCTGAAACGACCGAGGTTGTGGTCCAGTCGGCGAGTTCTTCGATCAGCTCGGCCCCCTGCGGCACGCGGGACGACTTCAGCTCTCGGGTGGTCGCGATTACTCGCTCGAGGCGCCGACGAGGGCTGCGCTCGTCCACGGGGAGTTGCGCGACCAGCATGACTACGCGGTTTCCGAGGGCGTCCCCGACCTCGGCGCGACGGATGCTGACGGGGCACATGACGCGGAAGTCCAAGCCCTTGAGGCCGACGTGATGGGTCTGAAGGTACTGCCGCATCGCCCCGGCGACGGTGGCCAGCACGACATCGTTCACGGTACCCCCAAGGTCGCGTTTCACGTCCTTTACCGCTTGGAGGTCGAAGCGCAGCCAATCGATCCGCCGATGCGGACTGATATGCAAGGGATTGAGAGGCGTTGGCGACGCCGGACGCAGCCCACTTAGGGATTCACCGAGGCCGAGCGTTGCTTCCCAAGCCGCTTGCAGCGCTCGGGTGGGATTCTTGAGAGCGCGGCCTGTCGCGCCGGCAAGGTCTAGCGGTTCCCGCGCCCGGCGCACGAACGCGTCTGTCACGAGACGAGCGCGGCCGGGCGCGGGTCGGGCTCGCCAGCGGGGCGCTGGTCGGAAGGAGGGGGCGGGCTCGGGTCGCAGCAGCACTCGGAGCACGCCCACTCCAGCGATCCCGTCCACCATGGAGTGGTGGGAACGGGCGAGGATCGCGAAGCGACCTCCGTCGAGGCCCTCGATCACCCACATTTCCCACAGCGGCTTGCTGTGATCGAGCTTCTGCGACATCAGAAGGCCGATCAGCCGTTTGAGCTGCCGCTCATCGCCCGGCCGCGGCAGGCTCACGTGGCGGACGTGGTATTGGATGTTGAAGCTCGGGTCGTCCACCCAAACCGGGTGGCGTTCAACCGGAACCCGCGCGAGCCTTTGGCGGTAGCGGGGAATCGCGCCGAGGCGCGCCTCGAGGAAGCTCCGGATCCGCTCCACGTCGAGACGATCGTCCTCGAGGGTGAGAGGCTTCGCATCGCAGATAAGGATCGCAGCGACGTGCATGTGCACGCCCTCGTCCTCAAGATCGAAGAAATGCGCGTCGAGCGCGGACAGCCGTTCGTAGTGGGTATTCGTCATGGCACGCTAACCCCCGATCGAAGCGCTGCGCAGCGGCCGGCCGTTTCCCTTGTTGCCTTTGGGCGCGACGACGGCACGAAGCGCATCCACTTTGCCATGCGATCGAACAAACCACGGTGCGCGAGGGTCCTCCGCGGCGCCCCCGTAGTGAAGGTCCATATCTCGTTGGAAGTTGCCTGGACGCTTGAGGATATGAGTGAAACCGCTTTGCTTGAAGTGTCGTTCGCCGCTTGCGACTAGGCGCCCGTCCCGGATCGCGTTGCCCAAGTCGCTTGTCCGCTTTGATTTCCCCAAGATAGTCATCCCATGGCCCTGCGGAATCTCTCAGCCACCGCGCCAGCGGTCGCTCGGCCTTCGGCGAGGATGGAGTCAGCAGAGTGCTTGACTTC
>Ga0074046_10003491_pt1 | contig 13114 bp, 12 predicted proteins | sample BogForMeECP23OM3_FD_94441 | JGI IMG/M metagenome (GOLD analysis project Ga0074046, IMG submission 94441) | Bog forest soil microbial communities from Calvert Island, British Columbia, Canada - Bog Forest MetaG ECP23OM3 | ecosystem: Environmental > Terrestrial > Soil > Wetlands ...
CGCACCAGCAGAAAGGCCCAGACCGCGAACCCGGCGCGAGTCCCGGGCCATCGTCATGTCCTCCAGCCCGGCCCGACAACTCCAAGATCATCTACAGGGCTGTGGATAACGTCCGCCGCCCTATTCGTGGATTCGGGTCAGTGACTCATAGCCGGCCATGTCCATGGCCAGGCGCAGGGTCCGCGGGTAGTCACCGGAGTCGTAGACCCAGCCGGTCTGGCAGGTGTAGGGGAACTGCTCGGGCCGCAGCAGGTTGCGCATCCGCAGCTCGGCCGGGTCCAGGCCCAGCTCGAAGGCCAGCACGTCGACCATCCGCTCGACCAGGTAGACCGCCTCGGTGATGCGGAACGAGCAGGAGTACGCGACCCCGCCCGGCGCCTTGTTCGTGTACACGCCGGTCACCTGGCAGTACGCGGCCTCCAGGTCGTAGGAGCCGGTGAACACGCCGAAGAACCCGGCCGGGTACTTGCTGGGCTGAGCCACGCCGTTGAACGCGCCGTGGTCGGCGAGCACCGTCACCCGGACCGCCCGGATCTTGCCGTCCCGGCTGGCCGCCAGCTCGCCGCGCATGTGGAAGTCCCGGGCGAAACACGTGGACATCAAGTTCTCCGACCGGTCCTCCATCCACTTCACCGGCCGGCCGGTGAGCATCGAGCCGGTGATCGCGCACAGGTAGCCGGGATAGATAGGCACCTTGTTGCCGAACCCGCCGCCGATATCCGGCGAGATCACCCGGATCTTGTGCTCGGGCAGGCCCGCCATGATGGCGTACAGGGTCCGGTGCGCGTGCGGCGCCTGGGTGGTGGCCCAGATCGTCAGCTTGCCGCTCACCCGGTCGAAGTCCGCCACGATCCCGCAGGTCTCCAGCGGCGCCGGGTGGACCCGCGGGTAGAGCATATCCTGGGTGACCGTCACCTCGGCATCGCGGAACACCTGCTCGGTGCGGGCGGCGTCGCCGGCCTCCCAGTCGAAGATGTGGTTGCTGGCCTGGTGCACTCGGTCGTCGCGGATGACCGGCGCCCCGGTGTCTAGCGCGCGGCGCGCGTCGACCACCGCGGGCAGCGGCTCGTACTCCACGTCGATCAGCTCGAGGGCGTCCCGGGCGGAGTAGCGGTCCTCGGCGACCACGAACGCCACCTCCTGGCCCTGGAACCGGACCTTGTCGGTGGCCAGCACGGCCTGGGTGTCGCCGGACAGGGTCGGCATCCAGGCCAGGTTCCGCTGTTTCAGCGTCTCGCCGGTGATGACCGCCTTCACCTTGGGGTGGGCCTCGGCCGCGAGGGTGTCGACGGACAGGATGCGGGCGTGCGGGTGCGGGCTGCGCAGCACCGCCCCGTAGAGCATGCCGGGCAGCTGCACGTCGTCCACGTAGGTGCCCTGGCCGCGGATGAACCGCTGGTCCTCCTTGCGCAGCATCCGCCCGAAGCCCATGGTCATTGGGTACCCCGGGAGTGCTTGGCGGCCCAGCGGATCGACCTGACGATGTTCTCGTAGCCGGTGCAGCGGCAGGTCTGGCCGGAGATGACCTCGCGGATCTCGGCTTCGGCCGGGTCGGGATGGTGGTCGAGCAGCCAGCGCGCGGTCATCATCATGCCGGGCGTGCAGAAACCGCACTGCAGGCCGTGGCACTCGATGAACCCCTGCTGCACCGGGTCAAGCTGTCCGTCCCGCTCCAGGCCCTCGACCGTTTGGACCGAACGGCCGTCCGCCATCGCCGCGAGCACCGTGCACGACTTGACCGGCTTGGCGTCCAGCCACACCACGCAGCTGCCGCAGTTCGACGTGTCGCAGCCCCAGTGGCTGCCGGTCAGGCCGAGTTCGTCCCGCAGGAAGTGGATGAGCAGCAGCCGCGGCTCCACGTCACGCGCGTACTCGGTGCCGTTCACGGTCACCGCGACCCGCATCGTCACGTCCTGTCCCCGTCACTCTTCGGCGCGCCCGCGCGTATGGCGGCGCGGCGCAGTGCACGGGTCGTGAGCTCGGCGACCAGGTGCCGCTTGTAATCCTCGGGTCCGCGCTGGTCGGCGACGGGGTGGCAGTGCTCGGCGGCGATCGCCCCGGCTTGGGCGAAGCTGCCGGTGTCGGGTGCCTGGCCGAGAAGGAACGCCTCGGCTTCGGCCGCCACGAAGTGCTCGGCGCCGACCGCGGTCAGGCCGAGGCCAGCCGACTCGATGACCGGTTCGCGCGGGCTGCCGCCGAGGCCCCCGCTGAGGCGCAGCACGGCGCCGGCGGCGGCCACGGACCAGTCGCCCGCCCGCCGCGCCACCTTCTCGTACGCGCTGCCCGTGCCGGGTCGCACCGGGACCCGGACCTCGGCCAGCAGCTCGCCGGGGCCGATGACGGTCTCGTACGGGCCCCGGTGGAACTCCCTGACCGGGACCAGCCGGTCGCCGTCCTGGCCGCGGATGACCGCGATCGCCCGCGCCGCGGCGAACGCCGCGGACAGGTCCTCGGACGGATCGGCCTGGCACAGCGACCCGCCGACGGTGCCCCACAGCCGCACGATCGGGTCCGCGACGACCCGTTCGGCGTCGTGGAAGATCGGGAAGTGCTCGCCCGCTATGGCGCTGGAGAGCAGGTCCGCATGCCGGGCCAGGGCGCCGATGCACAGCTGGCCGCCGTCCAGCCTGATGTAGGCGAGTTCGGCCAGCCCGTTGATGTCGACGAGCATCTCGGGCTGGGCCAGCCGCAGCTTCATCATCGGGATGAGGCTGTGGCCGCCCGCGACGACGCGGGTGTCCGGCCTGTTCAGCAGCGACAGCGCGTGCTCCAGGCTGGTCGCCCGCTCGTATTCGACCTGCGACGGGACCTGCATGTAATGCATCATTCGGCCTGCCGGGGCGTTGCGCAACCGCGGTTAAGCCTTCGCTAATCCTGCGGGCTCACGATCGTTCGGCAGTTCTGGCTATAGCGGCAGTCGCGTATCTGTTCTGGGCTTGCACGCCAAGGCCCGATCGCGCCGCAGACGCCTGGGGCGCGATCCTGGCCCCTCGCCGCCCCGACTCCCCCAAAGCGGCACATTCCACCCATACCGGTCCCGCGCAGTCTGGCGTGAGAGGGCGCGAAAACCAATGAGTGTGACACTCTCATGAATCTAATGAGTAGAGTGTCACACTCATTGACTCCGGGGGCGGGGCGGGTGGGGCGAGGGGGGGTGGTGTGGAGCCAGCAAGCTCAAGGAAGGTGGCCTGGCTATCCCCTGGCGCTCCGGGCCCGCCTGCCCGCGCCAAGCCGTAGCCGGAACAGCCTCCCGCCGCCACGACAGCGGGCGCCGCTCGGAAACAGGTCTTTACCGAGCGGCGGCCACTGCTTTGCGGGGGCGTCCGGGCTGACGCTTCCGCTGGGCGAATGCCTTGATGGCGGCGCGCAGCCACAGCTTCCCGGCGCGCAGCTCATAAGCAGGCTCGGGAAAATCCTTGTACTCGGCAGCAAGCTGGTGGAGCCGCTGCGGCTTCACGCCGAGGATCTCTGCCGCCTCGGGGGCCGAGACGAGATCAGGCAGCGTCGGGCGCTCGAGCTGCTCGGCCAGCACGTCCTGGCGGACCGCCTCGACACGCACGGTCGGCCACGCAGGCATCCCGGCCTTGGGCGCCCACGTCTCGATCATGCGCGCAGCCGCCTCGGCGGCCTCGCGGGCACCGTCAGCGGAGATGGTGACAACCGCATCCCACGAGCCGCGGCCGGACGAGACGACGCCGTCGTAGTCCTCAAGCAGGTCCATCAGACCATCGGCAGCGGCATCGTCAGGGAGAACATCCCGGGCATCCCGGGGCGCCCAGGTCTCAACGCGAACGCTGAACGGCTCCATGGTGGTCACTCTTGAGACCTCCTGTCCCGGGCGGTCAGTCTCCACGGTACCTCTTTCCCTTGAGATATCTCAAGAGATATTAGCGTAACCGACTAACTGCGCGCCGGTATTCCAGCAGGATTCCGCCAGCCGTTTGATAGGCCAGGCCCGTCCAAGTCAGCGGCCGCCGATGTCCTCGCTCCAGACCTCCGGGTAGCGCTGCTGGAACTCGCGCATGGCGGCCACGCAGGCCCCGTCCTCAAGCAGCACGATCTCCACGCCGCGGCTGGCCAGGAAGTCGAGGTCGCCTTCGAAGGTCTCCGCCTCGCCGACCACGACCCGGGGGATCTGGAACAGCAGGATCGCCCCGCTGCACATCTGGCACGGAGACAGCGTGGTGTACAGGGTCGTGTCGTGGTAGGACGGCCGCCGGCCGGCGTTGCGCAGGCAGGCGATCTCGCCGTGCGCCACCGGATCGCCGCGCTGCACCCGCTCGTTGTGCCCGGCCGCGACGACCTGGCCGCCCGCGGCGAGCACCGCCCCGACCGGCACGCCGCCGGCGTCCAGGCTGACCCGCGCCTGGCCGAGGGCCAGCGCCATCATCTCGCGATCCGCCTGATCGGCTTGCCCGTATCCCATGCCGGCTTACGCTACCGGACCAGCCGCCAGACCACGCCGACGCCGGTATCCTCCCGCGCGGGCGGTTCCAGGGCGCGCCGCCCGACCTCGGTGAAGCCGAGCTTGCGCGGCACCCCGCCGCTGGCCACGTTCAGCTCCTCGTGCACGATCTCCACCCGCTGCACGCCGGGCAACCGGAACGCCTGCTCGACCAGCGCCGCGGTGGCCGCCGTGGCCAGGCCGCGGCGGGTGTAAGCCTGATGCACCCAGTAGCCGATCTCCAGGCCGCCGGGCCCGATCCGGGCCATCAGGCCGATGCCGCCCGCCAGGGCGCGCCCGGTGGTGATGGCGTAGTTGTAGGCGGTGCCGTCCTCCCAGCCCTGGATCGAGTCGGCCAGGAACTCCTCCGCCGACTCCCGGCTGTAGTTCTCCGCCCACGGCAGCCACGGGCGCAGGTGGTCAGCGGAGTCGGTCACCGCCTCGATGATCGCGTCGAGGTCGTCCTCGCGGTAACGCCGCAAGACCACCTGGCCGTGCTCTATTACCTCATCCGGGCGTGCGTCCACCCGCTCATGCTCGCGGTCAGGCGGCAGGGAGCACAACCCCGGTATCACCGGCCCGGCCACTCATAGCACAGCTCCTCACCCACCCGCAGCCGCGCCCAGCGGGCCGCTTCCACCTGCAGCGCCCGCGCGGCGGCGGCGATCACGGCCGGGTCCACGTCCGTCTCGGGCAGGACGGAAAGCTTGACATCCGCCAGCTGCCTGATCGTGTCCGGCGTCATGCGGTCCAGCGCCGCGGCGCTGGACACCAGGTCGGCGAGGAGTTCGGCCCGCAAGCCCTCGCGCCGGGAGCCGCGCAGCAGCCGAGCCGAACGCATCTCCGCGTGCGGCGGGCGGCGGCCGCTGACGTACCGCATGCTGTCGAAGACGGCGCCCGCCGCGATGCCGCCCCAGATGCCGTCGCGGATGCCCAGTTCGCGCTCCACCACCAGGTGCATGATGTCGTGCGGCAGCCGGGACCCGGCCGTCCCGCCTTCGAGCCGGTACACCACCCCGTCGTCCCGCTCCACCAGCGCGTAGGCACGCTGGTGGTCAGGGAGCCGGGGAAACGTCACGCGCATATCCCCACTATGCGGACGCACCGGACGGCGCGGCTAATGGTTTTCGCCGGACGGTGTTAGCCCGGTTGGCGAGCCGCAAGGTGCGGGCCGACCAGAGGCACGTGCGTGGCCCCGATCGCATCCTTATCCGCTAATGCGAGCGTCCGCGAGCTACTTGACGCGGCGATGCTCGGATCTGGCCAGCTCGACATGGCCGAGCATGACCTGGCGATAGGGGCACACCCGGACAAGCGACCACCCCGGACCGCGAATCCCCGGAGGTTGCCCTTAGCCAGCGCCCCGGGCCACTGCACGGCGGCCGGGTCGTTCGCGCCGGTCACGGCTCCGATGCGGCTTGTTCGGAGTCCCTGGAGGCCCGCCGACCATCCTCCGCCGAGGAGTCGCCAGGGGAACTCTCGGGCTCGCCGTCGTCCGCCGGCCCGGCCTCACCCGGCGGCCCGGCGCCGGCGTCCCCCAAGGCGGGAGCGACGGCCGCGACGGGACCCGCCGCGGTAGCGGCACCTTCGGGCAGCGGTCGGCGCTGGCTGCGGTAGAACCAGACCGCGCCGACCACCGCCAGCACCGAGGCGATGTACATGTTCAGGCGCAGGCCGAAGATGTACACCGAGGAGTCGATGCGCAGCGATTCCTCGAAGATCCGGTACGCGGAATAGCCGAAGACGTACAGCGCGAACAGGCCGGGCGGCTTGATGTTGCGGTGATGGCCGAGCCAGACGAGGACGGCCGCCCAGGCGAAGTCGAAGATCAGCTCGTAGAGGAAGGTCGGCTGGAAGGTACTGAAGTGCAGGTCGGCGGCGGGGATCCCGCCGGAGACCCGGTACTGGTAGGGGATCTCAAGCCCCCAGGGCAGGGACGTCGGACGGCCGAAAAGCTCCTTGTTGAAGTAGTTCCCGATCCGGCCGATGCCCTGCGCCACCAGCAGGGCGGGGGCTACCGCGTCCATGAACAAGGCCGCGTTCACGCCGTGCTTGCGCAGCCGCCAGATGCCGACCAAGGCGGCGACGAAGATCCCGCCCCAGATGCCAAGCCCGCCGTCCCACACCGCGAACGCGCCGTACCACACGTGCGGGATGTCCATCGGCGTGGTGATGTCGAAGTAGATCCGGCCGCCGATGATCCCGGCCGGGACGCCCCACAGCGCGACGTCGCCCACGATGTCGGGGTCGCCGCCGACCGCGCGCCACCGCCGCCGGGTGATGATGACCGCGGCGGCGATGCCGACCAGGTACATCAGGGCGTAGAAGTGAACGACCAGCGGGCCGATGTTAAAGCTGTTGATCGACGGACTGGGAAGGTACGCCGGCATCGCCATCGCCATAGCGCCGAGAGTACACCGGCGGACTAAACGGTCGGTGCGCCGGAATTTCCCGGGGCACGCCACGGGCCCGGGGCAGGCACCGGGCCCGTTCGGCTCGATCAGTCTTTACCGGAGTCGGAAGGGCCGGCGGCGCGCTTGCCGGTACCGGCGTCGGAGGCCGCCATCGCACGGGGGCCCACCGTAATCGGCTCGTGCGACGGCGGTGCCGTGGCCCCGCGGTCGGGCAGCCCGAGCAGCCGATACACGTCGGACCCGTCCACCGTTTCCATCTCCAGCAGCAGGTTGACCAGCGCATCGAGCTGGGAACGGTGCCCCCTGAGCAGCTCCGTCGCCCGTTCCTCGGCCTGGCGCAGCAGCTTGGAGACCTCGCGGTCGATCTCCGCCTGGGTGGCCTCGGCGAACGGGCGGCTGGACATGGCGGGCCCGCCGCCGCCGAGGAACACCGACCCGCCGTCGGGGTACCCGATCGGGCCGAGCGTATCGGACAGGCCGAACTCCCTGACCATCTTGATGGCCAGCTCGGTCGCCCCGGCCAGGTCGTTGGCGGCCCCGGTGGACCCCTGGCCGAGCACCACCAGCTCCGAGGCCCGGCCGCCGAGCCGGACCGTGAGCGAGTCGTGCAGGTAGTCCTCGCCGTACATGTGCCGTTCGACCAGCGGCAGCTGCTCGGTCACGCCGAGCGTCTGGCCCGCGGGCAAGATCGTCACCTTGGCCACCGGGTCGGCGTGCTCGGACAGGGCGGCCACCACGGCGTGCCCGGACTCGTGCACCGCCACCGCGCGCTTCTCCTCGGGCAGCAGCACGTTGGAGCCTTCCCGGCGGCCCAAGATAATACGGTCCCTGGCCGCGTCGAAGTCCGCCGCGGTGATCACGTCGCGCCCGGCGCGCACCGCGTTGATGGCGGCCTCGTTGACCAGGTTGGCCAGGTCGGCGCCGGAGAAGCCCGGGGTTCCGCGGGCGATGGCGTTCAGGTCCACGCCGGGGTCGATCTTCTTGCCACGGCAGTGCACGGCCAGGATCGCGGCCCGCTCGTTGACGTTCGGCAGCGGGATGACCACCTGCCGGTCGAACCGGCCGGGCCGGAGCAGGGCCGGGTCGAGGATCTCCGGCCGGTTCGTCGCCGCGAGCACCACGATGCCCGACGACGGCTCGAAGCCGTCCATCTCGGCGAGGAGCTGGTTGAGCGTCTGCTCCCGTTCGTCGTTGGCGACGTACCCGCCCCCGCCCCCCGCGCGGCGCTGACCGATGGCGTCGATCTCGTCGATGAAGATGATGGCGGGCGCGCGCTTGCGCGCCTCGGCGAACAGGTCACGGACCCGGGCCGCGCCGACCCCGACGAACAGCTCCACGAAGCTGGACCCGCTCACGGAGAAAAACGGCACGTGCGCCTCGCCGGCCACCGCGCGGGCCAGCAGCGTCTTGCCGGTGCCGGGCGGCCCGACCATGAGGACGCCGCGGGGCACCATCGCCCCGGCCCGGGCGTAGCGGTCCGGGTTCTTGAGGAAGTCCACCACCTCGACGATCTCGGACTTCGCGCCCTCGTAACCGGCCACGTCGGCGAACGTGGTGGTGGGCTGCTCCTCGTCGAACACCTTGGCCCGGGACCGGCCCACGCCCATGATGCCCTGCAGCCCGCCCGCCGTGCCGCGGGACAGCCGGCGGAAGAACCAGACGAAGAGCAGGATCGGCAGCCCGAAGACGATCAGGTAGATCAGCACCTCGGTGCCGAAGCCATTCCCCGACGGGGCGGAGGAGACCTGCACGTCGTGCTGCTGCAGGTCGGTCAGCAGGTCCTGCCCGGCCTGCGGCGGGACGACCACGGTGAAGGTCTTCCCGTCTTTCAGCGTGCCGGTGCTCGTGCCGCCCGGCGTGCTGGCGAGCTCGACCGTCTTGACCTGGCCCGAGTTCACGTCGGACAGGAACTGGGAGTAGGTGAGGCTGGTCGAGGTCGAGCGCGTGGGCAGGAGAAAGAAAAGGGCCAGAATGACGAAGATCATGATCGGCCACAGCCAGTTCCGCCACGTCGGCGGCGGAGGAGGCGCGGACGGCTTGGGCTTGTCGCCCGGCGGGGGCGGTGTGGCTTGCTTACTCATAGCGGCTCCTTGTTGCCCAGTATGCCCGTTGTCGGGAGCGCGCCCATCACCAGACATGACTATTCGGCGATTGGCCGGCACACTGCCGACGGCCGGTCAGGGAGCGCTAAGGAAACAGGGATCGCTAAGGAATCAGCGCGGCGGCACCGTCGAAGGTGCGGTCAGCGGATCTTACGCGGCTCACCCCGGTAGGTGCCGAACGTCCCCGGCGCAGACGGCGTGCTCGTCGACAAGGGGCTCGTCGACCGTTGAACCGGAGCTACCGCTCATACGTGTTACTCAGCAGAATCCCGGTATCGCTTCAGGTAATGGGGTTCTAATTATTTGCGCTGGTGGTGACCTGCTGCCAGAATCGGAACCATCACCTCAGTGTACGGGGCCCTGGGGTGGCGTCCCTGTTCGGCGGTGCGAGGAACGTTTGCCGGGCCGCCGACGTTTAACTGGGAGGGCACGTGATCATTCGTCCACTGAACCGCGTCAAAGGCGTCGCGGCAGTGCCAGACGGGGGAAGTGATGCAGCTGTGATGACCGCAGAGCATGTGGTGCCTGCTCAGGCGAAGCATGTGGAGCCTGCTCAGCTCGAGCTTTCCTGCGAGACGGGCGCGAACGGATACCAGATCGTGAGCGTGACCGGCGAACTCGATATCGCCACAGCCGAACAGGCCTACTCCTACATCAGCGAGGTCATCGACGGTCGGCCGGCGCCGGTCACCGTGGACCTGTCCGGCCTGACCTTCTGCGACGCGTCGGGGCTCGGTGCGCTGGCCAGGATCGCGCGGCACGCGCGGGAGGCCGGCCGCCAGCTTATGCTCACCTCGGCCCGGCCGTCACTGCTGAAGATCATGCGGATCACCGGCATGGACCGGGCCTTCCCCGAGCTGCATCCGTCAGCTCACGCCTACTCGGCGTGACCTAGGCGACTTAATCCGGCCAGATCGAGGACTTATGACCATGGAGGATGCTGGCCGCTGGCGTTAAATTTGGAGTGCTTCCGGCGTTAAATCTAAAAGTACGCGCAAGCGGAGGGACTCACGCAATGGCCGAAGACGTCCAAGGGCAAGCCACAGAAGCACCCGCATCATCCGGGGTCTCCGAGGCACAGATCGCAGTGCACTGGCGTGAGGAGGAGATCTACCCGCCGCCGCCGGAGTTCGTCCAGCAGGCCAACGCAGCGGACCCAGCCATCCGGGACCGGTTCGCCGAGGACAAGTTCCCTGACTGCTTCAAGGAGTACGCCGACCTGCTGACCTGGGAGCAGCCCTGGCACACGACACTGGACACGAGCACCGCGCCGTTTTACAAGTGGTTCGTCGGCGGAAGGCTGAACGCCTCGTACAATTGCGTCGACCGGCACGCGGCGGCCAATCCGGACAAGACCGCGATCGCATTCGTGCCCGAACTCGAATCCGATGAGCACGTGCACGTCAGCTACGCCGAACTGCTCAGGCAGGTGAACGAGTTCGCCGCGCTGCTGCGCGACTTCGCTGGTCTGGCGACCGGCGACCGGGTGACGCTGCACATGCCCATGGTCCCCGAACTGGCGGTCACCATGCTCGCCTGCGCGCGGCTGGGCGTCATCCATTCGGAGGTGTTCGGCGGCTTCAGCGGCGCCGCCTGCGGGAGTCGCATCGCCGACTCGGGCAGCCGCGTCCTGATCACCATGGACGGCTACTACCGGGCCGGCCAGATGACCGATCACAAGGTCAAGGCCGACGAGGCCCTCGACGTGGCGGCCAAGGAGGGGCAGGAAGTCGACAAGGTGCTGGTCTGGCGGCGCCGCCCTGGTCAGTACGCGTCGCAGACCCCGATGGTCGACGGCCGGGACTTCTTCGTCGACGAGCTGCTGCCGGAGCACGCCGGGAAGACCGTCGAGCCGGTCTCCATGCCGGCCGAGGCGCCGCTGTTCCTGATGTACACCAGTGGCACCACTGGCCGACCGAAGGGCTGCCAGCACAGCACCGGCGGTTACCTGTCCTATGTAGCGGGCACCTCGAAGTACTACCTGGACATCCACCCGGACGACATGTACTGGTGCATGGCCGACATCGGCTGGATCACCGGCCACTCCTACATCGTCTACGGCCCGCTGGCGCTGGGCACCACCACCGTGATCTACGAGGGCGTACCCAACTACCCCGACGGCGGGCGGCCGTGGCGGATCGCGGAGAAGCTCGGGGTGAACATCTTCCACACCTCGCCCACCGCGATCCGGATGCTGCGCAAGGTCGGCCCGGACGAGCCGGAGAAATACAACTACCGCTTCAAGTCGATGACGACCGTCGGCGAACCGATCGAGCCCGAGGTCTGGCGGTGGTACTACTCCGAGGTCGGCAAGAGCGATGCGGCGATCACCGACACCTGGTGGCAGACCGAGAACGGCGGCTTCCTCGGCGCCACCCTGCCGGCCCTGGAGCCGATGAAGCCGGGTAGCTGCGGCCCAGGCGTGCTCGGCATCTACCCGGTGATCTACGACGAGAACGGCAACGAGGTGCCGAAGGGCAGCGGCAAGGCCGGCAACATCTGCATCCGCAACCCCTGGCCCGGGATCTTCCAGACGATCTGGGGTGACCCGGACCGGTTCCTGTCCACCTACTTCCGGAAGTACAACAAGGACCCGGACAGCACGGACTGGCGGGACTGGCCGTACTTCACCAATGACGGAGCGGCCCAGACGGCCGACGGGTACTACCGGATCCTGGGCCGCGTGGACGACGTGATCAACGTGGCCGGGCACCGCCTGGGCACCAAGGAGATCGAGTCGGCGGCGCTCACCGTGCCGGAGGTCGCCGAGGCGGCCGCGGTGCCGGTGATCGACGACATCCGGGGCCGCATCGTGGAGGTGTACGTCTCGCTCAAGCCGGGCTTCGAGGCGAGCGACGAGATGGCGGCGAAGGTCAGCAAGGCGATCGAGACCGTGATCGGCAAGATCGCGCGGCCGAAGAACGTCTGGATCGTATCCGACATGCCCAAGACCCGGTCCGGCAAGATCATGCGCCGGGTCATCGCGTCCGTCTCCAACTTCGCCGACGTCGGCGACGTCACCACGCTGGCCAACCCCGAGATCGTGGAGGATATCCGGCATCAGGTGCAGGCGGCGAAGGTCGCGCACGGCGAGGTCCCGCGCGAGCTCACCGAGGCCGAACAGGCCGAGATCAAGGCCTTCGGCTCCGAATAGCTCTAAATTCCTCACCGCTGCGGCGGGCCGCCTGAAATACAGGTGGCCCGCCGCACGCGTTTTTTTGGGCCGAACGGGCCGGGTGCGTGCGGCCGCGCCGCGTTTACCCCGTTAGTGGCTCACGTCACCCAGTCCCGGGACTTTAGTCGGTAGCGGCGCGCGTCGCCCCGGCGGTGAGCTCTAGCTGATGAACAGCTTGAGAAGGGGCGAAGGTGCCTTGAGGGCCACGGTGAAGGACGTGATGACCACCCGGGTCGTGGCGGTCGGCAGAAATGCCACGTTCAAGGACATCGTCGTCTTGCTTACCGAATACCGGGTCAGCGCGTTTCCCGTCCTGGACGACGAGGGAAAGGTCATCGGAGTCGTTTCCGAGGCCGACATGTTGTCCAAGGAAGCCCTGGTCGCGGCCATGGGAGGGCAGGCGGTACGGCTCGGGCGCATCGCGGGCTCAGCTGATCGCGATGAATTCGCCAAGGCGGCCGCCGTGACCGCCGCCGGCCTCATGACCAAACCGCCGATCGTGGTGACGCCGGACGAGCCGGTCACCAGCGCCGCCCGCCTTATGTACCAAGGCCGGGTAAAGCGCCTTCCGGTGGTCGGAGAACAGGGCCAGCTGGTCGGGATCGTCAGCCGGGCCGACGTGCTGAGCGTCTACGGCCGCCCGGATACCGAAATACAGCGGGAAATCATCAAGAACGTGATCCAGAACGAATTCTTGGCCGATCCGGACCAGTTCACCGTCACCGTTTCCAACGGAATCGTCACCCTCGAGGGCGACCCGGAAACCGTGGCCGCCGGACGCGACATCGTGGCCGAAGCCTGGCATGTCGAGGGGGTCGTTTCGGTGCGTGACCGGCTGAGGAATCCGGAAGAAAGGTAAAACCCGATGTCTCCGAACTCTGCATTGTCCGCCTGGCAACTGGCCATCATGGCTGTCGTCCCGGTCGCGGCGCTGGCCTTCTGGCTCATCGCCATCTACGTTGCCGCCAGGGAGCCGGGC
>Ga0074046_10003492_pt1 | contig 13112 bp, 10 predicted proteins | sample BogForMeECP23OM3_FD_94441 | JGI IMG/M metagenome (GOLD analysis project Ga0074046, IMG submission 94441) | Bog forest soil microbial communities from Calvert Island, British Columbia, Canada - Bog Forest MetaG ECP23OM3 | ecosystem: Environmental > Terrestrial > Soil > Wetlands ...
ACGACAAACGGCGCGGAACCTGGAATTACCTTTGGTATGACGGACCAACCCGCCGCTCAAGGCGACTTGGGACGAAACAAGAACTTCCGACCAAGGCAGCCGCATGGAAAGAAGTTGGCCGCCTGGATGTCGGGCGACGCAAGACACAAAATGGGGAAACGGTGCGGAGTGTGATGCGGATGCCCTCACGCCATTCCACGGCGCGGGTATATCGCTCTTTCATCAACAATCACATCTTGCCGAACTGGGCAGATACGCTCATCCAAGACGTACAGCCCCGCCCGGTTGAATTGTGGCTGCGGGAGCTGCCCTTATCGCCGAAGTCCAAAACGCACGTGCGGTCCCTCATGCACGGGCTTGTGGAGTTTGCGATGTGGGCTGGTCTGCTGGATATCAGCCGCAATCCAATGTCGCTGGTCCAGAACATCGGAGCAACACGGAGGGTACGCAAGGCGAGAAGCCTCACGGCGGAGCAGTTCAACGCTCTGCTGAAAGAGCTGCATGAGCCATTCGCTACTCTGGCCCTGCTCTGTGTGTGCTTGGGACTTCGTATCAGTGAAGCTCTTGCGCTCCAATGGGCTGACGTGGATTGGCTCGGCTCGCGGCTCAGCATCCGGCGCGGCATCGTGGAGCAGGTTGTAGGCGATCTAAAGACGGAAACGTCCGCAAAGACCCTCGATCTCGCGGGTGAAGTGTTGGAGCGTCTGAAGTCGCGGAAACAGCTTTCCGAGTTTTCGGGAGTCGATGATTGGATTTTCGCGAGCCCGGTCAAACTCGGCAGACTTCCCTACTCTTACACGGGAGTTTGGCGAGAACTTGTACGGGCAGCAGAGGCGGCAAAGATCGGGCACCTCGGGACGCATGCTTTCCGGCACACGTACCGCTCATGGCTGGACGCCGTGGGCACTCCGGTCGCGGTGCAGCAAAAGATGATGCGCCACGCGGATATCAGAACAACTTTCAACATCTACGGTGATGTTGTGACGGATGAGATGACTACCGCGAGCAGCAAGGTCGCTCAGCTAGTGTTCCCGACAAACGGAGCGCAAGCAGAGCGCAAGGGCACCTAAGTTGCTGAAAGAATGGCTCCTCAGGTAGGACTCGAACCTACAACCCTCCGGTTAACAGCCGGATGCTCTGCCATTGAGCTACTGAGGAGTGTTTGTGCGCCCGTGACCCCGCTGATTTTATTGTAACGGCCGCAGGTCGCTGCGTCAAAAATCACCGGTTGATCCAAGGGGCGAAGCGTTCGCGCTCGACTTTGCGGAGTTCGTGGCGTTCCCGGCTAGAGGGACGGCCGGCGCAATTTGACGCTGACTCGGCGGGCCATGGCCGTGGTACATATAGCACTTTCCAGCCTTTGCGGCCGACACACGCTCGAGTGACGTGTGTAATTGACCAGCCTTTTCTCCGCGTGCTATAAAGTCTCGCTTCGTATTGCGTTTCTCAATCAGGAAGCGTCTACCCGGAGTAGAGATGCGAGCGTTCCCGGCGCGGCCAAGCCTCAGCACTTCTGTCTTGAAGTGGAAGCGCGTTTCCGGGAATTGCGCAGGACGGCTAATGGTTTTCAGTGGCGCTGGTTCGGAACGCCAACTCGAAGGTCAAAGTGGCCCACCCTGCCGGTTGGTCTCTGGTCTCACACGGCATCTCATTTTGGGTGACCGGGTGGGTAGGCACTACTGTTCGGACATTTTATTTATTGGACGGCGGCATGTCTCAACAGCGCGGTCCATCGGAGGATTCTTATGCAAACCTGGCTCGCCACTCTGAGGCGGCTGTCATTCGTACCGAGTTCTATTTCCCGTTCGGCAAAGATGCTTGGCGCCGTGACGATGCTCGCAATGCTCGGCTCTTCCGTGGCATTCGCGCAGCCCAGTGAAGCTGGAGGAGAAGCCAGTCTGCAACTCCCCGATCTGACTTCGGTCAGCTTCCTAGGCATAGACGGACACAAACTGCTCATGATCGGGCTGCTTTTTTGCGTGTTCGGACTGCTATTCGGGCTGGCGAATTATGTGCAGCTCAAGAACGCTCCCGTGCACCGCTCCATGCGCGAGATTTCCGAGCTGATTTACGAAACCTGCAAAACGTACCTCATCACGCAAGGGAAATTCATCCTCATCCTTTGGGCGTTCATTGCAGTCATTATTACGGCGTATTTCGGATGGCTTGCGCCTGTCCCAGGGAAACCGATCGCCGTTACTCTGCCGATTATTTTGCTATTCAGCCTCGTCGGCATCGCTGGAAGCTATGGCGTGGCCTGGTTTGGCATACGAGTCAACACCTTTGCAAACTCGCGCACAGCATTCGCCAGCCTTGGTGGCAAACCCTATCCCATTTATGCCATTCCTCTTAAGGCGGGTATGAGTGTCGGCATGATGCTGATCAGTGTCGAGTTGCTGATCATGCTGTGCATTCTGCTGTTCGTACCGGGCGACTACGCCGGACAGTGTTTCATCGGATTCGCAATCGGCGAGTCACTGGGCGCAGCCGCTCTGCGTATTGCCGGCGGCATCTTCACCAAGATTGCCGACATCGGTTCCGACCTGATGAAGATCGTCTTCAAGATCAAGGAAGACGATGCCCGCAACCCCGGCGTTATTGCTGATTGCACCGGCGATAACGCTGGCGACTCGGTCGGCCCAAGCGCTGATGGCTTCGAAACCTACGGCGTCACGGGCGTGGCACTTATCACGTTCATCCTGCTGGGCGTCAAAGATCCTCATGTCCAGGTGCAATTGCTGGTCTGGATCTTTGTGATGCGCATCATGATGCTGGTCTCCAGCACCGCGGCCTATTTCCTGAACAGTATGGTAGCCAAGGCCCGCTACGGTAACGCCGACTCGATGAACTTCGAAGCACCGCTCACCTCGCTGGTGTGGCTGACTTCAATCATCTCGATCGTGCTGACCTACATTGTGTCGAAGGTCATCATTCCCGACCTCGGCGGCGATTCCACGCAATGGTGGAAGCTGGCGACCATCATCTCCTGCGGCACTCTGGCGGGTGCGATCATTCCGGAGTTAGTGAAGGTATTTACGTCGGTGACATCGGGACACGTGAAGGAAGTTGTTACCTCAGCAGAAGAGGGCGGGGCATCGCTCGACATCCTTTCGGGCCTGGTGGCGGGCAACTACTCCTGCTACTACCTTGGCTTCACCATGGTAGTCCTGATGACCATTGGCTACCTTGTAAGCACACAGGGGCTGGGCATGCTGATGCTCGCGCCCGCCGTCTTCGCTTTCGGGTTGGTGGCCTTTGGCTTCCTGGGCATGGGGCCAGTGACGATCGCTGTCGACTCCTACGGGCCTGTGACGGACAACGCGCAATCGGTGTACGAACTGTCGTTGATTGAGCAGATCCCGAACATCAAGAGCGAGCTGAAGAGCGAATACAACATTGACGTCAACTTCGAACGTGCCAAGCACATGCTGGAGGAGAATGACGGCGCGGGTAACACGTTCAAGGCCACAGCCAAACCGGTGTTGATCGGAACGGCTGTGGTGGGCGCGACAACCATGATTTTCTCCATCATCATGGCGCTCACCAAAGGGCTCACCGAGAATGTGGGTGACCTTTCGCTCTTGTATGCTCCGTTCGTGCTCGGACTCATCAGTGGCGGCGCCATCATCTACTGGTTCACCGGCGCCAGCATGCAGGCGGTCACCACCGGCGCTTACCGTGCGGTGGAGTTCATCAAGAAGAACATCCGCCTGGAAGGAGTAGAGAAGGCCTCGGTGGAAGATAGCAAGAAAGTGGTCGAGATCTGCACCAAGTACGCGCAGAAAGGCATGTTCAACATATTTCTTGCGGTGTTCTTCGTGACCCTGTCGTTTGCCTTCGTGGAGCCGTTCTTCTTTATCGGATATCTGATCTCGATCGCCATCGCCGGCTTGTACCAGGCCATGTTCATGGCCAACGCCGGCGGGGCGTGGGACAACGCCAAGAAGATCGTCGAGGTCGAACTGAAGCAGAAGGGCACGCCGCTGCACGATGCAACCGTGGTGGGCGATACAGTCGGCGATCCGTTCAAGGACACATCTTCGGTCGCGATGAATCCCATCATCAAATTCACGACCCTCTTCGGGCTATTGGCCGTGGAACTTGCTGTTCAGTTGACGGCCACGAGTGGCAAGACCTCCGCGCACATTCTCGCGGCCATATTCTTCCTGATTTCGTTCACGTTCGTGTGGCGCTCGTTCTACGCCATGCGTATTGTGAAGACCCTGTAAGCCATTTGTAGAAAACGCGAACGCCATCCCGCGTGGGATGGCGTTTCGTGTTCAGGGCAGATCTTGGCCTGTAAATTCAGTTACCCCCTTTCATCTTTTCCTTCACGCTCTTGGCCAGCTTCTCGATCTGCTCGGCTTTCTTGATCACGTCGAGTGAAATTATGTTTTCGTTCGTCTTGTCTACATACTGCTTTAACTCAGCCGCCAACTCGAGGAGTTGCTCGGTGTCCTTCTTGATGTCCTGCTGCCGGAGCTCGTTCTGTTTTTTAGCAATTTCACGTTTCTGTTGCACGGTCCAGGGGCTCTCAGCATCCCGCTGCCGTTGGGTGCCTGACTCGCTGGCGTCCGGCACCTGCGGGTTCACCACTTGCGCCCGCGCGGTGACTCCTTGAAGTGCAAGCAAGACAAACGCTCCGGCGAACAGGAGCACGAAGACTCTCCGCGACGTTGCAGCCAACTTCATATTATCTCCGCACGAACATGCTATGTGTAGCGAAACCCGCATTTACGCTTGGCGATGTGCTCGGCGTCGATTTGATCGATTGCTATAATCGCCCGAGCAATGATGGCGTTCGACCCAGCCACAATTATGGCCCCAAACCGCATCGTTGAGGTGCTCAACGACTGGGGAGACGACGCTTTTTACTTTCTCCGCCACCAGGCCCCAAGAATCCTCGCTGTCCTTGTCGTTGCATTCATCCTGAGCCGTCTGCTAAAGCTGCTTGCAAAGCATTTCTCCGAACTGAGCAATCGACAGGACTTGCCATCGGCTGTCAGTTCGCAACAGATTCGTACGGTATCGAGCGTCGTTTACAGCATTGGGCTGTTCATCATTCTCTTCATCGCCGCCATGCAGGTCCTGGCACTGCTGGGTGTCAACATGGGCCCGCTCCTGGCCAGTGCGGGAGTCGCAGGGCTCGCCATCGGGTTTGGCGCGCAAACGCTGGTCAAGGACTTCATCAACGGCTTTTTCATCCTGGCAGAAAACCAGTACGACATCGGGGACGCCGTTCGCATTGCAGGTGTGCAGGGCGTCGTCGAGAACATGACACTGCGGCGTACGGTTTTGCGCGATGCCGACGGGACTGTTCACACCGTGCCGAGCAGCGATATCCAAGTCGTCAGCAATATGACGCGCGATTGGACGCAGGTCAATCTGCAGGTGTCCGTAGCCTACTCAGTCGATAGCGACCGGGTCATTGCGCTCCTGAAGCAAGTGGGAGGGGAGTTGGCTCACGACCCCAGTTTCGCGGGCATGATCGTCGCCACGCCGGAGGTTCCAGGGATCGATAAGGTCAGCGGAAACGCAGTAGACTACCTAATGCTTGTGAAGACCAAGCCTGGATCGCAGTTCGCCGTGAGACGCGAGTTGCAACGGCGAATCAAGGCGAGTTTCGAGAAGAACCAAATCGAACCCGGCGACCCTGGCCGCATGACTGTCGCCGGGATTTCGAAGCCGGCTTAGCCGTTACAGTGCAACCTCTACTTCGCTGGCGCGCCAAGTCCAGCCCACTTCTCCAGAAGCTGGATGGTTGCGGCATAATCGAGATCGTCCCAGCCCTCTTCGCTCGACAGTTCGTAGATCTCATCCACGGTCTCCAGTGCCGGGAGTTTCACTCGCGCTTCTTTCGCCGTGTCGAGTAACAAGTGGATGTCCTTGTGCATCAGACGCAGGGGGAAGTTTGGGGAGTAATCGCGCCGCAGCACAAACGGTGCCTTGTAGTCGACCACGCCCGACCGGATCATCGACGCCTGGATCAACTCAATCATCTTTTGCGGTTCAACCCCAAGTTTCCGGGCCAGCGTTAATCCTTCAGCAAATCCTTCATAGATCATCGCTATCTGTAAGTTCATACAGATCTTAGCTGACTGACCTTTGCTGGTATCGCCAACGTGGATCACGGTCTTGCCCATGACCTTAAACAGCGGCTCCATCGACTGAACGGTCTCCGCAGGCCCCCCGACAATGAAAATGAGCTGGCCATTTTCAGCCCCGATCTTGGATCCTGTCACAGGGGCATCGATCCATTGCACCCCTTTCTCGGCCGCGCGCTGGGCGAAGCGCACCGTTGCTGATGGTGAGATCGTGCTCGAGTCGGTGATCACCATTCCTTCGCGCAACGATTGTTCGACACCGTCGTCCGAGAAGACCACCCGCTCGACCGCAGCGGTGTCAGCTACGCACATCCACACGATGTCAGCGTCTTTGGCTGCATCGGCGGGAGAAACTGCCGTTCTTGCTCCGTCAACATGCTGGCGCGCCGTGCGGTTCCACACCGCAACTTCGTGTCCGGCCTTCACCAGGTTCGCGGCCATCGGCCGCCCCATGATGCCCAACCCAAGAAACGCGATTCGCATTCGCTTCTCCTTAGGACTGCACTTTGATTTAAGCTGACTGTCTCAACAAGGTCAAGAAACCTCTTCTTGAGGCCGGTCCCGGTGGGTCGCATCGCAAAACCAGTTCCCAGCGTCTAATAGCGAGAAATGACGGGAATCACAATCAGGCGCAAGGCCAAACAGATCGGAACGCTGGTGGGCCGTTCCGTCCTTACACCTCGCAGCGGCAAGACGCGCAAGCCGATATTGGCCAGCCGTGGCCAGCTCGGCGTCACCTTCATTGGGCACTCCAGTTTCTTTCTGCAAATTGGCGGAAAGAACATTGTGATCGACCCGAACTTCGCGCAGTGGATTTTCGTCTTGAAGCGGCTTCGGCGCCCCGGACTCCGCATGCGCGATCTGCCGCCAATCGACGCGGTACTGGTTTCCCACGCCCATTTTGATCACCTGCATCGCCCGTCGTTGCGGACCATCGCAAATCTGACACGTCGCAAGTCAGGTAAGCGTCCCGTGATTGTTGTGCCTCGACATATCCGCGATTTAGTAAGCGACTTGGGCTTCTCTCGCGTGGTCGAACTTGACTGGTGGCAGAGCTTTCAACTCGGCAGTGTCGAAATTGTCCACACACCGTCGCGCCATTGGGGAGCTCGCGTGGTGCGCGATGTCCACCGCGGATATGGAGGCTACGTTTTGCGCTCGGGCAAACACTCGGTATATCACGCCGGAGACACTGCGTACTTTGACGGATTCACTGAGATCGGACAGCGTCTGCGTCCTGAGCTCGCGTTGTTGCCGATCGGCGCTTATCACCCTGCCTCATTCCGCAGCGTTCACACCAGCCCGGAGGACGCTGTGCAGGCCTTCCTCGATTTAGGTGCTCAATGGATGGTGCCGATGCACTATGGTTCGTTTCGCTTGTCCTACGAACCGATCGACGAGCCTGTGCCCCGTCTTCTGGCTGCCGCTAGGCAAAGGGGGATCGAAAGTAAGATTTGTGTGCTGGAAGAAGGCGTGACCAAGCTATTCGATGAGCGCACCACCGATTCGACAGGGCGCTCCGACTCCGTGAACGTGGAGACGGTGCGCTAGAGCCCAGCCAGCGCTCGTTCCAGATCGGCGATCAGATCTTCGAAGTCTTCGATCCCCACTGAAATCCGGACCATGCCATCGGTCAAACCAATCGCCTTGCGGCCCTTTTCGCCAATCGCTGCATGGGTCATGCTGGCAGGGTGCGAAATTAGGGTCTCAACACCGCCGAGCGATTCACCCAAAGTACACACGCGCACGCGCTTCAGGAACTTCTTCGCGTTAGCGAGTGAACCGGTTTCGAAGGTGATGAGCGCTCCAAAGCCTGACATCTGGCGACAGGCAAGCTCGTGTTGTGGATGGCTCTTCAGGCCCGGATAGTAAACCCTTTTCACTCTGCGGTGTCGGCTCAAATAATCGCCAATCGCGCGTCCGCTCTGATCGTGCTGCTGCATTCGGACCGCCAGCGTCTTTACGCCACGCAACACCAGCCAGCACTCGAACGGGGAAAGGATAGCGCCCACCGCCTTCTGCACGAACGCCAGCTTCTCTGCCTGTTCCGTCGTCGAACAGATGAGCACTCCGCCGATTCCGTCGCTGTGTCCATTCAGAAATTTCGTCGTCGAGTGCAACACAATATCGGCGCCAAGCTTGATGGGCTGCTGGAAGTACGGCGACATGAAGGTGTTGTCCACCACCAATTGGCAGCCCCGCTTGTGGGCGATGTCGCTGACCGCGGCAATATCGGTCAATCCCATCAGCGGATTGGTTGGCGTCTCAATGTAGACGAAGCGAGTGTTCTTGCGGATTGCCTTCGCAATGTTGCGCGGATCGGTGGTATCGACGTAGGTAAATCGCAGACCAAGATTCGCCAGAATTTGATTGAAAAGGCGCGGCACTCCGCCGTACAGATTGTTCGAGGCTACGATGTGCTCGCCAGCCTTCATTAGACTCGCGAGGGCCGACACAGCAGCCATTCCACTGGAAAAGACACGCGCCGCCACGCCTCCTTCCAGCGAGGACAGGTTCTGCTCAAGACGCGTTCGCGTTGGGTTTCCTGCGCGCGAGTAGTCATATCCCTTGGTCTTGCCGAGTTCTTCCTGGGCGTACGTCGATGTTGCGAAGATCGGCGGCGCGACAGCTCCGGTGGACGGGTCAGGCTCGTTCCCAACGTGGATCGAGCGCGTAGCAAATCCTGCCTGCTTTATCGTCATGAGTTGTGTGAGCCTATATCAGACCTGCCGCGCATGCCTTGAGACGCTGTCTCGGATGCGTGGGGTCTATCCTTTGAAATGAAAAATGTCTTTCGAGAGATACCGCTCGGCCGAATCGGGAATGATCGTCGCTACGCGTTTACCCGGCCCGAGCCTCTTGGCAATTTCGATCGAAACGAACACATTGGCTCCGGCGCTTGAGCCTCCTAAGACGCCTTCCACGGCGGCTAGCTTCTTGACCATGTCGAAGGCGTCACGATCGCTGACGGCGATAATCTCATCCGCCAGGGAACCGTCGAATGTAGCAGGAACAAAGCTCGCACCGATGCCCTCGATGGCGTGGTCTCCCTTCGGTCCCCCACCTAAGACTGACCCCTGAGTTTCCACCGCGACCGCAAGGACCTGCGGATTGCGCTCTTTGAAGTATCGAGCCACTCCGGTAAACGTCCCACCGGTTCCAGCGCCGATTACGACAGCGTCCACCTGGCCTTGCATTTGACCGTAGAATTCATGGCCGGTGGTCTTATAGTGGAAGTCCGGATTCGCCTGGTTCTCGAACTGTCCGGCGACCCACGAGTTTGGAGTCTGGGCGGCGCGCGCCTTCACCAATTCAATTGCGCCCATCATTCCTTCCGAGTCAGGTGTGCGGATTACCTCGGCACCTAGAGCCTCCATAAGAAGAACTTTCTCTATGGAAAAACCCTCCGGGACGGCCAGCACAACTCTGTAACCGCGACCGCAGCCGATTAGCGCCAGGCCCACTCCCGTGTTGCCTGCAGTGGCTTCAAATATGGTCGCGCCCGGCCTGAGCAGCCCGTCCTCTTCGGCGCGCTGGATCATTCCCAGGGCAGCCCGGTCTTTAATGCTTCCACCAGGGTTCAAGTATTCCAGCTTGGCATAGACGTCGGCAGAATTCGGAGGAACGATCTTTCGCAGGTGGAGAACTGGAGTCTCACCGACCAGTTCGGTAATCTGTTCCGCCACTTTGAGTGGAGCGATTTCGGCTATTTTCATGAATGTATGAGGGCGTCCACGTTGACTGACTAGGGTACGTGACTGCGATTGTTTCGGTCAACGACTCGCAGGTCGATGAACGGCTTTCTTTGCCCTAAACTTGTGCAGGTCTGAAGTTGGCGCATCGCTTTCTTGGCCCAGGCACTCACATGCTACCCTTGAGCCGCGCGCGCTTGCTGTTATGCGATTTCAGGAGGTTTGCCCATGGCTCGGGCGTCCGCCGTTATTGCGTTCGTAATGATCTCGGTCTGTTTGCCACTGATTTGCCTTGCACAGGCGGCTTCGAGTTCGGCGCCGTCATCTCCTATGATTACGGGCACAGTGACCTACCTCGTTCGCATGGCACTGCCACCGGGTGCAGCAATTGACGTCCGGCTGGAAGACGTGTCACGTGCGGACGCTCCCGCGACGATCGTCGCGGAGAACATATTTGCCTCGGCGGGCAAGCAGGTTCCGATTCCTTTCCAACTTCCCTACTCAGCGAATGACATCCAGGCCAGCCATCGATATAGCGTGAGAGCTCAAATTACCGTTGAAGACAAGCTGCTCTTCACCACCACCCAGGCCTACCCGGTAATCACCGGAGGTGCTCCCACAAGCGTCAATCTGGTCTTGCAACCGGCGAGCAGTGGGCCTGCCGCATCGAAGTCAGCTTCTGGCGCACAAGCCGACGCTGGCAAAGCTGGTCCTCCAGCATTGCGAGGAACCTATTGGAAGCTGACCGAGTTGAACGGCCAGCCGCCTGCTAGTCCCATGGGCAAAAACGTCGCTCATCTGACATTGGATGAAAGCGAAAGCCGAGACGCGGGCTCGACAGGATGCAACCGAATGACCGGCGCATTCGAAGTGGTTGCTGATTCTCTGCACTTCAAGGCGGGCGTAACCACCATGATGGCGTGTCCCGAACCCCTCATGACACAGGAGCAGTCATTTACGAAAGCGCTACTGTCCGTAACCAGCTATCGCATCAACGGAAAGACACTGGAGTTACTCGCGGGAGATAAGACCGTCGCCAAATTCAAAGCCGGCAAGCCCACGCAGACACCGCAATAGCGCTCCCGGCACGAACTGGCGAAACGGTGCTGTAATCGATCTCCCAACGCAAAGCCCCGCGAATTGCGGGCTGTCGCATGTTGGGATTCGGACAAGCCGAACAGTCACTTTGCGCTGGGAGCTTCAGCCGGGGTCGCAGCTCGCTGTTGGCCGGCGTAGTATCCGCTGCGCGTCCGCACCTGGAGTTTCTTGTAGCCCTTGGCGTTGGCTTCCACCTTTACTGACCGAAATCCGCCTTCACTCTGCGGTTTGGAAGGTTTATATCCGATGGTGTATTGGTTTCGGATGTCATGCGCGATCTGCTGCGTAATCGACTCGACCTCCGCCAATCCTTGCGGGAAGAATGCCATGCCTCCGGTTTCTTCCGCCATCTGACGAAGGGCGCGACGCGCACGCTTGGAGTGCTCCTCTCCAAGCAATCCAATCGTGTACACAGTCGGGCCATTCTCTTCTTGCAGGCGCCGGATGGCCTGTTCGAGCGACTCACGGCTGGCATTGTCTTCGCCGTCGGTCACCACCAGGAGGACTTTCTTTTCGAGCAATCCGGACTTCTTCAGGTGATCTGACGACGCAACAACCGCGTCGTAAAGAGCAGTCCCGCCGCGCGCTTCAATCCGCTCGAGCGCGTCCTTCAACTTGGGAACCGATGCCGTGTAGTCCTGATCAAGGAAGAAGTCTTCGTTGAAGTTGACGACAAACACCTTGTCCTGCGGATTGCTGGACTTGACGAAATTGATTGCCGCGGCGTTGACGGCAGGCCGCTTGTCCCGCATCGATCCGGAATTATCGATTACGATTCCCATCGCAACCGGAATGTCCTCGCGCCGAAATGAGGTGATTTTTTGCTGCTGGCCGTCCTCATAGACTGTGAAATCGGGGCGGGCGAGATCGGTCACCAGGCGGTTCTTGTCATCCACGACGGTCGCGTGCAATGTGACTTCATCAACCTCTTTCCGGAAGACGAAGACGTCCCCGCTTTTCTCAGCGGGAGCCTGGTCTTGTTGGGCCGAGGGAGCTGGCGGCGGTGGGTTCTTCTCAGCCGGAGCCTGTCCGATGGTCAGCGTTCCCGAGATTAGTAAGACAGCGATGACTAGAGTTTGATATCTATTCCGTGGGTGCATAGTATCCCGTCTTGGCGTACACATGCAGAGGAGGCAGGCCCTTGGGCGGGTTCAATTTCACTTTGATTTTGCGCCATTTGCCGTCCCGTGACGCATTGCTCGGACGGTATCCCAGCACATACTGATTTCGCAATTCAATCCCGATCTTCGTTGCGACATCCGCCAACTCGTTCGGAGAGCCAATGGCGAACGTGCGTCCTCCCGTAACATCGGAAATCTCACTCAGCAATTGCGGGCCCTCTCTTTCCTCCGGCGTCTTGAAGTCGCGATCGTACAGTCCAATGGCATAGATCTGGACGTCTGCCTCCCTTACCATCGACTTGATTTCGCCTTCAGTGTAGCGGCTATGGTTGTCACCGCCGTCGGAGACGATTAGCAGTGCTTTTTTCTCATGCTTCGCCTTCCGCATTCGGTTCATCCCGAGATAAATCGCGTCCAGCAATGCCGTGCGCCCTTTCGGGACGGCATACACCAATTTGCTCTGGATGTCCTCGACGGAGGTCGTAAAGTCGGCCAGAACCTCGGGCTTCTCCGAAAAGGTGACGACGAAAAACTCATCTTCCGGATTTGCGGTCTTGAAGAACTCCACTACTGCATCGCGCGACTTGTCGATCTTGTTGGACATCGAGCCGCTGATATCAAAGATCACGCCCAGCGACACCGGGGCGTCTTCGCTTGAAAAGTGACGGATCTCCTGCGGCTGGCCGTTATCGGTCAGGAAAAAGTTCTCTTTTTCCAGGCCGGTGACCAATCGATTCATGGGGTCGGTGATGGTTACCGGAACCAGTACCAGGTCCACGTCTTTACGGATTGGCTTGGTGTGGGTCTTCAGTGACGGATCGACGGAAACTCCCGCAGCCTTGGCCTCCGCGGCGACAGCCGGAGGCATGACTGTTGGATCGGGCTTTGCGTCTTTCTTTTGTTCCCGAGGAACGACGTGGACGTCGCTCTCGTCGCTTTGCGCAAACGAGGGGCCGGACAAACTGCAAGCAACCACAAGAACCAAGAGGAGCGAAGCACAAACCCCAAGCGAGCGCGACGGGGTACGGACGGATTGGCTGGAAACTTGTTCCGTCCTCACATCATGAGACCAGAACCGGATCGTCGAGCTGGCCGAC
>Ga0074046_10003493_pt1 | contig 13111 bp, 10 predicted proteins | sample BogForMeECP23OM3_FD_94441 | JGI IMG/M metagenome (GOLD analysis project Ga0074046, IMG submission 94441) | Bog forest soil microbial communities from Calvert Island, British Columbia, Canada - Bog Forest MetaG ECP23OM3 | ecosystem: Environmental > Terrestrial > Soil > Wetlands ...
CGCCCGCGCGACGGCGTCGATGTCGCGAGACTCAGGGTAGATGTAGAGCGTCGTCGGATCGTCCTTCACCATCGCCATGATGGTCTCGGCGTCCGAGGGCGACCAGCTGGTGCAGCCGTCGCTGCGCCCGGCCGCGTAACTGACGAGCTTTCCGAACGGAACGTAGCCCTCCGGGTCGGCGTGCGGACTGGTCGGATCCCTCCGGCGGCAGAGTCCCCTGAGCAGGACCGCCGCGTGCCCGCCGATCGCGCGCTCCCTGGCGTTTGCGGTCTCGCCTTCGCCGTCGAACTTCAGGAAGGCGCGCATGAAAACCGCGTCGCCTCCGGCCGAGGCGCGATAGTACCCCTTGAAGGAAGCGGCCGTGTCGCCGGTCACATACGCCCCGCCCGCGGTCAGTTCGGAATCCACGGCATTGCCGAAATTCCTCACGCACCGCCGCCCGTTGGAGAAATCCGCGACCCCGTCCAGATCCCGGCCGCCGCCGTGACCCGCGGAGATGGCGCGAAACGACCCTTCGGCTTCGCAGATGACGTAGAAGCGGCGCCCCAATCGGCTGCCGCCAAGGTCATGGGGACGCGTCGCGTCCATGGCGAAGTAGCAGGGATTGCGGACCGCGCCTCCGCTCCGTTTCCGCTGATAGAGCGCGCGGGCTCGCTCCAGCACAACGGGCGCGATTTGCCCCTCCCCCTCGCCCACGTGGGCCTCGAGCCACGCCGGAACGCTCGGCTCTGCCGCTGCGAAAGGGCTCGCGCCCGCGAGCGCGATCAGGACGCCGAGGCCGGCGCCGTTGAGGCGCCGCACGAGGGGCCATGAAGCTCGCTTTGGCATTCGCGCTTCTCTTCGCCGTCCCGGCCGGCCATTCACGGCCTCCCGCCGCTGCTCACCGCGGATCTCTCGTCGAACTGAAGACCTTGGTTGATTTTGCCAAGCTTTTACGCCCAGCGCCGCCGTACGGTCAGCTCTTGCCGGAGTCTTTATGGGCCTGGGCGACCCTGCCGGCCTGCGAGACCCGGCCCATTTCGCGCTTCGACGTTCCGCCGGTGAACTCTTCCGTTCGCTTTTTCGGACGCATCCCCGTCTTCGCGGTTTGCCCCGCATCGGGATGATGACCGGCGTCGGCCGCCATCTTGAGTTCGAGCGCGCGGCGCGCGAATTCCGCCGGACTGGGCCTGCCGGTCTCGATCTCCTCGCGGCGGGCGAGCTCCCCGTTGATACGCTGGATGGCCTCCATCAAGGTCTGCGTCTTGGCGATCGAGCCCGCGGCGTCCTTCGCCCGGACGGCTGCGTGCGGTTCGGCCTTGCCGCGGATCTCACGCTGCTGGCGGATGCTGATGTCGTTGGCGCGACTATGGGCCTGCCTCAGCCGATGTGCGAGCGCCTTCAGTTCCTCGGTGGTTGGCCGCTCGATCGCGTCCGGCAGCGTTGCGTTCACCATCTCGAGTTCGGCGGCGTTGAGGGCCCGGTTCTCGGCGTTTGTGGTGGGGCTCATATCTTCGCCTGCTTTCCAAAGGTTCGGGGCGCATCAAAACGGAATCCTAGCACGAATTCGCCCATACCACGCAACGCGGATCGAACCGCGCCGCTCCCGACCGTCGACGCGCCGCCGGACTCGACGGGCGCCGAAACGCCCTCTGCTCAGCTCGCGCCGTGGGCGAGCCGACGCGACGCGCGCGCCTCGCGGAACGACACCATCCGCCGCTTGTCTTCGTCCCACAGCGCGAGCCGGACACAACCGAGGCTGCGCCGGAGCGTGAGCCGGCCGACCTCGCCGAGTTCAGGGTGGTCCCGCAGGACCGTCTGCAGCCTGTAGAAGGGGATGCCGCTCGACAGGTGATGCACGTGATGCACGCCGATATTGCCGGAGAACCAGTCGAGCGGCGGCGGCAGTTCGTAAAGCGAGCTGCCATGCAGCGCGGCCTCCGGCTGGCTCCAGGTCGGCGTCGGCTCCCAGGTCGTCCCCTCGAACTGATGTTGAACGTAGAACAGCCAAACCCCCGCCGTCGCGCCGATGACGACGATCGGCAGATGAACGACGAGAACCGGCGCAAGGCCCGCGCCCCAGATCAGCAAGCCGGCCGCCAGAAGAATCCCGGCGTTGGTCGACATCGTGCTGAGCCACGGCATCGCGCCCTTGCGCATGAAGCCGAATGGCAGGCGGTTCTCGATCAGGAACAGGTAGGCGGGGCCGACCCCGAACATCACCGTGGGGTGGCGGTAGAGCCGGTAGGCGAGCCGGCCGCGCCAGGCGCGGGAAAAATATTCGCGGACCGTCATCGTCTTGATGTCGCCGATGCCGCGCCGGTCCAGATTGCCCGACGTTGCGTGGTGGATCGCGTGGCTGCGCCGCCAGAAGTCGTAGGGCGTCATCGTCACGACGCCGATTGCGCGTCCGACCCACTCATTGGCCTGTTTGCTGGGAAAGAACGATCCGTGCCCGCAATCGTGCTGGATCATGAACAGGCGGACGAGCAGACCGGCGGCGAGGGGCGCGAGCGCGAACGAAAGCCAGACGTGGCCTTGACGCGAGGCGATGAGCATCACGGTCCAGAGCGCCGCGAAGGGCAAAAACGTGACTGCGAGCTCGAACAGCCCGCGGCCCATGTCCGCCTGGCGGTAGGGGCCGAGCGCCAGCGCCCAGTCGCGCGCCGTCCTCGGCGCGCCATTCGTATAAATCATCGACATGGTTCAGAAAACTCCGCCCGACACGCCGTCTTGAGGTCATCGTCGTCGAGCGGCTGGTCGACTGCGCCTGTGGAAGGATTTTCGGGATGATCCTTGCGGCGTTCCGCTTATGGGCCGCGAGGGCCGTTCTTAAATCTCCGAAGGGGCGCCGACATCGAGTCCGGGCGCGGCCATCATAGACGAGGCGGCGCGAAGAAGCGATGACGATTTGCTACCGGCCGCGCGAAAAGAAAAAGGTCCACCGTGTCGCCAATGTCTACCGTAGCGACGAGCGCGCACGAGATAACCGGCTGTCGTCAGTCTTGATCCTTTTTTCTTCAGATCATCAATGGCAAAATGGGATCGCGGCGTGGCGGCGAACATTACGGACGCAGGCCGTCTTGCGCGGCGATGATCGTATCGACCAGGCGGTCCTCGTCGGATTCGGCCGACGCCGGCGCCTTCAGCCGCTCCTTCGCATGGATGACCGAGTCGCGAAGGATCTCGTCGATGTCCTCTGAGGCTTCGAAGGGCCCCGTGACACGCTTCACCTTGGAGTTGTCGAAGAGAGCCGACCAGGTCTTGTCGCCGAGCAGTGGGCCCTCCCACTCCTTGTTGAAGCGAACAAGCGTCTCCGTCGGCACATGCGCGTGGATCGCCTCGACGCCGAACCCCCGCGCGATCGCCTCGTGGATCTGGTTCCAGGTGAAGCCGCGATCCCCCGTGATGTGGAAATCGTCGTTGAGTGCGGCCGATGCGCCGAGCAGTCGCACGAACGGCGTCGCGACGTCCACGGAACGCGTGAGCGTCCAGAGCGATGAGCCATCGCCTGCGACAATTACTGGCTTTCCGGCGATCATCCGCCGGACGGCTCCGTCGGGATTGCCCACTTGGATGGGCGTCGCGGTGCGCACCGTATGGCTCGGACGCACGATGGTGTAGGCGAGCTTGTCCTGGTCGCGCAGAAGCCGCTCGCAGGCAATCTTGTCGCGACTGTACTGCCAGTACTTGTTCTCGAGCTTTGTCCTCTCGGTCATGAGGTAGTGACGGACCGGCTTCTCATAAACGGAGGCGGACGAGACGAAGACATATTGCCCGGTGGCGCCGGTAAAGGTCGCGATGTCCCGCTTCATCTGCTCCGGGGTGTAGAGGCGGAACTGTGCGACAACGTCGAAACGCCTGCCGGCAAGCTCGCCATAGGCGACGTCGTTCATGTCGCCGACCAGCGATTTGACCCCCTTCGGCAGGAAAACGGCGGTCTTGTTCCGATTCAGGATCGTGACATCATGGCCGGCGGCCAGTGAGGCCTCGACGCAGGGCAACGAAATCTGCCCGGTGCCGCCGATGTAGAGCACGCTGAGCGCCATGGCCGAGTTCCTCTCTTGGGGTTCCGAGGCCGATCATATAGCACCTGTCCGAACCGACTCACGCCGAGCCTGGCGCATGGCGAGGTCCCGGTGATGACGGGCCTGCGGCTGTTCCTGCCAGAAACCTGGACCGGCGACCAAGCTCAGCTCGAGCGCGCCGGCCGACTTGGCCGCTAAACATTGTTTGGCGCGGACCAAGTCCGAAATCGCGCTCACAGGGCTCGATGATTGACGTAGGTGTAGCCGACACCACCGTCGATGGCGCAGTATCCTGGCCCGAGGTTCGCCAAGGAGCCCGCCAGAATATCGAGCGGAAGGAGGAACCCATGCGCCAAATGCTGATCGCTGCGGGATGCCTGATGGCCGCCATGCCCCTCGGCTGGATCGCCGCGAATACGGCGAGTTCGCCGGCCGAAGGCAAGCAGCCCAGGTTTCCCCAGCTGACCTTGGAGCAGCTCAGCGACCAGCAGCGCCCGGTCGGCGAGAAGATCGTGAAGATCTCGAGCGTCGGGCTCGGCGGCCCCTATAATGTGATGTTGCGCAGTCCGGTCTACGCGCAGCGTATGTACGACCTGCTCGACTATCTGCGTTGGCACACGTCCGTGCCGACCAAGTTCAACGAGATGGCCATCCTCATCGTCGCTCGGCAATGGCGCTCGCAGGTGGAATGGTTCGCCCACGCCCCGCTGGCGAAAAAAGCGGGCCTCTCCGATTCGATCATCGCCGACCTGAAATCCAACCGGCGACCCGCCGGCATGAGCCCCGACGAAGAGGTCGTTTACGACTTCGTTACCGAGCTAACGACCAAACACGCGGTGTCGGACGAACTGTTCGACCGCGCCAGGACGCTTCTCGGCGAACAGCAGGTGGTCGATCTGACGGGCGTCGCCGGAACCTATGTCGGCGTGGCGATGATCCTGGCAATGGCCGAACAAGGCGTGCCTGCCGACAAGGAGCCGCCTTTCAAGGAAGGCGAACCTTGAGCGACAAACGCCATTGGCCGGAGAACGACAATGATCGACCGACATGATTTTTCTGCGCTCTGCAGGTTTGGCGCCGCGACTTCCGCCCGTCGGAGATTGCCCTGTCCGCCGGCGTCGCTTGCCAGCGAGGACGCTATGAGATCGGCAGAGTACGAACGACCAAGCCGCGCCTCGGGAGCCGGGGCGAGGTACCAATGACGACATGACAGGGCGCATCGCGGATGATTGCCCACGCCCTTGAGATCGTGCAGAGCCTTATGCTGATCGGCGCAGCCAACGCGGCGCCGCTCCTGGTGGCGCGGGCGCTGAGAGCGCGGCCTGCCCGTCCGATCGATGCGGGAATCGTGTTGCGCGACGGCCATCCTCTCCTCGGTCGCTCCAAGACCTGGCGCGGCATCGCGTCGGCGCTTGTTTTCGCGACCTGCGTAGCGGTCCTGATCCATCTGCCGTGGTGGCTGGGCGCGATCGTTGCAGTGTCCGCGATGGCCGGCGACGGCCTCTCCTCCTTCTTCAAACGACGGCGCGGGCTCGATCCGAGCAGCATGATGTTGGGTCTCGATCAGATTCCCGAGTCCCTGCTTCCCGCGCTCGTCTGCACGGCCTATCTTTCGCTCAGTCTTATCGACGTTCTCGCGATCGTATTGCTGTTCTCTGTCGGAGCGCTTGCGGCGTCACGGGTCTTTTTCGCCGTCGGCCTAAGGGACCGGCCCTACTGAGGCTCGCCACACACCAGCCGGTGCAGGGTGATCTCCGGTCGATTATTGAAGCGCGCCGGAACGACCGACGACCCTGTCCCCACCGAGGTATAGCCGGACATTCCCGCATGTCGCCAAGCGCCCGCAGCGAAAGCGCGCGGCAGGTCGGCTTCGAGCAGGATCGGAATGCCGCCGGGCAGACAGATCTGGCCGCCATGCGTGTGTCCGCTCAGCATCAGATCGAAGCCGGCGTGCGCGGCCTGCCGGTAGATTTCCGGAGTGTGCGAAAGCAGGACAGAAACACAGCCTTGGGGAATCTCCGCGGCCGCTTTTTCGATGTTGTCGACTCGGAAGAAATGCGCGTCGTCGATCCCCGCGAGATAGATCGAGGCGCTCCCGCGATCTATGACGACGCATTCGTTGAGAAGAACCCGGATGCCGAACGCCTCAAGGTCGGGAACCATGGTGATCGAATCGTGATTGCCGAGCACCGCGTAGACATCCCCGTTCAGCGCTTCTCGCAGGCGCGCGACGGCTTCGAGACAAGGTCTGCAATCGCCGTGGGTGCGTCCGCGATAGTCTCCCGTCAGCACGCAAAGATCGTAATGGAGGCCACGCGCGAGTTCAGCGGCGCGGCGCATCGCGGGGCCGCTCAGGTCCGCATGCAGGTCGCTCAGATGCAGGATGGTGAAGCCGTCGAAAGCGCTCGGCAGTTTTGGGAGGCGCACAATGTTCTGTCGCAGTTGCACCTTGCCTGCGTTCGCCAAACCGAGCCAATAGGTCCCCGTCATGCGGAGCACGAGCTCGATGATCGCCTGCATGACGGGCATGTTCTCGAGGTGCAGGAAGCTGAGGCCCTGGCCAAACGCCTGCGCCTCGTGCTCGCGCTCCATGCCGAGACGGAGTTGCGCGTGCAAGGGTCCGAGTCGGGTTTCGAGACGACGCAACGTTTCGTCGGGATCGAGTAGGCGACACGCCGTCACGTCGTCCGCTCCCGCGGGTTTGGGGTGCAATCCCGTCGATTTCGCCGACGCCGTTGGGTCCGCCGGGTCTGGCAGGCGAGAGCACGACGCCAGCACGCTGTTGACGCAGATCGAGACAGCGACGTCAACTCATTGACCTCTTCGAGCCCCAGCATTCCCACCGCATACGAAGGGGATCCACAGGGCGATTGTTGCCGTTTTGCCACATTGCCGCGCAAACCGCCGTCGCCAGCGCGCGCGTCACGCGAAAGTCTATGTTGCAGTGCACAATAAAAGGAGGCGCAACGCGGCCGGGACTGATTCGCTGAGGGCGGTTCGTGCTCGCACGGACCCCGTGTCGCTTTCGCCGCCAGGATTTTCAGGTTTGTCCAGGCAGGACATCACAGGAGGCTTCAATGACGACAAGCTCAAGAAAGTTCTTTGCCGTGATCATTGAGCGAAATGGACAAGAGCTCGCGCGGGACATTCTCCATATTGAAGGCGCCGCGGATGCTCGTCGCAAACTCATGCAGCTTGTGAGGCAGCATGAGATCGACCCCTTCGATGAGCCGATCAATTGCAGAGTTGAGGAACTCTCGGAATAATCGCGGATGGGCTGAGTCAACAAAGGAACCCGGTCCCCCATAGAGCACGGCTCAACGCCATCGAAGCCGCGATCGGCATAAAGACCTTTCGCGACAATGGCGCTCGGAGGTCGTTTCCGCGAAGGGGGCGACCCTCCGATCGCCGTCTATGACGGACGAGACCGAAGGGTCGGATTTCGGTCGAAGACGAAACAAAGCAAGGCGCCAAGGGCGGCCGCCCCTGGCGCGGTTGACCTCGTCGGCGAGGCCAAAATCAACCGCCTTGGGTGAGGTGTTTCAGTGCGTGATCTCTCGACGCTCGCGCAGGAAGCGGAAAAACTCCATACCCTCGCTCAAGCGCCGCTTCAGCATGTCGGGACTAGTCGCCATCTCGCCAATGATCGCGGCGATCTTGTTCGGGCGAAAATAGAAGCTGCGATAGAAGGTTTCGACCGAATCGAAAATCTCGGTGTGGCTCAATCCCGGATAGCTCAACGGGGCGATCTGCCTGCCGTCCTCGTTCACCAGATCCGCATTGGCGTCGTCGAGCCAGCCCTTTTCCAGCGCCTGCTTGTAGAGAAACGTGCCCGGATAGGGCGCCGCCAACGACACCTGGAGCGTGTGGGGGTTGACTTCCTTGGCGAACGCGATCGTCTCCTTGATCGTCTCGTGCGTCTCGCCGGGCAGGCCCATGATGAAGGTGCCGTGGACGGTGATCCCAAGCTCCCGGGTATCCTTGGCGAACCTCTTTGCCACGTCGATCCGCATACCCTTCTTGATGTTGTGGAGAATTTGCTGGTTCCCGCTCTCATAGCCCACCAGCAGCAAACGCAAGCCATTGTCACGCATCACTTTCAGCGTGGCGCGCGGCACATTGGCCTTGGCGGTGCAGGACCATGTGATCCCGAGCTTCCCGAGCTCCCGGGCGATCGCCTCGGCGCGCGGCAGATCGTCGGTGAATGTGTCGTCGTCGAAGAAGAATTCCTTGACCTCCGGAAAAGCCTTCTTCGCCCAAGCCATTTCCTCGATGACGTGACCGACCGAACGGGTGCGGTAGCGATGCCCGCCGACGGTTTGCGGCCAAAGGCAGAACGTGCAGCGCGATTTGCAGCCGCGCCCGGTGTAAAGTGACATGTAGGGGTGCTTGAGATAGCCGCTGAAATATCGATGAATGTTCAAGTCACGCTTGTAGACTGGCGTCACAAAGGGCAAGTCGTCCATGTTTTCCAGGATCTGGCGGTCTGGCGTGTGCTGGATCTTGCCATCCGCGTCCCGGAAGGAGAGGCCGCGGATCGACTTCCAGTCCCGCCCGTCGGCGACTTCCTTGATGGTGAAATCAAATTCGTTGCGGGCGGCGAAATCGACGACCGGCGCGGACTTCAGGCACCCTTCGGCGTCGACCGCCGCCTTGGCGCCGATCAACCCGACCTTAAGAGCCGGGTTGGCGTCCTTGAGAGCCGTGATCGCTTTCACATCGGAGGAGAAGGAGGGCGTTGAAGTGTGCAGCACCGCCAGGTCGAAATTTCTGGCCTCGGCGACAACCTCGGCCAGCGAGGTTCGATGGGGCGGCGCGTCGATCAGCTTGCTGTCGGGCACCAGCGCGGCCGGCTGCGCGAGCCAGGTCGGGTACCAGAAAGACGGAATCTCGCGCTTCGTCTGGTAACGGGCGCCGGCGCCGCCGTCGAACCCGTCGAAGGAGGGCGCTTGCAGGAACAGGGTTCGCATCATTTCAGGTTCTCGCTGTCTCTAAAGCTGTCGGGCCGGGCGGACCCGCTTAAGCCATCGCGCCTGACGACGAAATCCGTTCCACGCCAGCTGGCGCGCGGACTCGATATAACAGGCGAAAAAGAACGCGAACGACAGAACGTCTCTTTAAGAGAGTTAGAGCGTCGTTCGCTTTTGGCAAATCAAATTCGCGCGTGAGGCAATATTTCAAGAACAGCCGACACGTCAAGGCGCCGAGAACCGCCGCCAGTCCCCAGGCGTCGAACCCACGAAGGGCCGCCTCGACCAGCGCCAGCGGCAAGGGGTGAGTGACGCCGCTGCTGATATATCCGACCGGGTCGACGGTGAAATCGTCCGCGCCCAGCGCAGTTCATGCCGAACCACCTCGCCGAGCGATTTTTCTTCGCATGAGTGAGCCACCAGCATTGGGGGAAGGACGATCCGAAGCCCGGCTTGGCGCACCGCCTTGCCGACGGCGTAGTCGTCGGCCAATTGGTTTGCCACCGCCTCGAAGCCCCCGATCCGCGATAATGTCTCTCGCGACAGCGCAATTGTCGCGCCTAGGCACGGCCGCGCCAGGCCGGCGGCGGCGGAGATGGATAGCGCAACTTCCTGAGGACATGCGGCGTCCTGAATCCTCACTGCGCGCGCTGCGCGGCTGATTCCTTCACACCTTGCCAATCCAATTGCGGTCTTCCCACACCGCCCGCAAAGAAATGAGATTGCGCCGGTCAAAAACATTGCCAGCCGCCGCGCCCAGCTTGCCTTTCTTGACGTTGTTCCACGCGTCGCTGGCGCTGATTGCCACGAATTGAAGGACGCTGGGATCGCGGTAACAGTCAATCATACATTTGGTGCAGCCGTCGCGGATCAGCTTGCTTTCGTCGAAGTCGTAAATGTTGCACATCGGCTTGTCCCAGGCGTGGCAACGGTAGAGGTCGAGGTTCCAATCCAAATAAAAATACTTGTGGCCGCCCAGGCAACCGAACCGCTCCGGCTCCTTGCGCAAATGGCGTTGCATTTCCGTGAGCGATTCAATTGGGTTGACCACCTCGTAGCCGCTGTGCTTCTTCATCGCCTTGATTTTCTCGAAGACGCCGATCAATTCCTCAGTTGAGTAACTCACCAGCTTCGAATCGCTGAAACTCAGATAGCTGGACGCCAGGCTGGTGAGCGGATAGCTGAACGTGCAACTGGAAAAGCCGAGGGTCCGCAGAAACTCCGGCAGCTTGTCGTAATCGTCGATCAAACGGCTGGCGGTGACGCTCGCGGTGGTTTGCACGCCCAGGCCGGCGAACACGTGGTTGGCGCGCTTGATTTTGCGGCAGACCTCCGGCAACCCGCGGTTTTGTTCGTGCCGCGCCACGTCGTGCGAATCGATCGACATGATGACGCTGCTCAGACCGTCATCGACGAAGCCACGCATGTTTTGCTCCGTCCAGAGGGAGCCGTTGGTGCAAATCAAGGGATGAACGCCGCGCTCAGCCGCGTAGCGCACCATGGCGCGAATGTCCTTGTGCGCGAGCGGTTCTCCGCCGACAAAAAGCAGATAGCCGATGTGGTTCTTGACCGCGATGTCAATCACATCGCGCGCCTCTTCCAAAGAGACCGAGCGGCGGCGGCTCGGGTCGAATTTGTCCACCGCGAACCCACAAAAATCGCAGCGGGCGTTGCAGATATTGGTGATGGCAAACTGCAAATATCCGGGGCCGCCGTGATCAAGCACTTCGCCCAAAAGGCGCCAAAGCGATTTTTTCGGTTTGACAGCCGAGGCGGGGGACCCGGCGGCGTGGAGGTCCGGAGACTTTTCCGGCAGGAGCCGGACTCTGGCGGCGGGATTGTCGGCAGTCATGCCTTCGTCATTGCGACAATTCCTCCTCAAGTCAAACGCTTTGCAGTTCACAATGGCGAGAGATGCGCCGTTCGGCGGCGTCGACGTCTTCGCATCCCGGCGGACCGGCCGACCTCCAGGCGCGCGAGTTGTGGTCAGGTTGATTATGCGCCTAAAAGGCCGGCAGAGTTCCGGCGTCGATGGAAACCTGCCGGGATCGCGCGAGGTTCGGCCCAACAGGGTGTCCGGCGCGCACGATCCGACGGGCGGCAAAAGGGAAAGACATTGATGAAATACGCGCGCGCCGTTGAAAAACGCGACGCCAACGAGCCCGGCGCTGGCGACGATTGGGGCCGGCGCCTGTGGCCTTTTGACGTTGAGGCTTTGTGCGCCAAAGCGCGCCAGGCGACCGGCCTCGAAGATTTTGGCGACCCGCCCATTGAACCGGCATTGTCCGTCCTCGCCGACAGTCTGGAGCGGGAAGCCAATCTCCATCAGCTCGGCCGGTTCCTGATGCGGATGCATCTTTTGGATGTGTTGAAGACCCGTTTACGACTGGTGGACGCGTGGAAAAGACAATCGCGGGAAGACGGCGAGTCTATGCCGATCGCCCGCCCGGTTTTCATCACGGGAATGCCGCGCAGCGGGTCGACGTTTCTTCACGAATTGCTGGCGGCCGACCCCGCCCTGAGGGCGCCGCGAGTCTGGGAAGTGATGTCTCCGGTCACCGCGAACGAGCCGGACAGGGGCTGGCGCGACCGGCGGGTCTGGAATGCCGCGACGTGTCTGTGGTGTTTTCGCCGCCTGTCGCCGGGGGCGGACGCCGTTTATCCGATGCGCGCCCGGACCCCGCACGAGTGTGTAGCAATTCACAGCTACACTTTGATGTCGGAAGAATTCGTGTCGAGCTGCCATGTTCCGGCCTACGAGGCCTTCCTGCGTTCGTCCGATTTGGTTCCGGTTTATCAGTGGGAAAAACGCTTGCTGCAGCACCTGCAACAGAATCAGGCCGGCAAGCGATGGGCGTTGAAAGCGCCGGACCACGCTTACGGGTTGGAAGCCATGTTCTCCGTTTTCCCAGACGCCTTGGTCATTCAGACCCATCGCGACCCGTTGCAAGTTTTGAAATCCTCCCTCCATTTGAATTGGGTCTTGCGCGGGCTTTATGGCCAGCCGGACGATCCGATCCAGCTCGCCGAGCGCGAGGCGCGGGTGCTCGCCGGCATGACCGACCGTCTCATCCGGTTTCGCGCCGAACGCCCGGAACTGGCCGACCGATTTGTCGATGTGGCCTATGGCGAGCTGACCGCAGATCCGCTTGCGGTCATAAATCGAATTTATGGGCGCTTAGATTTGACCCTGACCCCGGAGGCCGCAGGGCGCATACGGCAACTGGCCTTGCGCCGGTCGCGTTATCGCGGCCGTCGTTCCATTCCCAGCCTCGCCGATATTGGATTGGACGAGCTCACCCTGGCGGGCCTTGTTGGCGCGCAGCCTGTTTCTGAGCGGTTTGACTTCTAAAATCGGCGTCGGTGAGCTTTGGCGCCTAGGCGCGCCGCCGGCGTTGCACTCGATGAGGCCGTTCCGCACCTCGATCGCATGCCGCAAGGGCCGCGCGCGGCGTCCTCGCGAGGGTCGAAGCGATTGGGGCCGGGGGCGAGCCTGGCGTTCGCCGATCCCTTGTTTTTAGCGGAGAAAGGCGCTTGCGCGACTTTTTGATTGCGGAAAAGCAGAAGTCCCGGTATGATCCCTTCATGCGAGCCTCAGACCCAGCGCAAGCGATCGACGCCGCCCCGGACGGGACGCGGCCTTCTTACCCGGGGATAAGGCCGCACGACGAAAAAAACCGCGCGAGCTTGCGCGTAACCCATTGAAAATGCTCATTTCGGTCGAGAGAATCCAAGGAATTCCAAGAAAATCCAACCTCCGGAATCCGCAAATTCGCGGAGCCGGCGTCTCCCTCCGCGCAGGCCTGAGGAAATCCAAATGTCTCGCGCCGAGGGCGTCCAGGCGACCGGCTCTTTGGCCTCCCTGGATACAATCGTCGCCAGCGCCCGTCGACAGACGGTCGCCTTGGCGCCCCGCGGATGGCCGCAAAGTTCGGCGCGGCGATCGCGGGACTTATCGCTCGCCTTTCCACCTCCGCGGGCTGATCGCGGCGGCGGCGGACAGCGCCGCGGCGCGCCTTACGGCGTTGCAGCCGTCTTGGCGATCCGTTCCCCGACTTGCTCCCGCCGCGTCTCTGACAGCCTTTGCGCCACGCTGCGCTCGAACACGAATTCCGCCGGACGCTGCCTTTCCAG
>Ga0074046_10003494_pt1 | contig 13109 bp, 22 predicted proteins | sample BogForMeECP23OM3_FD_94441 | JGI IMG/M metagenome (GOLD analysis project Ga0074046, IMG submission 94441) | Bog forest soil microbial communities from Calvert Island, British Columbia, Canada - Bog Forest MetaG ECP23OM3 | ecosystem: Environmental > Terrestrial > Soil > Wetlands ...
CCCCAACGCCCGCGGTTGTTTCCAGCCCCCCGTCGAATCCCTATCAAGTTGCTCCGACTTACGGTCCCAATGGATCGCAGCAGGTGAGCGTCTATCCGAACATGCCGGCGCAATCGAACGCCCCCGGCGCTTCTACGGTTACACCGGTTGTCGCGACATCGACGAACTGCTTCGCTCTCTTTGGAAATGAGCCCTGTATTGGCCCGGTAGGAATGTATACGCTTGTGGCCGGCGGACTCGGAGCGCTTCTGCTCTTCGGTCTTATGGGAGGGAAACACTAATGGCTAAAAGTTCCGGCCTGGGGACGATTGTCGGGTTGGGCGTTGCAGGCGTCGGCGTGTGGTGGGTGGGGAATATGTTCGGGTGGTGGGGCGGAACGGCTTCCACAGCGACAACCGGAACCACGCCAGGAACAACAACGACAACGCCCACAGCTTCAGTCACGCTTGCGAGTTCCGTTAGCCCCACAGCAAACAACGCTCTACAAGCAACGTTTCTGATCAACGGGGCTTCGGAAGAAATCGCGGTCATTCCGAACGGGGACGCCTTTAACAACTCAGGCGAGGACATCACAACGGCGCTCGCGGCGGAAGGCGTCACGCCGGCACAGCTCTACGCCATGATGTCCGCAGCCTACACTCCCCCGGCTGCTGCTCCCGTGGTGATCAGCACGCCCGCAGTAGTCACAACGCCTACAACGAACCCGGCACCCGTTCTAAGTCGCTTGAGTAACATCGCGATCCGCAGAGGGGCGGTCAACCCGCAACCTCCGGTTGGCAGGGCGGGCATGGGCGCAATGGTTTACGCGACGCGAGTGAATTATGTCCGCAAAGGGTCGAACTTCTGATGCCCTACTACCGCCAAAAGACATGGCTTCCGATGGCTCCTGCGATTCGAGGTTTGAGCCTCCAGGAATCACGCTATGGATTCCGCGGCATGGGCCAAGACACGAGTGAAATGGGCGACCTCGCCGCGACGCTTGCGGGTCCCTGTTATGACGCCTCCGGGAATCCCATTCCTTGTGGAACGGCATCGAGCGGCCTATCGATTGTGAATCCGTTAGCCGCGCCGTCAACGCAGCAATTTCCGGTTACGGGTCAGCCATCGACTTCCTTCTCCGCTTGGTTACAGCAAAACCAGAATGTGATTCTGATTGCTGGAGCGGGACTGTTCGGCATCGCTTTGCTCAGCGGAGGGCGGCGGCGATGAAGCTGCAATTTCCGAACACGCCGAAGTCAATCCTCCCGGTCCTCAAACGGGAAATGGAAAAGTTCGGCGCAACGGTTCACTTCGAAACAGAAACCTCTGGCCATGTGGACTCGATCGCGGGGAAACTCGGGTTCCATCACGACGGGCATACGCTCACCATATCGGTTCTTGAAGACGCCGGCCACTTCGCCCCGAATCTGCTTATCGGTGGAATCAAACAAACCGTTAGCGAAGCCTGCGAGTTGCTCCGCTTGGGGGAAGCGCATGCCTGAAGATCCCAAGGGGCGTATCGACATTCTACTTCTGCGATTGGCGGAAGAGCTAGGCCACAGGATCGAAGCGAAGACGCGCATTGATCTCAAAGACGTGCTCAAAGAAACCGCCGAGCAATTGATCGAGGATATGGGAATCCCCAAAGTCGCCGTCACGCCGAACTCGATCCTGCGAACTGCAATGGGTCTGGACCGGCGCCGGAAGCCTGCACGGTTGCGGAGGGTCAGCTAATGCCCTTCGTTCGCAAAGGGTCAACGTACCGCGGGGTTGGGATGTATCCCGATGAGACGTGCTTTGATCCTTCGCGCCCGTCCTGGCTCCCTTATTGGCTGGACGATCTCACTGAGTCGAAGTGCAAGATCAACGAACTCGTTTCGGGCAACACGACCGGGAACACAGCGCAGCCTGGAACGTTCGCGACGGATTCAAGCGGCAACGTGGTCTCGCTTGCGGACCCAGCTACGGTTCAAAACTCGATGTCCGCTTGCGCGACTTCAGGCGGAACATGGGATGACAGCTTGCAGGCGTGTTCGCCGGGGTTGCTTTCGTCCGTCAGTCCCTACCTGATTTGGGGCGGTATTGGACTGGCGGCCTTCATGCTCCTATTTGGAGGGCGGCGCTGATGTTCATGAATGTCGGTTACACTCCCCCGCCCCCGGTTTGGCCTCCGAAGACGAAAGGGATGGGGCTGTATCTCCCACAGAGCTTCGCCACGCCGCAGCGCTTGACAGCTCCGCTCCAATCGGCCCAGATTCAGATTCCGAACGGTTGGGGAATGGGCTGTTGTGCGAGCTGCGCGTCAGGCGGCGCGTGTTCGGGTCACGGGATGGGCCTCTTCGATTCGGGAACCGACATTTCCGGCTGGGGAATGCCCGAATGGGGTTTGCTCGGGCTGGGCGCATTCGCGCTGTATTCGATGCTCTCGGCAACCAGACGGGGCGCTGGTCGAGTGAGGCGGGCCGTGCGGCGGCATCGCTCGCGGCGTGCGTACAAGCGGCTAGCGGAAAGGCTGGGCGCGTAAAGTCTATATGCAACTGGGGAATCACGGAGTGCAGTTCACGGTAGCGGAAATCTTGGCGGTAGTGTTGGCGTTTTTAGGCGCGGTCGGCACTACCAGCATGTTGATTATGAACCTGAAAGTAACGACCGCGGTTCAGATGCAAAAGGCGGAAACTACTCAGCAATTCTCGCGAATCGAATTGCAGATCGAGCGCGCGCGGTCCGAATCCAACCAAGAGCACTCAGCGGTAAAGTTGCAGCTAGCGGAGCTGCGGACCAAAATCGCCGAAGAGAGCAACGCGCGCCTGGAGCGAATGATGCGCGACGTTCAGAACACCTACACCGACAGGCGGGTTTCTGAACAGATGCACGCCTCAAATACCCAGCGATTCGATGAAATCATCGCCCGCATGGAGAAGATCGAAGAGAAGATCAACCTATGAGCCGGGCTTGTGTGGCTTCAAAACGAGTAGCGTCCGGCGTTTCGCGCGGCCCTGGAGTTGCCGCGCAGAGAACGAATCCGCGTGACTCCTCACGTAACCCAGCCGATCTTGCGGCTGAGGCGTTTGAAGCGTTCCATGGCTTTCCTCCGAAACAGGAGCTCGTCTTCGATTCGATGGAGCATGAACATGAAGTCTTTGCCGGGATCGGAGAGTTGATCGACCTTGTGATTGTCCCGCGCGGCGAATCGAAGGGCATCCTCCTGCACGGCTTCGCGGGCGCGCAGCTCGCGATGAACGAGCGCGGAATTCTCGACGGCGAACCGGCCCAGCTCTACATCGTGGGCGGCGACCAGTCGCTCGACCCCAAGACGCTTCGACAATTCGGCATCGATCCGGGAAAGCACGAACAGGAAGTGCTGGGTTCCTGTGTGGACATCACCTATTTCACGAAGAAAACGCACCTGGGACGCGACGGGGGAATCGCCGACTATAACCACAAGTTCGGCGAAGAGTCGGCCAAGCGTAAGATGCGAATCGAAGTCTCGCCCACGGCGACCTACCACACGCTGAACAAAATCATTGGACTCTGGGGCGGGAAGTACACGATTGAAGCGGAAGGAATTCGAAACTGATGGCCAGAAAACGCAAAAAGCTAGGCGGCTCGATACTTGCGGCGTTTCGCAAAAATGGAAAGCAAGCCAAAGCGAATACGTCAGTCAAGATGACGCTGAAAAGTCTTCGGCGGCTCGTATCGGCGGCGCGCACGGGGAAGAGAACTACGGTGAAAGCGAGGGTTCGTTGAAGGTCATTCTGTTTTCGCCAGTCCGTCAGGACTTCGGCACGCTGAATCTCGCGCTAGGCTCGCATGTGGGGCTTACGGGTGTCGCTGAACGCTGGTACTACGACGACAATGATTCGCCGGATAGCGCGGATCTGTTGGCACGCGCGGGTGGTCGCATCCTCAATCCAATTGAAGCCGAGAAGCCGGCTTATGACACAACAGGAGAAACCCACGCCTGGAATAGCCAGCTCGTCTCGCGGATCGCGCGCATCCGAAACCATGCGATTGAAGAGTTTCTGAAGACCGACGCCGATGCGCTGTTTATCGTCGATTCAGACATCATCCCGCATCCCGGCTTAGTCGATCACCTGGCATCGCTTGACCTGCCGATTGTCTCTGAAGTGTTCTGGTCGAAGTGGCGCCCGCAAGAGCCATGGATGCCGAACGTCTGGGACGGGCATCCGTATCTGTTCAGTTCGCCGGAATCCATCACGCGACTGCGCTTGCGGCATGCTGGCCCGGTTGAAGTGGGCGGGCTCGGGGCTTGCACGTTGATCCGGCGCGAAGTGTTTAAACGCGGCGTGCGGTACGAACCCGTCGAAGGGCTACGGCATATCTGGGGGGAAGACCGCTGGTTTGCAATTCGCGCCGCATCGAATGGCTTTCCGCTTTACGCCGATACGCTTCTTCCGCCTTTCCACGTCTACCGGAGAGAACAACTTGAAGAAGCCCGCACATGGTTTGAATGCGGATGCCCGTCGGACTATTTCAGCGATACGATGTTGACCGACGAATGGGCCGCAGCCATCGCTTCGAGCATGGCTCCGGCGCGCAGCCAGGGCAAGAAGGGCCTCATTGCCTGCGTTCTTCCGGGTGAGATGTTTTCGCAAGCCTGGGTCGGGGCTTGGACCGAAATTCTCTCTCATTTATTTGAGGAGTATCACGTCTGCCCAGAATTCGGACACTCGTCGATCGTGTATTTCACGCGGCAGGCGATGTTTGACGCTCTGAAGAACGTTTCCCCTCGCCCGGATTTGATTTTGTGGATTGACGACGACCAGATATTGACCCTGGAAGGCCTGAAAACCTTAATCCGCGACCTGGAAGAACACCCCGAGCTCGATGCGGTCTTTGGCTGGGCTTGGTGCGAGCAGCATAGTTTCCAAGGCATGCCTATGCTGTCTTGCGGGATTTTCAACCGCGAAGGCAAATCCGAGCGCTTGCAGCACGCCGAAATGATGGCCATGGGTCGAGACCTCATCCCCATAAGCTATTCCGGGTTCCCGGCGGCGCTGATGCGTGGATCTGTTCTCGATCAGATGGGGCCGCGCGCCTTCATGCCCGTCTTCGACGAAGAGCAATTTCCGCCCTATGGAATGTCGGGCGAAGATGTGGCGTTCAGTATCCACGCCCGTGAGAGAGGCTTGAAATTTGCAGTCGATCGCAGAGTGAAGGTCCCGCACCTGAAGCTACGGTGCGCCGAACCGGTAGCGGTGTCGTCGCTCGAAGGCGCACCAGTCGAATTAAAGGAGAAATAGAACCATGGCAGTTGGCGTTGTAACTTACATCAATCCGACAGCATCGGGGACGGTTCCGCCCACGGCGGTACAGATGCTCCCGCTGTCAAGGGTAGCGGCGCTGGTCAGCTTCGGCGACACCGATACGACCTGCACGATTACTCACAACATGAATATTCCGTTGGCGTCCACCCCGGCGCAGCACGGCCAGAATTCCGGCTCTCCGATCGTCATCATCAACTATTCGACGAGTGGAACCGGGCCGGCGGTGATTGCTTTCTCGCGGACGACCAACACGATCACTCTGTTAAAGGTTTCGGCGGCTGGATCGGGAGGCACTTTCGAAGTGCAGATCCTCCGGTATGAGCCGATTCTGTAGGGATTGAGTTTCCGCGCCGTCTCCGGCCAGAGAAGACGCGGATTGTAGTAACCAGTCAAAAGCAAGTCTAGCTAGGGCTTGTTGGACCGAAGAGAGCACATCTCAGACGTGCTTTCCAGGTTCGGCAGGCCCTTTGCTTTTGCTGGGCAGTATGGTTTTCGCGCCGCCCTGGAGTTGCCGGCGCAAGAAAGAAAGGAGTAACGAAAGTGGCACTAGCCGCTAAACGCAGAGTGGTAGTGAACGCCGGACGACGCTCCGCGAAACGCAATCGAACCCGGCGCAAACTATCCCCGAAGCAGATCAAGTTCTTTGGGACTCCCGCTCAAAAGGCGGCTCTTAAAGCCAACCGGCGGCGACGGGCCAATCATTCGTCGAGAGCGCGCAGCACCGCGCAGCGGTCACGCTCATACCTTCCGCGAAAGATCCGGGCGCGGTCGAAAAACCCCGGAGAGATTCTATCGCTGGTCCTCAACCCTGGGGGCAGAAAGAAAGGAAAGAACATGGCAGCAGCACCTCGTCGAAGGAGAAAGTCTTCAAGCGCGAGTGGCCGGCGTTCCCGTCGTCGTCGCTCGGTAGCTAACCCGCATCACCGCCGTCGTCGGCGGATGATGAGCAATCCAGTCCCGCGCCGCAGAACAGGGCGCCATCATTCCCGGCGTCACAACCGGCGTCGCAATCCGTCAGGCGGCGGCGGAACGAAATCCGTTTTGATGAATATCGTCGCGGCGGCCGGTGGATTCTATCTATCCAAAGCATTCGCGCAGATCGCGCTATCGACCAACAACACGGGCGTCGTCGGATACGCCGCAAATGCCGGTTTTACGGCTGCGCTCGCGTTCACCGCGCACATGATCGGGCCACTGAAAAAGACAGTGCCATACATCATCGGCGGCGGACTGGCGCAGATCCTCTGGCGCATCGCAAGCGATAACACCACAATCGGTACCGTTCTGTCCACTGCGGGCATGGGCGATTACCAGATGCAGAACTTCGTCACTCCGCAACGCCTGGTCGATCCGCTCGGCTCGGCTCAGATCGAAATTCCGTCCGGCTGGGGCGCTCCCGCTCCGGTCGCGATTCAAACGGCGGCTCCTCCGGGAGCCCCGCATCCAGCCGCTATGAGCGGCTATAACAGCCAAGGGTTCGGTAAATCGCTTTACTCACCCCAGGGGCTTTACAGCTAGGGACTTTGAAACCCAGAAAGGAGAAATAAACAAATGGCAGCAAGAGATATCAATTCCATCATGGCGGGCTGGGTAGATCGTGGTCCCTGGCAGTATTACGACACGATCCGGTCGCCTGTTTCAGTCGCGGTGCAGGCGCAGTACCAAGCCTTCGCCGTGCCGATCGGCGGCGGTGACCCGTATTACGGGAACGTCCCGAAAACCAAAGTCATCACCAACATGGTCCGAGGGAACCAGTTCCCTCCCCCGCGATGCCTGGTCATCATGCAGGTTGGGTTCCTTTACAGCTCGCAGATGATCAAATCCGACATCGATCTGATCATGGACAACGCCTATATCGAAGTGAAAATTGACGAGAAAATCTACATGGAGGGGCAAATCTGGCAGTTCCCCGCCGGCGTAGGTCTCGCGGGCGTTTCGACCCAAACCGGAACCGCCGTCTTTACCAACGGGTTCCCGTCGCTCGACGCGACCCGCAGATACGGCGAGTACTCCAAGTACATCGCCCCGCAGATGCAGTTTTCGATGACGATCAACTTCCCTGGAACTCCACCGACGCTTTCGGCGAACGTGGTTTCGGGCGGCGGATCGGGCGGGACCAATGGCGCGTTATACATCGTTCCGTTCTTTGACGGATTAACTGATAGGTCTGTTCAGTAAGGCGATTCGTCGCTTTGTTGTTCGGGCTCTTCTCGGGGGCCGGGCGCGGGTTGGGATTTTCCCGCGTTCGCCCTCTGAGACGTTTTGTTCGAAGGGACCGAGAAAGGAAAACAGGTATGCCGCGAGAGTTTCTGTTTTGGGGACTGATGTTTTTGTGGCTGATCTTGGGATTGTGGTTTGAGTACATCCCCAACCAGCCGTATCCGTTCAAGCGCGGTCTTTACAATGTGTTGGTTTTCGTTTTGCTTGCTATCGTAGGCTGGCAGATTTTCGAAGCCTATCGCGGAACCAGAACTTCAAGTACGCGGCTAACCTATTCGTGGGAAAGCCAGTGAGATAGCCATGGATCCCTCTACTTTAGGACCGGTCGCGATCGTCCAAGTCGTCGCTGTGTGGGTGATTCAGAAACTCAAGCAAGCGAACTGGTTCCCGTTGCTTACGCAGAATTCAGCCCTCGCTAACCGGATCGTCGCTTACGCGATCGCGCTTCTGGCAGCCGCCGGAATCACCTGGCAATGGAACGGCGCGCAAGGCCAGCTCATCATTAACGGCCTGATGTGGCAGACGGTGATACAGGGGCTGTGGACGGCGGCAGCGGGTTTAATCACAAACGAAATGACCTACGCTCTTCTGCAAATTAAAGAGCAGACCAGTTCGACCGGGAAGGCGGTCGGGGCTCCTCCAATTGCTGAACCTCCACCGATTCCGGTGCCCGACAAACCGAAGGCTTAAACATGTACTTCCCCGATACACAAGCGTGTCAGGCTTCAAATTCGCTACAGCCTGCATCCAAGGCTGAGATCGCTCGCGGCATCCGCATGCTCGCTTCGATGGAGGGCAGGGTACGCAAGGCGAGACAAGCCTTCAATTGCCTGTTGTATCGCGGGGATTTGAATACGAATGGATGGCCGCTAGCAACTCAGGGCGGAATTCCAGCATCGACAATCCAAGGGTGTCCTTCGCCCGCAGCATCCGCCGTATCGACTCCCGGAGGGGGATCGACCGGCATCAATTTCACGGGAATTCAATATTGGCCGGTTTTGCTAGCAACGCTGCCCGATCCCACGGGGGTTGCTCCGAACGATCCAAGCGCGTATCCGCAACCCCCGGCCCCGGTGTTTCCTCCCTTGACGACCCAGGCGCACACCGTAGCTGCACAGGTGCTCGTCGCGGCGGCATCTCAGGCGACTAAACCAACGCCCACCACGGAGCCTGTTGCCGCAGTTCTAACGCCAACGGCCAGTCCCGTTGCACCCACAGTGCAGCCGGTTTATCGGCCTCAGCCTCAGGCTTACATTCCGCCCGCTTGGAATAGTCCCGCACCGCAATTGCCCGCTCCTACGCCCGCTCCAGCTCCGGTTCAGTCCGCGAGCCCTTGGACGCCAATTCAATACTCGAAGCCGGGCGCGCAGTGGACATTCAGTCCCGCGCCTGTCGGTCATATCGTCGCTGGGCCAGGGCAAGGGGTAGGGGATTGGGATGGCGGAAGCTTTTTGCAGGGCCTTATTTCAGCCGTGGGCCTCGCGGCGGCGGGCTGGTACCTATACCAAGAGGGAAAGAAGCGGGGTTATATTTAGTGGCCGGACAGAACGACGTTTACAGCTCCGGGTTGTCGCCGACGCAGACTGTCGAACTGCAATCGATGTTCCAGCGCTGCGGATTCTCGGGCGCGGAATGGGTTGATATCCCGGCGTGGTTGAGTTATTCGGTGAACGTCCCACATGCAAGCGGAGGACTGCTTGCGAACCAAAAGCAAAGCGTCGGGAGTGCGCAAGGAGCCGACTTCTACTTACGCCGCATTCAAACGCTGGGGTTCTACAACGTCAAGCCGCAAGTCTGGTCTCGCATCAAGCTTCCCACGGGGCGCTATTTGCAGAGCGGCAACTCATCCGGCAATACGCTCACGGTGAGTACGGCTGGGGTTCTGACGCCGGGACCGTTGGGACTCGTGAAACCTGAGGTTCGGTGTCCGGCCGGATCGAATTTCACTATTGATCTGTTGAACGTGACGGGGACGTATGGATCGGCGGCTGATGTTGTCGTATCGATCATTTTCTCGGGTGTATACCGGTTCCGATTGGAGAAAGCATGCTAGGCAGTACTCTTTTTATGCCTATGTTTTGGCCGCTCTTCTGGAGTATCGATTGCCGGTTGCGGCTGCGCGGCGTTCGCGCGCTGCGCCAAGAGATCTTTGATGATTCTGGCCTTGTGGGCTCTCAACAGGCTTACGAAACTAGCCCGGTACGCATCCAGCCCTTGCTTTGCGAGCGTCGGGATCGGTCCGCCGATCCCTTCTGCCCATTCAAACTTAGCGCTTTCCAATGCTTCCAGGCACAGATCCCAGCCCAAACCGATATCGTCGTTCATATGCCCGAGAATGCTTCAGCGCGCGCCCGCCGTCAAGCCCAGACCGTACTAGGACCGTTCAGGAAAGCGCCAAACCAGCAGAATCGACAAGCCGCATGAATCCGAACATCGTCCCTATCTCGACAATAAATCCGCTCGCGAGCCGATGGCAAAGAGACAGCTCTAACCCAGAAGAAACACCCCAAGGATTTAGGGACGTGTGGTTCGAATACACGATGAATTTCACGGTGAACGCCAACACGTTCGCGCAGAATCTATTCATCATCCTGGACGGAGACGCGGATTTTGTCTTACGGCAGATCGAACCGACTTCGTATCAGGTCGGAGTCCCCGGCACATATTTTTATGGGGCCTATCGGTTCAAAGACTGCTTCGGAAATCCGATTGACGACGACCTGGTTACGGCGACGGACGTGTACGGGCCGATCTTCCCGGAACTGGTTTTACAGAAGGGCAAGCGGCTGTTTTTAGACTTCGACAACACGCAGCAGGCTTTCGCGGTGAACGTGGCTGTGATCCTTCGCGGCTGTAAGAGGTTTGCGATTTGATTATATCGGTGCTCTTCTCAGCCTTCGTTTGTTGGTTGCGGCTTTTCCGCGTTCGCACTCTGAAGAATCTTAGGCAGCGGGCGACCTTCTTGCATGGCGACACAAGAAATCGATACAAATGCCGTGGCGATGTATTCGACGCTGGGCTCTTTATCGATCTCCTGCCCCTTGCGGTAATGATGCCAAATCAGATTTTGAACGAAGCGCGGAACCATCTTCCAGTGCTTGGCGCACATGTGCATCGAGGGGGGTACCTGGACATCGCAACCGACGGCATGGCAATGATGGGGCATAGTGTTCACTATCGCCCAGCGCGCGCACGCCGTCAATCCCAGACCGTACTAGGACCGCCCAGGGAAGCGCCAAACTATCAGGCGGCAACATGCTGATCTATTCCCAAACATCCGGCGAATTGCGAACATCAGCGGGCGAGCTGATAGGCGTCGGCTTCTCAGGCTTCGAGAACATGCGCAACACGCCGAAGTTTGACGAAACGCTGCACGGTCCGATTCCAAAGCGGCTCTGGGACATATATTTGCCCCGGCGCAAACGTGATTCATGGGAAATGCTCTTGCAGCCACAGACCCCGGTCTGGCGCACGGCGCACGGGCAATTCTCGATTGGAGCAGGGGAGACCTCGTACGGCTGCATCAATCTTCCTGTGGAAGCCGTCGCGCGGGTTGTGGAGTTGTGGGAACAAGGCGACCGGACGCTCAAGGTGGTGCTGTGATGACGCCCAACCAATACCCCTACACCCCAAATTACCTGATGTACTCCCGTCCCCCTGATGACTGGCACGACGAGCCCTTCGAGTACGTGTTTTCGTTCGCTCAGACTTTCACCGGGATCGTAATCTCGACTTCGCGACAGTTTGATTTTCTAAACCAGCCCTTGCAGTTTGACCCTGATGCCGACTTCTTTTTGCGGGGCTTGGCCGTTCTGGTCGATAACGTTCCGACGTACAAGACCAGCTTTAGGATCGATTTCAACATACGGTTGAGAAACGCTTACGGTCGCGCGCTAGATTCGGACTTCATCCCCATGATGGCCTACGCCACATCACCCCAGAATTTGAACAATGCGGCCTTTGGCCCGGAGCCCGGCTCGCCAGTAGCAACGCCCTGGTACCCGGAAATGTACTGCCCGTCGAATGGCGTGATGTTCGCGGACTTTCAAGCGCAACCGACGCCCACGGGCGTTTCGGTCGTCAATGCTTCCTACTCGTTTCACCTGTACTTGCAAGGGGTGAAGCGGTTCAAAAACGAAGAATGCAAGCCTGGGAACACCGAGAGCACGAAAGTCGGGGTTTCCTAGCAATGAGTTTCTGGGGAATCACCGCCTTTTTCAACCCTACGCGGTCAAAGACCCGCGTCGAGAACCTGCGACGGTTCTCAGAAGGCGTCCGATCACAGCGGCTCAAACTGATGATCATAGAACTGGCATTCGACTCCCCAGAAGCGCGCCAAGCAGATTGCGATCTGCTGATCGGGCTATCAGCGGGGGCCTTGTGCTGGCAGAAAGAACGGCTCTTGAATATTGGGCGGGTGAATCTCCCGGCGGACTGCGACCAGGTGGCCTGGCTCGACGGGGACATTCAGTTTTTGAACGACGAATGGATCGAACAGGCTCTATCGGCTCTGGACTCTTATCCCTTGGCGCAATTGTTCGATCGGGTCGTGAATGGGGGTGCGGCATCGCTCGGAATGGTTGCCTACCGGAGTTTGACAGGGCAGAAAAAAGGCCGTACGGTGAGACGCGCGGGAACGACGGAATGCTTTGGGCGCTCAGGCTACGCTTGGGCCGCCCGCCGGGAAGTCTTAGATCAGACCGGATTCTACGACCGTTGTATCGTCGGCGGGGGCGATGCCGTGATGGGCTGCGCGGCCTATAACAGCATGTGGCCCAGCCCCGACCAGGCCAGCGACTATTTCAGCTCTGAGCACCTGGAAGACATCGCTGAGTGGACGAAACGCTTTTATGCACGCATCGGAGCGGACGGCGTGGGCTTCGTCCCTGGAACGATCGTTCACTTAGATCACGGATCAGAACAGGGCCGGGCTTATGAAGCGCGCACGCAAATTCTAAAACGGCATTCGTTTTCCCCGCAAGATGTCCGCTTCTCAAAACAGGCGACATGGGAATGGGCGACGAACAAGTCAGCACTCAAAAGTGAAATTGGGCGATACTTCGACGCGAGGGGCGACTAAGGAATGATCGAACGGCATCAAGATTATGTGCTGCGCGGCATCACCGTCGCAGCCAACGCAACCAAGCGGTTTGTTCTGCAACTGGACACCGATGCGCCCTTCGCTCTTCGCTCGATCGCGACCTCGGGCTTTCCTTATCAGGGCTTCCAGTTCGTCATTCAAGGCGTAGATGACCGGCTCTATACTGCCGGGAGCCCGTCAACCGCGGTCGATACGCTCCTGAATCCGGCGGCGTTTTTCATCGTCTACCCGCAGATCACCTACCCGAGCGAGTTGCAGATTCAAGTCCTGATCACCGATTTATCGGGCAGTGGAATCACGAACGGCGTGATGGTGTTTCGTGGGACCAAGCTCTACCGGCCTGGAACTGTTTTCGGGCCTCAGTACCCGCCGAAGTTCTCGGAATTGAATTTTCGCTACACCTTTCCGTTCATACTCGCGCAAAACACAACGCTCCTGTCGCAGCCGATGAACGTCCAGGCCGATGCGGATTTTGTAGTCAGGATGCTTTCGGGCTTCGTCCAGCCAAGAGGCGATGGCTA
>Ga0074046_10003495_pt1 | contig 13108 bp, 12 predicted proteins | sample BogForMeECP23OM3_FD_94441 | JGI IMG/M metagenome (GOLD analysis project Ga0074046, IMG submission 94441) | Bog forest soil microbial communities from Calvert Island, British Columbia, Canada - Bog Forest MetaG ECP23OM3 | ecosystem: Environmental > Terrestrial > Soil > Wetlands ...
ATTCTCCACGCGGGTTGGGATGGGAACTGCTCCCGAACCTCCAGTTCCAACCGGAGAAATTCGTCCCGGCGTGGAAGCGCCAGAAGAAATGGCTAAGCTGGAATTTGCCCGAGAGCGGGCCGCGCAGTGGGATCGGACCTTGGAAAGCGAACTCGGCGAGCGGCCGGACTCGGAACTAGATGACTCTGTGGACGAAAGCCGCGAGTCAGAGAAGGGGAAACACTAGATCTCGACCTGCGAGTAACGGAGTCTGCCCGCTGTACGCGTCGCATATGCCATCGAGTGTTCGTGCCCTTCAGTCAATCCTCCGCGCCTTTGCGCTGAACTGTATCTCAACCACCGGCGCTTGGAGCAAGACCGGCAGCATGAACGCGGCTCGCGTCGGACACAGTTCCACTCTGTTGCAGTCCGAGAAAGTGCTGAACGCTGCCGGCAGCGATGCCGCCAATGAACTCAACAGCGCTGAGACCTATCAGCCGTGATAAGTGCAGTAGTTTCGGTCTGTCTTCTGTATTCCGTGGGCTGCCCTTCGTTTCCGAAGGCGCCAGCCTTTTCTTTCGGAGCGCTTATGATGTCCGGATTGTCTCCCGGGAAGGCAAAGACAACATTTACCCAAGAAGGCTCCCCACAAAGTTGCTGCAACGTGCGCCCAAAAAGAAGCTTCTGTCAAGGCTAATTCGGGTAATAATATAGTTGACTGACTTTTGTGCTAGGCTGGCTTTGCCGTGACAGGGGGGAAGTTTGACATAAGTGTTAAGCTGAGAAAAGGAAAGCCCCGATTCGCGGTCGGAGCTTCGCAATCTTGGATTAGACAATTTCAAGATATGCTTGGAGTGTGTCTAATGCAAGAGCTACTTTTTCGGGTAGTAGAAAAAACTTCGGGCCACGAATACAAGATTTTCACGGATGGAAAGATCGAAGGATTCCCAGAGTCTTGGGTTTTTAATTACTTTGACGTGGTGGCAACGGCAAAAGCTCCCCAGTCCGCGCATCTCCTGCCGCAACATTCACAGTGCCTCGAAACGGAGCAGAACAAGGAACTGCCCCATAAGCATGAATAAGAGATTTCGCAAAGCCTACGGACTGAGGGGAAAAGTAGAAAGATACTTCGCTGCGGTCCTCTGACTTTTGGGAGAAGAGTGCTGCGTCAAGAGGACCACCATTCGCAATGAGCACGGAGCCGAAAGAGTTTATTAATTGCTGGCCCTTTTTGTTCGGCTCCCACTCTGTCATGGGCATCGTTACTTTGTACCAAGTTTCCATAGCGGCCTCCCCTCCTCTCCGTTCATTTACTGGGGTGACATGGCCAAAATCCGCTCAGTGCCTCTAACACGAGCACTGGTGTCGGGGCATCTGCCCTGTCGGGGTTAGTCTTGATATATGCGAAGACTGCTGCATAAAGATTCACGGAGCTCACTTCCGGCGTTAGGCAATAGGGCAGCGAAGTCCGTTTCTGATTTGATAGCGTTGTCGCTCCGTCCGAAACGCCTAAGACATAAAACATGCAGGCTTCGACAGTGAGTCTCGCTTTTTCGGTGCTGGAGTCCGGTATGTCACACTCACGGAGAAATCCAGCGCCAGTTCTGACAACATCGCGGAAGCCTGTTTTCGGCGCGGCTGTCTGTTGTCCAACAGAAGAAACCGAAACGAGCAATAGGCACAAGAGTAAGCGCTTTACGTTCTTCATAGCGCCGAGAATTATACGCGGTTTCTCCCGCGCATTTTCTTTATGTGGGCCTTCGTTTTCGGGGGCCATTCATGACCAAAGGTTTCTCGATAGGCCCGTAATGCCGCGTTACGCATCTCGATTGATTCTGGCGTATGTTCTTTGGACCCTAGTATCGCGTTTGCTAATTCATGATTGAAGCCACGGGATAGCGGGGATCGCTTGAGCCCAATCAATTCTTGCAATAACCACTCAAACTCCCCGAGAGCTCCGCTCTTAGCTCTCCGATGTATCCATGCAGTCAAATCGGCTGCCTGCAATGGCATCGTTTCGGTGTCTTTCCGAAAAAATGGCTCTACGGGCAGTACCGCCTTGACAATATCTTCGGCCATCACGCGAATAATTGGATACCAGGCTTTTGCCCTTGGCCCGAAAATCACTTGCTCATCGAAGAAGATTTCAAAGGGTTCCTTCGCGCCCTGTCCCAATGCTTCATATGCAACCCCGCCGATGGTTGCATGAAATGCGAAAAAGTAGGGTTCACTCATTGGTCGTCCAGACTTTATCTTCAGAGTGTCTCCAAATACCTTTAGGTCGGTTATGAATGAGAATTCAGTAAACCCACCAGCATTCATAACACCGCACAATCGCTTCAGTTTATGATTCCTCTCATCTGCGGAAAAGCCATAGAATTCACCGGCGCAAGATTCGGCTTCATCCATCTTGAAATAGCGAATGCTTGGAGATTCGCGCAGGCAGAGGGTCCAATCGTCAGAAAACCTCGCCCACTTTTCGGCGTTCCCAATCAGAGCCGAGAACAAAAACACAGGCGATGTCCCGTCGTGACCACTGTCGTCTACATATGCTTGGATCATGGCGATAACTCGGTTCCTGCGTTGCGATTCCGGCAGACCGGAGAGCATGGACAGCCATCGCGGTAGCCATGAGGGTTGACATTTCTGGCACAACACGGCATCCTTCCCTCTAGAAGAGGAAACCAGATGCCGACGCGCCCCAAGCAATCCGCCAAGAATGTCACGGGCGATTTCGGCAAATTCACTGATTTTATGCGGAAACTTGTAGCTGTTCCGCATTCGGAAATCAAAGCTAAACTAGACGCCGAGAAACAAGCGAAGCAACGGCGGAAGAAACTTTCTTCCGCCTCCCGCGCTTCCCACGCCAAAGATTAGAACGGCGTTTCATTCACCTTGCCAGTCACCTCCGCAAAGGTTAACCGCTTCCCCGCGATCTGCGATAAAGCTAAAGTGAATCGTTCTGCATCTGTCAGTTTGCGTCCGTTCTCATCCTTGCGGTTATTGTAGCGAAACATCTGCTCATCAAGATACCGATGCAGGTGAAACGGTTCCACAGCCACGTAAGTTCCGCCAAGTCCGCGCTTCAAGAGTGACCAGAAATTTTCCAGCCCGTTCGTGTGAACGCGACCATTGACGTAGCTTTCCAAGTGGTTCACAAATTCATGAGTGTATTCCTTTGGCAATGAGCGATAAACCTTCGCTTCGTCAGTGTAGATTTTCGAGCCGTGCTCAACTTGATCCAGAACGGCAGTCTGCAATGCTTCACGATTGACTTTTGGAACCACGGTAGCGCGGACCTTGCGCTGCTCACGATCCAGTACGCCCCAAACGGCAGTCTTATTGACTAAGGCCGCATCTCCCATCGAAGTCTCACGCGCTACTTTGAATTGTGCGCGACGCTTCGCGCTCATATTCTTCGCTTTGCCGCCGACAAAAGTTTCATCAGATTCAATCTCACTGCCGGGACCACCCATTTTCTGAAATGATCCGCTCTGCACTGCCAACCGAATCCGGTGCATCATGAACCACGCGGATTTTTGAGTGACGCCCAGAGCGCGGTGAATCTCGTAAGAGGAAATCCCATTCCGAGAATTGACTAGCAACCAAGTTGCAGGCAGCCACTTCTCCAATGGGATTGGCGAATCCTCGAACACCGTCCCGATTTTAAGTGAAAACTTCTGCTTTGGATGAACGCCGTAGCAGCGATAAAGCCGCGCCTTTTCAAGGTAGGTGACCTTCTCAGAGCCGCAATAAGGGCAGCGCACCTTACCGTCAGACCAGCGCACGTCAATCATGAACTGGCGGCAGTTCTCATAGTCGGAGAAGAACTGAATGGCTTGTTGGAGTGTCTGTGGGCCTTTCATGTCCCAACGATAGCAGAAATGCCGTAGTCAGTCAAGTATATTATTACCCTAATTCGGCCTGAATCTTGCTCGCGGCGGCTGGCGGGGCCCTCCCAATCGAGGTTGAACCCGGTCAGGTGGCGTAACATCGCCTCCACACTCATTGACGTCCACCGACACCCCAACCAGTTGTGCCAGCGCCAAGAAATGGGTCGGAATCGGTGCTCTGCCTTGCTGGGCGGGCGTTTCCGCTCAATTTCCAGTTTCAATCTGCTCTACAGCTAACCGAAACACCTCTTACGACAGCTTTTTGGGGAAATGCACGGGCAGATGTGCTGTGATAGAAACGTGATAGTTCCATGCTCAGAACGAGGGGAATCAGATCAGAACGGGTCAAAACGCCATCCTGTAAAGTCCTTGAAGAATCATGTAGAGTAGAGAATTTTCACAATGGATCAGAACACACTAGGTGATCTTCAAAACCGGGGGGCAAGGTACCACAGCGCGGCGTTTTGGATCAATGATCATGGCTGGATTACTGGTAACTCAGAAAACGGAGAAACCGATCCGTTGATTCCCGGCTTGCCACAGCTTCGCGCTGTTCTATGGAAGAACGGGAAGATTCGCGACCTGGGAACGCTAGGCGGGAGCCAGAGCTTTGCACAGGCCATCAACGACCGAGGCCAGATCACAGGGCTCGCATTAAACGACGCACCTGATCCGTTCTCCTACTACTATGAGTTCCTTTATTGTCTGCCGTTCCAGATCTGCCCCCCGAATGCAACGGAGACGCGCGGCTTTGTCTGCGGGATGAGAAGGATGGAATGCAGGACATTGGTACTCTCGGCGGACCCGATGCTTTTCCGAGTGTGATCAACCAACGTGGGCAGGTCGCCGGATTCTCCTACACGAATTCAACACCGGATCCTAATACCAGTCTTCCCACCTACCATCCCTTCCTTTGGGAAAGGGATAAGGGAATGCGGGACCTCGGCGGCTTTGGGGGCGCTGCGACAGCGTCGGTGAACGGTCTCAACGAGCGAGGTCAAGTGGTCGGTGGGTTGGATTTGCCGGGAGATCAAGAATGGCATCCTTTCCTGTGGGACGGGAAAAAACTTCTAGACCTGACCGCTCCGCCATTTGGATCCGGGAAAGGCGAGGCAAACTCGATCAATGAGGCAGGCGAGGTAGTCGGCGCTGCCAGTCTCCCCCTTAACTGTCCCGGAACCTCTGATCCCAACACGCACGCCTTCCTCTGGAGGCATGGCGGAATGACGGACTTGGGAGCCCTTCCCGGAGCGCCCAAGAGTCGAGCCGATTTCATCAACTCCAAGACACAGGTGGTGGGAGTCTCGTGGCAATGCGACTTCTCCGCAGCTACCGCGTTCCTTTGGGAGAAGGGTTCGATGGTTGACCTAACACTCTGATTGCGCCCAACGCGCAACTGTATTTGATTTGGGTTTCGTTCATTGACGATCGCGGCGAAATTGCCGCTCTTGCCAATCTTCCCAACAGCGATACCCACGCGGCCTTGCTGATCCCCTGCGATGAAGCTCATCCCGGTGTCGAGGGCTGCGACTACAGCTTGGTGGACGCAACCGAAGCAGCTCGCGAGATTCCGGCACCGGCTGTGCATAAACCGACGACGACGGCTCAACCCACGCCCGGTCCTCTTACGAGACGGCGCGATTTTCATCCCGGGCAAACTGGAGCACGGATGGGAGTTCAGAAGTTTTCCAGCATCCAAAAGTTCTGATCTACGGCATTATTGGGTATCCACAAGTGGCGGCCGTCGGGGGATTCGGGAGCAGGAATGTTCACCGAGTGCTCCCATAGGACAGTTGCCCGGCCCCGAAGATCCGAATGCAGCAGAGTACCATAGCCCTTTTGATTCACCCCAACAAGGAGGCCTTTCCCGTCCGATGTCCAATTCAGGCTTCGCAGATCGGTCCAGCCTTTCGGCTGCATCTGCTCTGTCGCTTTGCCTCGTAAGGACAATATGAAAATGGGGCCGGCCGGGGATCGAATGGCAGCGAGGCGATTGCCGTCCGGGGAGAGATCCATGAACCAACGGTCATCGTTCGGATCAACTCCGAAACGGGTCAGCTCATGTCCGCGTCCCTTCAGTGGATCGAAAGCGGTGACGACCACCTGTTTACGGTCCTCGGACAACTCGCCAATGGCACACAGATCCGATGGAGGTCTCGCGCAGAAGATGATGCTTTTTGAACTGGACGCAGTAAATACGAGTTGCGAAGGTCCACCGTCGATGGGAACCCGCATCAGAGGCGCTGGCTTTGACAGATTTGCACTCGTCGGGTCATTGGGGGTGAGAAAATAAAGTACCCACTTGCCATCCGGGGTGACGCGCGGGTTATTTACGCCTTCCGCGGGGGTCGCAAGCGGTTGTGCGTCGTCTTCGTTTAGGAATTGTTTGTAAATCCCGCTATGACGGCTCCGATTCGAGACCAAGATCACTGCTTTACCATCGGGCGTCCAATCTCCCGGGAAATCCCAGCTTTCGCTCAAAGTAAAATGTCTTGAACTCGCAATATGTGTACCGCCGGCATCGAGATCGGCCATGTAGGTCGTAAAGTGGCTGGCCCACCTCAAGAAAGCGAGCTTTTTGCTGTCTGCCGTTGCGCTTTGAACGCTCATGCAGAAGCCGGACCAGCTCGTAAGACGTCGGGGCTCTCCCAGTGATTTACCTGTATTCTCATCGAGCCGCTGTTCCCAGAAATTACAGCCCGGAACACCAATAGCCGCGGGCTCTGTCATCGAGTAGGTCAATCGCCCGTCTGGTAGCCAAATGTAGTCTACGATCCGATTGGCTACCGACGGTGGAAATATTGTGGTGGGCGGGCCGCCTTCGAGATCGCGACTCAAGAGGCTGGCGCCTTCGGAATCAATCCGGGAGTAAGCGATCAGTTTTCCATTTGGTGACCACGCAACACCGCCAAGCGCACTGTTTTCGTCCGTGTCGTACAGTTTCCGCGCGTTGGCTCCATCCGGGCCCATCAGCCAGATCTCACGATCACCAAGTCTGCCTGTGTTCGTCGTAAACGCGATGGTGGAGCCGTCCGGAGAGATGCTATTTGCCAGGGCATCGTCGCGAATGTGACGCGGAACAGTGCCCAACACCGAAAAAACCCAGAGGCTTGTGCCGTGCGAACTCAACTCCTCAGGACGCGTCCCAAGCGGATTGGCAGTCACCAGAAACCTGGAGCCATCGGGAAACCACGAGGCAAAGGCCCAACCCGTCTGCACGTTTCTTAAATCAATCGGCGGAGCGATCGTCCGCGTCTCCCCGCTAGCGATAGATTTGAGATGCATTCCCTTGGCGTCGCTATATGCAAAGGATCTGCCGTCGGGAGAAATGAACCCGCTTCTAGGGGCAGTTTCGAAGGAGTTGTCGGTCAACTGAGTTTGCTTCAGCTGAGGCGGAGCCAGAGGGCGACGTTTTGCAAACCAAACCGCACCGACGGCCAGGAGAAGAGCGAAGACTCCGGTGACCACGACCAGCCAACGAGTGTGCGAGGTCGGTTCTGAGGGGCTCGCGCCGGTTCTTCCACCCAGCCTGGCTCTCGCTGCTCGCAAGCAGGCGCGCATTTCCGATGCTGTCTGATAGCGTTCTTCACGCTCCTTTTCGAGCGATTTGTTGATGATCGTCTCCAGCTCAGCAGGGATTGTGGAGTTCAGCTGCCGAACTGGCGTTGGGACCTGGTTCAGGACCGCAGCGTGAAGTATTGGAGCAGTTTCTCCCGTGAAGGCTCGTTGCCCTGCTGCCATTTCATAAAGCACAAGACCGAAGGAGAATAGATCAGTCCTTGCATCCAACCTTTCGCCGCGCACCTGCTCGGGCGACATATATGCTGCCGTACCGAGGGCTACGCCAGTGAGCGTGAGGTTGACATCGCCCGATCCAGTTGGAGTTTCCTGATGCGGCAGTGACTGATTGTCCTCCGCCCGCGTGAGCTTCGCCAAGCCAAAGTCGAGAATCTTAGCCTCGCCTCGATTAGTGACAAAAATGTTTGCCGGTTTGATGTCGCGATGAATGATGCCTTTTTCGTGGGCGGCTTGCAGACCGTCGGCAACTTGAACACCAAGGTTCAGCAGGTCATCGGTTGTAAACGGAGCGCTGGGAAGCATGGCAATCCGGTCCCGAAGCGTCTGCCCTTCGAGCAACGGCATCACCAGGAAGGGCTGGCCTTCGTGTTCGCCGAACTCGTAAACGCTGCAGATATTGGGATGGTCCAGCGCGGAAGCAGCCCTGGCTTCGCGCTCGAAGCGCTGCAGAGCTTTCTGGTCTTTGCTTAGTTCCTCGGGAAGAAATTTCAGCGCGACCCGCCGGCCCAGCTTCAGGTCCTCGGCTTTGTACACCAATCCCATGCCCCCGCCACCGAGGATCTCCAGTACGCGGTAGTGGGTGACTTTCTTGCCCATCAGATTCGCCGGAGGGAAAGGAGCTTGATTCTCCACCCGCTGCACCGGAGCGATGAAACGGTAGCCGCGACGCGGCAAAGTTTCGATAAAGCGTGGATGCTCGGCGGAATCTCCCAGTACGTCACGCAGCCGGTTGACCGCCTTGTTCAGGCCTTGATCGAAATCTACGAAAGTGTGGGAGGACCACACCCTTTTTCTGAGCTCATCACGGGTAATAAGGCGGCCGGGCCGTTCCAGCAGCGCCGTCAGAATCTGGAAGGCCTGCTCTTGAAGAATCGTCGTCTGTCGGTTGTGCCGTAGCTCCCCGGTGTGGAGGTCCAGTTCGAACTCCCCGAAGCGAACGGATTCGGACGAGGTGTGCGGTGTCATCAATATCCCCACCGGGCTTGGGTCAGCTTAACACTTGCGCAGGCACTGGGCACCGGAAAGACAGCTTAGTCCAAGTGTATGAAGATAAGCCGCTTACTTCATGTCAGCTAGATGTCATCTGCAAGGAAGCTCCGCGCCATTGACCGTGGGGCGAAGCGGGCTCAGAGTGGCCCCTCGAAGCGGCAGTCGTGCACTTCCCACCGCCATAACAGCGGAACCGACGGCCAGAAACATAAGGAGAAGCGTATATGAAATCCCGAAAACTGAAGTACATGGGCGCGATCACGTTCACCGTACTGAAATCACCAATGTTGTTATTGATTGCGGTTGTCACTCTGTCTGCCGCGCTGGCGTCGTCGAATCCGCTGGCTGCGCAGGACAAACAAGATCACCTTCACCGTACTCAGGGTACAGGAAATGACGCGCTTGCCACTCAATCCCAATCGTCTGCCCTTGGCAGCGGTTCGTTCAAGCTCAACTACTGGAGCCTTCTCTCCCAGGTGGTGGACGACCAGAATGGGGCGCCTTCTGTTGATCCCCTAAGCCTCCAACCCCCGGCGATTCTAGATAACGATAACCCCGCCGCGAATCCTAACGGCGACTACCACACCTACAAGGCCTGCTGGAAGGTAGCCCACCCTGGGTCACTGGACCCGCCGGGTACAGCCATCAAGTGCTACAGCAGTCCTGCGACGTTCGAGATGGGCGACGGGAGCCTCGCGAGCAACCCCAATGGCAACTCCGACGAGGTGTTTAGCGGCTTGCCGTGTCCGTTGACAGGCACGCAGCAGTTTCTATGGGTCGACCAGCTCTCCGGCTACTGGAACGCCGTTCGCTTTTACAATGCAAGCGGACAGCTGATCGAGGGCCGTCGCCACGAAGTCTATGCTGGCAGGATTTACAACTACACGACCGGCAAGTTGATCCCCGCCTGGATGGACTACGTCAGCACGTATCAAGAAGAGCCCGGCCCCGATGGGACCCAGAGTAATCTGCAATGGGGTTATTACGGAGATGACTTCTCAGCCCAAGCGGGTAATACCGCTGTCCTCACGCCGCAGTGGGGCATCATTACCTACACCCCCAATTTCGCGTCGGTCATTGAGGAGCTAGGGCCGCATCCGTTTGATGATTACCTCAACACGGGCGCGACCGCTGGGCTTGCTCCCATCTGCACCGCAATGGAATAGACCTCGATAGCGAATCCCCCACCAGAGGTACGAGTGTGGGGGCGCTTCGAGAGTGAGCGGCTCAAAGCGGCTTGGGTTGGGTGTGGAACCGCTCGCAAGCGGCTCTCGGAGCCACCTGAAAGGTGGCGGGCCTACAAGGAGGAAATCGTGAAAAGGAATCTGACCATGTACATCACTGCACTGACGTTACTCGCCGCGCTGGCGACCCCGGCTGGGCTCGTTGCGCAGGACAATCCAGATCACAAACACTGGCACCACCACTACCAACTGGTCCAGATCCCGACATTGGGCGGACTAGAAACAAACTTCATCGACAACGGCCCGAACAATATCGCCGTTCTGAACGACCGTGGCAGTGTCAGCGGCGGCGGCGCCGAAACGTTGATCCCGGATCCAAACGCATCCCAGTACTGGTTTGATACACAGGGGGACATTGTGTATGCGTTTCTGTGGCAGGACGGATCCTTCACCAGCCTCGGTTCACTGCCCGGCGCCAACAACAGTCTTTCCACCTGGATCAGCGCCAACGGCATCATCGCCGGTGGTTCCGAAAATGGACAGATTGATCCAACCGTACCGGACCTCCCTGAGTTCAGCGCTGTCATGTGGCAAGGCGGCCAAATCACGAATCTCGGAATGCTACCTCAGGGTGGATACCAGAGCGTCGCGGTCTCGGTGAACAGCCGAGGGGAGGTGGCTGGTGTAGCCACCAATCTGGTTCCGGACGCCAACTCGCTGGCTCCACAGAATCCCAACCTCTGGCCGGGTGTCCCCTATGGTTACCAGCTGCGGGCGTTCCTTTGGGATGCGAAGAATGGAATGCAGGATCTGGGAACACTCGGTACCGGGACCGATGCCCAAGCGATCCAAGTCAATGAACGTGGGCAGGTAATCGGAGATTCGTACACTAGCTTCGCTCCTGGGGCCTGCTACGGTATTGCCAGTGGAGCGTTCATTTGGGATCGAGCGCAAGGTATGGTGGATCTAGGCAGTTTCGGGGGAACCTGCACCATGGCCCTTGATCTCAACAACCACGGCCAGGTCGTCGGTGCATCCAACGTCACTGGAGATAACAACCAGCGCGCATTCCTATGGGAAAACGGTTCTTTTCGCGACCTCGGCGGCTCTCCTGGGGAATTCACAGCAGCGGATGCCGTCAATGAAGGCGGCGTTGCCGCCGGCTACACATATCTTGCGGGCGATACCTTGCTTCATGCGGCGCTGTGGAGACATGTCGGACAGTTGACCGATCTCGGCTCGGTTGACAACGATGCCTGCGCCTGGGCACTAGCGCTCAACGACAAGGACCAGGTTGTTGGGGAGTCGACCGACTGCCAGGACGCGGTGCGCGGTTTCTTGTGGGAAAACGGTTCGATGGTCGATTTGAACACTCTGATCCCGCCGAATTCTCCACTGCACGTCACTTATGCCTTCGCGATCAATGCACGAGGCGAAATCGCTGTGGACGGAGACGACGCCAACCACATCCAGCAGGCCGCCCTGCTGATCCCCTGCGACGAGAATCATCCCGGCGTTGACGGCTGCGACTACAGCACGGTGGATGCTCCCGTCGCTGTTGCTCAGACGACTCCAGCAGTTCGCAACACTTCCAGCCGCAAGTTCCCTCAATCACTCATGCGCCGGATGAGTCGGTATCGATTCCCCAGCCTTGGAGCCTCGCCACGGAATTAGGTGGTTGCGGGCGCTGAGTTAACTTATGCGGGGGCAGAGTGACCCGCTCCCGCTTATTTGCTTTGATACTTATTGTAACCAGACCTATTCGGCATCCTCCGATGCACACAACGGTCATGGCACGATAACTGTAGATTCTGGTACAGCAGCAAAATGGCGGCTCTGCGGACGGAACCGCTGTGTTTTCAGTGAGGGTGGATGGGATCAAAGTCGAGGATTTTGGTACACCCCATAAATGCTTGCGCAGCTTGAACGCCTGAACCTCAATCATCTGGATAGTGGGCCAACGATTTTCCAGAGCGACGGAGCACATCGACCCCTGCCTAGTTCTCGCCCAGTCGAACGAGCTCACATTAAGCACACCGCAGTAACGGCACCTGTGCTCTGGCGGACCGCCATCAGTCGCCTCAAAAAGCAGAGTTCGCTTTGGCGTACGCCATAGAGTTTGGAGGCATTCATCGATCGGACGAATTTACAACGTACACGCATGCGCGCGGAGAGACCTGTGTGAAGGTGATACTAGTGATACCGTTTTTATGGTCAATGCAGGTCGTTAGAGGTCGCCGGAGGCAACAGACCCTAAGTCGAGAATGTGCTTGAAACCCTTATAAACACAGGGTATTATCGCTATGTGTAGGAATCGCCACGACTTGCTGGGTTTGGCGGTAATCGAATCCCTCCCTCTCCGCCATTATTGGTTCACACCGCTTGCCAAGAAGCCCCCATCGACAACAAGAACCTGCCCTGTTACGAACGAAGCTGCATCGGAAGCGAGATCAGTGGCTGCGCCGATCAACTCTTCCGTCTGGCCAAAACGGCCCATCGGCGTGCCCTAGGAACTACGTTTCATTACAGCCGCCGCCTGTTGGGCAATCAGTCCGAGACCGCGATCGTCTGCCTCTTTGCGCAAGGATTCCAGATGGGCGAAGCCACTGGATCGGTTGCCTGATATCATCTCGATCTCAGCCAGCGCCAGGCGTGCCTCAAGCGCGTTGGTCACGAATCCAGTTCTGGTAGCTTCGGCGATAACCCGCTGCAGACGAGTAGCGGCGGCAGTTCTGGCGGCTGGGGTGTTGGCAGCTGCACGTACCCGGGCCGCAGTTACGGCTACGAAAAATTCGACTTCGCGGTCATGATACTTCTCCGCGAGACCCTGGGCTTGATCGATGGCCTTTTTGGCGTCGTCAGTTTTCCCTTGTTCGAGCAAGGCTCGGGATAAAACCGCGTTTGCCAGGGACTCATCGCGGAGCGCGTTCTCTCTGGCGAATTCGCCAGCCACCCGGCTGGCGATGGCCTCGGCAGAAGCAGCGTCGTGTTCATCGATGGCGAGTTCCGCCAGATCCAGTTGAAAGCGATTGGAACTTTGCTTATCCCCGATCTCATCGAAAATGGCGACCGCTTCCGACTCGTACTTACGGGCCTGTTCCAGGCTGCCTTCCATCCGGACCGCGTTCCCCAATCCGGCGAGGCCGATGGCTGCCTTTTCCCGGTCGCCGATGCGACGACACAGGTCCACCGATTCCTGATCGGCCTTCTTGGCCGCTTCGTGGTCTCCGGTGGCAAGCAACACCACTCCGAGCGCACCTTCGG
>Ga0074046_10003496_pt1 | contig 13108 bp, 8 predicted proteins | sample BogForMeECP23OM3_FD_94441 | JGI IMG/M metagenome (GOLD analysis project Ga0074046, IMG submission 94441) | Bog forest soil microbial communities from Calvert Island, British Columbia, Canada - Bog Forest MetaG ECP23OM3 | ecosystem: Environmental > Terrestrial > Soil > Wetlands ...
ACATCTCGCCGTTCGCTCGAACCCCTCTCGTCTCAGACCCGCTTGTAGTGAAGACCTTTTGATACCGGTCTTGTATTTATGAGCCTCGGCGGATCATCAATAGCCCCAGTAGCGAAAGACGGGTTAGGTCGGCTCCTTTCATTTGTTCAAGGTGATGACGCCGCAATGCTTCTTGGCGTTTTTGAGCCGGGCGCAACCGGCTCGGCGCAGCTACTGGCGTTTGAAAAACTCAGCTTCAGCCAGAATAACAGCTCTTCCTAGCGCAAATAGTTCGCGAAGATCCTTGAAGTGGTACTCTGAAAGCAAGTAGATGGCATGGAGCTCTCAAAGTGTATGGATTGGAGACTAATCCTCGAATTTCTCGTCATCGTGGGCTCGCTCGCGATGGGGGCGCGTATGGGCGGTGTCGGACTTGGCCTGTGGGGCGCCGTGGGGTTACTGGTGCTTGTCGTTGGCTTCGACGTCGCGCCGGCGAACATCCCCGGCGAAGTGCTCCTTATTGTCCTCACCGTCATCATGGCTGCATCGGCAATGGAAGTGGCAGGCGGGATCAATTTCCTCGTCCGGATTGCGGAGCGGATCATCCGCAGGAACCCCAAGCACATCACCATCATCGCGCCGCTCGTGACCTATGGCTTCACATTTGCGGCCGGCACGGGGCACATTGTCTATCCGCTGCTGCCGGTGATCTACGAAGTTGCGCACGAAAATGGCATCCGGCCGGAGCGACCCATGGCCATCGCAACAATCGCCTCCCAGCAGGCGATCACGGCGAGTCCGGTTTCCGCGGCAACGGCGGCTATGATCGGCTTGCTCGCGTCGCATCACATCGGCCTGGTACAGATCCTCATTATCTGCGTGCCATCCACACTCATCGCGGTCTTCCTCGCTTCGTTAGTGCAGCTCCGCATCGGCAAAGAATTGAAAGACGATCCCGAGTATCAAAAGCGGCTGGCATCGGGCGAGGTGGAGTCACCCGGGGCGACCGGTCGCGAGGTGAGCACTCCACTCAGGGCTGGGTCGATGGCTAGTGCCCTTATCTTCCTAGCGGGTGTGACGCTGGTCGTCCTGGCAGGCGTTTTTCCGGAACTGCGGACCGTCCCAGGAGCAGAGAAACCGCTCATTCTTTCCATGCCGATCGCAATCGCGATCGTCATGCTTGCCGTCGCAGCTATTATTCTGACGGTGACCAAGGCGCCCGTCGCCGAGGTACCCAGGTGTAAGACTTGCCAGTCGGGCGTTACGGCGATAGTCGGCATCCTTGGGCTGGCCTGGTTAGGTGACACCTTCATCAATGCGAACCGCGAGGCGATCATCGGGGGCCTGAGCGCAATGGCGACGGCAGCGCCGTGGACCTTTGCATTCGGCTTGTTCTTTGCGTCGGTGCTGCTCTACAGCCAGGCCGCGACAGCGCGCGCGCTTATGCCGCTCGGACTTTCTCTGGGCATCTGGCCACTGTTGCTCATAGGAATGTTCCCTGCTGTGAACGGCTACTTCCTTATCCCGAACTACGGCACAATCATCGCCGCGATTAACTTCGACCGCTCCGGCACCACGCGGATCGGCAAATACGTGATCAACCATTCCTTTCTCATCCCGGGACTTGTCAGCACCACGATCGCTGTCGCCGTCGGTCTACTCATCGGCAGCATAATCGGAATCGAAGCACCTCACTGAACCCGAACCTCCTACCGTGAATATTGCTCTTACTCCTGAACGCATTGGCGCCCTCGCTCAGACCGTGGGCATTTCCGCCGCCGACCTGGCCGCGATCATTTCGCGCGGAGAGTCGCATTCCTACAAAGCCGGGGATTACCTCTATCACGAATCTACGCCGCGCCTCTGGATGGGTATAGTCGAGGAAGGTGAAATCGAAATTGTCCGCGGTCTGCATGGCAGTTCGGTGCGGCTCGCCACGCTAACGGCCGGTACCGGATTCGGCGAGGGCGTAATGCTTGAGGACTTACCGCATTCCGGCTCTGCCGTTGCCCTTACCCCATCGCGTGTGTTGCAGATTCCGAGGGCTGTTATCGACGAAGTCCGCGCTGCGAAACCCGAACTCTTTTTCCGCATGGCCGGCCACGTCGCGCGGCGTCTCAGTGCGCGGCTGCGCGCGGCCGGTGAGCAGCTCAGCGGCGGCCCTGCGCCGATCATTGCGACTTGGCGCAAAGAGCACGATCTGCTGGGCGAACGGGAGTTACCAGACACAGCCTACTACGGCGTGCAAACCTTGCGCGGCATGGAAAACTTTCCGCTCTCCGGAATTCCGTTGAGACATTTCCAGCACTTCGTCCGCGCGCTGGCTTTCGTGAAGAAAGCCGCGGCAGCTGCGAACTCCGAACTCGGCGTACTCGATCGGGAACGAGCAGAAGCCATCGCCGCCGCTTGCGAGGAAATCGTCGCCGGCAAGCTGCACGAGCATTTTACGGTAGACATGATCCAGGGCGGCGCCGGCACTTCGACAAACATGAACGCCAACGAGGTCATCGCTAACCGCGCGCTCGAACTGCTCGGCCATCGCAAGGGCGAATACCAATACCTGCACCCGAACGACCACGTGAATTGCTCGCAGTCTACCAATGACGTCTACCCGACGGCCGTGAAACTCGGTGTCGTACTCACTCTGCGCGATACAGTCTCTGCTCTGCGCGAACTCCAGACTGGCCTCAAGGCTAAGGCTGCCGAATTTGCCGATGTGCTGAAAATGGGTCGCACGGAAAATCAGGATGCCGTGCCGATGACCCTTGGGCAGGAGTTTGGTGCCTATGCCGTGATGATCGGCGACGGCATCCGTCACTTGGAACAGACCAGCGCAGAACTGCTGAAGGTGAACATGGGTGCTACCGCCATCGGCACCGGCATCAACAGCCCTTTCGGCTATGCCGAGCTTTGCACGCAACGTCTCGCTGAGATTAGCGGCCTGCCTGTCACGCTGGCTGGGGATCTAGTTGAGGCTACGCAGGATTCCGGCGAATTCGCATTGATGAGCGGCGTGATGAAAACTGCCGCAGTTCAGTTATCCAAAATCTGCAACGATCTGCGCTGGCTTTCGTCTGGTCCGCGTTGCGGACTTTACGAGGTCCACCTGCCTGCGATGCAGCCTGGCTCTTCCATCATGCCCGGCAAAGTGAACCCGGTGATTCCCGAAGTCGTTAACCAGGTCTGCTTCCAGATCATCGGCGCCGACGTTGCTATCTCCATGGCCTGCGAGGCCAGCGAACTTGAGCTGAATATGGCTGAACCGATTATTGCATTCAACTTGCTTTTCGGCCTTACGCTGCTGCGTAACGCTGCGATCATACTTAACACGCGCTGCGTCGCCGGCATTGAAGCCAACCGCGAACGCTGCCTCGGGTACGTGCAAAATTCTATCGGCCTCGTTACCGCGCTCAACCCGGTGCTCGGCTACGAAAAGAGTGCCGCCATCGCCAAGGAAGCCCTTGTCACCAACCGCAGCGTTTACGAACTCGTGCTCGAAAAAAATCTGCTCACCAAAACCCAGCTGGATGACATCCTCAAACCTGAGAACATGACTCATCCCCGGCAATTAACGTCACGCGCATAGAGGTTCTGCAATGAGCGAATTGGATCACAACAGTAAGACGGACGTGGTCCCCTTGGACGGACCGGTAGACGATCCGCATAAGTCGCCGATCCAACAAGATCGAGTGAGACTCGGCAATGCGAAACGATGGTTTCTGACTACCCTATCGAGGAAGAACTTAATGGCGCTCACCGGACTACTCCTCTGCCTCTTCCTGGTCGTGCAACCATTCTATTTTCACAAAACGCCAGCTTCTTTGAAGTTGAGGTATCCTGGTCGGCCGTTGAAGGGTCGTCCGATAATCACACGATTAAACATACTGATTTTGCAATATCCGGCCTCCTTCGCTCAGCCTGCGAGTCAGCCGAATATCGGATTCGCTTGGAGTCGAGTAACAGGAGGGATGGTTGTGTAATGTGGAGCGCGTCAGCTGCCCCGCAGCTTCCCACCTCGGATTCACGCGCCTCCACAAAATTAGTATTAGTCGCTCTTTGCACTTTCTACATTTAGATAAATAGATGCCAGTGTTGGACCGGCGCTCATGCAGGTTCGTTGCGGTCACTAAGTAACGGATCTAACCGGCGGGCGCCCATCCTGATGGTAATCGTTCTAGGATCCTTTCGTCTCAGCTTCCGCGGTCCGAGGAGCAGTTGGCATCTCAGGCTGCTTGAGGCGGACCAGCAACCAGGTCTGCGTCGTATCCGGGCCAAAGTGCACGAGGCAACTGGCAACATCCTCAGTCAGATTCTGCAGACCTGTTTCGATGACTGTGTTGTTGGTTCCGATTTTCCAAGCGACCCGCTGAGTCTCTTTGTCTACCTGGCCGGAGATCGGCGACTTCTCACCGCTCAGCGCGTTCTGGTAAGCACCGCTTACCACGCCATTCTTATCAATCGAAAGCTGGAAAAACATGTAGGCATCGCCTTTCTCCTCTTGTGCGAGAGCCCAGACTCCAAGAGGCAGCCAATCCGGTTGCCCGCCTGTTTCCGGCGGCGCGGGTGCGAGGGGCTGTACGGCCGGTTCGTTTGCCAGCGCTATTGCCTGGTTCGCATACTCCGTCGCGCTTGCCGTTGGCTTACCATCCACATAGACATCATCCCCCTGGTAGACCACATTGACGCCATAATCGTAAACGGGGGGTTGATAGGTCGCCTCCTGGATTGCGTCTATCGCAAGGAAAGTCCCGGCGGTTGCTAAGGTGGCCGTGCCCCACCACCACCAGGGATTGCCGCCCCAATTGCCCGGTCCATGGTACCAACCAGAGTTCCCCCACCAGTTATCATCAAAATTGTTATCGAAATGGTTCTGGATGTTGTTGTTTATTTCAACTGCTCGATTACTACGAAAATTATTTACGTTGTCCTTGTAATTGTTCCATTGCGAGCTGTTAAATCGGCCGGCAACGTTCTCGTTTTTCCGGAAATTGTTGATATTGCTCCAGTCTTTGCTGCGGTTCGTGCGGAAGTCGGCAAGCTTTGCTTGATTGCCGCTAGACCATTTATTCCAATATTGCTGGCGATTGGCGATTGCCTGATTTCGCTCGGGTGAATAATTGTTCCGGAGCTGCCCCCCTTCACCCCCTTGAAATCTGCCTCCCAAATCGCCTCCACCAATATTTGCGAGACCGCCGCCGATCGCGCCCCCCGCCACCGCACCAAGTTGACTACCCTGGATTTTGCCTGCGAGCTGGCCGCCCTGGGCGCCCTGGACTTTGCCTGCAAGCTGGCTGCCCCTAGCTCCTTGAGCCTTCCCCGCAACTTGGCCGCCCCTAGCTCCTTGAGCTTTCCCCGCAAGTTGGCCGCCACCAGTTTTGTCCGCAATATTGGGGAACCCTTTGTTGGCGCCCACGCCAGCCCCAGGCCTATTTTTTTGCGCAACTGAAGGAAGAGCGGAACCAGAGCCTTTCGGGCGGGATTGAACCTTGGAGGAGACCTGGGATCTGTTAATGTTTCCTCCTGCGACATTCTTATTCGGAGCCAGGCCACCCTGGCGGTTGCTACTGGGTCGCGACACGTTCCTCGACTGGCCTCCCCCTGCGCGATAGCCTCCTCCCGACACTGAAGGCCGGCTGCTGTATCCACCACCGCGTCCGCCTCCTCCCATTCCACCTCCGCGGCTTGCGCCTCCGCCACCACCGCGGCTGACCGTGCGCCCGCCACCGCCTCCACCACCACGGCCTCCACCCCCGCGTCCTCCGCCGCCGCGAGCCGCGAAAGACTCAGTTTGTGCGAGCAGCACAAGGGCGCCTGCGCCCAGAACCAAAATCCGAAATAGCACTCGCTTCATGAGGAACTCCTGCTTATTGACTCCCCGCCACTCTTTGCACTTCGATCTTGTCCAACGAAGGCTGCGGTTCGCCGTTGAGCGTTCGATTCTGCGATTCCCAGGTGAATTTGTTGTCGTCCACTTTCGTCAGCACATTTTCAGCTGTTGAGCGACTGCCATCCGGCAATACGTTGGAAGCCCGAATTAGCCAGTCTTCCCCGTCGTTGACCCAGGTCGACTCCCCAAAGCCCCCGTTACTATCAAAGATCCAGGACCGAATCTGCTGCCGCACCGGATCCCAACCAATTATTTCCCACCCGTCGGTGGTGGATTGATCTCCTTTTACATTGATTGTGCGTACAAGAAAATTTTTGTCTCCCGCCCAATTGATTTTGGATTGGACGGTTTGATCTCCGCTCGTGTCCTGCCAGGTTCCTGCCAACCACCCAAGAACCTCGAGTTTCGAATAAGCGCTTGGAGGCGGTGCCTTCCTTTCGTTCAGTTGGGAAATCTCCCAATGATCGCCTTTCCTGACCCTGACAGCAGTGTACATTGTTGTCTCCGCCGCGCCATTGGCCGGCGTCACGGTAGCGAGCCCTCGGCTTAGCCTCACGTTTGGAGTTAGCTGCTTGACCTCTTCGGTCGTGATTGCCAGTTTTGCGCCGGGATTTTGCTGAAAATTATCGGCCAGAAGCCCTTCCATGGCATCCCGTCCTTTAACCTCTGCGCCGTCCTGATCGATGTAGTCAACATCGTCGGAATAAAATCCCGCGAGCGTTTTTGCGTCTCCCTTATTGTAAGCCTCTTCGTATTGTTGAGCATCGTTGTCGGTTGTTTGATCTGGCGGGGACGATTGATTCTTTCCCTCGCCAGTCGGCGGCTGAGGCGGCGCGCCGGCATCAGACGCGGCGCTGGTCAGAGCCAGCGAGAACGCGAACAGAGCGGATATCAGGGTCAATTTTGCTGGTTTCATTCGCTGTCATTTGGTTTAGTGTTGATTCCATGCAAGGGGGATCATTTTCCGTTAACGCCCCGAGCACACACATCGCGTACCACTGGAGGGCGCTCGGTCCTGCAAGTGAGAGGACTAGGCTCCATTGATTGAAAATTTAAAGGGTATGCTCTTACAGCGCGTGATTTTTGCGGGTTAGGTGCCGTCGTGGGCTCCCTGGACAGATACTTTTTTCCGCAAACCTGCGAAAAATTACTTGCTTCGCTATGGGACCTTGGTCCCATAGCAGTGGGGGACAAGCCGTAAAATAAGCCAGAGTCGTTTAAAAACAATAGGAGGCCGGTCATGTTTAGCGCAAATGTTTCCACCGCCGCAGGCATTAGAAAGCCGGCACGCCAATCCTGCGCTTTGCGCCGCACGAGGTTTGCCCCCGGACCTTTAACAAGGTTTTGGTCCCGCGAACTTCGAGATCCGTGACATGTTCCGCTGGATTGAATTTTTAGCGCCCGGAATCGTAGCGCAGGCGGTGCTTGCCATCAGCATTGTAGCTGCGGTTGGACTTGCGCTCGGCAGTCTGGGGTTTCGAGGGATTCGTCTCGGCACTGCCGGAGTCCTGTTCGTCGGGATCTTTTTTGGCCAGCTTGGGATGCATATCGACGAACGCATTCTTGAATTCGTACGAGACTTTGGACTAATCCTTTTCGTCTACACAATCGGGCTCCAGGTGGGGCCGAGTTTTTTCTCATCCTTAAGACGTCAAGGCTTGCAACTGAATGTTCTCGCAGCAGCCGTTGTCCTGTTGGGCGGGTTTATTGCAGCCTGTTTTCGAGGTCTGTTTGGGTTCTCCATACCCGCGGTTGCCGGGATCTTCTCCGGTGCCACAACCAACACGCCAAGTCTGGCCGCCGCGCAAGCCGTGCTTCAGGGGTTCAAAGACCAGTCTTCGAATAACACCGACCTTCTGGGTATGGCCTACGCCGTGGCCTACCCCTTTGGCATCATCGGCATTATCCTCACGATGCTGCTGATTCGAAAGGTTTTTGGCATTGACCCCAAAACCGAAGGTATCGTTGGGGATACAGGCTCCGGTTCGGACGACCGAACTCCGGAACACGTCGATCTGGAGGTCACGAATCCCAACGTCGATGGCCTGGGTTTGCGCGATGTGCCGTTCGCTTTGGAGTCGGGTATCGTGTTCTCCAGACTGTATAGAAACGGACACGTCAATGTCCCCGCTGATGACGCCGTGATTCACCTGGGCGATGTGATACGTCTGGTCGGTTCGAAAACAAAGCTTTTGGAGTTCGAAAGGGTGATCGGCCGCAAAAGCGCTATCGATCTGAAAACCGTCCCGAGTGGGCTGACCACGGAACGATTGTACGTCACGAAACGATCGGTGCTGGGAAGGTCGTTACGCGAACTGAATTTTGAGCAGCTTTATGGTGCCATCGTAACCCGCGTCACCAGAGCAGAGGTCGAGTTTGCGGCGGGCGATGATGTACGACTGCAGTTTGGCGATCTTTTGTTTGTGGTTGGATCCGAAGGCGGAGTCACGAAGGTTGCGGGCCTTATTGGTAACAAGCCCGCCGCTTTGGATCATCCACACGTGCTTCCAGTTTTCGTAGGCATTTTTCTCGGCGTAATCTTGGGCAGCGTCCCGATTGTTCTTCCCGGAACTCCAGCTCCGGTGAGACTGGGCCTTGCTGGGGGTCCGCTCATTGTGGCTCTCGTGCTCAGCCAAATTGGCAGGGTGGGTCCCCTGATCTGGTACTTAACCCCGGGTGCCAATTTAGCGCTTCGGGAGATTGGGATTGTCTTATTCCTCGCGTGCGTCGGATTGAAGTCCGGTAGCCGATTCCTGGAGGTCTTGATCTCCGGTAGCGGCGTCTACTGGATACTAGCCGGGGCCTTCCTGACGCTGTTCCCGCTTGTTCTGGTGGGTTTTGTCGCGAGAATCATCGTCAAACTGGACTTCGCTACGATATGTGGGGTTTTGGCTGGCAGCATGACCGATCCGCCGGCCCTGGCTTTCGCGGGGACGATCACGGATTCCGACCGACCTCTCGTTGCGTACGCCGCCGTTTATCCGTTGGTAATGATTCTGCGGGTGTTTCTTGTCCAGATTCTGATCTTAACCCTTCCTGTGTAATGCGCCTCCTAAGGGGGCGACTATCCGGACTTGCGGATCGAGGCCGATCGGAGGGTGCCAGACATGGAACCCGTAAAAGTGACGCTTGCGAGATCGCGACGCAGTGCTGACCGTCGCGTTGATCGCGCTGCTGATAAAACTGGGACCGGCTTTAAAAACGGTCAGCCCATGGGTGGCCATCGCAGCACTGGCGCTGACGAACGGCTGTGTGAGTGCGCCCGCGTTTGTTGATCCCGTCAGTTCCGACACTCGTCGGCCTCGCGCTGTTGCTCTCCGGCGCGCACTTCCAAAACGCTCAGCGGATGCTCCCGGCGATCGCCGCCTATGCACTCGGGGCGCCCCTGGTGATTGCACTTTACGCGAAGCGGACGCGAAACCGCTCACCAGCAAGTGACGTGTCCTAATGAACGAACCCTTCGTCTTCCTCCCCGGCAATCAATGGGCCTTCGGCAGTATCGTTACCCTGGTACTACTCGGGGCCGCGAAAGCACGCTTGGAGAGGGGTTGCGATCAGCGCTTGTTTGTACCAGTTGGCTTTCGTCTCCTGGCAAGGCTTACTTTGTTAGCGCGTGCTGATCTGCTTCTGAGGAGTCTACAGCCGTTGGGGGAGCTTCCACGGGTACCGTTTGGGAGGGCTTTTTCCTGAACTCGGCCAAGCCCTGTACGAAAACGTAGCAGACCGGGATGAGAAAGATGCCGACAAAAGTCGCGATAGTCATGCCGAACACAACCGCAGTTCCCATGACGCCGCGCGATGCGGCACCTGAACCCTTTGCAAGCATCAATGGCACGCAACCGAGGATGAACGCGAAGGAAGTCATCAGGATCGGGCGCAGGCGTAGCTTGGCGCCTTCGAGCGCAGCTTCAACAATCGATTTGCCTTCCTCGTGTTTGAGCTTGGCGAACTCTACTATCAGGATAGCGTTTTTTGCTGCCAGGGCGATCAGCATGACAAGGCCGATCTGAGCGTAGACATTGTTATCGAAGTTGCCCGCTACCAGCCCGACGAAGGTTCCCAGCACAACAAGCGGCGTGCATAGCAGAACCGCGAATGGCAATGCCCAGCTCTCATATTGCGCTGCGAGCAGCAGAAACGCGAACAAAATGGCCATGCCGAAGATGAGGCCGGCTTCGCCTTCGGATTTCTTCTGCTGGAGCGTAAGGCCCGACCATTCGTAGCCGAACTCCCGTGGCATGCCCTTGGCCACTTCTTCGATCGCGCTAAGTGCCTGTGCCGAGCTGTAGCCCGGTGCGGGCGCGCCCATGATCTCGGCGGCAAGATAAAGATTGAAGCGTGAAAGGAAATTAGGTCCTGAAATTTGCCGGACGTCGACCAACGTGTCGAGCGGCACCATCTTACCGTCCTGGTTGCGGACGTAGAACTTGCCGATCTGGTCTGGCTGGTGCGTAAACTCGGGTTCAGCCTGGAGGAAAACTTTGAACACGCGACCGAAGCGGACGATGTCGTTCACATAGAGCCCGCTCAGGTAGGCCTGTAGCGTCTCGTAAACGCTGTCCACCTTAACGCCGAGGGTTCGCGCCTTTTCGCGGTCCAGCTCCACACTGACCTGAGGTGTACCCGGCTCGAACGTGGTCGACAAGCGACCGAGTTCCGGCCGCTTGGCGGCTTCGGCCAAAAATTGCTGCAGCTGTGCCGCCAGCTGGTCGACCGATCCGCCGGAGCGATTCTGCAGCTGGATAGTAAATCCCGAGACGTTCCCATAGCCAGGCAGTGGCGGCGGACCAAAGGCGATAATGCGCGCTTCGGGCAACGCAGAGAATTTCCGATTCCACGCGCGCGCGATTGCCGCGGCGTGCAGTTCAGGCTCTGCGCGTTTTTTCCAGTCCTCAAGGCCGATGAATATCAGCGCCGCGTTCGGCATATTCAGACCCGTCAGGATGTTATAACCCGAAACCGCACAGGCTGAACGCACGCCTTTCGTTTCAGCAACGATCTGTTCCACCTTCTTAAGTACCGCGTCGGAGCGCTGGAGCGAGGCGCCCTCAGGCAATTGGACGGAGACAAAGAGCACCCCTTTATCCTCATCAGGAATGAAGCCGCCGGGAACCTCCTTCGACAGCAGCCAGATTCCGCCCAGGACCACCACAAGCAGCAGCATTGAGCGCGCCGCTTTGCGAATCAAGAAGTTGACCACGGCGCCATAGCCGCCGGTTACCCGATCAAATCCAAAATTGAATGCTCGGAAAAACCATCCCAGCGGACCGCGAGCCGGAGTTGGCTTTTTAAGAAGGATTGCGCAGAGTGCAGGGCTCAATGTGAGTGCGTTGATCGCCGAGAAAACCACTGCCACTGCGATGGTCAGGGCGAACTGCTGGTAAAGCTGCCCCGTGACGCCGCTCATGAAGGCCACGGGCACAAACACGGCGCATAGAACCAGGGCGATCATAATGACCGGCCCGGAGACTTCCTTCATCGCTTGCGCAGTCGCCTCGCGCGGGTTCAGGCCGTGCTCGATGTGATGCTGAACGGCTTCAACGACGACAATAGCGTCGTCGACTACGATGCCGATTGCCAATACAAGGCCGAACAGAGTCAGCGTGTTGACGCTGAAACCGAGTATTGGAAATGCGATGAAGGCCCCAACTAGCGACACCGGTACGGTGAGCATCGGAATGATCGTCGCGCGGAAGCTCTGGAGAAACAGGAAGACCACCAGTAAAACCAGAATGATCGCCTCAACCAGCGTGTGCTCGATTTCGTGCAATGAAGCCTTGATTGGTTGGGTGAAATCGAGGGTGACCTCGTACTTCATGTCGGGAGGGAACTGTTGCTGGCGTTCTTTGAGGATTCGTTTGATCTGGTCGGCAGCGGCGAGGGCGTTTGCCCCCGGGGCGAGGTAGATGCCAAGGGCTGCGGCGGGCGACTGGTTAAGCCGCGCCCGCAACGAATAAGTCTGCGCGCCGAGCTCGACTCGGGCCACGTCCTTGATTTTGACTTGAGAGCCGTCTGGATTGGAGCGCACGATAATTTCCGCGAACTGCTGCGGATTGGTTAACAGACCAAGCGTCCGCACGTTGTATTGGTTTTCCTGGCCGCTTGGGGCAGGCTCGGCGCCGATTACGCCGGCCGGTGCTTGTACGTTCTGCTCGCGGATGGCGCCGGCGATATCCTCAGGGGTGAGCCCGAGTGCCGCCATCTTGTCGGGCTCGAGCCAGATACGCATGGAATAGTCCTGCGCGGTAAAGTTCTTGACGTCCCCGACGCCAGAGACCCGCTTAATGGCATCCACCAGGTTGATGTCCGCATAGTTGCCGAGGAAAATGGCATCGTAGCTGCCCTTGGGAGAGTAAAGTCCGAGCACCATCAGCAGATCCGGGCTGGAACGATTAACCGTGACGCCTTCACGCTTGACCGCATCAGGGAGCTGGGCGAGGGCCTGCGAGACGCGGTTCTGCGTATTGACCTGCATAATGTCCACATTCGTGCCTACATCGAACGTAACCCTGAGAATCATCTTGCCGTCATTCGCGCTGAATGACTGCAGGTACAGCATTTTGTCGACTCCATTGACCTTTGACTCGATGGGCGTCGCAACAGAATCCATCACCGCTTCGGCGGCCGCGCCGCGATAAGTAGTGGTGGCTTCGATAAGTGTAGGGCTCACCGTGGGGTACTCGGCAATGGGTAGTCGTGACAGGGTGACCAGCCCGACAACCACGGTAACAATCGCGATGACCATTGCGACGATCGGACGGCGAATGAAGAACTGAGCCATTTTTCGAGCTACTCCTTAGCTGTTTGCTGAGACGCCGGCGGCGCCGGCAATGGCTGGATGGGGGCACCCTCGCGCACTTTTTGCAAACCTTCCACCACGATGCGCTCGCCCGGTTTCAGTCCTTCTTCAATCACCCAGTCACTGCCAATTCGTTGACCTACCGTGACGCCACGTTGGGAAACCTTGTTTGCGTCATCCACCACCCAGACAAAATTTCTGCCCTGCAATTCCTGGACCGCCCGCTGAGGAATAAGGAGCGCGCCGGTGCGATCCTGAACTTTGAACCGCGCCTTCGCGTACTGGCCCGGCCGGAGGATATTGCCGGGGTTTGGGAAAAGTGCGCTGATCCGAATCGTGCCGGTTTTTGGATCCACTTGCCTGTCTGCCGCAAGGAAGCGCCCTTTGTACGGATGCACCTTGCCATCGGCGCGGATGAGTTCGCCGATCGCTTCGCGCTGGTC
>Ga0074046_10003497_pt1 | contig 13107 bp, 10 predicted proteins | sample BogForMeECP23OM3_FD_94441 | JGI IMG/M metagenome (GOLD analysis project Ga0074046, IMG submission 94441) | Bog forest soil microbial communities from Calvert Island, British Columbia, Canada - Bog Forest MetaG ECP23OM3 | ecosystem: Environmental > Terrestrial > Soil > Wetlands ...
TGAATTCCGCGCAGCACGCACGCCAGTGGCTCCACAAACGCCGCGCTGTGATCATCCACGGAGTGCGGCACTTCCAACATGTTCTCCCGGACAATCCGTCCCGGGATTCTCATGTACTCCGCGTAGGCGCCATTATTGAACAGCAGGTCGTCGCAAAGGTTTTCCTGGCCGCGCCGGCAGTGATAACACCGGAAGCACGGTGCCGAGTTGGCGGCAATCACGCGCGTGCCCAGACGCCATCTCGCGTCCACGCGCTTCCCCATGGCCACAATCTCGCCGACAACTTCGTGCCCAAATACCGCTGGAGGCTGAATCATTTTGGCGTGGTAACCGCGCTTCCACACCTTCAAATCTGTCCCGTCCGTCAGCGCCAGCCGCACGCGCAGAAGAACCTCGTCCGCCGCCAGCGCCGGCACCTCGATCTGTTCGATTCTCAAATCCTCGCTGCCATACAACACGGCAGCCGTCATTCTTGATGGCACCGTTATGCGCACTGGAGCCAGAATTTCTTCCAGCCCGGTTTCCGTCTTTTTCGTGGACGCTGCTCTCATGAGTGCGTTATCAGAATCTTCAATGAGTCTTGCGTGGGCCTGTTGGCCAGTTCCAACCCTTCTTGGATTCTAGCCAATGGGAACCGGTGTGTGACAATCTCCATTACCGGCAGTTTCTTCTCCAGCACCAGGGCCGCTGCAGTTTCTTGGATGTCTACAGCCGCACTGTAGCTGCCCAGGATTTCCTTCTCGTCAATCCCAACCGCAGCCGCTGGAAACTCGATCTTTGTCACTGGGTCGTTCGCAGCGAATAACAGGACTCGTCCCCCTGGTCTTGCCGCCGCCAACGCTTCCACCACCACCGCTGGATGCGCCACTGCGACCAGAACCACATCTGCCCCACGACCCCCCGTCCGGGTCCGCACTTCTGCCACCAGCTTACCACTTATGGGGTCAAATGACTCTACCGCTCCCAACTTCAAACTCTTCGCCCGCCGGGTGGCCATGGGGTCACTGGTATAGATGCGCGCACCCACCGTTTTGGTCACCATCAATAACTGTAGGCCGATGGGGCCACATCCCACAACCAGCACGGTTTCACCTGCCGCTGCGCGAGCCTTCTGTACCGCCTTCACGATCGTGTTGATCGGCTCGATGAAAGTGGCTTCCTCATAGCTTACATTGTCCGGAAGCGCCACGATGCCCCGCTCTGCCACCCACGGCATCGCCTTCACGTACTCCCCGAATCCGCCGCCATTGGGCGTAAACCCACCGGTCAATCCCGTGGTCTTGTATTGCTTGCACTGCGAAAATAGCCGGTTCTTGCAGTAAAAACATTCACCGCAGGGAATATGGTGGAAGCTCATCACCCGGTCGCCCAGGTTCCACTTCGTCACGCCGCGTCCGACCGCGACCACCGTCCCGGCCAGCTCGTGTCCCAGTATCTGCGGTGGCTCCACGTACCTTTGAAAAATTTTCTTAATATCTGTCCCGCAGATCCCACATGCCGCCACCTTGATGAGAACTTCCCCGTCGCCCACCTCCGGCACCGGCACTTCCTCCACCCGTACCAGGCCCTTCTCCCGATACACGCCCGCCCGCATCGTCTTCGGTATCGGTCCCAAGGTCCGCATTTCCTCCGGCATTGTCCCGGTGCCACTCATCGTGTTCCAACCTCTTTAGACAAACTCATCTCGCCTTTGGCGGCCAGGCTCAGCACATACCCATCCAGAAAACTCGCCAAACGTTGGGCGGCATGCCGGCTTTGTTTCCCAAATCGCAGCAACGCTGGTAGTGCCATGGGGTTCTTCGTCAATTCACGCATCACTTTCATCAGACTAATCTGGTTTTTCTTGGAGAGTGTGAGATTAAAGTTGATCGGAAGATCTTCCTCGGCCGTATCGCTAATCGCCCGGACGACCACGCTGCGCGCTCCCCACGCGTTTGCCTGTTTAACGATATCAAAACTCTCCATGTCCACCGACTGTGCTCTCGACGAGCAATCTTGCTTGTGGTTCGCCTTCACAAAAACACGGCCTGTCGTGAACAGACAATCCGCCGCGAGCGCGCCTCCGTCCAACGCCTGTTTACGTAATCCCGCATCAACTGTCAGTTGGTCTGAGGGCACATCCCCATATTTGTTTTCGGCAATGAGCACTTGAGGGGCAATGATGTCACCTGGCACTAACCCGGCTTGTAGCGCTCCGGCCAAGCCACTCGAGATGCAAACGTCGAAGTAACGGTTGTCGTCCGCCATCGTCATCATCAGATCCATCGCCTGTGCCGCTGATTGCGTTCCAATTCCGGTTACCAGCGCCGTGATCTCCGTGTTTGCAGCATCGGTTCTCCACAAACGCAATCCGTCATAATCGATAGACCAGAACCTACGCAGCTTGCGCCACGGCGCAAACTCCGCGTCTACCGCAAATGTCACCAGCACTCTCATCTTCGTTTCGTTGCTTCGCTACCTCGTAGCTTCCCTTTCCTGTATCTCATCTACTTCCTTTACTTCCTTCCTCTGTCACGCCGCCAGGTGCATCTTCTTCGCTCGTGCCGCTTTCACATACCCGTTCGCCTGATACCACCGCACGGCCCGCTCCAACGCCGCGGGCACTGGCCCGGGTTGCAATCCCAATTCTCTCTGCGCGCGGGAGCAATCCACAAACATCGTATGCTGCGCGATTTTCACGCCTTCCACGGGAATCTGGGGTTCTTTTCCAATCAGCCGCGAAAACGCACTCTCCACATACGCTACACCCAATGCCACGCCATGCGGGATCTTCATGCTTGGCGCCGCCAAACCCGTTATTTTTGCCAACGTGTCCAGCAATTCTTTCAGGGTAAGATTCTCCGCTCCCAGCAAATATCGCTCACCGATCTTTCCCCGCTCCGACACCAGCAGATGCCCCGCTGCGCACTCTTCGACGCCCACAAAGTTCAATCCTGTCTCCACGTACCCCGGCATCTTGCCATTCAGGAAATCCAGAATAATCTTGCCCGTCGGCGTGGGTTTCCAATCCCACGGTCCCACTGGCGTCGTCGGCATCGCCACAATTGCAGGAAATCCACTTCTCGCCTCTCGAAGCACTTCCTGCTCCGCCATCCATTTCGAACGCTTGTAATGCCCGATCATCTCTTCGAGCTTTGCTTCGGTAGATTCGTTCGGTAACCCCGGCCGGTCCACTGCAATGGTCGCCACCGTGCTCGTGTAAATCAGTTGCTCAATTCCTGCCTTCTTCGCAGCGGCCAGCAAGTTCTTTGTGCCGCCCACATTTGAATCGTAAATATCCTTAGGGTTTTTCGCCCACAATCGATAATCCGCCGCCACGTGAAACACGCGTTTCACGCGGTTCATTGCTCTTTCCAGTGAAGCCGAGTCGCGCAAATCCCCGGTCACGTATTCCAGTGGCAAATCGCTGATCGCGCGATTATTGCTCGATGGCCGCATCAGCACGCGTACACTCTCCCCGCGCGCCACGAGTTGCCGCGTCACATGGCTCCCCAAAAATCCCGCCGCCCCAGTGACCAGTGTCGTCATGGTCTGGGTTTCCCTTCGCGCTTTTCCCCCAAACTACCGCCCAGTTGCCAACTCAGCATCTTCCACCAATCGCCGGCCTTCGGATTCATGCCCAATAACGCGGCAGTCTCATATCCCGCATGGCACTGGCAATTCTCGCATCGCGGATTCAATCCACGCCCATAGTTTTCCCACACCGTTTCCTCTAGCAGCGCCTTGTAGCTCTTCGCATAGCCCGTATTCAAAAAGCTGCACGGCCCAGACCACCCCTGCGGCCCATACACCGGTCCACCCCACACGCTACAATCCAACTCCCGTTCACCCCGCAAATATTCCAGATAAATCGGAGAGACCATCAAGTTGTAGTCGCCCAGCCGCTCACTCGCCTCACGAAATCTCTGGTGCATCTCCGCATGGAACTTGGCACTCCCATCCCGGCACAGCTTCTGATCCGGATAGTGCGGCGAAAGCAGGTACCCGTCCACATGCATCGCGTGCAACCGTTCATAAAGTTCGGAAAGATCCGTCAACTCCGTGTCCGGATAAATCGTGCTACTCACCACCACAAAAAAACCAGCGTTCTTCGCCGCCTTTATCCCGTCGAGCGCTTCCACGAACAGCCCTGTCCGCTTCGCGCGCGCGTCATGCACCGCCTGCGTCCCATCAAGCTTCACATTCCAGAAGAAATTCGTGTACGGAGGAATCATATGCAGCCGCCGTCGAATCAGCGTGCCTGCCGTACACAAGAACAGGTGGTGGCCGCGCTCCAGGATGGTCCGTGTCAGCGCCGCAATCTCCGGATACTCCAGCGGTTCGCCTCCGCAGATAGACACAATGGGCGTGTTGCATTCTTCGATCGCCTGCAAACACTGCTCGACGGTCAGCATCGCTCCATCAACCCGCGATCCTCCGCCATTCGTTCCCCCAAATGTCGAAGCACACCCTCCCAGTGGGTCCAGCGAGAGCACCACGGGGAATCTCCGCTCGCCGCGCAGTTTTTTCCCAATAAGATGTTTCGTGGAATCGACAACGAGTCCGATGGGGTACCGCATTTGGTTGCTTAGGACGCGCGCCGCTCGCGCGCTGTATACAGGCCGCTTCGCAGCCGGAAATCGCCCGGATTGAATTTCGCCGCACAATACTCTGCTGCGCGGGTCGCCTGGTTCCGATAACGGGCGAGCGCGTACACCGGGAAGGAATTCTTGTACAGATGATATTTCAGGTAGAAAACGCCCGGGAATCCCGTGCCCGTGAAATCTTCTTCGCTCCATGAGCCGTTCGCGTGTTGCTGCGTGACCAGATAGGCCGCTGCCTGCGCAATCGCCGGATCGTTCGGATCCGCGCCCGCCAGCAAACCAATCAATCCCCAAGCCGTTTGCGATGGCGTGCTGTTTCCCTGCCCCTTGCTGGAAACCACCTCGTAGCTGTTCAACGACTCGCCAAAGCTGCCATCAGCCTTTTGTACCTGGCGCAGCCAGTTAACCGCGCGCACACAATAATCCTGAGCCGTCATGGAAACTGTTTCGAGCGCCCGCAACACCCCGCTCGTGCCGTAGACGTAATTCACTCCCCAGCGTCCGAACCACGATCCATCTTTACTCTGGTCCTGGGTCAGGAAGCCCACCGCTTTGCGCACCACCGGGTGCTCTGCCGGCCAGCCGAATCGACCCAGACACTCCAGTACTCGCGCGGTTACGTCCGCTGTAGAAGGATCAATCATCGCGTTATGATCCGCGAACGGAATGTTGCAGAGCAGCTGGCGGTCGTTATCGCGGTCGAATGCGCCCCAGCCTCCATCACGGTTCTGCATGCTGAGCAGCCACTGAATTCCGCGCCGCATCGCGCCTTCCATCCGCTTCTCGTCGGCAAACTTCACGCGCTGCAACGCCATCAGCACAAATGCCGTATCGTCCACGTCGGGGTAGAAATCATTGCGAAACTCAAATGCCCATCCACCCGGCTCAGCGTCTTTGTTCTTGATCTGCCAGTCGCCACCGCCCAGGATCTGCTTCGATAGCAACCAGTCGGCCGCCTTCACCAGCGCCGGATGATCCGCTGGCAATCCCGCTTCTTCCAGCGCCACCATCGCGATGCACGTGTCCCACACCGGCGAAACACATGGCTGCAGGCGGATGGTGTCGCCCTCTTCGATCTCAAATCGCGAAAATTCCTTAATCTCCCGGAAGGTCAGCGGATCCTCGGGCCCGTGTCCCAACGCAATCAATGCAAAGATGGAATTCATCATCGAAGGATAAATTGCCGCTAGCCCTTCGGTGCGCTCCAGATGCTCCACCATCCATTGTTTTGCTTCGCGAATGGCCTTCTGCCGCAGCGGTTTCCACGGCAGCTTCTCATAAAGTTTTAGCCCGCGATCCACTGCCAGGAAGACGTTTTTCCAGGAGAGAATCTGCTTGCTCCAGTTGAATGCCGCGGTCTTCTCCGACGGGTCTTTAAACAACTCGTCTACCCGTGCATGCTCCGGCAACCGGAATTCCGGTCGGAGCGAACACAAGATCGCCATCGGAATCACGATTCCGCGCGTCCAGGACGACATCTCATAAATATTGAAGTAGAACCAGTTCGGCAGGAGCATCAGTTCCGGCGGAATCGCTGGCACAAGTTCCCAGCCCACGGCACCAACCAGCGCCAGATAAAATCGTACGTAAGAGTTGGTGTGTTCCAGCCCGCCCAGACGGTGAACCGTTTCCCGCGCTTTCGCCATGTGTGGCTCATCGGGGGAATCTCCCGCCAGCTTCAGCGCGAAATACGCCTTCGTAGTTGCGTTCAGCTCCGATGGGCCGCCCGGGTAAATGGGCCATCCGCCACTATCCAACTGCTTCCGGCGCACATAGTTTGCTAGTTTCGCGATTCTGTCAGGCTCGGCTTTGCCGAGAACATACAGGTAGTAGATATAGTCGGATTCCAGGGTGGTATCGGCTTCCAGTTCTCCGTGCCAATACCCTTCCTCCGCCTGGACAGATAGCAGATACTCCGCGCCGTTCCTAACGGCGGTCTCCACTTGCTCGGCCCAATCTTCCTTACGCCATGGAGCTGGCGCTGGTGCGACGGGCAGTTCCTCTCCAACTCGTACAAACGACGCCATCCCGGCTCCCTAAGAAAAAAAGTATCGCTCTGCCTAAGTACACCCCAACTCGGCTTTCTGAATCCGCTTTAACTTGCCTGTTGCGTTACACTTCCGCAGGAAGTGCGAGCCATGCGAGCTGGGTACCCCAAGTACTTGTTTATTATCACCGCACCCCCAAAAAGGGTCAACGATTAAGATGCCGAAACTGCTAACCCACGTTGTCGAGCGCCTCAAACGGACGCGCCCGGCGGCCCCTCTAAAATTTGATGCACCAGCACCCGTAAGGGTTCTGGCAACTTTTCTCCTGCTCGCTGCAGCACGGACGGCTTCTCCCTCATCAACTGCTCCGGCAGCTTCATCCACAACGGTGCGGGCGGTCCATCGCCGGCCACCGTCCCACGCAGCACCAGCGCATGCGCCCGATCCAGTGCCAACTGCGCGGACTCCTTGAAATCATCCTTCAGCGGATCAATCACGGCGAAATACAGCGACGGCTTCACAAATTGCATCAGCGAGTTGCTCTCGATGATCAGGGCCACATTCCCCAGTGGATCATGGATGTCGTCCAGCCCTTTACTCGGAGCTCCTTGTCTGCTCGCCACTCGCCACTCGCAACTCGCCACTTCTTCCAAAGCCGCCCGTAGCAGCGGCAATCCTTCCGCCAAGTAGCCCTGCTTGGTTCTCAGCCAGAACGATCGTTTCGCTCCCGCTTCCAGAAACCGCGCGCTGTCTGTACCCGTGTCCGCCCGGGTTTCCCAATCCAGTGCGCAAACATGCTCGGTGGGCGCGCAATCGCAGTTCTCCCCATTCGTCGCGCACACACCGTGCCCGTATTGCGTAATTTTTCCGGCGATCCATTGCGTTCGAGGAAAAGCGCGAATCACATCGCACACCAGTTGTGTCTTGCCGATGCTGCGCGTATGGCCGCCCACTACAATCAGCCTCCACAACGTCTTGGCTTTTGTTTGCGCGATAGCCATGTCTCCCGCTCTGGAACTCTTCGCGAACTCTGCGCCCTCTGCGTTCAGCTTTTCTCTTCCAGCTTCTTGATGCGCGCACCCAGCTCCGGTAGGCGCGCAAACCAGGCATAAGCTTCCTTGAACTTGTCGAGCGGCCGCGCCGGCGTGCCCCATACGGTCTGCCCGCTGCGAATCGTCTTGCCCGTAGGAATCCCCGCCTGCGCCCCAGCGATCGACCGATCCTCCAAAGTGCAATGATCCGCGATGCCCACTTGTCCACCGCACACCACGTGATGCCCCAGCTTGCTCGAGCCGGAAATCCCCGTCTGCGCCGCGATCACCGAGTGCGCGCCAATCTGCACGTTATGCCCAACATGCACTAGATTGTCGATCTTTACTCCCTTCGCGATACGTGTGTCGTCCAGCGAACCCCGGTCGATCGTCGCATTCGCTCCAATTTCCACACCGTCATCAATCTCCACAATGCCCGCCTGCGGAAATTTCCAGTACCGCTCCCCGTCGAACGCATAGCCAAATCCGTCCGCGCCGATCACCGCGCCGGAGTGAATCTCCACGAAGTTCCCGATACGCACGCCTCGATAAAGCGTCACTCGCGGATGTACTCGACAATCCTCCCCAATCCAGCAGCCCGCTCCGATCACGCTATGCGCGCCGATCTGGGTTCCGTTGCCGATATGAACGTCCTCCCCGATCACCGCGTATGGCCCGATGCCAACATTTTCGCCAACACGCGCCAGCGGTGCCACGATTGCCGTTGGATGCACACCGCTCGCCACGGGTGCGCGTTCCACCAACAAGGCCGCAGCTTTCGCAAACGTCACCTTGGGCTGCTCGCTTCTGAAGATCGTCTTCCCGGGCAACGCTACACCTGCGGAGGCCACCACGCACAGGGCCGCCGAAGCCATCGCTCGATCCGAGTGTTTTGCCGCTTCCATATAAATAAGATGCTTGATCCCCGCGCGCTCCGGCGCAGCCACGCTCGTCAACTCCAGCGCTCCATCGCCTTCTAACCTGGCGCCGACCTTTTCCGCCAATTCCTTTGCCGTCATACTCATCTCGAAACCTCCTGCCCCGCTCTGTGAGCCCCTGTGGTTTTCTATGACAAAAATTCGTACAGCGGCGCTTCCCCCTTCGGCCGGTGCTTCCATCTTGCGTGGATCCAAACCCACTGCTCCGGATATTTCCGGATGATCTCTTCAATTACCTTGGCAAACCGCTGTGTATTCTCCAACACGTCGCGCTCAGTATCGCCCGTGCGAACCAGTTCTACGGGCGGCTCAAACCGCAGCCGGTATTTCCGCAGATTGGCGTCCCAAAATGCATATCCCGGTACGACTGCAGCGTCCGTGTGCAAGGCAACCCGCGCAATCCCCGTGGTCATACTGGCGGGTGTCCCAAAGAAATCCACGAATACGCCTTCGTCCGGCATGGTGTTCTGGTCCGCCAAAATGCCCACCGTTCCCGCTTCCTTCAGCACGCGCAGCATCACTCGTGCCGCTTCGTTCTTGTAGATAGGCTTGTTCCCGGAAAGTCCTCGATAGCGGTTCACCAGCGCGTCGAGTGGCTTGTTGTCTAGCGGCCGCGCCATGTAGTGCAACGGAAAGCCGTATAACGCGTGCGCGTAGGAAGAAAGCTCCCACGCCCCAATGTGTCCCGTCAGGTACAGCACGCCCTTGCCGCGGCCGTGCCCGGCCAGAAAATTCTCATGACCATCGAGCACCACCACATTCTCGATATTTCTCTTTGTGTACCGCGGCAGCCGCGCGAATTCCGCTGCCATCCACCCCAGATTCCGTGTCATCTGCTTCATCACCGCGCGGCGCTGCGATTTCGTCCAATCCGGAAACGCTAATGCCAGGTTGAACTCCGCAGTCTGACGCAATTTCGGCAGACAGAATAGCAACAACCGCGTAGCCCCGGCCGCAAGTGCTCGTGCCAGCGGACGGGGCAGCACGCCCAGCGTCTTCACAAATGTCCATGCCACCGCGTATTGCAGCCACTCAATCATTTTGGAGTGCGGGAGCCCTGCTCCCGCTCTTGCGATCGCGAATCATCAGAGAACATAACCCTCTCGTACCAATCGATATTTGTCACCCCGAACCTGCCTGCGGTAGGCAGGCAAAGCGAAGAATCTGCTTCTTCCGCGACACGGCCACGCCACTCACGCAAGCATTCCACCCATTCCAAGATACACTGACAATGCTAGACTCATCCTTCCGTGACGCAAACTGACAACTCTGCAGTCGCAAGCCACTCCAACCTCACGGCCGCACGCCTCGCATGGGTCGTCTTAATCCTCGCCACACTTTACATTTGCTATTTCCACAACCTCGGTGCCATCGGCTTCGTCGGACCGGATGAGCCACGTTACGCCTGGATCGCTAGGGACATGGTAGAGACCGGAGATTGGGTCACGCCGCGCCTCTACGGTAAGCCATGGTTCGAAAAACCGGTCCTTTATTACTGGGGCGCCGCTCTTAGCTTCAGGCTTTTCGGCGTCAGCGAAGCCGCTGCGCGATTCCCGAGCGCCCTTGCTGCTCTTTTCGCCACGCTCTCCATCGCATGGCTCGGTTGGCGCACCTGTGGTGCCGAAACCGCCCGCTGGTTGCTCCTGCTTCTTCCCACCACCGTCGGCATGATCGGCTTTTCCCACGCCGCCGCTCCCGACATGCCCTTCGCCGCCATGCTCACCCTTGCAATGGTTTTTGCCGCACGCCTCCTGGGCCTTGTCCCCAGATCCTCCACCTCATTTACCTCCTCAACGTCCTTCATCTCCTTTTTCTTTGGCTTTTTTCTTGGCCTCGCTGTACTTGCCAAAGGGCCGGCAGCAATCATCCTTGCGGGCGGCAACATTCTTCTTTGGGCCGCGTTCACCAAGCGTTGGCGCGACACCTTGCGCTGCCTTCATCCCATTGCCATCGCCAGCTTCTGCCTCACCGCACTCCCCTGGTACATTCTTTGCGCGCACCGCAATCCCGATTTCTTCCGCGTCTTCATCATCGAGCACAATTTCAAGCGCTACCTCACCCCTGAATTCCAGCACATCCAGCCGTTCTGGTTCTACGTCCCAGTCACTCTCGTTGCGATCTTTCCGTGGACGATTCTCCTCATCCCTGTGGCACGGAAATTCTTCGAGGAGGACAAAAGGCGCACGCCTGAGTTCGCATTGGAACTCTTCCTCGTTTGCTCGCCGGCGTTCGCGTTGTTTTTTTTCTCCATTTCCAAGTCGAAGCTTCCCGGATATATCTTGCCCGCGATTCCCCCTTTGGTTCTTTTGCTTACGGAATACTTAGCTGCAGCTATAAGAAACAACAGTAAATCCCAGCGGTGGGTGATTCTTGCTCTCGCCGTTTGCCTTGCCGTTATGGGTTTTGCTTTCCCCGCAGCTTCCCAGAGGTTGCCCAGTTACACTGACATCCGGCCAGCGCCAGAGGCCATGCAGTTGGCTGTTCTGGCAGTCCTCGCTACTGCCGCCATCGTTCTGCTGGGAATGCTCCGACGCATCCGACTCGCACTCTTCACAATGATTATCTGTTTGCTCTTACTAATCGCAAAAATCGACAACTTCATCGCGAAAATCGATCCCGGATTAACCGCCCGGGCAGCGCCGACCGAAGCAAGCAGATTGTCGCCGGATTTCGCTCTGCAGAACTCATCGACTTGGCAGCTTAATCGTTCGCTTTTCTACCAGCTAAATTTCTACGCACATTCCGTTATGGGGGAATGGAAACCCGGCGAACCGAAACCGGAATGGCTTTTTGTAGAACCGAAGCGGGAGGCGGAAGTCCGGACGTTCGGCTATGCCTGTCCGCAATACATTGTCTTTCCCGCAGTCGTTCTTTGTAGGTTGACGCCTTCAGTGGACAGGCTTAGTGGGAGCAGCTACGGGAACAGCGGTGACAGGCAGCCGCGTTAGGAAAAAAGTCACCACCCGATTCTCGTACGTTCTCTTCTCTTCATCCGGCAGATTCACGAAATTTCCGTGCGCAATGATCGCTTGTTCCCGGGGCTCGGGTGCTTTCAAAAACATGTCGCGCGTGATCCCACCCAGTTCCGGATCGTCTGTCGCCTGGATGAACAACGTGGGCACATCCACCAACGTCTTCAGCTTCGACGACAGGGGCGGATCGTCTTTATACCCGTAGTTCAGCCATTCAAATGTCGTCTGCGCCGATTTCACCATTAGTGGGAACCCGCCGACGCCAGTCTTTTCCACCCCGATTTTCACCATCTGCTTTGGGTAGTCATAGACCGAATCCAGCACCAGCGCGCGCACGCGCGGGTCTTTCTCGGCTTCGCGCAACGCGGCGTAAGCGCCAAGGTTGTAGCCCCACAAGCCGAAGCGGGTCGGGTCCACGTCCGTGCGCTTGGAAATGACATCAATGGCCGCGCGCAACTCGTCCGCTTCCCGGTATCCAAAAGTGGTGAATCCCGCGTTTGCACCATGGGCCGCAAAATCAAACACAAATACGTTGTATTGGTGATCCTGTAACGCCGAAACCAGCGTCAGCAATTCCCCTCGGCTCGACTCATACCCGTGGCACAGGATAATCGTCGGCGCGCCACGCAACCCGGGAAAGAACCAGCCGCGGCGACTCCCCGGTGATATTCCAGACACCGAAAAATCCACTTCATCCGGCCGGCCGGGGAAGCTGGCCATGTTGATTTCGGAACTCGTGCGCTGCGGCTTGACGATCCAATAAGTAAGGACACCCGCGATCGCTGCCGTCGCTAACGCCAGAAAAAACACCAACGTCAGGATGACAACCAGCAGCTTGGTATACCAACGTCTCGGATAACGCAGCTCATCGACAATAGACATGGGGCTTTGGGCTCTGAGTCCAGCATTTGGCCGCTCATTCCCTAAGCGGCTTCCTGACACACCTCTGCTGGAACTCATAAATAGGCTAGCATGTGGATTTCCCACAGTTGCCAGGCATCTCGGCCCCGTGTGCCCGATTTATATCTGCCTTCCACAGGATTTGCCAGCGGGTTACGCGAATCGGCTATGATGGAAGTTGCACCAGGGGACATGCATAACGCCCGGTCTATGAACATTATCGACCTTCGCCAAGCGACTGTTCGCCAGATCGAGCCGCTCCTGCAGGAAGAGGCCAACCATTGGCGCGATGAGCTCCACTGGGATTACCGGAGCGCGCTGGAGCTGATCAAGCGCTTTCTGGAGGCGCACGCCCTGTCCGGTTGCGTCGCGCTGGAGCATGGTTCGGCCGTCGGCTATTCCTTTTACGTCCTGGAGGATCACAAGGGCTTGATTGGCGGCATGTATGTGTCACCGCGCCAGGACCAGGGACCGATTGGGCGGCGCCTACTGGAAGAGATGCTCTACACCATGAGAGCGCTGCCACAGATGCAACGCATCGAAGCGCAACTGATGCCCTTCGGCGGGCCAGTGGACGACGCCCTGCGTGCCCAAGGATTTCGCCTACACACACGCCAATTCATGCTGCTGGACCTGGCGAAGCACACCGAGCGCGCGCCGGGCATCAATTCCGGATTGCGGCTGGATCGCTGGAA
>Ga0074046_10003498_pt1 | contig 13093 bp, 11 predicted proteins | sample BogForMeECP23OM3_FD_94441 | JGI IMG/M metagenome (GOLD analysis project Ga0074046, IMG submission 94441) | Bog forest soil microbial communities from Calvert Island, British Columbia, Canada - Bog Forest MetaG ECP23OM3 | ecosystem: Environmental > Terrestrial > Soil > Wetlands ...
AATGACGCCAATCGCGGCAGCCGATGGTCCAGCGCCTCTGGCCGTCATCCTTCACCCGACTGCAAGTATGAGACAATTATTGCGCTGGTTCGACGTTCGGAACAATCCCTGAAGCTGCCGGTCCGGCGGAGCACGTCGCCGCAGGCCGCTAGACCGGCGCTTCATTGACCGTCCAAGTCGCGAGCGAGCTGCGCCCTCAACCGAAACGGGATCATGCCTTGTCGCTGAATGATCTGGGATTTAGCGACGGTTCTCAGTCCAGAACAATTTGGCCGCATTCCCTGACGCCGTCTTCCATTCAAAATCATAAGCCGCTTCGGCCGGCGCGCCGCGGGCGACGGCGCTGACGGTTCCGTCGCCTCCGCCGGCCACGATCGGCTGACGGCGCTCGCTCAAGGCGCGTGCGGCGAGGGACGAGATGTCGTCGCCGCGCTTGGTGACCACGACCTCGGCGTCCATGTCGAATTCGCCTGAGATTCTGGCGATATGCGCCTTGGCCTCCTCCACATGAGCGGAATGGCCGTTGAGGATGAAGGTTGAGCGCCAAAGCTCTTTCGGATGCGACGCCATGAATACGTCCAACCGAGGGGACGCGGCTCGGTCACAGCTGCCGCCCGACCCGCTCTCGCCTTTCCCTGTTTTTCACTTAAGAGCCGGATTTATTTCCCTGATGAGCCGAATTGTTTCCGTGTTCGTCCGCTTAGGGAAAGCGCTCCCAACGCTTTGCGATTCCTCGCTTTTCGGCAAGGAATGTTGGCGATGGCGGCCAAAAGATGCGATTTTCCCTGTTCCTTTCCCTGTAAGCAGGGAAGAGCAGCGAACGTAGGCGCGAGCGTCCCGCGACCGGCTGACGCAAGCCGGCCGCAGAATTCGCGTATAGAGTGCGATCCGGGGCGGGCGGCGATTGATTCGGAGCGAGGTGAGGTTGGCTCGACAACAGCGCGGATTTTTGATCGGCCGGCCCCATGCGCCGGAGCCCCCGCCGCCCGGCATGGTCGCGCGCGTCGCGGCGGCGCGGGCGGTGATGGAGGCCGTGACCCAGGCGCGGCCGCTCGAGGAGCGCCTCGCCGCCGACCTGTCGCTGCGCGACCCTCGCCTCGATCCGCGCGATCCGGCGCTCGCCCGCTCGATCGCCACCGTCGCCCTTCGCCGGCTCGGCACGATCCGCAAGGCGCTTGCCCAGAAGCTGGACAAGGGCATGCCGAAGCGCAGCGGCGGCCTCGAATGGACGCTCATCGCCAGCGCGGCGCAGATCCTCTTCCTCGACGCGCCCGACCACGCGGCGGTCGACCTCGCGGTGAGGGCCGCGCGTGCGGACGCCGCGAGCGCCCCGTTCGCCGGACTGGTCAACGCGGTGCTGCGCGGCGTCGCGCGCGACCGCGAGGCGATCCTCGCCGCCTCCGATCCGCTCGACGATGACACGCCGCCTTGGCTCGCCGCGCGCTGGCGCGAGAATTACGGAGAAGCGACGACGCGGGCGATCGCCGCCGCGCACCGCGCAGAGCCGACCCTCGACATCAGCGTCAAGAGCGACCCCGCGACCTGGGCGGAAAAACTCGGCGGAATCGTGTTGCCGACCGGCTCCGTCCGCCTCGACACCCACAAGGCCATCGCCGAGCTCGAAGGCTACGCCGAAGGCGAATGGTGGGTGCAGGACGCCGCCGCCGCGCTGCCGGCGCGGCTCCTCGGCGCGCGCGCCGGCGCGCGCGTCGTCGATCTCTGCGCGGCGCCCGGCGGCAAGAGCGCCGAGCTCGCGGCGGCGGGCGCGGCGGTCACCACCGTCGACCGCTCGGCCGAGCGGCTGAAAGTGCTCGCCCAGAATTTCGAGCGCCTCAGGTTTCATTCCGATATCGTCGTCGCCGACGCGCTCGCCTTTGAGGCGGCGCCGTTCGACGCCGCGCTCATCGACGCGCCCTGCGCCGCCACCGGGACCATCCGCCGGCATCCCGACGTCGCCTGGACCAAGCGGCCGAGCGACCTCGGCCCGCTCGTCCGGCTGCAGGCCCAGCTCCTCGACAAGGCGATTGCGCTCACGCGGCCGGGCGGCGCTATCGTCTATTGCACCTGCTCGCTCGAGCCGGAAGAGGGCGAGGGGCAGATCGCCGCGGTCCTCAGGCGCAACCCCGACGTGCGCCGCTCGCCGATCGATCCACAGGAAATCGGCGGCCTCGGCGAGTGTTTGACGCCGGCTGGCGAGCTTCGCACCCTGCCTTGCCAACTGTGGGGCGACGATCCCAGGCGGTCCGGGCTCGACGGATTCTTCGCGGCGAGGCTCGTCAAGGCGGCGTAGCGGGAGTAATCGGATGCCGAGACTTTCCGCCAACCTGGGTTTCCTGTTCACCGACCTGCCGTTCCTTGACCGTTTCGCCGCGGCGGCGAAGGCCGGGTTCGCCGGAGTGGAATTCGCGTCTCCCTATGAGCACGACGCGCGGGAGATCGAGCGGCGCCTAGCCGACCACGGGCTGACGCAGGCGCTGTTCAACCTGCCGGCGGGCGATTGGGACGCGGGCGAGAGGGGGATCGCCATTTTGCCGGGACGCGTCGAAGCGTTCCGCGACGGCGTCGCTCGCGCGCTCGACCTCGCCGAGACGCTCGGCTGCGAAAGGCTCAATTGTCTCGCCGGCGTCGCGCCGCCCGACGCCGCCCGAGGGAAGCTGGAGGCGACCTTTCTCGACAATCTCGCCTACGCCGCCGAAGCCGCGGCGCGGCGGAAGGTGAAGCTCCTGATCGAGCCGATCAACAACCGCGACATGCCGGGCTTCTATCTCAACCGCACCGACGATGCGCTGCGGCTGATCGAGCGCGCGGGATCCGACAACCTCTATCTGCAGGCGGACATTTATCACATGCAGGTGATGGAGGGGGATCTGGCGCGGCGGCTCGAAGCCGCGGCCCCTCGAATCGCGCATATCCAGATCGCCGATAATCCGGGGCGGCATGAGCCGGGAACCGGCGAGATCAACTACGCCTTCCTCATCCCCCTGATCGACCGCCTCGGTTGCGACGGCTGGATCGGCTGCGAATACCGTCCCACGACAGCGGAGACTGCCTTCGGCTGGATGAGCGCATACCGGGCGTGATTTTTTGCCGCCGCGGCTGCTCCGACTCCTATATCAGGTGTGCAGTCACAGCGCAAAGGTTATCATCGATTACAATTGCTTGGACATTGCGAACCGCGCCATGGCGCAGCTTGGTCGTTTCGCGTTTCGCGTTTCTGCTGTCCTTCGCGCCCGACGCGTGGGCTGGCGTGTCGGGGGCCTCGCCACTCGCCGCCATGGGAGAGGAGCCCCAAGTCAAGGATGCGTCATAGGGCGGGGTAGACGCGGTCTCTGGGCACGGCCTACAGACGCACCGCTCACGGGCGGCGGCCCTTTTGGGGTCGTCCTTGATTTGGAAATCCTCTCTTTCCGCCCGGCGGTCCGAACCGATGGCGATCCCAGCGGAATGCGCTGTTCATCGTCTGCGGAGACGGCGAGGACTGCGGTGCGCAGCGTCATCTGGCTTGTCACTGTCGCCGTTTTGGCTCTCGCCGCGCGGGCGGCAGGGACACGGGCGGAGAGCGCCCCGGTCGCCGTCGACGCCGCGGTCGTGCTGGCGGCGGACGTCTCGCGCAGCATCGACCACGGCGAATTCGCGCTTGAGCGGCGCGGCTACGCCGAGGCGATCCAAAGCCGGAAATTGGTGGATGCGATCTCTGCCGGCCCCCACGGCGCCATTGCGCTCGCTACGTCGAATGGGCGGGCGCGGACGAACAGAAGCTCGTGGTCGGCTGGACGGTCATCCGCAACTCCGGCGACGCGCGCGTCTTCGCCGCCGCCCTCGCCGCTGCGCCGCGCTCCTTCGTTGGGCGGACCGCGATCGGCTCGGCGATCGACTTCGCTTTCGGCCAATTCGCCTGGACCGGGTTTGCGGCCGACCTCCGGATCATCAACGTGTCCGGAGACGGCACGAGCAATCAGGGGCGTCCCGTCACGGCGGCGCGCGACGCGGCGGTGGAGGCCGGCGCGGTCATCAACGGGCTCACGATTTTCAACCGCCGCGCCGCCGCGATGGGCGGCTATCTCGCCCTGCACACCAATCCGCCCGGAGGCCTCGCGCAATATTACCGCGACAACGTCATCGGCGGGACCGGGGCGTTCGTCGTGCCAATCGACGATTTCAGGAGTTTCGGCGACGCCATCGCGCGCAAGCTCGTCAACGAGATCGCGGGCGGATAGGCGCCCATGAGCCCGGACTTTCCGACGTCGACGCGACCGGCTTCCTATTGCAGCCGAGGGCGCTTCAGGAGTTCGGCCCGGTCCCCAGACTTGATCGTCAGGCCGAGCGCGCGGCCGTCGCGGATGACCTCGATCGGGACCTCGACTCCGGCGTCTCCGCAGGTCCAGACCTTTCGATAGAAATCGCCGAGGTCGGCGATCTCGGCGCCACGGACGCTCGCCAGAATGTCGCCCCGGCGCAGGCCCGCGGCAGACGCCGGGCCGCGGTCCGCCACCGCGGCGACGACGACTTCGCCGTCGCTTTCGGCCGAGTAGATGCCGAGCCAGGGGCGGGCAGGCTTATTGACCCGCCCATAGGTCAGGAGATCCCTGAGGATCGGCGGCAAAAGGTCGATCGGCACGATCATATTGATGTCGCGGGGCCCGCCCGGCACGGTCAGTTGTTCGACGTGCAGCGAGCCGACGCCGATGAGCCGGCCGTCGGCGCCGATCGCGCTTGCGCCACCCCAAAAAGGATGCGCAGGCGCCGTGAAGATCGCCTCGTCGAGGAAATACTCCCAATATCCGGCGAACTCCTGTTTGCCCACGATCGACGCGTGCACGGCCTTCGTGCCTCCCCCGGCCGCGACAACCACCGGGTCGCCGATCCGGGCTTCGCCGGAGCGTCCGAACTCGAGCGTCGGACAATCGAGCCGGTCGAGAGCCTGCACCAGTCCGAATCCGCTCTCCTGGTCGATGGCGAGCGCGTGGCCGGGGATGACGCGGCCATCGGCGCGGGCGATCCAGACGGTCTCCGCCTCGGTGATGAGATAGCCGATCGTCAGCACAAGGCCGCTGTCACGGATCACGACCCCGCTGCCGGTGCGGTGCTCGCCCAGCGTTTGGGCCGTATAGGCGTCCTCCGGGATCGACGACTGGATCGTCACGATCGATTTGAGGGCGCGATCCAGATCGAAGCCGAGGGCGTCCGCAAGCCTCTCTGGACTCGCCGCCCGAGCGTCCCCCCGCGGCTTGTCGGTCATCGTCTTTCCCTTCCGATCGCAGGCCAGCCGATGTTACTTCGCCATCTCGCCGGTCGCAATTCCGCAAAAATCCGCGCCGCGCGCCGGTCGGCTTCACAAAATCGAGAGCGGACCGCTCGTTTGACCTCGCTCAATCGAATCCGCGCTGATCGCCATAAAAGAGTCGATCGGCGTGAAAGGAGAGGCCTCATGGCGAAGGGCGGATGGTCTCGTCGGGATGTGCTGAGCCGGTCGGTCTATGCGACGGCGGGGGTCGGCGCGGCCCAATTGATCGCGAGCGCCGCGGCCGCAGGGACAGCGGCGCCGCCTGACGCGTCCGCGCACGACGTCGTCCTCCACGTGAACGGCATCGACCGCGCAGTAAGAATCGAGTCGCGCGCGACCTTGGCCGAAGTGTTGCGGGGACCGCTCGCCCTTACGGGAACCAAGATCGGCTGCAATCGCGGCGCCTGTTCGGCCTGCACGGTCTGGCTCGATGGGACGCCTATCTGTTCCTGCATGATCTTCGCCGTCGAGGTCGGAGCGCGCGCCGTCACCACGATCGAGGGGCTGGCGCGGGGCACCGAGCTTCATCCCGTCCAGGAGGCTTTCATCGCGCATGACGCGATGCAGTGCGGGTTCTGCACGCCGGGCATGGCGCTGAGCGCAGCGGCGCTCCTCGAGCAGAACGCGAAGCCGACGGCGGAGGATGTCGAGCGGGCGATCAGCGGCCACGTCTGCCGCTGCGGCAGCTACCCGCATGTTGTGGCGGCGACGCTTGCGGCCGCCGAGGCGCGAAAGGGCTGAGCCATGGCCGAAAGCGGCGCAATGCGAACCGAGACGTTTCCCGTCGGCGTGGTCGGCGTCGGCCTCGCGGACGAGACGCGGCAAATCCCGGCCGGCGAACCGCCGCCGCTGCCGCCAAACGCCGAGCTCGCCGTCATCGGCAAGCCCCACCCGCGCCTCAACGGCCGGGACAAGGTCACGGGAGCGATCCGCTTCACCGTCGACGTCGCGCCGCAGGGCATGCTGTTCGCCCGCATTCTCCGTTCGCCCCACCCTCACGCCGAGGTGCGCGCCATCGACACGAGCGCGGCAGAGCGCGACCCGCAGGTGCGCGCGATCGTCCACGCGATTGCGCTTGACGATCCGGCGCATGCGGTCGTCCGTTACGTCGGTCAGCCGGTCCTCGCGCTGGCTGCGACCTCGATGTCGGCGGCGGAAGAGGCGCTGCGTCTTGTCCGCGTCGATTACCGGCCGCGTCCCTTCGTCGTCGATCTCGACGAGGCGCAGCGGCCGGAATCGGCGAAAGTCTATGACGCCGGAGCCGCGCCTGGGAGTTCGTCGGGAGAACTCGCCGCACAGGCCGGCTTGCCGGTCGAGGGCAATGTGCGCGGACCCGCGCGAGCAAGCCGTGGCGACGTCGCGCGAGGCTTGGCGGCCGCGGACGTCCTCGTCGAAGGAGAATACCGTACGCAGGTCCAGACGCACTGCTGCATGGAACCGCACGGCCTCGTCGCCGACTGGCGTCCTGACGGCCTCACAGTCCATTTTTCCACGCAATTCACCGCCGGGGTGCGGCGGGAGCTCGCCAACGCGTTCGACCTGCCCTTGGACAAGGTGCGGGTCGTGGTCGACGGCATGGGCGGCGGCTTCGGCTCGAAATCGACGCTCGGCAATTACGGCCGCCTCGCCGTCGCTCTATCGCGCCAGGCCGGCGCGCCGGTTCGTCTCACCCTGACCCGGCCCGAGGAGCAGATGGACTCGGGCAACCGGCCCGCCACGCATCAGCGGATCCGACTCGGAGCACGGCGCGACGGGACGCTGACCGCGATTTCGGTCGAGAGCCACGGAACCGCCGGCGTCGGCCTGAACGCAGGCGTCGGAAATTTCGCCCAGTCGATCTACGACTGTCCGAACTTCGCGTCGGCGCAATACGACGTCTTCACCCACGCCGGGCCGGGCAGCGCCATGCGCGCCCCCGGCAATACGCCAGGCGCCTGGGGCTTGGAGACGGCGATCGACGAGCTCGCCGAGCGTGTGGGGGTCGACCCCCTTGCGCTGCGCGCGCGCATCGACCCGAGCCCGGTCCGGCGCGAGGAGCGGCGGATCGGCGCCGAGAAGATCGGCTGGGCGCGGCGGCACGCAGCGGGCGCCGACTCCGGCCCGATCAAGCGCGGGGTGGGGATGGCCCAGTCGCTGTGGGGCGCGAACGTGCAGACGGCCTCGTCCATCGAGGTGCGGATCCTGCGTGACGGGTCGGTCGAGGCGCTGTCGAGCGTACAGGATATCGGCTCGGGGATCGGCGTCGTGATCGCGCAAACGATCGCTGAGACGCTCGGCCTCAGGCCCGAGCAGATCGCGGTGCGCGTCGGCGACACGAACTATCCTCCTGGCCCGCCTTCCCATGGCAGCCGCACGACCGCCTCGATCACGCCGCCCGCGCGCGTGGCGGCCTGGAAGCTTTTGCGACAATTGTTCGCCGAAGCGGCGCCGGCGCTGGACGCCGCATCGAGCGACCTTGTTGCGCGCGGCGGACGGATCGAAAGGCGTTCCGTGCCAACGCGCGGCATGAGCTTCGCCGAGGCGGCGTCCCTGATCAAAGGCGACATGCTCTCGGCGACCGAGACCCGCAGTGAGGACTATGGCGGCTTCCGTCGGACGATGGGGGAGGCGGCGCTCGCCCAACAGGATCTCGGCGGCGTGCAGTTCGCCGAGGTCGCGGTCGACGTCGAAACGGGCATTGTGCGCGTCGAAACGATCGTCGCCGTGCAGGATTGCGGCCGGCCGATGAATCCGCTGCTGTTGGAGAGCCAGATCCATGGCGGCGTGCTGATGGGCCTTTCCTACGCGCTCTATGAAGAACGGGTCCTTGACCGGAACGCCGGCCGGATGGTCAACGCCAACCTCGAAGCTTACAAGGTCGCCGGCCCTCGCGAGGTCCCGGTGATCGAGGTCGAAGTGCTCGAGAACCTTCAGGGCCGCAGCGCGACCGACGCCTACGGCATCGCCGAGCCCGCCAACATCGCGACGGCGCCGGCGATTGGAAACGCCGTCTACAACGCGATCGGCGTCCGGCTGCGGTCGCTGCCGATGACGCCGATGGCCGTGCTTGCGGCGCTCGGCAAGGCGCCGACGAGGAGCTGATCCCATGCGCAACTTCGCTTTCGGCAGGGCTCGGAGCATCACGCAGGCGGCCTCTTCCGCCGGGCTTGTCGCCGAAGCGATGCTCGCGCCGGACGGCGGCGCGCGATCGCAGGATTTCCGAGTCGTGAAGGCCGGCGGGATCGACCTGATCGACCTCATGAAGGAAGGCCTGCTGGCGCCGGCCGAAGTGATCAGTCTTGCAGGCGCGCCGGGGCTGGACGCGATCGCGCCAACGCCGGAAGGCGGCCTCGCCATCGGGCCGATGGTCACGCTCGCCCGTCTCGCGGCCGACCGGATGGTGGGGGAACGCTACCCCGCGCTGGCGGAAGCGGCGGGCGAATCGGCGAGCCCGCAGATCCGAGCCGTCGCCACCATCGGCGGCAACCTCTTGCAGCGCCCGCGCTGCTGGTATTTCCGCGCCGTCGAATTCCGCTGCCTGCGCAAGGGCGGCGGCCATTGCTACGCGATTTCCGGCGAGAACCGGTATCACGCCATTTTCGACAACCGGTTCTGCGCCGTCGTCCACCCCTCGACCTCGGCGACCGCGCTCGTCGCGCTCGGGGCGGAGATCGAACTGACCGGACCGGACGGAGCGACGCGCCGCGTCGCGCTCGAGGACTTTTTTGTCGGCCCGGACACGGACGTTCAGCGCGAGAACGACCTCAAGGCCGGAGAGCTCCTGACCGCCGTTCTGCTCCCGCGCGCCGCGGGTCTGCGCATGAAGCAGATGAAGCTCGCGCAGAAAGAATCGTTCGATTGGCCGCTGGCCGACGTCGCGGTCGTTCTCGATCTCGCCCCCGACGGCGCCTGCAAGCGCGCCTCGATCGTGCTCGGCGCCGCTGCGCCGACGCCGTGGCGGGCGCGTGCGGCCGAGGCCGTGCTGAGGGGGAAGGTTGTCGAGGCTGCTCTCGCCGCCGAGGCGGGACGGGCCGCGCTCGAAGGCGCAACGCCGCTCTCCGGCAACGCCTACAAGGCGCCGATGTTCGAGGCGCTGGTGAAGCGGGCGATCCTGGCGGCAGCCGCGTCCTGAGTAAGGAGGCCAACATGTTGACACGACGTGAAACCGCAGCGGCGATCGGCGCGACCGCGCTGGCTATTGGCGCGGCCGGGGCGTTCGCAGCGGAGGATATGACCCCAGGACCGCTGCCGCCGCCGCGCGCCTCCGGCGGCATGCCGCTCATCGATGCCTTGAAGCTGCGCCGGTCGACCCGCGCCTATTCGGCCCGCCCCCTCGAGCCGCAGATCCTGTCCGACCTCCTTTGGGCCGCCAACGGCGTCAATCGTCCGAGCGGCGACCGCACCGCCCCCTATTGGCGTCACATCATGGTCATCGACATCTACGCCGCCATGCTCGACGGCGTCTGGCTCTACGACCCGAAGGCCCACGCGCTCATGCCTCATTCGAAGGACGATCTTCGCGCCCTCAGCGGAACGCAGGATTTCGTCGCGGCGGCGCCGCTCAATCTCGTCTATGTTGCGCACGGCGAGCGCATGACCGACGTAAGTCCCGAGGAGCGCCGCCTGTTCGCATCCGCGGACGCCTGTTTCATCGGGCAGAACGTCTATCTCTTCTGCGCATCGCAAGGGCTCGCGACCGTCTTTCGCGGCTCGGCGAATCAGGCGAGGCTCGGCGCGGCGATGGGCCTTCCCGAGGGGCAATTCGTCACGTTCGCGCAGACGGTCGGGTATCCGGCCGCATGAGCGCGCATACGGTGGGATAACGCTTCCCCCCTTGCGGGAGACGGTGGCCCACGCCGCAAGGCGCGTCAGCTAACGGCGCTGCCGCGCCGATACCCTCGCCCCGGTCATCTCGCGCAAGGAGAGAGCGAGAAGTCGGCGGGCGCCGGGTGGAGACGAACATGCATGCGAGCGACGAGAGCGAGACGGGAAGCGTCGGAATCGAGGCGATCAAGCTGATCGAACCGAAGCTTGAGCGCGAGGGTTCGCTCGCCGAAGCGCTTCGCGCGAGGCGGACGGTGCGCGAGTTAAGCGACGAAGCGCTGTCGCCGCAGACGTTGAGCGATCTTCTCTGGGCAGCCTGCGGAATCAACCGGCTGAACGGTCCTTTCGGCGTCGTCGGACGCACGGCGGCTTCGGCGAGCAACTCGCAGGAAGTCGACGTCTATGTCGCCCCGAGCGAGGGAACGTACCGATACGACCCCGCGCCCCATAGCCTCGTTCCGGTCGCGGCCGGCGACTTCCGCCGGTTCGCCCTCGGCGCGCGCCAGGGCGCCGGCGGCGCCAACGCGCCGGTCAGGCTCATCTAGGTCGCCGAAATCGGCAAGCTCGAGCGCACGGCGGGCTTCGATGAGCCCGGGCTGCACGACCCAGAAGTGCAAAAATCCTATTACGTCGACACGGGCCTGATCGCGGGCAATGTCTACCTGTTCGCCGCTTCGCGCGACCTCGCCGCCTGGTTCCACAATTGCGACCGGACGGCGTTGTCGGAGAAGCTCGGCCTCAGCGACGGTCAACGGCCGCTGTTTGGGCAAACGGTCGAATATCCCAGGCGGACAGGACCATGAGGCCCGAAGGAGACACGCCGGCGCCTCCAGCCTAAGCCACTCCACAGATTGTTCAGCGCTTTTGTGCCTCTTGGTGTCCTTCGTGGTAAGAAAATTCACCACGAAGGACACCAAGGGCACGAAGGTCTAGTCGCTCTTACCTCTCAGTCAGGTGGCCGGAGTCAATCTCTTAGGAACGAGCGATGGACATTTGCGTGATTGGGGCCGGGGCGATCGGCGGATTGCTGGCGGCCAAGCTTGCGAATTCCGGCGAGGATGTGAGCGTCGTTGCGCGCGGCGAGCATCTGAAGGCGATCCGCGAGCGCGGCCTCGTTCTCAAGGAGGAGGGGCGTGAGAGCGTCGCCCGGATTCGCGCGTTCGGTCGCATCTCCGAAGCCGGCCGCCCGGATCTCATCGTGCTCGGCGTGAAGGCGCATCAGCTGGCCGCGATCGCGTCTGACGTCGCAAAAATCCTGTCCCCGTCGACGATGGTGCTGACCCCGCAAAACGGCATCCCCTGGTGGTATTTCTTCAAGACCGGGGGACCTTACCAGGGCGTCCGGGTGAACAGCGTCGATCCGGGCGGCGTGATCGCCGACCATTTGCCGATCGAAAGCGTCATAGCCTGCATTGTCTATCCCGCGGCCGAGATCGAGGTCCCGGGAGTCATCAGACACATCGAGGGCTATCGCTTCCCGCTTGCCGAGATCGACGGCGCAAAGAGCGACCGCGTCGCCGTCCTCGCACAGGTCTTCTCGAAGGCTGGCTTCAAGTCGCCGGTCATTGGCGACGTGCGCTCCGAGATCTGGACGAAGCTCTGGGGCAATCTCGCTTTCAACCCGATCAGCGCGCTGACCCGCGCGACGCTCGAGGACATCTGCCGCTTCGCGCCGACCCGCGCCCTCGCCGCGGAGATGATGCGCGAAGCGCAGACCGTCGGCGAGGCCTTCGGCGTCCGCTTTCGCATTTCCATCGAAAAGCGCATCGCCGGCGCCGAGGGGGTCGGCGCGCACAAGACCTCCATGCTGCAGGATGTCGAGCAGAGCCGCGCGATCGAGATCGACGCGCTCTTGGGCTCGGTCATCGAGCTTGGCCGATTGGCCAATATTGCGACGCCGCACCTCGACGCGGTCTATGCGGTCGCGAAGCTATTGGGCGAGTCGTTGGTCGGGACGGGGGGGCGACCGGCCCTCGCGTCCGCTCGAGTTTGGAGCGCGAGAAGATGAGCGCAGATCGGACGTTGCGGGCTCTGATCGAATCGGGGCGGAACGAGGCGGCTGCCATCGCCGCCGACGACGCGCCGTCGCTGACCTATGGCGCGGAGCGCGCGCTTGTCGATCGAACCGTTGCTTCTCTGAACGACCTCGGCGTCGGACGCGGCGATCGCGTCGCGATCGTGCTGCCGAACGGACCTGAGATGGCTGCTGCGTTTTTGGCCGTCGCCGCCGCCGCGACCTCGGCGCCGCTCAACCCGTCCTATCGCCAGGACGAATTCGAGTTCTACATGGGCGACCTCGGAGCAAAGGCGCTGATCGTCGAGGCGGGCAGCGCCTCGCCCGCGATTGTGGCGGCCGAAAAGCTCCGCGTTGCGCTGCTGACGCTGGTGCCAGAGCGTCACTCTGAAGCAGGAGCGTTCCGTCTATCCGGCGCATCGACTGGCTTGGCGGCGCGGCCAGGCCAGGCCGAATCCGAAGACGTCGCCTTGATCCTGCACACCTCGGGCACGACCTCGCGCCCAAAAATCGTGCCGCTGACCCAGGCCAATGTCTGGACGTCGGCTCACAACACCGCGAGGACGCTCGAGCTGACGGAGCGCGACCGCGCGCTCAACGTCATGCCCCTGTTCCATATACACGGGCTGATTGCGGGCCTCGCGGCGCCTCTCTCCTGCGGCGGCAGCGTGTTCTGCACCGCGGGGTTCCACGCCCTGAATTTTTTTGCGGCGGTGGGCACGGCCGAGCCCACCTGGTACACGGCCGTGCCCACCATGCATCAGGCGCTTCTCACGCGAGCGGGGCGCCACACGGACATCATCGTCCGGCGCCCGCTCCGCTTCATCCGCTCGTCGTCGGCGTCGATGCCGCCGCAGTCGAGTAGCGGAGGGGAATCTCACCCCTCCGCCCTCACAGGTAGGGTCGGGGACTGGCGCGCCGGTTTAGGTCGAAGTTTGTGTTCCCTGTTGGCTCGCTCTTTCGTCTGCGAGTGTCACACCATCTCGACCGTG
>Ga0074046_10003499_pt1 | contig 13093 bp, 7 predicted proteins | sample BogForMeECP23OM3_FD_94441 | JGI IMG/M metagenome (GOLD analysis project Ga0074046, IMG submission 94441) | Bog forest soil microbial communities from Calvert Island, British Columbia, Canada - Bog Forest MetaG ECP23OM3 | ecosystem: Environmental > Terrestrial > Soil > Wetlands ...
CCCCTTCGTGTGTCGTGCCCGTCGCAGCTTCTTGTCATCGCAGCGGTCAACCTGGTTCGCCCTCTTCAATCCTCTCGCTGCGGCGGATGCTTGCGTGGGCGCGGGGCGTGCCTTGGTTGTGTGTCGCGTTATGTCTATTGGGAATGATCAGCGCCCCGGCGTCGGCGCAGAGTGTTTCTTTCGCCGGCCTCCAGTCGACAGTACCTCTCGGTGGGCTGGCTTTTGGTGCCGGCTATCCCAGCAGCGTGGCGGTGGACGGAGCGGGCGATATTTTCTTCGTGGCCAGCGCCAACGAGGTTCTGGAGATTCCGGCGGGTTGTACCAGCAGTTCCTGCCAGGTCACGGTGGCGAGCGGGCTCAATAAGGCTGCTGCGGTGACGGTCGATGGAGCGGGCGATGTCTTCTTCTTGCAGGGAGGCGAGGGGGTGACCCAGCGGCTGGTGGAAGAGGTTCCAGCAGGGTGCACGAGCGCTTCCTGCCAGATCGCTGTGGCTAGCGGGGACAACGTCTCCGGACTGGCGGCGGATGCCGTAGGTGACGTCTTCCTAGCTGGTGCAGGGTTGGTGGAGGTTCCAGCGGGGTGTACCAGCAGTTCCTGCCAGATCACGTTCGCGGTGGGGGGCATTCCCTACGACGCTGTGGCGGTGGATCGAGGCGGGGATGTCTTTGCCACGTATGAAGACTTTGAGGAAAAATTGGACCCTGACGTGGTGGTGGAGTTTCCGGCGGGCTGTACAAGCAGTTCCTGCCAGATCGCGCTGGTCAGCGGGGGGGTGATCGGCGAGTTGTACCAGGGCGTGGCGGTAGATGGAGCGGGCGATCTCTTTGTCTTGTATACCGATAACAACCAGGTGTTGAAGGTTCCGGCGGGCTGCACCAGCAGTTCGTGCGAGACCCCCATGGGTACCGGGTTCAATGCTCCTGAGGGCCTGGCAGTGGATGGATCGGGCAATTTGTTCATCGCAGATAGTGGCAACAACCGGATCGAGGAACTGCAGACTGCTGCGGTGAATTTCGGCAGCGTGTCCTCCTCTTCTTCGCTGGTGCTGAACTACTACTTCAATGCCAGCGTCACTCTTGGCTGGAACGTAAGCGTCCTTACCCAAGGATCACCCAACCTCGATTTCGCGGTGCTGACCCACTCGCTCGGGCTCACCTGCCGGGGGGGCGGAGAAACCGCTGGCGGAATATGTTCGCTCCCGATTTTGTTTACGCCGGGTGCGGCCGGGCCGCGAATGGGCGCGGTCCAGTTCTTGGATTCCTCAGGCAACCTGCTGGTCACGACCTTGCTGCACGGCCAGGGAGTGGGGCCGTTCGCAGCTTTGGGTCCAGCGACGCAAGTTGCGACGGGCAGCGGCCTCAGCAGCCCTACCGGTGTGGCGGCGGACGGAGCGGGTGACCTGTTCATCGCGGAGCCGAGCGGTGTCGTAGAAGTTCCGGTAGGTTGCACGAGCAGTTCGTGCCAGATCGCTGTAGGCAGCGGGCTGATCGAGCCGTTCGCAGTGGCGCTGGACGGAGCGGGCGACGTGTTCGCGGCGGAGCCTAACATCAACAGCGTGGTGGAGATTCCGGCGGGATGTACCAGCGGTTCCTGCCAGATCACAGTAAGCACCGGAAGCGGATCGCCTCTACCGTTTCTTCCGTTGGGAGTCGCGGTAGACGGAGTAGGCGACGTCTTCGCCACAGACCCTGTGAACGGTCTCGTCCTGGAGATTCCGGCAGGCTGCGCCAGCAGTTCCTGCCAGATCACGGTGGCGACCGGGTTGTCTAGCCCGGCCGGCGTGGCGGTGGATGGAGCGGGCGATGTGTTCGTCGGGATCCTCGGCAACAACAGTGTGCTAGAGATTCCAGCGAATTGTGCCAGCAGCTCCTGCCAGGTCGCTGTGGGCAGCGAGCTGAATCAGCCGTACGGCGTGGCGGTGGATGGAGTGGGCGATGTGTTCGTCGGGAACTATGGCAGCAGCAGTGTGGTCGAGGTTCCAGCAGGCTGCGCCAGCAGTTCCTGCCAGATTACTCTGGGCAGCGGCCTGAATCAGCCGATTGGCGTGGCGGTGGATGGAAAGGGAGATGTCTGGATCGCGGATTCTGGCAACAACCGCGTGGCGGAGCTGTCCCCGCTAACGGCCTTAAGTTTTGCGGCGACGGTGGTTGGCAGCACCGGCACCCCGCAAACTGCGAGCGTACAGAATATCGGGAATGCAATGCTCACTTTCTCGGACGTTGTGGTCAGTAGCAACTTTAGCCTGGATTCGAGCTCGTGGTCCTGCTTCAACCTGGCACCCGGCGCGTCGTGCAGCGTTCCTGTGGCCTGTGCCCCAACGATAGTCGGCAACCTCAGCGGGACGCTTACGCTTACTGACAACGCCCTGAATGGATCGGGAACTCAGACGCTACCGCTCTCCTGTATCGCGACGGCGGCTTCGCAGAGTATCACTCCGACGATACCCGCTCCGCCGACCGCGACCCTGAAGAGCACCTTCACTGTCGCGGCCAGTGCAACTTCAGGCTTGCCGGTTAGCTTCGCCAGTATCGGAGGCTGCACCAACATAGGCTCGACTTACATTATGGCGAGCACCGGGAAAGTCCCCTGTTCGGTGATCATGAACCAGGCGGGAAACACATTTTACCCTCCGGCGCCGCAACTCACGGAGACAGTAAATGTGGCGGCGGCGATCGAGTGTGGCGCACAGTGCACCTTCACGGGCGCGCCCGCCAGCGCCCCCTACCTATCCACTTTCTCGGTGTCGACTAGTTCGGGCTCGGACCAAAGCGTTCCGAGCATCGCGGCGGCTGGAGCCTGCACGGTCAGTGGCACGACCGTCACGATGACCAAGGGGACGGGGATGTGCACCCTAATGGCAACCTGGGCGGCGAACGATGTTTACGCGAGAGCTACAGTCAAACAAACCACAATTGCGGCATTGGGAGCGAGCGTCACGACAATCGTGACGAATACTCCGAATCCTTCGAATGTCGGGCAGAAGGTTACGGTGTTCTTCAGCGTGGCGCCATCTTTGGGGGGCACGACATACCCCAACGGCAAAGTGACGGTGAGCGATGGTTATGGGGACACGTGCTCGGGGTATTTGCTGGACGGCTATGGTAGCTGCAAGATAACGATCACTACGCCGGGATCTACAACGTTGACCGCAACCTATTTGGGCAGCACCAACTACAGCGGCAGCACGTCGGCCGGGGTGATGCAGACAGTGAACTGAACAGCACCGACGATCGTTGGCCGAGGGCAACCCGGGCCGGAGGCCCCCAACTGATGAGAACAGGCGTTTACACTCACCGGGAACGACCGACCCATGGTCAGTGAGTGAGATGGCGATTTGTCGCCAACTAACACACAGCTTCTGGGTTGCCGACTATGCGGGAGTTGATCGGATTCGTCAATGGTCGGGGATTTTCTCGGTACTGCGGTACACGCTCGCGCCCCGCCGGTCCGGTTCGCCCGTCGCAATCCTAAGTATCCAACCCTAGTGTCCAACCCTAGTATGATGGAGCGTCTCGACGATAGTTAGCATGAGCTATGCCGCTCGCTGGAGTCGCAGTTCCGCGCGAACCATCGCTTTGAGGAGGCAGGTGACAAAAATGGACCGCAGAAGATTTGTCCAGAACACTGCAATAGTTGCCGCAGGCACAGCTGCCTTAAGTTGCTCGGCGCTGTCCTACGGGCGCATATTGGGCGCGAATGATCGGATTTCGCTCGGCCACATCGGGCCTGGGGCCCGTGGGATGGAACTAGTGGGCATGGTGGGTGCGCTCAAAGATAAATTCGACGTTGAAATGGCGGCGGTTTGCGATCTCTGGGGCCACAACCTGGAGCGGGCAGTGGACGCCAATAAGAAGTTGTACGGAAAGGCGCCGCGTGCGTGCCGCCACCCGGAAGAACTGATCGCCCTGAAGAATGTCGACGCCGTCATCATCTCCACGCCCGAGCATTCCCACTCTTTGCTGCTCAAGATGGTCGCCGACGCGGGAAAAGACGGGTACTGCGAAAAGCCCATGGGGAATGTTCTCGAAGAAGCAAAGGCGGCGCGCGATGCGGTGCAGGCCAGGAACCTGATCGTGCAGATCGGCACGGAGCACCGCAGTGAGCCTTACCAAATCGCCGTTCGCGACCTCATCCGCGGCGGCGCACTGGGAGACGTCAGCAAATACGAAATCGCCTGGAACTATCATGGGCCACGTTGGCGCGGACGTCCGGAAGTGAAGCAGATCCGCGAGCAGGACACGGACTGGCGCGCCTGGCTGATGAACAAGCCGTATCGTCCGTTCGATCCGCAGCTCTATTTTGAGTACCGGTTGTACAAGGATTTTTCCGGCGGGATTTCTGACCAGTGGATGAGCCATGGCATCCACTTGGTTCATTACTTTATGGACGAAACATACCCAGAGTCGGTGGTCGCTCATGGCGGGATTTTTGCCTGGCACGATGGCCGCGAAAACCCCGATACGTTCCAGGCTCTGCTGACGTATCCGAAAGGGTTTCTGGTGAGCTACTCCACAAGTTTTGGGAATGACGCGACTGGGTACACGCGCATCATGGGAAAGAAAGCTACGATGTACAACACGGGCGGGGAAGGTAGCCCGCGCTGGCAGATGGTCCAGGAAGTTGGCAATCATGAGGACGACACCGAGATCGATCGGAAGCGCATCGCTAAAGATATTCTGTTGCCTGGAGACACGAGCCTGCCGCCGATAGGTATCGGGGACGACAATCTTTCGCACATGACGAATTGGTTCGAGTGTCTGCGCTCACGCAAACAACCGAACGCCACCGTGCAGAGTGGATTTTCGCATTCCGTAGCTTGCATGATGGCGACGCAGGCGTATTGGACCGGCAAGAAAATCTATTTTGATCCGAAAACGGAGCAGATTCTCGACCATCCACCCGTGGCATAAATTTCGTCTTGGGGAAAGACCGGCGGAAAAACTACGCGATTGGGAATTGTTCTGGTCATGAAAACTTAGTGCGGAAGGAAACCAAAGGTGCTTATTAAGGTATTTGAAGAAAAGAAGGATCTCGGGCGAGCGGCGGCGGAGCAGGCTGCGTCCTCTATTCGCAGCGCGATCCGCGAGTCGGGCCGCGCCCGCATTATCGCTGCCACCGGCGCAGCCCAGTTTGAGTTCCTGGAAGTCTTGACGGAGGCTGCCGATATCGATTGGCAGCGCGTCGAGATGTTTCACCTGGATGAGTACATCGGCTTGCCGATGTCACATCCGGCTAGTTTCCGCAGGTTTCTCCAGGAACGCTTGATTCGAAAAACCGGGATAATTCACTATCACCTTCTCGACGGTGATACCGATCCGTCTGCGGCGATTCGGAGCGCAAGCGAAGCAATTAGCGCCGCGCCCATCGATATCGCCTTCGTTGGCATCGGCGAGAACGGCCATCTCGCGTTCAATGATCCGCCCGCTGATTTCGAGACCGAAGAGCCTTACTTGATAGTCAATCTGGACGAAGCCTGTCGGCTCCAGCAGGTCGGGGAAGGATGGTTCAAGAATATTTCCGAAACGCCCAAGCAGGCGATTTCGATGTCAATACGGCAAATCCTGAAAGCCAAAGAGATCTTGGCCGTCGTTCCCGATTCACGCAAGGCGAAGGCAGTGAAAGCTTGCCTCGAGGGAGAGATCAACCCGATGGCTCCAGCCTCGATTTTGCGCCGTCACGAAAACACGACCGTGTACCTCGACAAGAATTCAGCGGCACTGCTGACGCAGGCGACACTTACCTTTGTCTAGTACCCGCAGGTTCGCTTGGCAGGGAGATTGACGACTGAATTCGCCAGAACCGAGATATCCGGCGTGACTGCCCCGAAGCTTAGTCCCATCCCGGCGTTGCGCTGGTGGATCGGGGGGCTTCTGTTTGCGTCGACCGTCATTAATTACGTTGACCGCCAAACCCTCTCGTTACTAGCCCCTTATCTGAAGGTGCAGTACCACTGGACCAATTCCGACTACGCTGACATAGTCATCGGATTCCGCGTGGCCTACTCCATCGGGCAGACGATCTGTGGCCGGTTGATGGACCGTGTCGGCGCGAGACGGGGTTTGACTCTGACGGTGGTTTGGTACTCGATAGCGTCAATGCTCACTTCGCTGGCAAGCGGCTTCTACAGCTTTATAGGGTTTCGCTTCCTGTTGGGAGCGGGCGAATCCGGGAACTGGCCGGCTGCGACTAAGGTTGTAGGCGAATGGTTTCCCAAGCGTGAACGCGCTTTGGCTACTGCGCTGTTCGATAGTGGCAGCTCGGTGGGAGGTGCGATCGCACCGTTTATCGTGCTCGGAATTTATTTCCGCTGGGGCTGGCGCCCAGCCTTCCTAATCCCAGGCTTGTTGGGTTTGCTTTGGCTGTTTGGCTGGCGGTGGCTTTATCAGCCACCGGAAAAACATCTTCGTCTGTCCGCTACCGAGTTGGCCCTTATTCAGGCGGAAAGAGGCGATATCCACTCTCGACCCACCGGTGGGACCGTCCCGCGCTGGAAAGACCTTCTGAAGCTGCCGCAGACGTGGGGAATTATTATTGCTAAGACCTTCACTGATCCAGTCTGGTTCTTCGTCACCGATTGGTTCCCCATTTACCTGGTCGCAAAAGGGATCGACCTTAGGAGCGGCCTGATAGCGGTCTGGATACCATTTATCGCGGCAGACATAGGAAACTTTTTCAGCGGTTGGATGTCGGGTCACTTGATCAAGGGAGGATGGTCACTTGGCGCGGCCCGCAAGGCCCTGGTTGTATTTGGCGGGGTGGGCGTCATGCTGCTCATTCCGACGGTACTCACTACGAATCTCTACCTGATTACATTGCTGTTCGCGCTCTCAACCTTCGCCTACGCCAGTTTCAGCACGATCGCCAATGTGCTTCCATCAGACGTATTCAACAACGAGTCTGTCGCATCAGTCAGCGGTCTGAGTGGGACTGGGGCTGGCATTGGGACAATCATTGCTTTCAAGTTAGTGGGGCATTTTTCCGACGCGAGACAGGCGGCTGCGACTCACGCCTTCGATCCGATCGTGATAGTAGCCGGGTTGGTCCCATTCTTGGGAATGATCTTGGTGCTGCTCCTTGTCCGCAACACGAAAGCGACGGACGAAGGCCTCGTACGCGAACTCTAGAACCGAGTCCATAGTTGTCAAAGAGGACTACCGCCAGCAGGAGGGGCTTCAACGGAAGTGGTTGGCCTGATTTCACTTGGGAAAATGGGGTCATCTTTGCCTTACCTGGTCGGTCCCGCTTCCCGACTGACGCGTTTGATCACCGATGCATCAGACGAAGATGTCCTGAATCCCTACCGCTGCCAAGGCATAGAAGTCACAAGTACGTATAACGAAGCGGTTCGACACTTCTATAGGTAAGCCGTGTCGACGTATGACGGGCCGGGACAAGAGTCTATGCTGCGCGATCAAAGGCCTGCTGGTTCGTTGAAGTCCTTCATGCGCTCGATTGCATTCCGTCTTCACTCGAGGAAAGTTTTCATGCCTAAATACCGCTGCGCAAAGAAACACGCAATAGCTCAATCCCTTTATGAGTCCTTCCGACTGATGGGCTGGTGTTTGCTGTTGGGACTGATCGTCGCGGCCTCGCTTAAGGCACAACAGAGTGCTCCGTTGCCGCCGGCCTGGACTGGTGTCGTACGTACGGCTGCCGGTGAACCTGTGGCCGGAGCGAAGGTAACGGTCTTCACACCCGGCGCCAAAAAGAACCTAACTGCGGTTACAGGAACCGATGGAAGGTTCGCGATTGCGGATATTCGACTCGGGCCACATAAGGTAAGCGTGCAACTGCCTGGGCGAGGTCCGACAGCGTCAACTCGAGTGGATATTACCGGCATAGCAGTTGTGCTGACGGTGTCCGATCAAAACGTGCTGTCGATTGCAGCCAATCCGCAAACCTCTGCGGGAGTCTCGAATGGAAACCCGAACACAACTTCGAGTGCGCCTAGCGGAGCAGGCGAGGAGAAACTCTCCAGCCAAAAGGTAAATGAGTTGCCGTTGAACGGACGCGACTTCAGCACGCTGCTGCTGTTGGCAGCCGGGACGATGACGGACGTGAATGGGCAGACAAATTTCACCCAGCAATTTGCCATCAACGGACAGCGCGGTGTTGAGGCCGTCTTCGCGATGGACGGAGCGGATGTGAGCGATCCGGAGATGGGCGGGAGCACATTCACGAATTTCGACGTGGACGCAATTCAGGAATTGCAGTCAAGCTCGGGCTGGATGCCAGCAGACATCGGTCGAGGCGCGGCAGGCTTTACCAATATCGTGACACGATCCGGGAGGAGCGGATTTCACGGTTCCTTCTTCGAGTTTCTAAGGAACTCTGCCCTCGATGCGCGAAATTATTTCGATCACCCGTCGATTGCAGAGCCTGGCCGAATCCCTCCTTTCCGCAGGAATGAGTTCGGTTTTACAAACGGCGGACCGATTGTTTTGCCGAATGTATATGACGGTCGAGACCGGACCTTTTACTTTGTACAGTATCAGGGGTTCAGGCAGGTGCTTGGAACCACACAGGTACTGGCCGTGCCTACAGTGGCAGAGCGAGCGGGCCAGGATGTGGTGACGTATCCGGACGGCAGCACGGACACGCTTCAGATAGCGGGGAGTTCGAATAGCCCGGGAGTAAATCCGGCGATTGCTTCCATACTGGCGCGCTATCCACTCCCTAACAGCCCAACCGGCGCGTATGGTGCGCGAACCTATGCTGCTCCTTCAAACGTGAACACGAATTCGGATCAGTTTTCTGTCCGCATCGATCAGAAAATTGGCGCAAAAGGACAATTGTCGGGCCGGTTCAATTACGACAACCTGACGGGACCGACAACAAATCCAGATCAAACACTGCTTGACCCGAGCTTCGGCGTGCAGTATGTGGACCGGCAGCGCAACGGGGTCATCACCTACACGCGCGCTGTGTCGCCTCGGTTTCTTTGGTCGTCATCGCTGAGTTTTACGCGGACGACCCCGTCGTTTGTGACACCGAACCACACCGATCCGGCTTTGAAGTTCATCGATGGCCTCTATGAGGCGTTCAATGGAGCGGCGGGCTCGGTGATGTCGGCGTTCGGGAACTTGTTCCAGGGACAACTGAATTTTGCCTGGACGAGCCCACGGCACGCGGTGAAATGGGGCGCGGAGGCGCGACTTAATCGCGACACGACATACTTCGGAATCAGTCCCAATGGCGAGTACGATTTTGGCGGCGGAACGGTTTACTCGCCAGTGTTCATTCCTTCCGCTAGCGGACAGCACAATGTGCAAGTCGGCGATCCTCTACCAGACACGCTAAGCAGTCTGCTGATCGGCTATCCGTACGGGTACACGATCGCGGTGGCGCCGCCTTATTCGTCGGATGGCGCGCATATTGGGCCAGCGGCGATCAACCGGAATGACGTGAATGCGTACGTTGCGGACACATGGAAAATAAATCCACGATGGACGCTCGATTACGGGCTGCGATATGAGCTCTACACGCCGATTTCGGAGCGGGCGCGGCGGACGTCAAGCTTTCTGAATTCATTCCACCCGCGGGCGTTGGACAGGAATACCTGCTCAATCCACAGCCCACCTATCGGACGGATTGGAACGGCTGGGGGCCGCGCCTGCAGGTGGAGTGGAATGCTCCGCAGGCGGTGCACGTGCACATAGGGGGCGCGATCACGGTGATTCCGCCGAATATCTGGCAGGACAATCTTCTGACGGGGTCAACGCCCTACGTTGTTTATCCACGTGTCAACGCGGCGCAGAACGGGGAGATTTCATACGGATTCCAAATCACACCGGACGAGTTGCCGCAGGTCTACAACACAGCAGGTATGAACGTGTTGGCCAGCGGCAATTCGAAGAACGTCCCGGCGAACACGGTGATGGACGTAAATCGATACCAGCAGGATTTAGCAATGCTGGCGCCAAGTCATCAGCTCTCGCTGCTGAGTCTGAGCGGGATCGACCGGCACTTTGGCAATGGCTACCTGCAGACCTGGACGCTGGGGCTAGAGCGGGCTTTCGGTGGCCTCACGGCCGATGTCGCATATGTGGGAACATCGGCGTTTCGACTTCCCAGGATGTCATATCCGAACGCGTATCCCGGAGCGGATTCAGAATTTGCCCGGTTTACAGACTTCGACAGCAGCGGAGCGGTGACGGGAGGCTTCGGATTCGAGTCCGTAATGACGGCAACGTCGCACTCATCGTACAACGCCCTCCAGACTTCATTGTCGGGAAATGTTGGGCACGGCGGTCCGTCGTTGCAAGCAGGTTACACTTGGGGCAAATCACTGGATGATGTCAGCGGAATCCTGGGAGGAACAGGATCCACCGGCGCCGCGACGCTGTTCAGCCCACAAGACCCTTTCGATACGCAAGCCGAGAGGGGGCCGTCGAGCTTTGACGTGACCCACGCCTTCACGTTGAGCGCGGCCCAGGATTTGCATTTTGAGCATTTGGGACTTCAGTCGGATCGAATCCAGTGGTTGACGAAGGGCTGGGAGTTTCTGAGCATCTCAACGATCACGAGCGGTTCGCCGTTTACGGTGTACTCGGGAATCCAGCAGACGGGGGCGGGGACGGTTGGTGCGGACCGACCGGACCAGATCGGAATACCGGACCTCTCGAGCGCTGGCAGCTCAACCCGATCGCGCGACGATTACTTTGGGCGGGGTGCAAACAACACAAGTTTCTTTTCCATTCCCATCGGTATCCAGGGCGGGACCGGACCAAACTCCGGGCGCTTTGGAACGCTCGGCCGTAATACATTTCGCGGCCCGGCATATTATGACTTCGATTTTGCGCTCATTAAGACGACTCCGATTGGCCATCGGGAAAATGGCTTGGAGCGAGCGGACCTGCAATTCCGGGGAGAGTTCTTTAACCTGTTTAACATCGTCAACATGGGGCTACCTGCCAATATCATCGAGGGTACAGGATTTGGCATGATCAGCAAGACGGCGGGAACTTCGCGGCAGATTCAGTTTTCGCTTAAGCTCATCTACTAAGGCGCGTCCTGCAGCGACTAGTGACGAATTTAGGACAATCTGCTTCATCTCGATTCCTTAAGTCGATCACCGAATTCCAGGATCTTAACCCGGCCTCGCCTCCTGACAAACCGCATTCAGTCCCCGACGAGTTCAATCTCGGCAGAGTCGAGTTGGTCGAGCGGACGGCTGCTGATGCGGGCCAGCCACAGACTCAGCAGCGAAACTCCTCCCAACCGGGCGACGCAGCCGGGCCACCCTTGCCAGCGAGCAACGTCCGCACAGAATTTTGGCGAACGACAGGGTAAAAACGGGCTACTCCTTACAGGCTAGCACTTTCGAGCGTCAGAAGAGTTTACTCATTAGTGAGTTTCTAGCTTATACTTCCGCGTCCCCCGGTTAGGAGTGCGGAACATAGCAGTTCAAGCCTCACTCTTTTTGCTGGCAATTGTCTTATCGATTGTCAGTAGCCCAGCGGCCGAAGCCCAGAGTGTAACCGCATTACCTACCAGTGTCTCTTTCGGAAATCAAGCAGAAGGAACCACCAGCCAAGCCAAGAAAGTCACGCTCAAGAACGGACAACATTCAGCAATTACTGTTGCAAGCATATCAACCACCCTTTCTGATTATGCGTCAACGAGTGATTGTCCGATCATTCCTGCCACGCTCGCTTCCGGTGCAAGTTGTGCGATCTCGATTACCTTCGCTCCTACCGTAATCGGCTCCCGGACTGGCAATCTCATGATCGTAGACAGCGGAACTTCCAGTCCGCAAATTGTCGCGTTGAGCGGTACCGGCACCGCTCCGCTGCTAGTTTCGATTGCTGTCACGCCCGCCACGTCTTCTATTGCCGCCGGCAACACCCAACAATTCACGGCCACGGGAACCTACAGCAACGGCAGCACACAGAACTTGACGACCAGTGCGAACTGGAGTTCATCGGCCACTGCAGTAGCAACAGTGAAAAGCAACAGCGGATTGGCCCAGGGAGTCGCACAGGGAACTGCCACTATTACAGCGACCTCAGGAAGCATCACCGGATCCGCCGCCTTAACAGTCACGGTAGCGGTTTTGACAAAGCTTTCCGTAACTCCCGCGACGTCTTCTGTCGCCGCCGGCTTCACCCAGCAGTTTACGGCGACTGGGACCTATAGCAATGGCAGCACGCAGAACCTTACGAGCACAGTCCAGTGGAGTTCCTCCGCCATCTCTGTCGCCACGGTAAATAATGGCGGGCTCGCTACCACCCTGGCTCAAGGTAGTGCGAACATCACAGCGACCTCTGGCGCGATCAGCGGCTCGGCAGCTTTGAAGGTAGCTCCACCAGTTTTAACTGGGCTTTCGGTGACCCCGGCGACTGCTTCCATCGCGGCTGGATTCACGCAGCAGTTCACGGCCACTGGAACCTACAGCAACGGGAGCACCCAGAACCTCACCAGTTCGGTAGGATGGAACTCCTCAACGACCTCGGTGGCAAAAGTGAGCAGCAGCGGATTGGCCACGAGCCTTGCTCAGGGATCTACTACGATCAGCGCCAAGTCTGGCGCGATCGCGGGCTCTGCCCCGTTGACGGTTACGGCGGCCGTCTTGACTGCGCTCTCCGTAACTCCCGCGACTGCGTCTGTGCCGCTTGGTATCAACCAGCAGTTCAGCGCGACTGGAACCTACAGCGACGGCAGCACGCAAAATCTCAGCAGCAGGGTGAAGTGGAGTTCGTCCGCGAGTTCGGTAGCGATTATAAGTAGCAGCGGACTAGCCACCAGTGTGGCCCAGGGAACGACCACCATCACGGCGAGTTCCGGTGCGATCACGGGTTCTTCGACGCTTAAAGTGAAGGCTGCGGTCCTCAGTTTGATTTCGGTGACTCCTGCGACCGCGTCGATTCCTCTGGGCACTAATCAGCAGTTCGCCGCGACAGGAACCTACAGCAACGGCAGCACCCAGAACCTAACCAACGCCGTAACTTGGACTTCTTCGACGAGTTCGGTGGCAACTGTAAGCGGGAGCGGATTGGCCACCAGCAGGGCTCAAGGAACTTCAACCGTCACGGCCACTTCCGGCTCAATCAGCGGTTCGGCTCCGTTGACGATCTCACCCGCGGTGTTGAC
>Ga0074046_10003500_pt1 | contig 13091 bp, 10 predicted proteins | sample BogForMeECP23OM3_FD_94441 | JGI IMG/M metagenome (GOLD analysis project Ga0074046, IMG submission 94441) | Bog forest soil microbial communities from Calvert Island, British Columbia, Canada - Bog Forest MetaG ECP23OM3 | ecosystem: Environmental > Terrestrial > Soil > Wetlands ...
CCGAGGAAGTTGGCGCATTCGAGTTCGTGATAAATCGCCCGCTCCGGATCGCCGCGCATCGCGGCAACTGCCATGCGCACGCCGTTGCGGACCAGCTTGTCGAGGCGATTATGGTTTTGCAGTCCCGCAAATGCGGTGCCCATGCCGAAGGCGAAGCTCTTGCGCCGCAGATACGCGCGCGTCATCCGCTCGGGCGCAATCAGATGATGCACAATCGCGCGCGGTGCAAAACCCATGGCGCCGCCGCGCGCGATTATCCGCGCGAACAGTTCGGTGTCCTCGCCTGAGATAGGATTGCCGCCGACCACGCCGAGGTCCTCGCGAAATTTCCCGAAACGCGCGAACGCAGAGCGCTTGAATCCGACATTGGCGCTGAAATAATTATCCAACCGCTCGGCAGATGACGTTGGCGCCGACTCGATCGTACGCCGGTCGTGAACCGCGAGCTTGACCCACAGGCTCGGCCCGAGCCACTTGGGCGGTGGCGACGTCCATCGCGCAATAACCATTCCGCACGCGGCGTCCAGCTCGCGCCGGCGCATGGCATCGAGTAGCTCGGCGGCCCAATCGCGCTCGGCTATTGCGTCGTCGTCGATGAAGAAGATGAAGTCCGACGCGGTTTCGTCCACCGCGCGATTTCGCGCAAAGCTCGAACCCAGGCGCGGTTCGAACACGCGCCGCATCGCAAGCGCCGCGCCACGCGCGGATTCATCGATCACCGCTGCGGTGTCGTCGGTCGATCCATTGTCGATTACGAGGCAGTCGGCCTCGACGCCCGCCGGTATCGCGAGCGACGCGACACTCGCCAGCGTCTCGCGCACCAGAGCCGCGCGATTGTGCGTGGGAATCGCAATTGTGAGTTTGACTGTCAATGCGGTCGCGCGCGCGGGCTGAGCGAATCCGTCGCCGCTTCATGCCGCGTCCCGTCTCGATAATAGCCCAACCGCGCCTCGCACCGGATAACCCGGTGCCGCCGCTCGGCTCGGCGCCGCTGCGGCGGACCGCGTCAGTTCTTGGCCGGCGATTGCGCCGCGGCGGGCGCGGAAGCTGCTGAAGCAGCCGCCGCGGGCGAAGCTCCCGGCGACGGCGACGGCGATGGCAGTACCGCGGGCTTGGGCAGCGGCGCGCTCGATTGCGTGAACACGAGCGACGTGACCGTCAAATCGGGCGTCGCCTTTTGCTGGATGTCGGTCGGGGCCGTGAGGCGGAAACCGAAGTTGCGCGTCTCGCCCGGCACGAACGGCAGCACCGGACGCCCGAAGTTGGTGAACTCGAGCGCCGTCGCGATCGGCGTGTGAACCTCGCTGAAGACATCCTTTTTGGTTTTCCCTTTGCCCTCGGAATACGTGACCGTGAACTGAACCTCGTCGATAGGCTTGTCGCCGCTGTTCGTCATCTTGCCGAAAATTCCCGGCACTCGCGACGCTGACATCTTCATGTCCACATCGCTCAACACGATTTTCGGTACGTACGCCTGCGCGTCGGGGAGCTGCTTCTGCGCGTTTTGTATATCCGCCAACTCGCGCCCGTACTGGAACTTGAGGCCCGCGTTGCCGGTCGCCTGCTCTTTGTCCAGTTCGTCGAGAATTTTCTGATAGGCGGCCGCCGCCTTGTCGTAGTCGTGCTTGTGGTAGAGATCGACGGCGTCCTTGTGTTCCTTGATGATATTTTCTTTGAACGGAAAATCGATGAACAGCCGCCATTCGCCGCCCTGATTCACCATCACCATAGCGTCGTCGTAGGTGACCTTGGGGTACGTATTTTCAGCCAGGTTCTTTTGCGCGGTCGAGTCGGGGGTCTCATCTCCCTTAAGTGAAGCATCGACCGTCCGCTCCCAGAGCGCGAGATCGGGCCGCGTCACGCTGACCGTGACTATTGCCTTGTCGCCGTCGGTCTTCGAGTCGCCGACCTTGTAATCATAAGTGCGCAGCACGCCCTTGAACCAGTCCTTGCTCACCTCGGGGGCCATCGGGACTTCGCCGAGGAACTGATCCATCGTGCGATCGATCTGGTCCTGATGCGACAGCGCCTGGTAGCAGGCCGGGTAATTGTAAAATTTCAGGTTGCTCAGATAGGTTTCCGCGGCGCGCTGGGGCGTATGGCCCTGGCATCCCGCCACCAGAAACGCACAAACCACGCCAGCCGCAAGCATCACACCCTTGGCCTGAATTCTGCTCATTGTCATCGTCGAAATTCCTCTTCACGCGAGCCGCAAACGGTTCGATTCTAATGCCGCTCCCACCAAATACAAGCTCGGCTCATGGGCAATTTCCACCCGTTGGCCGCCGGCTTGGGAGGCAACAGTCTTGCTTATCAGAAAAAAGGCGCGCGATGCGAACGCCCGCCGATCCGGCGTTCGCCAGCATTCACTGCGTTTGGGGCGCTCCGGCCCGAGCCACTCGCACGGCCCGCGGCGGAAACCAAAAACGCTCGACTTCGGTGGCGCGGATCGCATCGTCGATCATCCGCGGGATATCGAATCGCGATTCCGCCGCCTCGACCTCCTCGATTCGCGCCCGCGTCTCGGGATGCGCCGGCACAAACAGCGTGCAGCAGTCCTGGTCGGGCAATATCGATGTCTCGAAGGTACGCAGCCGGCGCGCCTGATCGATAATCTCGTTCTTGTCCATCCCGACCAGCGGCCGCATGACCGGAAACGCCGCCGCCTTCTCGATCACCGCCATGTTTTCCAGCGTCTGCGAGGCGACCTGCCCCAGGCTCTCGCCCGTTACCAGCACCGTCGCGCCTGAACGCTCTGCAAGTGCGCTCGCGATTCGCAGCATGAAGCGCCGGTACAGCACCACGCGCAGCGGACGCAGCGTGTTCGCCACGATCTCGCGCTGCAAATTTCCAAACGGCACCAGCATCAGCGTCGATCGCGCTTGCCATCGCGTCAGATGCGCCGCAAGCTCCGCCGCCTTCTCCCGGCTGGCCGCCGAAACGATCGGATACGCATGAAAATGTACGAAGTCCAGCCTAAGCCCGCGCCTCATCATTCGATGCGCCGCGACCGGCGAATCGATCCCGCCCGACAGCAGCGCCAATCCACGCCCCGTCACGCCGACCGGAAGTCCGCCCGCACCCGGCATCTTACCCGCCGACACGTAGGCGGCGTCGCTCATTATCTCGATCGAAATTGTGAGCTCGGGAGCGTGCAGATCCACTTCGAAGCCGAGCGCCTCCTGCACTTCACCGCCAACCGCTCGATCTATTTCCACCGAATTCATCGCGAACCGTTTGTCCTCGCGCTTGGTCCGCACCGCAAATGTCCTCGCGTTGCTTCCGCTGGCGCGATTGATCGCTTCGCGCGCGATCGATTCGATGTCGCGAGCGGTTGCATGGCTGAGCGAAAAGTTCTGCAGCCCGAAAATCAACCCCGCGCGCTCGGCTGCGGTTTCGTCGCTAAGCTCCTCAGGGATTTGCACCATCAGGCGCGGCCCGACGCTGCGGATATTGCCCAGCCGGTAGTCGCCGAATATATCGCGCAGATTCTGCTTGACCTGGTCCACGAATCGCCACTGATTGCGCCCTTTGAGCGCGATCTCGTGGTATCTGCCAATCAAATATCGCATGTTCTGAAGTCGCTCGCGTGCAGCCGCCGGACTTGAGGTTAGCCCAGGCACGGGCAGCATTGAAAACCGGCCGCGCGCTTGCAAGCAGGCCCTTGCGCGCGATCATCTGTAGTGATGAGCGACGCCACTGCATTCGCCCGCCAGGTCGAGCTCATCCGACGCAAGCTCGCCACCGTCACTCCCGCCCCGCGCGCGGCGCTGGCGAACAAATCGAACGCCGCCGCGGTGCTGATGCCGCTGTTCGAGCGCGACGGCGGCCTTCACGTCGTCTATATCCGCCGCTCTGACCATGTCGCCAGCCATCGCGGCCAGGTCGCGTTTCCGGGCGGACGCGTCGATCCCGTGGATGCGACCCTGCTCGACGCCGCTCTGCGCGAGGCGCACGAGGAAGTCGGCATCCATCCTTCGACCGTAGACGTGGTCGGCGCTTTCCCCACCATGCAAACGACGACCAGCGGAATTGTCGTCGCGCCATTCGTCGGCGTGATTCCGTCCGACGCTCCGCTCAAGCCTCAAATCTCCGAAGTCGCCGAAATTTTCGACGTGCCCCTGGCCGCGCTGCGCGATCCGAAGTTTCGCGGTGACTATGAATGGAAGAGCGGCGGGCCGGGCAGTCGTTCCTCGAAATTTCCGGCGATTCTCTACCGCGGCCAGGTAATCTGGGGCCTCACTTTGCGCATCACGCTGAACCTGCTCGAGCTTCTCGATCCGGCTCCGGTTTCTTCCAATTTGTAATTGCACTGTTAATGTAATAAGTTCCGCGCCTGATGCCACAATTTGCCATCCTCGACGGACGCCTTGCGCGCTCGGCTCGCACGCGCCGCGCCGTGGTCGACGCCCTGCTCGATCTTCTCGGCGAGGGCAACCTGCGGCCCACCGCGGCGCGAATCGCCGAACGCGCGGGCGTCTCGATCCGCCTGGTGTTCCATCATTTCGACGACCTCGAAGAGATCTACAGCGAGCTCGCCGACCGCCAGGCCGAGCGCGTCAAGCCGCTCACCGTGCCGATTGCGGTCTCGATCCCGCTGGCGCGCCGCATCGAGGGATTCTCCGCGCAGCGCGGCCGCCTGCTCGAGACGTTGTCGCCCGTGCGCCGCGCCGCGGTCTTGATGGAACCGTTTCGCCCTGCGCTGGCCAGGCGCCTCAAGCATGCGCGCGATCTGACGCGAGCCGCCACGCTTGCCGCATTCGCGCCCGAACTGTCGAAACTCGCCGCCGATGAAAAGCGGGCGACGATCGCCGCGCTCGACGTTGCTACTTGCTGGGTCGCGTGGGAGCAGATGCGCCGGCATCAGGGGCTTTCCGAAACTGAGGCGCGAGGCGTGATGGCGACGACCATCCGCGCGCTGCTGACAACGGGAAAAGTGAAAACGTGAAAAATGAAATTTCCAGGCGGGAGTCGAAGCCAATGGGACGCAATATCCTTTTCATCACCACCGATCAGCAGCGCTACGACGCGCTGGGATGCAACGGCGGCACGATCGCGAAGACGCCGGTCGCCGACCGGCTCGCCAACCGCGGAATCAACTATCGGCGTGCGCACAATCAAAATGTCGTCTGCATGCCGGCCCGCTCGACCATGATTACCGGCCAATACGTGCGCACCCACGGCGTCGTCGCCAACGGCGTTGCGCTTCCGCCCGATTCGCCGAGCGTCGCGGCTTATCTTCACGAGAAGGCCGGTTACCGCACCGCGCTGCTGGGCAAGGCGCATTTCGAGCCCGCTTTCGATTTGCAGGGGCGATGGTTCGAGAACAATATGGCGCGCCAGAATTCAACCGGCCCGTATCGCGGCTTCGATCGGATGGAACTGGCGATGCATTTGCCGATCGGCGGATGGCATTATTCGCTGTGGTTGCAGAAAAACTACCCCGACGAGGTCGGTGGCTTCGCGCCGATTCTCACCGCGCTTCCCGGCGGCGACACCGGCGCGCCCGAAGTGAAGTACAATCCGATTCCGCGCGAGCATTACCACACCGACTGGGTGGCGGCGCGGACGATCGCATACCTCGATTCGCTCGATCCCGGCGACAACTGGTTCGTGTGGATGAGTTTCCCCGACCCCCATCATCCATGGGATCCGCCGCAGGACGAGGCGCGGCGAATCAATTGGCGCGATCTCGATCTGCCGGCCGGCTATCCCGGCTCGCGCGAGAAAATTGAAAAAATACTGGCCGGCAAACCGCGCCATTGGCTCGATTGGTACCAGGGCCGCTTCGGCAACTTCGAGGGCGGCCCCGCCAGCTTCGTCCCGTGCCAACTGACCGAGAATCAGATTCGCGAAGTCAACGCGATGATCCACGTCGAAAACGAATTGATCGACCAGGCTTGCGGCCGCGTGCTGGCCCGAATCGCCGAGCGGGGATGGGAGGCGCGCACCGACGTATTCTTCACGACCGACCACGGCGAGTTGCAAGGCGACTTCGGCTTGCTCTACAAGGGCCCGTATCACGTTGACGCGCTGATGCGCCTGCCGATGATCTGGCGTCCCGCGCCGTCAGCCAAAATCACGCGTAACGAAATCGCGGAGCCGGTCGGGCAGCTCGATCTCGCGCCGACGTTCTGCCAAATCGCGGGCGTCCCGGTTCCCGACTGGATGCAGGGCAAGCCGCTTCCCATCGCGCCCGGCTCGGGCCGCGAGCGCGTGATCACCGAATGGGACAGCCAGTTCGCCGCGATCGGGATGCATCTGCGCAGCATCCATCGCGACGGCTACACGCTAACCGTTTACGAGAAATCGACTCGCGACTATGGATTCGACCTGGCCAACATTCCGCCAATGCTGGCGCCGCGCGGTCCGATCGCCGATATCCGCTACGACGGCACCGAGGGCGAGCTCTACAATCTGCGCGAAGATCCGATGCAATGGCGCAATCTGTGGAACGATCCGGCGTGCGCGAAGCTGAAGTCCGATCTGCGCGCCGACCTGTACGACAATCTTCCTCCCGAGCGCAGCCCCAAGCTGCCGGTGGAAGCCCCGGCATGAGCAGGGGTGGGGATCACTTTATTGAATGCGGAACCCACCGTGGGTTCCGCACCTCCCTGGGCAGGGGCTGCGGCCCCTGCACCCGATGCTAAGAAAAGATGCGGGCTGCGCCCTGTTAGAAGGGGGCAGAGAACTAGCTGGCAAATCACTTTTGCGAGAGGCTGGCCGAAGTGCGCCCTCGATCGTCAACGCTACGGCGACTGCGCCAAGAACAAGTTGGAGCCTTAGAGATGACACCATTGAAACTGGTCGGCGGCTTCGGCTCGCCATACTCGCGCAAAATGCGCGCCGTGATGCGCTTTCGGCGGATCCCCTTCACGTGGATAATGCGCGGCTCGGCGGAGGACGTCGATATTCCTTCGGTCCCCGTCGCTCTTATCCCGGTGCTCGTCTTCCCTGGCGAGGGAGGACGCGCCGACGAGGCGATGATCGACTCGACGTTTCAGATCAAGCGGCTCGAAAAGCTGTTCTCCGCGCGTTCCATTATCCCGCCCGATCCCGCGCTCGCGTTTCTGGACGCGATGCTCGAGGACTACGCCGACGAATGGCTCACCAAACCGATGTTCCATTACCGATGGAAATACGCGGCCGACATCGACAAGGCCTCGCACGTGCTCGCGCTGGATCGCAATTTGGGCATGAGTCGCGACACGCTGGCCAAGGCGTCCCGCTTTTTTGCCGACCGTCAAATCGAACGGCTGCGCGTGGTCGGCTCGAATGACGTGACGACTCCCGTCATCGAGGCCAGCTACCGCCGCTTGCTGGGTCTGCTTGATTCGCATCTGGTGGCAGGAAATCGGTTCCTCATGGGCGCGCGGCCGGGCGCCAGCGACTTCGGTTTCTTCGGCCAGTTGAGCCAGCTTGCACACTTCGATCCAACGCCCGCGGCAATTGCGGCCGCCGAGACTCCGCGCGTGGTTTCATGGGTCTCGCATCTCGACGACCTCTCGTCGCTCGACGTCGAAGATGCTCGTTGGCTCCGGCGCGAGGATGCTGTCGCCTTGTTGCGCCCGTTTTTGATCGAGATTGGCCGCGTCTATGCCCCCTTTCTACTCGCCAACGCCCGTGCGCTTGCTTCGCGCGCAAGTGAAGTGCGATGCGAGATCGACGGGCGCGCGTGGGTGCAGCAACCCTTCCCCTACCAGGGCAAGTGCCTGGGATGGCTGCGCGAAGCCCGCTTGGCGCTCAGCGCCGCCGATCGCGAATTCGTGGACTCGGCGCTCGAGTCCACCGGCGCCGACGCAATCTTCAGCGGCTAGGGCTTCGCGAGCATCTCGAAGTACGACACGCCGATCAGATCGGGCCGCGGCGCGGCCGGCGCCTGGCCGGTTCATTCCCGGCCCCAGACAAGGCATCGGCACAGACTATCTTACGCGACCTGAATGGTCTCGCTTACCTGAGGAAGAGCTACTGGTTGGCGCGTGCGGAACAACCCGATAGCGCCTCTGACGAGAGCACCTACGCAAAGCGCGAGTCCCGCATGCCCCAAGTAGCTATAGCGCATGAACAAACGACCCTTGAAAATCGCAAAGGGCAGGGTTGCGATCAGAAACCATGCGAAGCCGAAGGCAGCCAGCCGCAGATCCCGGGTCTTGAGCAACCTGGGGAACAAGAGCAGCGCTATTTCCGATACGATCAGGACGCCCAACAATAAGCGCATATAGAATGTGCCGGCGAGTGCGGCCACCTGCGCAGGCATTATGTAGTCCCCCAGCGGGGCGATAAGCCAATTCGAAAAGTCGAGAAAATAGCCAGCGTAGTCGCGCAGCACATTCGAAACCGACCAATCGTAGTCAAACCCCGACGGCTGATGGTGGCGGAGTACAAGGACGAAGAGTATCCACCATGAAAGTGCAATCATCGGATGCACCAGGTATGGACGAAGAACAAACCGGCCGCCTAACAACCTCCCATACACAATCAGCATCGCAGGCAGGACAACCGCTGACTCTTTGCTGATCAGATCCAGGCAGAATGCCAGCGCCGACAAGGCCAGTAGCCACGAGCTATCGGACAGCCGGGAGCGAACGAAGAACTCCACCGAAAGTATTGTGAAGAACACGTAGACCAATCCTTGAAACTCACAGGTGTGCAACACGACCTCGACCAGTGCGAGTCTGGAGGCGAACAGGACCGCCGGGATCATCGCCCACCAAGCGCCCAACCAAAGCGTTGCCAATCGGTAGAGGAGCACGGCATTGAGAACCACGAACACGACGTTGATAAAGTGATAAGCCTCGATCCGATTGCCCAGCGCTATGCCGCCGACATAGTAGTAGAGATTAGTGGTGAGCGGCCGATAAAGACCGCCCCAAGCGCCCCTCTTTACGAAACAGTCCCAGAGGCTGTGTATTTCGTTTTTGTTGTACTGGAAGAACATTGAGTCTTCCCACTGCGGTACGTGCCAATTGTCTACAATCCTCGATCCGTGGGCGGCCGCTAGTCCCGCAGCGCAAAGGACCGCAACCAGGACGTAGATCAGCACGCGTGGCAGACGGTGGACTTTAACCGGAATTTCCATCTTCAATCATGAATCGGATTAGCAGCGACGCCTGGGGGTTTGCAAAGGCAAAGTTCGAGCCCGGTTTTCAGGCCAAAGGAGTTTCCATCGCGCCGCAACAGACCGGACCCGTTCGAAGCGCTTGCGGTGCACAGCTCAACCGGCAAATTGTTCGACGACTTCTTCGGCCTGGCCAGCTAGGGCTTCGGCAGGGGTAACCCCTGCACCCAACGTTAACGCCGCGCTCCGTTGTCGCGCGCGGTCACTGCCGGGGGCGCGCCGTTTCTTAATACCGGCCTCCCGTGCCAACGGGCGGGGAAACTTGACAGCTCGGGAAGCCCGCGCATAGGCTCCCACGACTCGCAGTCTTTATCGCACGGAAATCCGCGTACGCACGGCATTCATTTGAGTAGTTCACGGGAAACCAATCCTGACGATTTGAAACTGATCGAGGCAGGCTTCGACGCCGCGCTCGCGCCCGCCGACGCGCTCGCGAAAATCCGCGAGCTCAAGGGCAGCGCCGGCATCGCGGACGGCGCAATCGCGCGCGCGCTCGGCAAGATTGCAGACGCTGGCGCCGCCGCGATGCTCGCGGAGATGGAAGCCGGCGCGGCCGGCGCTATCCGGCGCGAAGTCCGCCGCGCGCTGTACAAGCTGAAGCAACGCGGAATCGACGCGCCCGCGGCCACTGCTGCTGCCGCCAGCACCATCCACGACAACGCCACTGAAAAAACCGCGATGCTCTCGCCGATCGACAGCGAAGGCGCGCGCATCGTCTGGATCGTCAAGCCGCGCGTGCAGGGCGGCGTGATCCGGCTGTGGGCGCTGATCTCCGAGCGCGAGGGGCTGGTCGGCGCGCAGAACGGCGCGCTGTCGCGGCGCGAGCTGAAATCCGAACGCGAAGAACTCGAGCGGCGCGCGCAGGTCAAGCTGGTTGACGCCGATTGGCGCGTCGCGGACTTTATCGCGTGCGAGGCCTGGCGCGTCACGCCCGAGTCGCGGCGCGGTCACGTGGGAAACTTTCTCACGCTGCGCTCCGAGTTGATCGCGTCGCCGCCGCCGACTGAACTGCTTCATCCGGTATATGCCGAGCTCGGCGCCGAGGCGGCCGGCGAGCCGTCAGTCGAGCTGCTCAAGGAACCGGAACTGCTCGAATGGCGGCTGCCCGACGCGATCCTCAAACCCTACGTCGAGGAGATTGCCCGCGCCGGCGAGAGCGTGATCGTCTTGAATCCGCTCCACAAGCAGGAACGCGTGAATGCCGTGATCGATCGCGCGACTGCGGAACTGCTGACGGGCGGCAACGGGCGCGCAGTCCAGCGGCGGCTCGAGGATCTCGCGTACTACATGGCGCGGGTCGGACGCCGCGCGCAGGCGGGATGGGCCGCGGCGGCGGCGGCACGGCTGCGCGACGAAATCGACGTGACGAAGGTGCTTTTCTTCCAGGCCTTCATCCGCACCCAGCTTGGCACGGTAGCGGCGGCCGAGCAGCAGAAGGCCGAGCAGGAGCCGCGGCTGATCATGACTCCGGCCGAGGCGATGCGCGCGCGCGAAGCCCGCGAAGCAAGGACCCGCCGCCGCTAGCCACGCTTCGATCCCGATCCGCGCCGCCACAATCGAGCGACCGTTGCGTCGATTCGCCTGGATACCGGCGCGCGGGTCAGCGAGAGTCAGAGTAGTGGGCGTTGGACGGCGGCGGCGACGGGCCCGAACGAGCGCCGATGAATCGGCGACGGGCCGAGCCTGGCGAGCGACTGCATGTGCTCGCTGGTGCAATAGCCCTTGTGTTGCGCGAAGCCGTAGCCGGGGTAGAGCGCGTCGAGGGCGACCATCATGCGATCGCGCGTGACTTTGGCGACGATGGAGGCGGCCGCGATGCAGAAACTTTTGCGATCGCCGCCTACGATTGGGGTCTGCGGAAGTTCGAGGCCCGGAATCAGGCGGCCATCGACGAGCACGTGGCCGGGCGCCAGATTCAATGCGGACAGCGCGCGGCGGCTCGCGGACATCGTGGCCCAATAAATATTGAGGCGATCGATTTCGGTGACCTCGGCGATGCCGACGCCGACCGCGATGGCGCGGTCGCGGATCGGGGCGAACAGTTGCTCGCGCTGTTCGTGGGTCAACTGTTTGGAATCGTGCACACCGCTGATGAATGTCTCGGGTGCGAAGACCACGGCGGCCGCAACGACGGGACCGGCCATCGGACCGACGCCGGCCTCGTCAACGCCGGCGACGGCGTCGATGCCGAGTTTCCACAGGCGCCGTTCGTAGCGCAGGTCGGGCCGCTTGCTCATCGCGATAGTCGATGCTCGTCAGTCACCGGTTGCGTGTCGTGGTTTACGCCATCCGTTTCAGGCGCGCTTTGCGAATCGTTTCAGCGGTTTCATCGGGAGCGCCGATGTCGTTGAGACGGATCGCGTAGTCGGCGCTGGCGGCGGACGCGATCGTGACGTCGCCAAGTCCGATCATCCGTTGACCGACGCGCTTGCTGACCTCGACCGAGCGGATGTCGGCCAGTTCCATCTCGCGACGGCGTGACGCGAGCAGCCCGCGCTTTTCGATCAAGCGATCGGAAGTGAGACTCCAACTGATGGTCCTGGCGCGAATCATGGTGACGATGAAGGTCAGCGCGCCGACGCCGATTACCGCGAAGCCGGCCTGAATCGGTTCGCGCTTGACGTACAGCCAAATGGCGCCCATCGCGATCAGCACTCCGCCGAAGAGGAAGCCGTTGGCGTAGTACCATAGCGAGGGACGGAATTGGGCGAGCGCGTACTCGCGCACGGTGGCGGGCTTGGGCGCGTACATCCGCGCACCGCATCGCGAGCAGAAGGCGGCGCCTTGCTGGGTGTCGTTACCGCACTGGGGACATCTCATCGCGCCGCCTCAAGCCACCGCATCGGGAACAGTGTCAGCCGGTGCGATTATGATGATGCCGGGCGCGTCGCGTCAATTGAAACCGCGCCGACGCCGGAGGATGGAGAAGACGCGGACTGCGCATCTTAGTTGGCGGAGGGGTGGCCCCAGGCGCGGGCGCAAGTGAGGATGTCGATCGGGGTTCCGTCCTGGACCGCGCGGTACTTGTCCCAGAAGCTGGAATCGATTCGTTTGAGCGCAGGCGGCTCCCGCCGCCGACGCCATCGATTGCACGCGCCCGGACCGCCGTTGTAGGCCGCGTAGGCAGATCGGGCGAGATGGCCGGCGACCGGCACGGGATCGAACTTGGGCTGAGCGGACGCATAGCGCATCATGCGCGCAAGAATCTCGCAGCCCGCGCCCGCATTGTAGAGAACGTCCCACTTAAGGCGATCGAGATCGTAAAACCCGCGCCAGACGTGCTTATTCACCTGCATCAGCCCGATGTCGCCGGTTGCAGATTCAAGCCATCGGATGCCCGCCCGGGCCATCACGAACTGTCGCCAGCAGCTTTCCTGCCACGCCGCACTGCGCACGAGCGTCACATAGGTGGGGGAGTCGCCGGGGTCAACGGCGCTTTCGCCGAGTTGGCGTTCGGCGCTGAGATCGAGCAGCAGGCCCATGTCGCGGCGATAAGTCTGGGCGTTGTCTTCGGTGACGACGAGACGGTAGAGGCGATCGGCGACGTCGCGGAGGCGGGGGAGCATCGCGCGCTCGTCGTCCTTGTCCTGCTGGGCGGCGGCGGCCTCTCGTGGCGACAGGACGGAGAGCATCCGCAAGAGGAGAGGAGCAAGGCGGACGATTCGGCGCGATGCTCGACGGCTGGCGCCGGGTCCGGGCGACGGGAGAGGGATGGAGCTGCCGGGAGACGCATCCGCCGCAGGGGTGCTCGCGCCACCTGAACTCGGAGACGCGCTGGGGGCGGACGGCGGCACGTCCTGTTCTTCGATTGGGTGGCGGCTGGCGGGCGGCTCGGGGACGGCGAAAAGTGTTTTCAGGTCACGATCTTCGCGGTAGTTGAATTGAAGCGGATCGCCGGGCGCGCCGGGCGCCATGATATGCGCGAGGCGGCGAAGGTCGGCGGCCGAAATGCGCATCCCAAGTGCGGGCGCCG
>Ga0074046_10003501_pt1 | contig 13091 bp, 12 predicted proteins | sample BogForMeECP23OM3_FD_94441 | JGI IMG/M metagenome (GOLD analysis project Ga0074046, IMG submission 94441) | Bog forest soil microbial communities from Calvert Island, British Columbia, Canada - Bog Forest MetaG ECP23OM3 | ecosystem: Environmental > Terrestrial > Soil > Wetlands ...
ACTCTTGCGGGAGGCGTTCGGCTCGCGCAAGATTTCTTCTTTCATGTTGCGCTTGGCAGCGGCAAGCAGATCGGCCGCGCGCTCCAACTCGCCGGAATCGAGTCGCAAGTCGCGCGCCAACACCTTTTCTAGAAGCTCATCGTCCAACTGCGGGTGCTGCGGTGCGCTGGCAAATTCCAACAAAACGTTTGCCAGCAGATTGAGTTCGTCGTTTTCCAGGTGGAGTTGCATTGCCACCTCCCTCCCGTCGAGCAAATGCGGCGGGCACTCGATGCAATGATTGGAACACCGCGGTCGGTAGATTGTCAGTGACGAAGACTACTGAAGCGTGTGGCGTCCGTTAGGAGTTCATCACGAACCAGCGCTGTGATCTCAGGAATGCGAGCAGCAACCGCGGGCGAGAGTTCCAGCCCCAGGTCCTGCAACAGCGGAATCGAAACCGCGAATAACACGACATCGACTTGATGACCCAGCAGGTAGAACGCATCCAGCAGGTCCTTTAGGCCGATGTCGTGTGCGGCCAGAGTCCGGGGGTAGTCGGTGGAAAAGCGCGGCGTGAGCCGCCTGACCGTCCCCGGAGAATTGTCGTCGAGTGTTGCATCGATCAGTATGACCTTGCGCGCCCGCTGCATTGGATCGAGCAGCAGGAAGCTGCCAGTTCCTCCGTCGAGCAGCTCGACGCCGTCTGGAATTTCTTCTTTCTCCAGTTGACGAATGACGTGTACACCCACACCTTCGTCACCCATCAGGACATTGCCAATGCCCAGCACCAGCAACTGTCCGGCAGCCTCAGTCATGGCGGTGTTGGCGCACGAACTTCCACCCGCCGACCATGGAGGAGGTGGTGCCGCGTCCTTCGATGTAATCGTGGTAGAAGACCAGGTACACGTGCACGATCGCGAACAGGATGAAGAACCACATCATCGCGTGGTGCCACTGGCGCACACGAAAGTCTCCACCCATAAGCGGCACGATCCAGGCAAACATGTGCGGCAGAAAAGAACGGCTCATGCTGGAGTACAGTGCAAACCCCGTCGCCGATTGAAACAGGAACGCCAGGAAGGATAGAAAGTAGATGAACCCGGCCAGCGCATTGTGCCCAATCGAAATGTCACCACGGACTTTCGTCTGCAGCACATCCACCTTCACGATGTCACCGATCTCCTGCCACTGCTCGCGTTTGACGGGGATGAAGTTCGTCCAGCGCGCGTAGACATTGCCGGCAAACCCCCAATAGATCCGCGTCAGGAACATAAAGAAGAATACGAAAGCGGCCATGAAATGGGTGAAGCGCACCGTGCCGAACCAGTATTGCTGGTAGGCCTCCGAGGCATAGAAGATCGACACCGGATGACCAATAATGAAGCCGGTCAAGATGAGCACCAGCACGCAGGCGGCGTTCACCCAGTGATAGAAGCGAACGGGCAACTCCCACACATAAACCCGTTCGTAGATTGCGACAGGTGCGTGAGCCATCGGCATACCCTCAGTAGAACTGGACCCGGTTTACGTGCTTGCCGTCGGGATCGTACAAGTGCACAGCGCAGGCGATGCACGGGTCGAAGGAGTGGATTGTCCGCAGGATTTCCAGCGGCTGCTCAACATTGGCCAGCTTCGTTCCGATCAGCGCCTCTTCATACGCAGACCGCTGGCCCTTGGGATCACGGGGAGAAGCGTTCCACGTGCTTGGCACCACCAGTTGATAGTTGTCGATCTTGCCGTCCTTGATTTTGATCCAGTGCGCCAGCGCGCCGCGTGGCGCCTCGCTCAGACCGACGCCCTCGGCGGTGGCCGGCCAGGTAGAGGGCTCCCATTTTTCGCGGTTGAAGGTGGAAAGCTCTCCGACTTTGATCTGTGCCAGCAGATCGTCGTAGAAGCCCTTCATCCAATGCACGATCAGCCGCGTTTCCAGCCCGCGCGCCGCGGTACGCCCCAGCGTCGAAAACAGTGCCGTCACTGGAACGTCGAGTTTGCCCAGGGCCTCGTTGACCACGTCCTTCACTTCCGTGTTTCCCTTGGCGTAGGAGACCAGCAATCGCGCCAGCGGCCCCACTTCCATCGCGTGGTCATTCCAGCGCGGCGTCTTCAACCACGAGTACTTCCCTTCCACATTGAGTTGCTCGTACGGCGGCATAGGTCCGGTGTAATTGAACTCCGTCTCGCCCGCGAACGGGTGCAACCCTGCGCTATCACCAGCTCCGTAGCTGTACCAGGAGTGGGCAATGTATTCCTTGATCTCTTCCACGTTGTGGCCGTTGACGGGATACACCTCGTTCAGGTTGCGATCGAGAATTGCTCCCCGAGCGAACTTGAAGTAGTCCGGCTGACCGTAGCCGCGCGTCGGCAGGTCACCGTATGCGAGGTAGTTCTTCAGACCTCCACCCACAGCCGCCCAATCCTTGTAGAAGCCGGCAATTGCCATCAGGTCCGGTATGTAAACCTGCTCCACAAAGGCAATCGCTTGGTTGATCAGGCTACCCACGTAGTTGAGCCGGTCCATATTGATGGCGTTCACTTCATCGGGATTGATGGAACAGGGCACGCCGCCGACCAGATAATTGGGGTGCGGATTCTTGCCGCCAAAGATGGTGTGGATCTTGACGATCTCGCGCTGCCACTCCAGTGCTTCGAGATAATGCGTGACGGCAAGAAGATTGACTTCCGGCGGCAGCTTATACGACGGATTGCCCCAGTAGCCGTTGGCAAAGATACCCAACTGCCCGCTCTCCACAAACGCCTTGACCCTCTGCTGCACTCCCGCGAAATACTTGGGCGAACTCTTCGGCCAGGGCGAAATGGAGACGGCAATCTCCGAGGTCTTCTGCGGATCGGCCTTCAGTGCGCTCACCACGTCCACCCAGTCCAGCGCATGCAGGTGATAGAAGTGCACAACATGGTCCTGCGCATATTGCGTGCAGAACATCAGGTTGCGGATGAGCTCCGCATTCTTCGGCACGGCAATCTTCAGCGAGTCCTCCACGGTCCGCACGCTGGCCAGCGCGTGTACGGTGGTGCAAACCCCGCAGGCGCGCTCGGTGAACGCCCAGGCATCACGCGGGTCGCGTCCTTTCAGGATCTTCTCGAAGCCGCGCACCATCGTGCCTGAGCTATAGGCGTCGGTGATGGTCCCGTTTTCCACCACCGCTTCAATGCGCAAGTGGCCTTCAATGCGAGTGATGGGATCAACCACTAATCGTGCCATGCGATCACCTCGTTACGAATTCCGTCCTCTTCTCAATCTCGAGTTTTGAAGGGGCACGGCTTCAGCCGTGCCGTTCCTGGCCTCATCTGCACCGGGCTTTAGCCCCTCAGGGAAATCGAATTCGCCTCTGCTAGGCATTTATGGGCGAGCTCCTACTATTCGTCGCGCTGCGTCGTAGCCTCGTCGCCGCCCCGCTCTTGCTCCATCAGCTTGCGCTTGCGGATGTTGGTTGTGATGGCGTGCGCCGCGATCCCGGCAACCGCGCCGACGCCCAACGCTGTGCCAATCGAGTCGGCGGTGCTTTCGATGCCGAACCCTGGGAACGAAGCCAAGTGCTGATAGAACGGCTCGTTGTCCCAGAAGCCCGCTTCACTGCAGCCGATGCAGCCATGCCCCGACTGAATGGGATAGCTGACGCCGCCATTCCACTTGGTGACCGAGCAGGCGTTGTAGGTCACCGGGCCCCGGCATCCCATCTTGTAAAGGCAATAGCCCTTGCGCGCCTTGTCGTCGTCCCAGGACTCAACGAATAAACCGGCGTCGTAATAGGCGCGGCGGTAGCAGGTGTCGTGCACGCGGCGCGAGTAGAACTCACGGGGACGCCCCTGGTTGTCCAGCTCAGGCCCGCGGCCCAGGACGAGCACGTGCGTCACCACGCCGGTCATGACGTCGGCAATCGGTGGGCAGCCGGGCACATTGATCACCGGCTTGCCGATCAGCTTGTGCACCGGCGTCGCGCCGGTGGGATTGGGGCTCGCCGACTGGATGCATCCGTTCGACGCGCAACTACCCCAGGCGATCACCGCTGCCGCATCCTTCGCGGCCTCCTGCAGGATGGTCTCCGCCGTTTTACCGGCGATGCAGCAGTACACTCCATCGCCCTTGACCGGCACCGAACCTTCCACCAGCAGAATGTACTTTCCGGCATCGTTTTTGATGGTGTCGTTCAGGCACTTCTCTGCCTGGAAGCCCGCAGCCGCCTGTAGCGTCTCGGTATAGTTCAGCGAGATGAGGTCGAGCAGAACGTCGGCCACAATGGGGTGCGAGGAGCGGATAAACGACTCGCTGCAGCAGGTGCATTCCTGGAAGTGCAGCCAAGCGACGGGCGGCCGCGGCTTCTTCTCGAACGCTTCCGCGACCGCGCCGAGATTGGCTTTCGAAATTCCCGCCAACATCGCCGCGTAGCTGCAGAATTGCAGAAAGTCGCGGCGCGAATATCCCTTCGACCGCATCACATCCCAAATCGAACCCTTAGTAGAACGATGCATAACGCCTCTTTCCCCACTGAATTGACCGAACAGGACCCGGGGCAAGACCTGCACGACGCTACCCGGCAGATCCTGAGACCCCCTCGCTCACCGCGGGTGTTGGGTGGGCGCTACTTCGGGATACCCGCGATTCTTGAGGCTGGATGTGTTTTTTATCAGCGCCTTGGATGGCAGTCTGTGACGCACGTCATGGGATGGTGTGACATGTGGGCGCCGGGCGGCGGCGTCTAACCTCATGGAAGACCGATGCTTCAGTTCACGATGGAGAATCGCGTCGTCAGCCGGGCCAGTTTAAGCACCTTGTAAACATCCACGTTGACGCCGAGCAACGCGACCTTCACTGACTTCGCGTCAGCCGCGCCTGCAAAACCTTCCAACGCTCTCAGTCCGTTGGGATCGATGCGGCGCACGGCAGACAAGTCCAGCAGCACTTCGCCTTCGGCACTGTTCAGTTTTTCGCGGGCCTCGTCGAGAGCCTGCGCTACGTTGTCACCACTTACATTGATCGGATCGGCAATCGTTGTCATAGAGCCACCATTTCTCGCGCCGGCTTGGCCTTGGCTTCGGTTTTCGCTGCCGACGTCCCACGCCCGTTGTAGGCGCTCCAGAACAGCTCGATGATTTCGCTCACCAGCGGCATGCGCGGGTTCGAGCGCCACGACGGATCATCGAAGGCGATCTTCGCCAGATCGGGCATCGCATTCTCGAACTCTTCTTTCGAGATTCCCAATTCCGCTATCGATTTGGGAACGCCCAACTGATCGAGCAGTTGCTCAGTTGCCGTTACCAGGTTCTGCACCTTCTCTTCGACGGTGTGCCCGCCCAGGCCAAGCAAGTCGGCCATCATGGCGTACTTCTTGTGCGCCACATACGCCCGCGTGTTGGGCGAAGGCATGAACTTGGTCGGAACCGATGCGTTGTAGGCAAGCACGTGCGGCAGCATGAGTGCGTTGGCGCGTCCGTGTGGAACTCCGAAGCGCGCGCCAAACGCGTGCGCCAGCGCATGGTTCACACCAACGGAGGCGTTCGAGAAGGCAATCGCCGCGATGCAGGCCGCGTTGTGCATCATGCTGCGCGCTTCTTCGTCGTGCGGGTTCTGATACGCAATAGGCAGATACTTGAACACCATTCGCACCGCCTGCATGGCGTTGGAATCGGTGTAGGGCGACGCGTAGATCGAGACAGCGGCTTCCAGTGCATGGGTCAGGCAGTCCACGCCAGTATCGACCGTCAGCCCCTTCGGCATCGACATCACGAACTGCGGATCGACTATGGCAACGTCTGGAGTGAGCGAGTAGTCGGCGAGCGTCACCTTGAAACCACGCTCCTTGTCGGTCATGACGGCGAACGGCGTGACTTCGCTTCCCGTGCCGCTGGTGGTTGAGATGGCAATCAGCCGCGCCCGGTTCGTCTTTTCCGTGGGGTATTGCACCACGCGCTTACGGATGTCCAGGAACGGCGCGGCCAGCTCTTCCAGGTCTGCGTCCGGGAATTCGTACTGCAACTTCATGATCTTCGCCGCGTCAATCACCGAGCCGCCGCCCAGCGCAATGATCTGGTCGGCCTTGTAGAAGTTCAGCGCTTCCACGCCCTGCTTGACGATCTTGATGTCGGGCTCGGCATCGGGAATGATGGTGACGCGCACCTGCGTCTCCGTCGGAATGCAACGCTTGACGATGTCCACATGGCCGATCTGCTCGAGCGCAGCGTTCGTAATGATAAGGGTCGAGCGCGACGGGAAGTTACGCAGATTCTCCGTGGCGTTCACGTTGAAGTAGATCTGGTTGGGAACGCGGAACCACATATGCGCCGGTGTCCTTCGCGCTACGCGCTTGATGTTGAGGTAGTGATAAATGTTGACGTTGTCGGTGGTGCTGTTGCCGCCGCCGGTGCCGCAACCGAAGGAGAAGGTCGGCACCATGTCGTTGTAAACCCCACCCAGGGCGCCGATGGAGCCTGGTGAGTTGACGATAATGCGGCCGGCGTTGATCACATCACTGAACTTCCGGATGACCTCTTCGTTGGTGGAGAACACCACCGCGGTATGTCCAAGGCCGCCGGCATGGTTCACATCCACGCAGACCTTCAGCGCCTCGTCTACCGACTTCGCGCGGTAAACCGACAGCACGGGGAAGAGCTTCTCATACGACAGCGGATGCCCTGGCCCAACGCCTTGGATCGGCGTGATCAGCAGCTTGGTCTTGGGCTTGACGCTGATGCCGACAAAGCGCGCGATGTTGGTGGCCTTCTGCCCCACCGCCATGGGCTGCATGTAGCCGGTGTTGGGATCAATCACGGTGCGCGCCAGAATTTCAGTTTCTTTCTCGTTACAGATGTGCGAACCCAGCTCCGCAAATTTCTTCAGGACCCGATCGTAAATCTCGTCGTCGATCACCACCGTCTGTTCCGAGGCGCAGATGGTGCCGTTGTCGAAGGTCTTCGAGGTGATGATGTCCACCACCGCCATGTCGAGATCGGCCGACTTTTCGAGATATACCGGAGTATTGCCCGGCCCCACGCCCAGCGCGGGCTTGCCGGAGCTGTAGGCGGCCTTCACCGCACCCGGACCGCCGGTCGCGTCAATCAGGCCGATGTCCTTGTGGTGCATCAGGTACTTGTTGTCTTCCAGATCGTGCGATTCCAGACAGGTGAAGACGCCCTCGGGCGCGCCGTGCTTCACTGCCGTCTCGTACATGATCTTCACCGCCTCGAAACAGCAGCGCCACGCGTTGGGATGCGGACTGAAGATGACCGCATTGCGCGTCTTGATGGCCATGATGCATTTGAACAGCACGGTGGATGTGGGATTGGTGATGGGAGTGAGCGACAGGATGACGCCGATGGGCTCCGCAACTTCCACCAGCCTGCGTTCGGGATACTCGCGAATGACACCGACGGTGCGCTTGTCCTTGACGTAGTTGTAGACAAACTCTGTGGCCACCATGTTCTTGAGGGCCTTGTCTTCCATCACGCCGATCTTGGTTTCTTCCACTGCGAGCCGCGCCAGGTACTGTGCCTGTTTCAGACCGGCCAGCACCATGGGCTTGACGATGCGGTCCACGTCTTCCTGGTTGAGTTGCGTGAAGACGGCTGCGGCGGTGCGTGCCTGACGCACCAGTCCTTCAAGATAGGCAATACGTTCTTCGGGGAGAGTTACGGTTTTGTCGCTCATTCGGTTACACCATTTTTAGTATGGGCGCAGGGCAAACCATCTGACTGTGAGAGCCGTCACGAACAGCTGTGAGACACTGCCCGATTGCCGTGGGGTCTTAAATTCGTATCCGGCTCCCTCGTCCGGGTCGATTCCTTTGGTAAGCTTCGAGTAATACGCTGAAGATGCGGGAGCATCCAGCCAACCTTCGTGGGAGCACCGGACGTGAAAAATGGTCGGAGGTCCGCAGTGGTTTTGGTCGTTCTGATGTTTGCCGTAAGCGATCTTCATCCCACTGTGCCGCCGCCGCAATCCAGTGTTTATCTCGAAGAACTCACTTGGACGGAGCTGCGCGATGCGATACGATCGGGAAAAACCACGGTCATCGTTCCGATCGGCGGTACGGAACAAAGTGGGCCCGACATCGCGTTGGGAAAGCACAATGTTCGCGTCAAAGTTCTGGCCGGCATGATCGCGCAAGGTTTGGGTAACGCGATCGTAGCTCCCGTGGTTGCCTATGTTCCAGAAGGCGGCGTCAGCCCCCCGACGTTGCACATGCGCTATCCCGGCACGATTACCGTGACCGACGAAGCGTTCGAGAAGACGCTGGAGTACGCCGCGCTTAGCATGAAGCTTCATGGGTTCCAAAACATCGTGATGATTGGAGACCACGGCAGTTATCAGCATTTGGAGAAAGCCGTGGCCACCAGGTTGAACCGCGAGTGGGCCGGAACTCCGGTTCGTGCGTTGGCGGTGGAGGAGTATTACCTCGCCAGCACCAGCGGATTCGCTGAAGTGCTTAAGTCTCATGGCTATCACGCTGAAGAGATCGGAGAGCACGCGGGATTGGCGGACGCGTCGCTGCAATTGGCGGTCGCCCCCGGCACCGTCCGGGCCGAGCGCGTCCGCAGCGGGGCTGATCGCGGTAACGGCGACGGCGTCGTGGGCGATCCGCGGCGGGCAAGTGCCGAGCTTGGACAGTTGGGCGTGAACGAAATTGTGAACACCACGATTGCTGCAATACGAAAGAATGCAGCGCAACACTGAAAACTTCCCCAAACGAAACGGGCCGTTCATAAACCCGAAAGAGAAGGTAATGCGATCGATACGAGATCTCTTTGCGGTGCTTAGCGTCGTAACCTGTCTTGCAATCGTGTCCACCGGTTGTGGATCCAAGGCCTCGACAGCGACTGCCGCGCCTGCGGAAACCGTCGCAACCATTCCTGGAATGCCACCGGTTGTGAACCCGTCGAACCTCTACAGCGAGGCAGGGCCGAACATGCTGAGTTCCATAGTGACAGGGGCACTGCCACGCGTCTACGTGCCCAATGTCAAGTCGAACGACGTATATGTCATCGATCCTGCAACCTACAAGGTTGTAGATCATTTCAAGGTGGGTAAGAACCCGCAGCACGTCGTGCCGTCGTGGGACCTGAAGACTCTCTGGGTGGCGAACAATTCGATGCGGCGTGGCAAAGGAAGTCTGACGCCCATCGATCCCAAGACCGGCAAGCGGGGGAAGGATGTCCCCGTTATTGATCCATACAACCTGTATTTCACGCCAGACGGGAAGTCGGCCATCGTGGTGGCTGAGGCCGACCGGCGGCTTGACCTGCGCGATCCGCATACCATGGCGTTCAAGTACACGATCAGGACACCGGATTGCCGTGGCATCAATCACTCCGACTTTGCCATCGACGGCAGCTATGCCATCTTCACTTGTGAGTTCGATGGCACGCTGGTGAAGGTTGACTTCGTAAAGCGTGAAGTCCTGGGTTACTTGAAACTGTCCAAGGGCGGCATGCCGCAGGACATCCGCATCGCGCCCGATGGCAAGGTTTTCTACGTGGCCGACATGATGGCCGATGGCGTCTTCCTGACTGACGGAGCTTCGTTCAAAGAAATCGGGTTCATTCCCACAGGCGTGGGAACGCATGGCCTTTATCCCAGCCGCGACGCGACGAAGCTGTATATCACCAATCGCGGCTCGAACAAGGTGCACGGCTCCCCGCACGGTCCAGGCAACATCTCCATCCTTGATTTCGCGACACGGAAAGTGATTGCTACGTGGCCGATTCCCGGAGGTGGGAGTCCAGACATGGGCAACGTCAGCGCGGACGGAAAGACCTTCTGGGTCTCGGGTCGATATGACAACGTGGTGTACGCCTTCGACACCGCGACGGGAGCGGTGAAGCAAATTCCGGTCGGCAAGGAGCCGCACGGCCTCACCGTATGGCCGCAGCCTGGGAGGTACTCGCTGGGGCATACGGGCAATATGCGATAGTTTCGGAATACCTTAACTGTTTCACTGTGGCCTGAGCGGCTCGCCGCGCGCGATGCGGCGGCAGATGTCCTGCACGTCGCGATCGATGTGGTGCCAGAATTTCTGCAGCCCGCTGCACAAATAATTCAGGCCAATCTCGCCTTCCGGCGTGCGAATCAATCGATTCTTGGGACATTCACCATTGCACGCGAACAAGTACTTGCACTCGCGGCAGCGCTTGGGCAGCGCGTTGAACTTGGCAAAGCCAAATTCCCTCTGCCGGTCGGAGAAGACCATGCGCGAACTCGAGGTCTGCAGGATGTTTCCTAGTTTGTATTCGGGATAGACGTAGTGGTCGCACGAATACAAGCTGCCGTCGTGCTCGAGTGCAACACCTTTCCCGCAGAATTCGTGATAAATGCAGAGCTGCGACTCCTTGCCCATCCACTGCCCTACCGCGGTTTCGAACAAGTTGACGAACGCTCTGCCGATGTCCCGGCGGTACCAGTCGTCCCACACTTTGCAGAGGAAGTAGCCCCAGTCGTCGGGATCGATCGACCAGTCGGTGACGACGGAGTCGGGATTGCCCGGATGCGCGGCCGACGAATCATAGAGCGGCAGCGTCTCCGGGTCCCACATCTGCGGCGCGACGTTGTGGAAGACCTTTGGCTCAACACAGGGAATGAACTGCATCTGGCGAGGACGCACTTCGTTCTTTAAGAAGCGATACACGTCGAGAGGTTTCTTCGCGTTGATTCGGTTCACCACCGTCAGCGTGTTGAACGGGACGCCGTGACGGTGCAGCATCTGCGCGGCAGCGAAGACCTTTTCGAAGGTTGGCTTGCCGTCTTTGGTGATGCGATAGGCGTCGTGCAGTTCCTCGGGCCCGTCGATGCTGAGGCCCACCAGGAATCCGTGCTGTTTGAGGAACGCGCCCCACTCATCGTTCAGCAACGTACCGTTGGTCTGCAGGTCGTTCTCGATGCGCTGGCTGGGCTGCTTATATTTCTGCTCCAACTCGACCACTTTGCGGAAGAACTCAAGTCCGAGCAGCGTGGGCTCGCCGCCCTGCCATGAAAAGACGACTTCTTCGCGGTCCTGTCCTTCGATGTACTGGCGGATGTGGGTCTCGAGGATCTGATCGGTGATCTGGAACTTGCTCTCGCTGCCCAGCAACTCCTGCTTGTGCAGGTAGTAGCAGTAGGTGCAGTCGATGTTGCAGATGGCGCCGACCGGCTTGACCATGGCGTGATGAGCCCGGGTCGCGCCCGGCAGTCGAGGCGCAGGCGAGAGGTCGGCGATGGGGACGAGATCACTCATGAACGGGCTACTTATATAGCATACTGCGTTTCCCGAATTGGGATTATGGGATTGTGGGGTACCCCCTCCCCCTCCCCCCAAAATTCCTCGTTTTCATGGGGATAGCGGGAATTTATGCGCAAATATTTAAGAACAAAATAGTTATACGTAAAATCCTCTGCTGTAAGGAGTTGCGGGGCGGTTTGCTGGGGGTGAAGGTGGGGTTTCGAGCGTGATCGCGGCGGCGTAAGGACATTGGAGCCTCCAAAGAATCGGCTTTAAGGTCTTCGCTATTCGCCATTCGCGAAGAGCCAGGTGCCACAGGCTGCCGGTGTTGTGGCAGCGAAGTTCTGCACGGGCGCAATGCGCCCACTGTAGAAGGGTGACATCGGTGGGGAGGATCGTCAACTTACGAAAGTACCCGGCGGGGACGAACTTTCGTAACCAGCAAAGTTCGGGTCGAGGCCCTCGCGGAGGTATATCGTCCCTTTGCCGCCAAGGCGGCGCCAGGACTCCGGGGTTCAATTGCCGCGTCCCCAGCGTTGAAACGCTGCGCTTTGATATGTCGGCCCTCCGGGCCTATTCTCTCGTGCCGGTCGAAGAGATAACGAAACGGGCATTTGCTCCCAAGTCAGAGTCCATAAGACGGGGGTGAACCTGGGAACTAACGCGCTCCATCCGTGTGTGCCTCTTTTTCCTTCCGGAGGAAAAAAGCGTAGGCGCCGACGGTGAGGAAATTGAATAGCACGGCAATCACGTTCCAAATGATGACTGGCCGCGAAGCAATCAAAACCCCGTAATAGATCCAAAGGATCTGAAAAGCGCCCATGATTGCTCCCATGCGCGGGTTCATGCCCTCACTCGAACGGCTCCGCAACATCGCCAGCAAGTCGGGAAGAGCGGCAAAGGTTGTTCCGAAGCCCGCCAGAAAGCCGACGATCTCTGGTAGTTCGGTTCTGGGGCTGAACAGCCTCTCCGTATCGATGACCAGGTGCTGCCAGTGCGTCAGATACACCAGGAACAAGCAGAGGACAGCAAGCATCACGCTTTTGAAGCGATGCATTCGCAACTCCTGAACTGAACGTGTATGAGCAGGTTGGGCTCTATCAATATGGGCCAGTCTAAACGTTTGATTAAGGACAAAGCTACGGGGCGGCCCGCGCGAGCGGCCCGGTTCCAACGCTAGCGGAGTCACTGAACAACCTGTTCACGCACTTCGAGGCATAGGATATCTAGCGCCCGGTTCGGGACAGCAACCAATATAACAAGACCGCCAGGAGAACCAACACAGGCACGAGTGTCCATATGAGCCGCGAGCGAGTGGCGGGGGCCGTTGAGGGCGGAACGGGCGACGCTGCTTGTGTGGTCAGGCTACCGGTGTCCTCGGTCGGTTGCGTGGGACTGGAAGGAGCGGAGTGAGTTGCCGCTTGCACGCGGTCGCGCACCTGATTGGCGACATTGGCGATCAGACCAGAGCTGGCTTCCTTTACCTGCGGTGGCGGCGCCGGGACAAGCTTGGTGCGGACCGGGGCGAGAAAGCGGTAACCATGCCGCGGGATGGTCTCAAGGTAGAGCGGATTGTCGGGGTTGTCGCTCAGGGCTGTTCGGATCTGCTTGATGCACTTATTGACGCCCTGCTCGAAGTCAATGAAAGTGTCGTTTCCCCAGAGCTGCTCCTGAATTTCGTCGCGTGTCACCAGTTGGCCGGAGTGGGTGGCGAGCAGCGCCAGGAGTTTGAACGGCTGGGGCGGAAGTTTCAGCAGCGTGCCGTTTTTACGCAGTTCTTCCAAGTCGAGATTGAGCTCGAAGACTCCGAAGCGCAGAAGCCGGTACGTATCGCTCAAGGGGTAACCCCACGAGTGCCCCAGTCTTGGTGCGGATTATAACCCCCTTCCAGCTTGTCGCGGA
>Ga0074046_10003502_pt1 | contig 13089 bp, 13 predicted proteins | sample BogForMeECP23OM3_FD_94441 | JGI IMG/M metagenome (GOLD analysis project Ga0074046, IMG submission 94441) | Bog forest soil microbial communities from Calvert Island, British Columbia, Canada - Bog Forest MetaG ECP23OM3 | ecosystem: Environmental > Terrestrial > Soil > Wetlands ...
AAGGCCGCATGACACGCTTCCAGCGCGGCCGTTCTGAGCCGGGGCATGCCCCGGCTCAGAACAAGAACGAAGCGGACAGATCAAGAGCTACATAAACCGGACAGATTGACTAGCTAGCGACAGAAAATAGCCTCGCGGCAGATCGGAAAGCGGCGGAATTCCTTGGTTTTCATCCACGGCGGATCGGCCGAAGCCGGCCGGTGCGGAACTCGCAATGACAACTGGACGGAACGATCAGTGGTGTGACATGGCGCTGATTTGGCCTATGGCGGCGACGAGTGCGTCCACATCGCCTGGGGTGTTGAATCTGCCGAAGCTGACCCGCACGGTTCCTTCAGGGAAAGTCCCGATGGCCTGGTGGGCTGCCGGGGCACAATGCAGCCCCGTGCGCACGGCAATTCCAAACGATTCATCGAGGATCGTCCCGGTCAGAGCAACGCCTCCCGCACCGAGTCGGAACGAGACGACCCCGGTACGGGGCACCCTGTCGCAAAACACGCTGACGCCATCGATCTGTCGCAGTTCGTCCGCCAACACCTGTGCAAGCATGGCCGGATGCACAGCGTCAGCACTTACCTCGGCCGACCCGACGAACCGGATCCCCGCGGCTAACCCGGCGATGCCTGGCAGGTTGATGCTACCCGCCTCGAGCCGCCACGGGTACTCTCCGGGCTGTTCCGGACTTTCCGACTGGAATCCCGTGCCGCCCTCGCGAAACGCCCGCACCGGCAAAGCAGCGGCCAAAACCAGCACCCCGGTCCCCGTCGGCCCGTAAAGCCCCTTGTGTCCCGGAGCCGCCAGCAGATCCACCCCCAAATCCTGCATGTCGATCTCCAGGTCCCCTGCACTCTGCGCTGCATCGAGAACCAACAATCCCCCCCGCTCATGGGCGATGGCAGCCATCTCCTTGATTGGCGACACGCAGCCGGTGACGTTGGAAACGTGCGAGATCACCACGCAATTGACACGATCGCCGCACAGCGCCCGGAAATGATCGAGGTCCACGCCGAACGTCCCGGTCGCTCGCACCACCGCCACCTGCGCACCGCCGCGCCGCAGCGAGTGCAGCGGGCGCGTGACCGAATTGTGCTCGAACGGACCGCTCACCACCCGGTCCCCCGATTTGATCAACCCTTTCAGCGCCATGGACAATGCGTCGGTGCAGTTCAACGTGAAAATGACCCGTTCCGGAGCCGGCGCGTTGAACAACCGGCAAACCTCTTGCCGCGTCTCGTCCACCAGCCGTTGCGCCTCCACCGACATCCTATACGAGCCGCGACCCGGGTTGGCGCCGTGTTCGCGCATGGTCGTGTCAACGGCGCGATAGACCGCTTCCGGCTTCGGCCAGGTCGTCGCCGCGTTGTCCAGGTAGATCGCGCTCTTGGCCATGCTGATCAGCCTCCGATGTACTTGCCATAGAGGCTCAGCGCCGCCTTTGGATCGGACATGCCGAATATCATTGCGCGGCCATCATGGAACACCACCACATCATGACCGTCAGCACGGAACTTCAACAGAAACGGATTCTCCTCTACAGTGAAAATCCGCCCGAGCGTCTCACGCAGCAGATCGAAATCCATGCTGAACGAGGCGGGCGGCATGACCTGAACCGCGTCGCGTCCGCACAGGGACGCGGTCGCCATGCGACTCCCATGTTCGAGCAACTCGAATTTCCGCTGTCCGCATACCGCACAGTCGGCAACGCGGGTCATCGGCAATGTCGAAAAATCGTTGTCCCATAAATCGACATGAATGAGGTGCGGCGATACCGCCTCCTTCTTGCCGACCACGATCTTCAAGGCCTCGGCGCTCTGCCACGCCGCGACCAAGGCCGCGACCGGGCCGAGCACGCCGACCGTCTCACAGCTCAACGGCGGGGTGGTCGCCTTACCGACATCGGGCAATAGGCAGTTCAGGCACGCGGACGTCCCCGAGATGAACGTGGCGGCGTTCCCATAGGTTCCCAGGCATGCGCCATAGACCCAGGGGATTCCGTGCTTGACGCACGCCTGGTTGACCAGTGCCCGCGTATGAAAATTGTCCAACCCGTCTACCACGACGGCCGCGCCGGCCACGATTCGCTCGACGTTCCCGGGGTTAATGTCGTCAGTGATGGGCTCGTACCGAATCGCCGAGTTGATCCGTTTCAGGTGTCGCACCGCCGCTTCCGCCTTTGGCAGCGATTCGGCGGCGTCTTCCTCCTCGAACAAGGATTGCCGCTGCAGGTTGGTCCAGTCAACAACGTCTCTGTCCGCCAGCCGCAATGTGCCGACACCGGCGCGCGCCAACAGATTCGCGCTATTGGTGCCGAGCGCGCCTAAACCGATCACCACGACCGTCGACGCGGCAATCATCTGCTGCCCGGCTTCGCCGATCTCCTTCAGCACCGTCTGGCGCGCATACCGTGTCTGCATGGGGTCCGCCCCTGACGATACCGCTTGCTAGCGGTCGGTGCAGGAGAGGCACGGGTCAACCGACGCCTGGATCAGCGATATGTTGCCCAACTGCTGCCCCATCGTCATCGCTTCGAGCGCGGGAATGTTGACGAAGGACGGAGTGCGGATCTTGACGCGCGCCGGCGTTCTGCCGCCGTCGGAGGCGACATAGTAGACGACCTCTCCGCGCGGCGCCTCGGTGAGCACAACGGCTTCCCCCGGCGGGATCGCCGGCATCCCCTCGAAAGCGCGTAATGGTCCGGATGGCAGATTGTTCAATGCTTCGGTAATAAGTCGGATGCTCTCGAGCAATTCAAGCGCCCGGACAACGACCCGCGCGCGGACATCGCCCTCCGGCTGCGTGACGATCTTGAACCCGAGTTCCTGATAGGCGAGGTAGGGATGGTCGTCGCGGACGTCGATGGCCAAACCGGAGGCGCGCGCGACCGGCCCGACGACGGCCCACTCGATCGCATGCTCCTTGGTCAACGGGCCGACACCGCCCATCCGCCCCTTCGCGGTGATATTGTTCATGAAGGCAGGGACGACATCTTTCTCGATGACCTTGGCCATCGCCTGCACGGTGTCGATGGCTGATTTCGGATCCGTGATATCCCGGTTCACCCCGCCGATCCGGTTCATACCGTAATTCACACGATTGCCGGATATGGTTTCCAGCAGATCCATGACCTGTTCGCGCAGCGTGAAGACTTCCATGAACAGCGTCTGAAAACCCATAAATTCCGCCGCAAGTCCCGCCCACAGAAGATGTGAGTGCAGACGCTCAAGCTCGGAGATGACCGTTCTGATGTATCGCGCGCGCGCGGGCACCTCGATTCCGGCAATTTGCTCTGCCGCATGGCAGAACGTCATGGCATGCACGTTGGAGCAGATGCCGCAAACGCGCTCGATCAAGGTGACGTCGGGGACCCATTCGCGGCGCTGCGCCATCAGCTCGATGCCACGGAAGCTGAATCCGACATCGACGCTGACTTGCTGGACCGTTTCAGCAACGCATTTGACATTGACCTTGTAAGGCTCCTCAAGCGCCGGATGGAAGGGACCGATCGGGATCGTGTACGGCATGGCGCCTTACCTATGGTTTGTCTGGGGTGATCGAACCGGGGTCCGGGTCGCGAAAAAATCCATCCTTCAGTTCTGGCGGGCGGATGAGCGGGACAAGGTTCGGATGGCCGATGAAATCGGTGGCAAAAAAATCGTGGATTTCGCGTTCGGTCCACGACGCCGGACGAACCAGCGGGGCGATCGATCGGATCGCATTTCCGCTTGTCGCGGTCTTGAAGTTGATCGTGTCGTGGTGCAGCGCGTAATGGTAGATGATGGTGGTCTCGCCATCGTCGCATGCCAATCCGGTCATGGTGACCAAGCGGCAGCCCAGCGCCTTCATCTTGCGCGCCATGGCCTCGACGTCGAGGCACGGTGCCGATATCCACAACCCGGCGCCGCGTTCTTCAACCGGCGCCGAACCGGGAATGGCCGCCAGTGCGGCGACGAGGTCAGCGCGTACGATAGTGCCGTCGGTCTGTTCCATATCAACCTCCCGGCCGCAAGAAGGCGTCGTGAATATGCTGGCTCGCCCCCTTGCGCCGGCACTCCTGGCACAGTCCCCGTTGTGCGGCCTCCGAGTCGGTCAGCTTCGTGCCGTACACCTGCTCCAGAGCCGCCTCGGGAATCGGAATCATCGGGCGGCCGCAGCCCGTACAAGCCTGGTACAGGATCTCATGCGCCACTCTGAGCAGCGACTGGTCGCCGGTGACGGGCGGCAGCTTGCCGCGGTTGGTGATCGCGTGGGTTGGGCAGAATTGCACGCACAGCCCGCAGAACGAACATTGGCCGGCGAAAAAGTTCCAGGTGATCCCGGTCTCCTGCTCTTCATTGAACGAGATCGCTTTGGGTGCACAGACCGTCTCGCACGCCTTGCAGCCCGTGCATAGACTGGCATCCTGCTCGATCAGCCCGCGAAACGGCGACGGGGTCGGCGGCATGTCGGTGGGATGCCGGGTCCGTGAGTTGTGACCGAAATTCCGCCAGACGATGCCGAGAATGCCCATCTGTTGTTCCTTCAGCCGACGACCGCGACAACCATTGCCGCCGCCGCGGCCAGCCCGCCCCAGACCCAATAAAACCGGAATGCCCGCTTCACCGTCAGACGCGCGGTCGTGGCGGCGGCCAGGGTCACCAATACCGTCAGGCCAAGACTGATCAGGAAGTACAGTGCCGTGTCGGCGAGCACGCTGCCCGTGTGCGGCACGAACAGCACGAAGAATGCATCGTACAGCAACACCACTTCAAGCGCGTGCGACAATTCAAAAATAGCCAGTGGAGCGCTGTTGTATTCGATGTGCGCGCCGGCCACGATTTCCTGTTCGGCATTGGGAATAGAGAACGGATTGCTCTTGAGACGGGCGGGGATCGCCACGAGAAAGGCGATGGCGGCCAGGAAGGTGACCACACCGAAGGAAGCGGTTTGCAAGGTCCCGATGCGGAAGCTGCCGGCATTCTGCGCCATGGCGATCACCGCGGCGAGCAGCGGCAGGTTGTACGCGAGCGACATCACCGCCTCCCGCATGGCGCTGACCTGGCCGTATATGGACTGGCTCACATAACCGGCCATCACGTCGCAAATCACCGGAACCTCGAGCAGATAGAGCAGCAGAATAATGTCGCCGGGGAACGAGTCGACGGCGTGGCCGGGCACCGGAACGATGACCAGCCCGAAGACCGTCGCGGCAAGCGACATGAACGGCAGCGCGTAAAACAGCGCCGGGTTTACGCCACGGGAGACGACGGTTTCCTTGCCCAGGAGCTTCACGAAATCGAAGAAGGGCTGGAAAAACGGCGGCCCCCTGCGCCCTTGCAGCCGGGCGTTAAGCTTGCGCGCGACCCACAGGTAGAAGAATCCCAGCGCCGCCGCGCCGAGGAGCCCGGGCCACGCCAGGATCGCGAAGACGTATTGCCAGCTCCCCCCCATCATGGCTTCGCTTTCCTTTTCTGGTCCGCCGTCTTGCCCTCCGCCAGCAACTGCGCGGCCTGCGCGACGCCGGCAATGATTAACTGCGGGCGGGGCGGACAGCCGGACACCCAGACATCGACCGGAATGAACTTGTCCAACGGACCGTCGATCGTGGGACTGCCGGCAAAGACATTGCCGCTCGCCGGGCAGGAGCCGATCGCGACCACTGCCTTGGGGCTCGGCATTTGCGCGTAGATTTCCAACAGGGCATTGCGCGTTCGCCTGGTCACGGTCCCGGTGACCAGCAGAATGTCGGCGTGCTTGGGGCTGCCCTGCCGCAGCATGCCGATTTGCTCGCCGTCATAGCGCGGGCTGACGCACGGCCCGATCTCGATATCGCAGCCGTTGCACGAGCCGCTGTTCACGCTGTAGATCCACGGGGACTTGCGGCGTGAGATGGCGAGAAGTTTGGCGAACGGGTTCATGCCGCATGCCCCTCTATCGCGCCATTGCCAGCAGACCTGGCCCAACAGCCCCGGTCAGGACGCTCGGATAGCATCCCAGCAGGACGGCCGCGACGGCGAGGACGCTCAGCACGCCGGGCGCCAACCAGCCCGGCGCGCCGGCGACCGTGACCTGCGCCGGACCAAGCCAGGTGCGGTGAATGGCGCGCGCATAGCACAGCAGATCGAGCCCCGCGGCTGCGAGCAGGGCGGCGATCAGAACCGGCCCGCCAAATCGTGTCGCGGCGACGTAAATCCGCCAGTAACCGGCGAAACCGAAGCCCGGCGGCACACCGATGAAGCTCAGCGCCGCGACGATAAACGCCGTGCTCGCCAGCGGCAGCCGCGCGGCAAGTCCGCTGGTGTCGAGGGTGACGGTGCATCCGATCCGCGCCTCCGCCAATCCAACCGCTCCGAACAGGATAACTTTCGACAATGCGTGACTGAGCGCACCAATCCAGGCGCCCTCCATCCCCGCCGTTCCGCCTGCGATCAGCCCCACCAGCAAAAAACCGAGATCGGCGATGGTGGAAAAAGCCAGCATCCGCTTGAGCTCGGTCTGGGCGAGGGCAAGCAGCGCGCCGCCGAACATCGACAGTAGGGCGATGGCCACCCAAACGGCAGCGTGTTCGGTGAATATCCACGGCGAATTCTGCCGCATCGCCGCCAGCTCGGCGAAAGTCGCGATGTCCACCACCGATACGATCAGCGCCGTCGTCATCGGCGGGGCGGACGTGGCCACGGCCGGGAGCCAGAAGTAAAACGGGATCAGCCCCAGCTTCAGGGCAAAGCCGGCAATGACCAGGAAGACGACAAGATTCTCCACAACCGGCCCGGGCCGGTTGCCGCCTTGTGCCATCAAAGCGAGGGCGATCAACGTGCAAGCGATCGCGGGCAGGATAGAGTATAAGTACGCGCGCGCAGCCGCGGCGGCTTCCTTGGTCGCGTGCGACCAGACCAGCCCGACACCGGCAAGCTCCGCCAGATCAAGCAGAATCGTGCCGATCCAGGAATCGCCGGTCAGTTCGCCCGCGATGACCAGCGCCACGATCGACGTTGCAAGCGCCCACCACGCTCGGCCACCCTGCGGGACCGAGACGGCGTAGAGCCCGATCCCCAGCGCCAGCACGGCAAAAGTCCCGGCAAAAATCAGGTCCATTGACACGCTCCCGGGACCGATCGCGGGCGAACTGGCCGACCTGCGCTCATAACAGCGACACAGCGGCGAACAGGACCGCCGCGGACACCAGGGCCGTGCGCACCGGTTTCCGCTCCAGCCAGGTGGTCGCGAATGACCGGACACGGATGGCGCCGTCCCTTATCTCGCCCCAAATCGGAAAAAGGAGGCGGTCGGGGTCCAAGGCATAGACTGGCGCGAACGCCTCCTCCGCCATCTCGGCGAAATCGGCTGCTCCGAGCGTGTCGCCCTCGGGCAGGTTCTCGCCGCCACTGAAGACCGCCACCGCGTGTGCCGCCACCGGCGCCCGCACGAGGCGATACGCACCGGCGCCGAACAGTGCCCCGAACACCACAACCGCTGCCGCTCCGGCCGTCACCCCGATCGTTCCAGAGCCGGTCACGACTCCGAGCCACGTCGCTTGGACCTGCCAGTCGAAACCCAGGGCACGCACAGCCGGTTCGATGACTGGCTGCATCACCAGTTGCGGGGCGATGCCGAAGACGACACACAGCGCGCCGGTTATCCCTAACCCAACCTGCATGGAGGGCCCGACCTCGTGGATTTTCTCCAGACGGGGGTCGTGCGCCGGCATTCCATAGAACATGCCCAAAGTCGCCTTGAAGAAGTAAAAGGTGGTGATGATGCTGACCGCCCAGGCGACAACGACGACCACCGCTTGACCGGCTTCGAGCGCCGCGTCGAACAGCAACCACTTGGCCACGAACCCATTCGTCAGCGGCACCCCTATGATCGCCGCGGCCGCGACAAGCCAGACGCGCGTCGTCACCGGCATCCGCGCGCTGAGGCCCCTGAGCTCGCGCATGTCGCGCGTGCCAGTCGCATGCTGGATCGCGCCGGCGCACATAAAGAGCGTCCCTTTGAACAGCGCATGACTGGCCGCGTAAAAGAGGCCGGCGGCAATGCCGAGATTCGTGCCAAGAGCCAGACCCGTTACGATATAGCCGAGCTGACTCACCGTCGAGAAGGCGAGCAGCCGCTTCAGGTCGGTTTGGGCCATGGCAAAAACGGCGCCGATGAGCATCGTCAGGCAGCCGATCACCAGCAACACATTGCCGAGCGCTGCATGCCATGGCCCGATCGAGTACATGCGGGCGATCAGAAAAACCCCCGCCTTGACGTAGCAGGCCGAGTGCAACAGCGCCGAAACCGGCGTCGGCGCATTCATTGCCTCGGGGATCCAGGTGTGCAGCGGATACATCACCGACTTAGCCATGGCCGCGACGATCATCAGCAGGGCGATGCCGCTGGAAAAAGCCCCTTCGACGGCCGGATCCGTCCACAGGAAGGTTCCGGTCCTAATATACAGAAGCATGATCGCGGCGAGCAGCCCGTAGCCGGCAAGGTGGGTGATGATCAGCACCTTGCGCGACCCGTCGGCGGCAGCTTGTTGTTTGTACCAGAAGCCGACCAGGAAATAGGAGCACAAGCCGATGAGTTCCCACGCGAAGTAGGCCATCAGCAGATTTGCGGCACACACCAGCACCACGAAACCGGCGATGAACAGCAGCATCAACACGTAGAAGCGTGTGACGCCTTCCGCTTCATGTTCCATGTATCCGACGGAATAGAGCAGGATCGCCGATCCCATCACGGTACCGAGCAGCATGAAAAGAATGCTGATTCCGTCGATATGAAAGGTGAGCGGTATTCCGGCGTCCCAATCGAACCATGTGGCCGTCAGGACTTCGCCGTGGATCACGGCGGGCATCATTGCCAGCACCGCCACAAGGGCAAGCGTGGCGGCCAGAAACGCCAGCCAACCCTTGGCCGCCCGCGAGAGGATTCCGGCGAGGACGATTTCCAGCGAAGCCCCGGCGAGCAAAACGACGGTCGGGAGGAAAACGAGGTGGATCACGGGCGTCAACCTCTACCCGCCGCCAACCGGCGGGAATATGACGATCGTGTCGCCGGGGGCCAACGGCGTATTGAAATGCTGCAGGTGGCGCACGTCCTGGCCGTTGACGAGCACCATGACGAGATCCCACAAATCGCCGTCCTTGACCACCCATCGTTCGAACCCGTGCCCGTACCGCGCCACCAGCGCGCGCAACAGGTCCCCAACAGTCGCCTCCGGTTGCTGCCAGTCCTCCTCTCGCTTGCCGGTGACGTCCCGGAGGACCGCGAAATAGAGCACTTTCATCGCTGCTTTCGCTCCTCCGGCTGTCCGGACAATCCTATGCCGCGAGGCCCAGTTCCCCGAGCTTCGCCGGCGTCGGGATTCCATCCGTGTCCCAGCCGCGAAGCTCGTAATAGGCCGGCAGCATTTCGGGCAGCCGGCTGAGCATGCCTTGCGAATTGCCGGTCTTGATCGGCTCATGCAACAGCCGGGACGGGAGCGTGTCATCCTGCGTGGTGAACCCCGCGGCGAGGTTAAACTGCCGCTCGAGGTTCCAGATGCGATCGCCGCATTTCATGAAATCCTCGGTCGTGTACGCGACGCCCGTGACCGCGCTGAGCATTTCGGCGAGTTCGTCCGCACCAATCCCAAAAGTCGCGAACAGGCACGACCCCGTGGAGTCGAGCGCGGCGGTCAGGTTCTGGAACAGGATCACCAGCGCCGGCTTGCCGTCGATCGTGTCCTTGTCAACCTTGAACGGAACGCCGAGCACCTCCGGCGATATGGTGTAGCCGCGAACATGCGCAGCGCCACCGTTCGCCGTGGCATAGTTCAGGCCGATGCCTTGCACCGCCCGTGCGTCGTAGGCCGGGATCTCCTGCCTCTTGACGGTCATCGACAGCTCCGGATGGCCGCACGATTCCGCGAGCCGGTACGATCCAAGACCGAGCCTCTTGCCGAAGCCTTCGCCGATGCCGGTCAGCCGCGTCACCTCGACCATGGCTTCGGCGTTGCCGAACTCGAGGGCAATGCCGCCGGTGTCCTCTCGGGTGATCAGACCCTTTTCGTATAGTTCCATCGCACAGGCGACGGTCGCGGACATGGAAATGGTGTCCATACCATATTCATTACAGTAAAAATTGGCTTTGGTGACCGCTTCGAGATCGTCCACGTAACAGTCGCCGCCAAATCCCCAAGCGGTCTCGTACTCGGGTCCCTCGCCCTCACCGGCGTATTTCGCGTTGGTGATCTTGGTGACGCGGCCGCACGAGATGATGCAGGCGAAGCAGCCTTTCGGCCGTTGCAGCAGTGTCGCGGCCAAGGTCTCGCCACCGATCTTGTCGGCGTTTGGGAAGTGCGCGTCCTGGAAGTTCTTGGTCGGATAACCGCCGACCTGATTGAGGATGTTGGTGAGAACGTTGGTCCCGTAGAGGCGCAGGCCGGCTCCGCCAACCGGGTGCTTCTGGATCATGTCTCGCGCTTTCATGACCGCGCGTTCAAAGGTCTTGGGATCGGCACAGGTCACCGCGCCGGTACCGACGACGGCGACCGCCTTCAGGTTCTTCGATCCCATGACCGCACCCGTGCCGCTACGTCCTGCAGCGCGGTGGAGATCGTTCATAATGGCGGCGAAGAACACCCGGTTCTCGCCGGCCGGACCGATGCAGGCAATCTTGGCGTCGTCGTCGGTCTCCGCGCGAATGGCATCCGTGGTATCCGGCACATCCTTGCCCCACAGATGCGAGGCGTCGCGAAGTTCGACCTTCTGGTTCCTGATCCACAGATAGACCGGCTTCGGCGCGGCGCCCTCGCAGATCAACGCGTCGTACCCGGCGAATTTCAGTTCGGGACCCCAGACGCCGCCGGAGTTCGCGGACGCGATGGCGCCGGTGAGCGCGCCCTTGGTCACGACGGTGTAGCGCCCGGCCGAGGGGGCGTATGACCCGGTCAAGGGACCGGGCACGAAGACCAGCTTGTTGTCCGGCGACAGCGGATCGACCTTTGGATCGACCTCATCGGTCATGATCTTCACGCCGAGACCGCGCGCCCCGAGATAATCCCTGGCAACGGCGGGATCCAGCCTTTCCGTCGAAACCTTGCCCGTCGACAAATTCACGCGAAGGACTTTTCCAATCCACCCGTGCATGGCCCTTACTCCGAAAAAGCGTGCTTGAACTTCTCTGAGAACGCGCGCTTACGCGTCCGTGTCGCAATTAGGTCGTCCACCCATTCGATCGCGGTAGTCGGGCAGAATTTCGCGCATGAGGGATCGCCGCCGCAATAGTCGCATTTGAGGACCGTGTGCGACACCGCATCCCATATCGCGTTGCCAAATGGGCAGGCCTGGACGCACATCTTGCAGCCAATGCACTTGGCGTCGTCGAGGTCCACCCAGCCGGAAGTAGGGTCGCGGGTCAACGCATGCGGCGTGCAAACCGTGATGCAGGGCGCGTCCCGGCAATGCTGACACATCATCGGCACTGAAAAGCCTTCGCGCTCCCAGGTATAGACGTGCACCCGGGTCGCATCGGGGCGGAAGACGCCCTCGTGCGCCATCGAGCAGGCAAGTTCGCAATTACGGCATCCGGTGCATTTGTCCGCATTGATCATCAGCATCATGGCCATTTGTCTTCCCCCCTCCTGAGATCGCGTCTGCTACGAACCACCCGTCATTGCGTGGAATGCGGCGCCTCGCGATCCGCTGGGCCACGCGTCGAGCTCGTCCCCGTCCATCGCCAAAATTCGATCCCACGCCCAAGTGAAATCGCGCACCGCTGCATGTTCGGCGAACCTACGAACCTACACGGAAGCCGCCGAACAAACCGTCTCCAATACGCTTGATAGGCCCGGGCTTCAAGCATGTTGCGCAGATTAATCCACATAATCGGTCCTATCCCCGCCCGCACCGGCCTTCGCGCGGTCCGGCCTGCGACCCGACATTAATCGACGTCACGCACGCATGTCGCATGTGCCGGATCGCTGGTATGATCTGAACCAACGATCGCGCACTGAACCCGCCGGAATGACGGCAAAAATCCCCGCGGCGTTCTGCTGCCGACGAACGGGTCAGCCTCGATGCATGAATTAGCGCTCAGCGAGAGTATCGTCGATCTGGTGGTGGAGTGCGCGCGGCGGGAGCGCATCGCCCGCGTCACGCGTGTGGTGATCGAGATCGGGGTCGCGGCGTCCGTCGATCCGCAAGCGCTGCTGTTCTGCTTCCCCATCACGGCGGCCGAAACCGTGGCGTCCGAAGCGGAGCTGGTCATCAACCGGATCGCCCTGCGGGCCAGATGCGACGCCTGTCAGACGGAGTACGCGCCGGAGAACCTGATCTCGTCCTGCCCCGCCTGCGGCAGCTTCGCCCGCACCGTCCTCGCCGGGCGCGAAATGCACATCGTGTCGTTCGACGCTGCATGAACGCCGAACCGCCAGGCCTCAGCAGATCCGGGGAAGCTGCTCGCCGGACAACCAGTCAACGATGCGCCCGCCACCGAAGCCCGTCGTCATCTGCACAAATCGCTGATCGTCCTCGACCACTGAACCGATCACCGCCGCCTCGCGTCCCAGACCATGGGCACGCATGGCGGCGAGCAGCGCATCGGCGCCCTCCGGCGCCACGACGGCGACCAGCTTGCCCTCGTTGGCCACGAACAGGGGATCGAGGCCGAGCAACTCGCACGCCGCCGCCACCTGGGGCTTCACCGGGATCGCGTCCTCGTCGATGCGGAACCCGACGCCGGACTGGTGCGCCAGTTCGTTGAGCGTCGCGGCCAGACCGCCGCGCGTCGGATCGCGCAGCAGCCTCAGGTGCGGACCGGCGGCCGCGATCATGGCGGCGACCAGACCGTGCAGCGCGGCGCTGTCGGACAGGATGGCGGTCTCGAACTCCAGATTCGCCCGGCACGACATGATGGCAACGCCGTGATCGCCCAGCGAGCCGGAGATCAGCACCACGTCGCCGGGAACCGCCCGGTCGCCGGAGAGCACGAGTCCGTCCGGCACCGTGCCAATGCCGGCGGTGGCGATGAAGACGCCGTCCGCCTTGCCGCGCTCGACCACCTTGGTGTCGCCGGTCACGACTGGCACACCGGCCTCCGCCGCCGCCCGCCCCATGGAGTCGGCGATCCGCTTCAGGTCGC
>Ga0074046_10003504_pt1 | contig 13086 bp, 9 predicted proteins | sample BogForMeECP23OM3_FD_94441 | JGI IMG/M metagenome (GOLD analysis project Ga0074046, IMG submission 94441) | Bog forest soil microbial communities from Calvert Island, British Columbia, Canada - Bog Forest MetaG ECP23OM3 | ecosystem: Environmental > Terrestrial > Soil > Wetlands ...
AACATTGGTCACGCTTCCGAACCAACGTCCAGTGAGGCGATTCGTATAGGTCGATAACTTGTCTCGCTCAAGGAAGTGATGCATCGCTGTGGAAAAGATTTCTGGATCGAGAGGAATATTCGCATTTGGATTGTGATAGACCTCTAAGCCGTCCGCCCATCGTTCTCGATACCTCTTGCTATTCACGGACACTCTGACAGTCTCTGGTTCCGCTCGATTTCGATCCAGAACGTAGCGATTGCCTTGTCGAACCATGCGGACGCGGGGTGACCCAAAGCCAGCCTTGAGTCCGATTCTGTTGAACTTGGACAGCGTGGCCTCCCGGCTAGAAATAACTGCGCTGACGTTCTCTGCATTCGGCAAATTGAAGAAGCCGGATGGTACAGTCTTTTGTCGCCACACATGCTCTGTGACCGGGATACGCGACGTCCTGATTTGGGCAGGCGATGAAATGCTGCTCCGGGCTGACGTAACCGGTCAGCATCGCGTTCCGCCCGAAGGCGACCGGCACCACTCCGCCGAGCAAGCCGGGTTCGGGTGCCTTGGAGAAGGCAGCGCCGCGGTTGGCCATGTTGACCAGCGGCCATCCCCATAGGTACGCCATGCGACCCACCATCTGTACATAGGCCGGGGTCATGGCCGTGCCTGCCGCGGGATCGGGAACTTCGGCGGCGGTCGTTGGGATCGGCACTTGCTGGGCTTGAACACTCACTGCCAGCATCGCGAGAGCGATGGCCACGGCGCAGGCAATCGACGAGAGGTGTTTCGTTCGCGGTTTCATATCATGTCCTTTCATGTCTCTAAAGCGGCAGGGCGCCCGCCACCCATGGCGATGCCCACAGCCAATCATCGTCAGCCTTGAGGTCTGATAGGCTTCGCCAGTTCTGCAACACCTCGACCAGGGCCGGATCCAACGGCAACCGTGCTTTACTTCTCTTCGTCTTCACGGGATCGACGCGGTTGGCGACGACGCTCCCAGAGCGCCGGTCCGCTTGATCGGGCCGACCTCGATGACAACGCCGCAGGCTTCGATATAAGAACGAAGCTCGGCAAGAGCTCGCTCTGTGATGAGACAAAAATCGCCCCAACGCCCGGCAAAAACATCATGCCCATGGGATCACTGCAAATCATTGACCCGCGCTCAGTTATGTCGAAGCAAGAACGGCAATCACGCCGCCACGTGAGGCATCTCACATCGCTTTCGCCATCAAGCGGACAAGATAAGAGAGCGAAGCTGTTGAAGGTGAATCATGCAGCCGTTTGCAGGCAAACCTACGCCGCCAACTGATGATCGCCGATGGAAACTGGTTGATGCCGCCATGCGCAAGCATGGCCACGAGCCATCCGCGCTCATCGAATCTCTTCACTCCGTGCAGGAAGCCTTTGGGTATCTCGACGAGCGCGGGTTGCGTTATGTGGCGCTCTCGTTGCGCGTGCCGTTCAGCAAGGTGTACGGAGTCTCTACGTTCTATCACTTCTTCACGCTTAAGCCTCACGGTGAACATACGTGCGTGGTGTGCACAGGGACTGCGTGTTACATCAAGGGCGCGCAAAAGCTGCTGGACGCGGTCACCGAGCAGAAGGGCATTCAGGCGGGCCAGACCACGGAGGACAACCAACTCTCGCTGCTGACGGCACGCTGCGTCGGCGCGTGCGGACTGGCGCCGGCGGTCGTGTTCGATGGAGAGGTCGCCGGCAAGGTGACGCCGGATGTGATACGGAAGTGGATTAGCAAATGGTCGGAGCCGGTGATACCGCAGTCAGCCGAAGTAGCGGCAGTCGCCAGGTAGCGAGCGGCGCTTCGACACCAGTTCCAAGCGCCAGAGTCGGGTCCCTGAGCTCGAGGGCGCGACAGATGGAGGTCGGCATTGAATCTCGATGAACTCCACGAAATAGCAGAACAGCAACGTGAATCGGATGCTCCTTTTGAGCACGCGGTACATGTATGCGTCGCGGCGAGTTGCCTTTCTTCGCGCAGCGACCAGGTGAAGAATGCTCTCGAGGTGGAAGTGAAGTCCCGCGGACTGGAACATAAGTGCAAAGTAAAAGGCGTGGGCTGTATGGGCTTGTGCGCTGCTGGTCCGCTGGTGGAAACGCGGAGCGCGAAGCGAACGATGTACCAGAGCGTAACGCCCGAGGACGCCCCAGCCATCGTCAGCAGTCTGGGCGCACAGCCAGTGGAAAGCCTGATGTTGTCACTGGACATGCCGTTCTTCGCGGGCCAACGAAAGATAGTGCTGGAGAATTCCGGCGAAATCGATCCTGACCGAATTGAAGACTACATTGCTGTGGGCGGATACGAGCCGCTGATCACCGCTCTGACCGCCATGTCGCCACACCAAGTGATCGAAGAAGTAAAAAAGAGCGGACTACGTGGCCGTGGTGGCGCGGGTTATCCGACGGGGTTGAAGTGGAGCACGGTACAGAAAGCATCGAGCGACGATAGCAAGTACGTGATTTGCAATGCCGACGAGGGCGACCCGGGGGCGTTTATGGACCGCAGTGTCCTCGAGAGCGATCCGCACCGAGTGCTGGAGGGAATGGCGATCGCCGCCTACGCCGTTGGAGCGAGCAAGGGATATATCTACGTTCGAGCGGAGTATCCACTCGCGGTGAAGCGGCTGAAAGATGCCATCCGACAGGCCGAAAAACTCGGGCTGCTGGGCAGCGACATCTGCGACACGACATTCAGCCTGAGAATCGAAATACGGCTTGGCGCGGGTGCATTCGTCTGCGGCGAAGAGACCGCGCTCATTGCCTCGATCGAGGGCAATCGAGGACAGCCTCGGCCACGCCCGCCTTATCCCGCGCAGTACGGATTGTGGGGAAAGCCGACGCTCATCAACAACGTCGAGACCTACGCCAATATCGCTCCCATCATCCGCAATGGCGGTGATTGGTTTGCCGGGATTGGGACCGAGAAGAGCAAGGGCACCAAGGTTTTTGCTCTGGCGGGACGCGTGCGCAATACGGGACTGATCGAAGTGCCGATGGGTATCACGTTGCGCGAGATCGTATTCAGTCTAGGTGGCGGAATTCCCGAGGACAGGAAGTTCAAGGCGGTACAGACGGGAGGTCCGTCCGGAGGCTGCGTGCCCGATCGTTATCTCGACATGGCAGTGGATTACGAGTCGCTGGCGCAGGTTGGTTCCATCATGGGCTCGGGCGGAATGATCGTGATGGACGAGAGTTCGTGCATGGTCGACGTGGCGAAGTTCTTCATGGACTTCTGCCGGACGGAATCGTGTGGAAAGTGCGTTCCGTGCCGCGTGGGGACGGTCCACATGCACGAGCTGCTGAGCAAGATCAGCGAAGGCGCGGGCAGTTGGGCGGACCTCGAACTGCTGGAACGCCTGTGCGACATGGTTAAGGGGTCGAGCCTCTGCGGCCTGGGACAGTCCGCACCCAATCCGGTGGCGAGCACGCTGAAGTATTTCCGCCACGAATATGAGCAGCACATACGCGAACAAGTGTGCGATGCCGGCGTGTGCACCATCAGCCAGCCAGACGAAGAGATGTCGGGAGTCGAGCTATGAAGAAACAAGTGCAAATCAAGACCCTGAAAATCGAAGGCCGCGATGTAAGCGCGACTGGGGAGCAAACCATCTTGCAGGTCGCGCTGGAGAACAACATTCAGGTCCCGCGCCTTTGTTTCGTAGAGGGTTTGTCCAATATCGGGGCCTGCCGGTTGTGCATGGTTGAGGTGAAAGGCGTCAATCGCCTGTTGCCGGCCTGTGTCACACGGGTAGAAGAAGCCATGGAGGTGACGGTCTTCTCCGAACGGCTCGACGGGTATCGCAGGTTGATTCTGGAAATGATGTTCAGTGAGCGTAACCACATTTGTTCGGTATGCGTGGTCAACGGGCATTGCGAATTGCAGAGCTTGGCAATGAGACTGGGCGTGACGCACATCACGGTGCCCTATCTTCACCCCAAAGTCGCGGTTGACGCCTCTCACGAACGATTCACACTGGATCACAACCGCTGTATCTTGTGCGCCCGATGCGTGCGGGTTTGCGCAGAAATCGAAGGCGCGCATACCTGGGACTTCAAGGGACGCGGCATCGAAACGCGCGTGGTCTCGGACATGAACGAGGCCTGGGGCGAGTCGGAAACCTGCACGAGTTGCGGCAAGTGCGTGCACGTGTGCCCGACGGGAGCCCTGTTTGAGAAAGGGAAGTCGGTGGCGGAGATGTCGAAACGCAAGCAGTATCTGCCTTACCTGACACTGATGCGCGAAGAGGCAAGGCAATGAGCAAATTGAAACTAGCCACCGTCTGGCTCGATGGATGCTCCGGCTGCCACATGTCATTCCTCGATATCGACGAGCGAATCCTGGCCGTCCTCGAACAGGCTGACCTGGTGTATTCGCCTTTGGTCGACATCAAACAATTCCCTGAGCACGTGGACATTGCCCTGGTGGAGGGTGCGGTCAGTAACGAGGACGATTTGGCAAAGCTGCTCAAGGTCCGCGCGCATAGCACAACGCTGGTGGCGCTGGGCGACTGTGCAGTGACAGGAAATGTGCCCTCGATGCGAAACGTGGTGGGCCGTACGTCGGTGATGGAGACGGTTTACGTAGAGAATGCGACCCTCAACCGGATTCCGCCGAACGAGGTGATTCCGAAACTGCTGAAGTTCGTCCGTCCGGTGCATGAAGTGGTGCCTGTCGACGTATTCGTGCCGGGTTGTCCGCCGTCGGCTGACACCATTTTTTATACGCTGCAGGAACTGCTTGCGGGCCGCGTTCCTCAACTGCAAACCGCTACCCGCTTTGGCGCGTAGGAGAAGAAGATGCCGACGCTTACCATCGATCCTGTGACCCGCATTGAAGGCCACTCGAAAATCACGATTCAGTTAGGCGAGGACGGCGAGGTGCAGGACGCGCACTTTCACGTCACGCAACTTCGCGGCTTCGAAATGTTTTGCGAGGGACGCCCCTTTGAAGAGATGCCGGCCCTGATGGCGCGCATCTGCGGCATCTGCCCGGTCAGCCATCTGATTACTTCGGCCAAAGCCTGCGACGCGATCATGGCCGTCACGATTCCCGAAACGGCTGAGAAGTTGCGTCGCGTGATGAACCTGGCACAAATCGTACAGTCGCACGCGTTGAGCTTTTTCCATCTATCGTCGCCGGATTTCCTGCTGGGCATGGACGGTGATCCGGCGAAACGAAATCTGGCGGGCCTGGTTGCGGAGAATCCAAGGCTTGCGCGTGATGGCATTCGCATGCGGCAGTTCGGACAGCAGATCATCGAATGGCTCGGCGGAAAGCGCGTGCATCCCGGATGGATCGTGCCGGGCGGTGTCAGCGAACCCCTGACGGTCGAGCGTCGTGACCAGATCCTGGCGACGATTCCGGAGGCCATCACGATCTCCCTCCGTGCTCTGCGCTGGTTCAAGCCCGAAATCGAGAAGTTCCGCGAAGAAATTCGCACGTTCGCGAATTTTCCAACGCTCTTTCTGGGTCTGGCGAAAGAGGATGGCGGATTGGCCCTCTATAAGGGGTGGATTCGCGTGATCGATTCCACCGGAGAAACGGTCGCCGACCACATCAATCCGCTTTTGTACCAGGAGTTCATTGGTGAGGCTGTCGAGCCCTGGTCTTATCTCAAGTCAACGTACTATAAGCCGCTTGGCTATCCCGACGGAATTTATCGTGTGGGTCCGCTGGCGCGCTTGAACCTGGCCAAGCGTTGCGGGACACCACTGGCCGATGCCGAATTGGCCGAGTTCCGTGAACTTGAGCGCCACGCGGTATTGAGTTCTTTCTACTACCACCATGCGCGCCTGATCGAAATGCTCTTCGCCGTAGAACGCATCCAGTACTTACTCTCAGATGCCAGCATTCTCAGTAAGCATGTTCGCGCGCACGCCCGACCCAATAACCCGGAGGGCGTAGGAATCATGGAGGCACCTCGCGGAACACTGATCCACCACTACAAGGTGAACGAAGAGGGACTGATCACACATGCCAATCTCATCATCGCTACTGGACACAACAACCTTGCGATGAACCGCGGCGTGTTGCAGGCAGCTCGACACTTTGTGCGCGGCGAAAGAATCGAAGAAGGCATGCTCAACCGAGTGGAAGCAGTGATTCGTGCCTTCGATCCTTGTCTCAGTTGTTCGACGCATGCCGACGGACGCATGGCCCTTCACCTTGAACTGCGCTCGCCTCAAGGGTCGGTTCTCGACGAGATGTGGAGCGGCTAGATGGCCGACGTGCTAATCATCGGCTACGGCGACACCCTGCGTACCGATGACTCCATCGGTGTGGAAGCGGCCAAGGTACTGGCCGAGTTCTATCGCAACGACCCCGCGGTGCGGGTCATCACATCGCACCAATTGACACCCGAAATGGCCGAGGACCTTGCTGCCTCGAGGTTCGTTTTGTTTCTGGACGCGGCTGTTGGAGAGCGCCCCGGTGTCATTGCCAAAACGCAATTGCGTGCGAACGACCAGGCGGGTTCATTCAGCCATCGTTGCAGTCCCGTTGCGTTGCTGAAGGCCGCCGCTCAATTGTACGGCAATGCTCCTTCCGCCCTGAGCCTGACGATGTCTGCGACTTCCTTTGAAATGGGGATGGCTCTGTCACCGGAAATCAGCAGAAGAATGCCGGATTTCTTAACTGCCGCGAAGCATGTTGTGGCGGACTTCACAAACGGTCGTCGAGCGCGGCCTATCCGACTCGCTTCGCAGAGCGGCGGGTGATAGTCCGTGCTCGACCGAGGAGCATTTCATCCTACGGAAAATACCTGGCCTATGCCGGCTCTTCCACCTAAAAGATAAACGCTTGACGCGGCACTGCGGCACGGCTGAAAGAGGTTGCTGAAAAAGTCCGAAAGGCAGGTTCCTCGCTGACTGTTTTATGAGAGCAGTTCTGGTACCGTAATAGGGATTGAGCCACGTGTGCACGAGATTCGTCTGCTCCTCAGCTCATGCTATGGTGTGCAGGAATAGCGAGGTCGGATGAGGACGGTTTCCGTGTCCGTCTCCGCAACTGCGGCCGCTCTGAATGGCGAATGTTAAAGTAATGTGAGATCGTCAGCTTGGTCTGCAAGTTGGGTTCTGTCGTCGCCGCCAGCCGTACAATTGAGGATCACTGGCCACACATTGAGATTCCGCATATCTGATGACCCGGAAAACCACATCTGAGCAGGCCGCCACGAGGTTTGGCGAGTCTGCCTAAACAGGAAAGAGGGTAATTATGCCGCAAACTGCAGAAGCCGCCAGACTCGAGGAGGCAAGCACACTCGGGACCATGAGACTCCAACAACAGGTAGGTGCCGGGAAGAAGCCCTGGAGAAAATGGGGCCCCTACCTGAGCGAGCGTCAATGGGGTACGGTTCGCGAAGACTACAGCCAGGATGGCAATGCCTGGGATTATTTCACTCACGACCAGGCGCGTTCCCGTGCCTATCACTGGGGCGAAGATGGGATGGCCGGTATCAGCGATGGTGATCAGTTGCTGTGCTTCAGCGTTGCGCTGTGGAACGGCAAAGATCCCATTTTGAAGGAACGCATGTTCGGCCTGACGAACAGCGAAGCCAATCACGGCGAAGACGTCAAGGAATACTATTTCTACCTCGACAGCACGCCAACGCATTCCTACATGAAGTACCTGTACAAGTACCCCCAGGCGGCATTTCCCTACGACGATCTCAAGGAGAACAACAAGCGGCGCACTCGTAACGACATGGAGTACGAGTTGCTGGATACCGGTGTTTTCAACGAGGACCGCTATTTCGATGTCTTCGTGGAATATGCTAAGCAGTCGCCGGAAGACATCCTGATCCAGATCAGCGTGAGTAATCGCGGACCTGAGGCGGCCAAAATAGATGTCCTGCCGACCCTGTGGTTTCGCAACACGTGGACCTGGTGGCCAGGTACACCCAAGCCATCCTTGAAGCAGGCCTCTGGCCAAAAAGGATTTCAGGTTGTTGCAGCGTCTCACGCCGATCTGGGGGAGCGCTATCTGTACTGCGAGGGAGATGTCCCGCTGCTGTTCACGGAAAATGAGACCAACAACGAGCGGATTTTCGGCACCCCCAACGCCAGTCCCTTTGTCAAAGACGGCATTAACGAGTACGTTGTCCACGGAAATCACAATACGGTCAACCCGGCGAAAACCGGGACTAAGTCCGCCGCGCATTACCAGTTGAATGTAGGTGCAGGAAAGACAGCCACCATCCGTCTGCGGTTAAGCGACCTTGGACCTGCGGCCATCGGCGATCCGTTCAAGACGTTCGATGCGACCATGCAGACGCGTCACAGCGAGGCTGATGAATTCTATAAATCCATCACCCCGGCACGGGTCACCGCGGACGAGGCGCTGGTCATGCGCCAGGCGCTGGCCGGGATGCTCTGGTCGAAGCAGTATTTCTTCTTCGACGTGGACCTATGGCTCACGGAGCACGGTGTCGATCCACTAAGGCCGGGCGGACGCTTCATGCGCAACCGGGAATGGTTCCACATGATCAATCAGCACGTCATCTCCATGCCCGACAAGTGGGAATACCCCTGGTACGCGGCGTGGGATTTGGCTTTCCACACCATCGCTCTCTCCACGGTCGACACGGACTTCGCAAAGGAGCAGCTCGACCTGATGCTGCAGGAGTTCTTCCTGCATCCGACGGGTCAAATTCCGGCCTACGAGTGGAACTTTAGCGATGTCAATCCGCCGGTACACGCCTGGGCCTCCATCTTTTTGTACCGGACCGAGCAGGCTCTCCGGGGCAAAGGCGACATCGACTTCCTGAAGCGCTCGTTTGCCAAGCTGATGCTGAACTTCAGTTGGTGGGTGAACCGCAAAGACCGCTTTGGCAATAATCTGTTTGAAGGCGGCTTCCTCGGGCTCGACAATATCGGCGTCTTCGACCGCAGCGCGCCCCTGCCGACCGGTGGCAGCCTCGAACAGGCAGATGGCACGTCATGGGTTTCCATGTTCTCCCAGAACATGTTGGAAATCGCCGTCGAGTTGGCGGCCCACGACGATTTTTACGAAGACATGGCCGTCAAGTTCGCGGAGCATTTCATTTGGATCGCGGTCGCCATGAATCAGATGGGGCCTGATGGTATGTGGGACGAGGAGGACGGTTTCTACTACGACGTCCTCCGCCTGCCCGATGGTAGCACCAGCCGGCTTAAGGTCCGCTCCATGGTGGGCCTGCTGCCCTTGGCCGCCACCACCGTGATCGAGCCGTGGCAGCGCGAACGGTGCCCGCGAGTGGTAAAAATCCTGCGGGAACGCTACGAACGCATGCCCGAGTTGCGCAACGCCATTCATGCCACCGGGATCGGGCATTTGGGGTATGGCGAGCGCGGTATTGCTGCGCTGGTGAATGAAGAGCGGTTGCGCCGCATTCTGTCGCGCATGCTGGACGAGAACGAATTCCTCAGTCCGTATGGGATTCGAGCCCTCTCCCGCTACCATGCTGACCATCCCTTTATCGTCAATGTGGGAGGCCAGGAATACCGGGTGAATTATCTTCCCGCGGAGTCAGACACCGGCATGTTCGGCGGAAACTCCAACTGGCGCGGGCCGATCTGGATGCCGGTGAACGCAATTCTGATCCGCGCCCTGCTGTCGTACTACCTCTATTACGGCGACAACTTCAAGATCGAGTGCCCCACTGGCTCGGGCAAAATGATGAACCTGTTCGAAGTGTCCCGTGAGATTGCCAAACGTCTGGAAGGGATCTTCCTGCGTGATAAGTCGGGCCGGCGCCCGGTGTTCGGAGGTACAGAGAAGTTCCAGACCGATCCCTACTGGAAGGACAACATACTGTTCTACGAATACTTCCACGGAGACAACGGTGCGGGCCTCGGCGCCAGTCACCAGACCGGATGGACCGGCGTGGTCGCAAAGTTGATTGAGCTTTTCGGTCGTCTCGATCCGCAGCAGCTTCTGGATGCAGGGAAAGCAGGCGGCTTTGTGAAGGGAGACTCAAAGACTTAGCGACCATGTCGAGCACGCAGTTTGGGGATTCGACTTTTCGCTGACCGGATTAAACACAGATGCGGGTATCACGCGTGAGCCGACGAGGGGGAAGCCAGTCGCTTAACAGACGCTGCGCTCTTCGCATAGCCCTGTCAATTTTGCTATTCGTAGGCGCAGCGGCGCGCTCGCCCGCCCAGCTTCCGAAATCTGCGGCGCCACCAGCCAAAGCCGAGCCTGCGGCAGTCGTCGACCCGCTCGGACGCGAGACCCCCCGCCGTACCGTGATGGGCCTTCTGAAGTACGCGGAACGCCAGGACTTCGCGACTGCCGCACGCTACCTCCAACTGCCTCCCGGCCAAGACACGAACGTGTCGCAGCTGGCCAGGGAATTTCAGGCGCTAGGCCATCGGTTCAAAGGCGACGTCGATCTGTTGAGCGACGATCCCAACGGCACGGTTGAAGCTGGACTTCCTCCCGGCCGGGTACGTGCCGGAATGTTTGTGGTAGGCGGCGCCAACACCGATGTGATTTTGGTGCGGGTGGATGATCCGGAGTACGGGAAAATCTGGCTGGTGTCGCAAGAGACGGTTGCGAGAATCCCGGACCTCTATGCCCAAATGCAAAGCGAAGGGCCGACGCTAGCCGAGCGAATCGTGCCCTCCGCTTTGAGCAGTCACCATGTGCTTGGGATGTCGTTAGCGCAATGGCTTGAGTGGCTGCTTTCGATCCCAGTCTCGTGGTTGCTAGCGTGGCTGTTGGCGTTTGTGCTGAGCCTGCCCAGGAGAATCTGGTACAGCCTCCGGAAACTTCCTTTCCGAAGCGTTTGGCAGACGCCACTGGGCACGCCGCTCAAGTGCATCATCGCGATCCTGATACACGGCATTTTTTTCTACCTGCTTGAACCGCCGCTTTTGTACCGCGCCTACTACTTTCGCTTCCTGGCAGCCCTCCTCGCGGCATGTCTGGCGTGGCTGGTGAGCCGGATCATCGACCGGGGCTTCGACCATGCGGTAAAGCGGACGCGAGAGCGCGGAGGCGGAGAGTCGATCCTGGTCATGATGCAGCGACTGACCCGCATCGTGATGTTCTTAATCGCCTTCGTTACGGCAATGGCACTGTTCGGAATCAACGTGAAGACCACTCTCGCCGGCCTCGGCATCGGCGGACTGGCGATAGCGCTGGCCGCGCAGAAAACACTTGAGAACATCCTGGGCGGGGTCTCGTTGCTGATGGATAAAGCCGTCCACGTCGGGGACTTCTGCGAGATCGGCGGTCGACTTGGGACGGTCGAAGACATCGGACTCCGCTCGCTGAAACTGCGGACTCTCGACCAGAATGTGTTGGTTGTTCCAAACGGAGCGCTGGCGTCGATGCAGTTCCAAAACATGAAGAAGCGCCCCAAATTGTTGCTCAACCAAAACTTCTCGCTGCGAATCGAAACTACTGTCGAACAATTAAGGTCCGTGCTGGATCGCGTGCAGAGCATGCTGAACGAACATCCCATGATCGAGTCCGGGACTTCGAGGCTTCGGGTGTGTGCAATTGCCGGCGCTGCTTTCGAATTCGAATTGTGGGCCTATGGCAAGACGGGTGACTGGACCGAGTTCACCGCCATACGCGAGGACGTCTTACTGAAGATCGCCGAAATCGTCGAGGCTGCCGGTACTCGGTTTGCAGGACCGACACAATTGACATACCTGGCAGGAGACCTAGCCGTCAGGCCAGAAAAGCGGGACGATCCAAACGCCGGGTGATGGATACCCTCGCGAGCAGCGCGTTACGGATGGAGACAGCCCAGGAGACCAAGAGCATGTGTTTTCTGCCGACGGGTTCGCCGGCGGATTTGCGTTGGCTTAGAGTCGCAAATTTCCCGAAACATTCCGAAACTTTGTGACTCAAAGTTAATGTGGGGTGAATCTTTAGGAAATCGTCCCGAACGAGGGCGATTTCGGCGCACAAGTCGTGTCGAAAGCGCTGTTCTGTGGGATCATGGATGCCAGTGCGCCTGACGATTGCCGGTGGCGTAGACCGCTCCTGGCAAAATGCCCTGAGGTGAAGATGTGAGGAGGCAGAATGAAACCGACGCAAAAACTACATGACCTGGGCCAGAGTTTGTGGCTGGACAATATTACGCGCGATCTACTGGATAAGGGTGTCCTCAAAAGCTATATCGATGAGCTGTCTGTAACAGGATTGACGTCGAATCCGACGATCTTTGATCAGGCCATCAAGAAGAGTGACGCCTACGATGCTTCCATTCATGAAGGAATGGGGCGGGGACTGTCCGGCGAGGCACTGTTTTTTGACCTGGCATTGGACGACCTGACTCGCGCCGCGGACCTGTTCCGGCCGATTCATAACCAGACCAAAGGCGTGGATGGCTGGGTGTCGCTGGAGGTCTCGCCGCTGCTGGCGTATGACACCGCGACTACGCTTGCTGCCGCGAGAGATCTGTCCGCTCGTGGCGGGCGTCCCAACCTATTCATCAAGATTCCCGGTACTCCCGAGGGGCTGCCGGCGATTGAGGAGGCCATCTTTTCAGGCGTCTCGATCAATGTGACTTTGCTGTTCTCGCGGGAGCAGTATCTGGCTGCGGCAAACGCGTACCTGAAAGGCATCGAGCGCCGGATTGCGGCCGGGTTGCCAACCAATGTTGGATCCGTGGCGTCGGTGTTCATCAGCCGCTGGGATGTGGCCGTAAGTGACAAGGTTCCCGAGGACCTGCGTGACAAGTTGGGAATCGCGATCGCCAAGCGGACGTACAAAGCTTATCGCGAGCTGTTGTCAACTCCGCGGTGGAAGAAGATTGTGGCGGCGGGCTACAACCCGCAGCGGTTGCTGCTGGCGAGCACAGGGACGAAGGACCCCAAGGCTTCGGACATCCTTTACGTCAAGTCCCTGGCGGCACCAGACACAGTGAATACGATGCCTGAGGCCACATTGAAGGTATTTGCGGACCACGGCGAAATCGGCGAGCTAATGCCTGCTGACGGCGGCGACTGCGAGCAGGTGCTGCAGCAGTTCACCAAGGCTGGAATTGACATTGACGCTTTGGGAGAACAGCTTCAAGTCGAAGGCGCGAAGGCGTTCGTGAATTCGTGGAATGAGCTCTTGGGGGTGATCGAGTCCAAGAGCGCGGTCCT
>Ga0074046_10003506_pt1 | contig 13078 bp, 21 predicted proteins | sample BogForMeECP23OM3_FD_94441 | JGI IMG/M metagenome (GOLD analysis project Ga0074046, IMG submission 94441) | Bog forest soil microbial communities from Calvert Island, British Columbia, Canada - Bog Forest MetaG ECP23OM3 | ecosystem: Environmental > Terrestrial > Soil > Wetlands ...
CTTGAAACTGTTGCTGCACTGCAACACATTGCAGCATTGCGTTTCAATCAGGTGATGATGATGCGTAGGGAAAACCATGTTAAGGAAGGGTTTAAGGAACTGAAGGAACTAATCCTTTGGGGCGCTGCGGCGGAAAACCACGTTAAGGAAGGGTTTAAGGAACTGATCCTTTGGGGCGCTGCGGCATACCTCTTGGCGGGAATTACATTGGAAGCCGTCAGGGGAATTTTGTGGATCGGACACCTCATCGCCTGAGCGGCGCCCGCCCGCTACGCCTTCTCGCTACCCGACAAGATCGCACGCGGAGAGCTGCGGCCGCTCAGGAACCCGGCTCTGCCTCGACGAGGCGGCCTGAAAGAGGCCTTACCTAGTAATTCTGCTCCGTTGCTACTCAGACCCCAGGCGCGGCGCCATCCGGCCGCCGATCGGCGCGAGGGCCGCGCGCAAAGGTCTGCGGTTGTATCGCGCGCGTCACCTTCCACCTTTGCGGGATGTCGACCGACTTCAGCCTTTTCCGTGATCGCTTCGCCGAAGCCTGCCGCATTCGAGACATGAAACCGGAGGCCGTTTACCGGAGTATTGGATTGGGCGGCCGGCGCGGCCTTGGTGCCGCTCTCAAGCCGCTGGGCAGGCACCGGGATGACGCGCTTCATGGTCGACGCAGCGCGCCATTGCGGCTCCGGAACCGCACCGGCATCCGGCTAATGCGTCCAGCTCCCGATGCGGCCGAACTTGAAGTTGTCGGCGTAGGCCTTCTTGATGAAGGCCCGAGGGTGCGGCTCGAAGATACGGAAGGGAATTCCGTTCTTCTGCGCGTAGTCGATCGCCTCCTCCTTGGTTTCGAAGGAGAGGCGGACCTGCGAAAGCATGTCGTCCGAGCTTGTCCAGCCCATCAGCGGCTCGATCTCCTGCGGCGTCGCTGGCTCGTACTCCAGCACCCATTCTTTCGTTTTCGCCCGCGCGGACTGCATGGCGGTTTTTGCCGGCTTATAGATGCGTGCAAACATGATGCCCCCCCCGCGATTGTTGGACGTTTTCAGGAGTCGGCGGCTCAACGGCGCCGGGCGTTGGCATGTCTCGCGTTCCCGGTAATAACTGGAGAAAAACAGGGAAAACCCGCAGTCTGAGACGCCGATCACGCGCAAGCCTACACCCTCAGCCGCTTACAAAGGCAAGCGCCCGCGCTTTACGAGGCCGTCTTTCTGCGAACGCCGCCGAGATCAAGGCTGGCTTTCGCAAAAAGATCAGCCTTCCGCTTCGTCAGAGCCATCCGGCCGCCGAATGCCTCGCAAAATATTCAGGCCGCTTTCATGCGCGTTTACGCCCCACCCGATACCTTCGCCGTGAGGATAGGCGTATACTGTCGCACCATCAAAAGCCCTGATATTCACAAGCCCGCGGCTGGCCTTCACCTTGGCAATTGCTTCCTCGATTGCGGCGCCATACCTTGTGTGAAGGTGCGTCGTCATACCGGGAGAAGACAGTACTTCGACAAGCGAAACAGCTGGCTTCACCTCGCGCATGTCGGCGCGAAGATCGTTGATATCGTTCTGCATCGCGACTTGTCCCGCGCGGATTTCGCGAAGCAGGGCCAAGGTGAGGTTTTCAACTTCGTCAGCCATTGCTCATGCCTTCACAAGCCCGGTGTGCTTCTCGATGATGGCAAGCCGGCCTTCGATCACGTTGAGGCGAGCGCCCTGGTTTGCTTGGATCTCTGCGATCTTGCCCGAGAATTTCCGAGTGTCGCTCTTGCGTCGCGGCAATCGCTGTCACGGCATCGGAGACCTTGCCGAGAAGGGAAGCCAAGGCGTGTTGCTCCGCTCGCATTCCCGCCTGCTCGGCGCGCAGCTCGCGAAGGAGCTTCAGCGTCAGATTTTCGGGCTCGTCTGTCATAGCGCAATCATGCCTTCCTGTGTGACACGGTGCAAGGTGAAGGCGAGGGCACTCGCGCATTGGCCTTTCGGCTAGGCTTCGATGGCCCATCGCCAGCCGCAGACGCGGCAAGCCTATTCCTCCATTTTGGAGGTTATAAAATCTGAGGCGCAATCATAGCCTATGCAATTCGACCCTCTCCATACCGTTCCCCAATCTTTCCTTCCCTTACGATTGCTTTGTTTGCAGCCATAGGCGAGTTCTGAATTTGCAACTAGATCATTGGTTTGCACATCGTAAAGGTAAGAGCTGGCACACCCTATAACGTCGTCTTCGGAAAATCTGGCAAGTAACAGGCGGCGAACGCGCGTCACGATCCCGGCCGCTTCCAGGCGGTTCAGAGCCTCGAAGATCGCGGGACCTCGAGAGCCCGGTCTTTTCCTGAATGGCCTCCGGTGGGGTCTGGCGCGCCCGGACGGTTTATCTGGATGCCTCTCTCCAATACAATCGGTATAGACGCGAGAGTTCCCAACTTGGGCCTATCTACGCAAGCGTCATGCGAAAGATGCACCATCCCCAACTGCAACCGCCCCCACGAGGCCAAGGGCTACTGCAAACCCCACTACAAACGAAGCCGCCGACACCATGGTAACCTCCTGGCAGGTCGCCGCTCCCCTCGCGGCATCCGTCGCCACCCGCTCGGCGAGACGTGGCGCACCATGGCCAAACGGTCATCGGCCAGATGGATAAGTTGCAACGCACCGCCCGCCGCCACCTGCTCGTCATCACCGCCGATTACGTGGCCAGCCCCTATTGCCGCCATGAGATGGAGCAGGCGATCAAATACTCCATCAAACCTTCACGCTGATCTTCCCACCAATACCTGCCACTTGCATGGCTTTTCATGACATCCTCGAGCCACGTGGGGCCGGGTGTGCGGTTGGGGCAAAGGGCGGAGCAGTAGTAGTGTCCTTTGATGCGGTGCTTGCTCTTAAGGTTCCTGGCGCACTCGGTATGAGCGCATATGGGTGATTCGGTCATGGCCCACCTCCGGGGAAAGTATATCACAGACAACTCGTGCCCATTTGCATCCGCATCCCCAGCATGAACGCGATTCGGCGTCGCATCATATTCCAATTATTAGGAATTTCTCAATAACTGCGGTCATAGGCCGCGCGTATGCAGCGGCTTCGCGCACGGGCAATAAGGACAGGTGCGTGGCTTTCCCTTGGCGTCCCTATGGCAATGGTAAGCGTCATATTCACATGCTAAGCAGTAGCTGGTTTTGCCGTCGGGGATGTCTTCAATCATAGGCCATTCTCATTACAGCAGCATTCGCCGGACTCTGTACAAGTCGCCTCCGGCGAGCAAGAGCAACGCGATTCGTGCCCGCCTAATGCGAAATGGCGGTCGCAGACAACGTGCTCGCTTGAGTGCTCGGAGTCCGAAAGGGCCTACATCGCTGGCTTGCGCACCAAAGACAGCCAATCGCCCCCAGAGGACGAAGCCACCTTCGTATCTCTCCGGCACCGCGAGATCATCGCGGAGGACGGCGGCGTCTGTCGCACCGGCAGACATTTGCGGACGGCGCAATTTTGGAGATGCACATCTGGAAGGTGCCCTCCCCGGTTCAGGGAAGCGCGCACGAACTCAAATACCGCTTGTTCTATGGCTACCCGGGGCGGCGACTTGTTTGCTATGACAACGAACGCGGCAAGGGTGATCACCGGCATATCGACGGTCGCGAAGAGGCGTGCCTCCCGCCTTAGCGTTTGAACTCAATTTTGAGGCTTGGTTCGGTTTCGACTTCTTCGACAATTTCATTATAGGGGTCCGAGTAGCAACGGAACAATTTTACTAGGTAAGGCGGCCGTGTACGGTCCGGCCGCCGTGCGGGACAAACGGGACAAGCCGGACAAATGTCCTCAAATGTCCCGTAAGTAACAGCGGACCCGCGGCCGACCCATTATCAGTTCAAGTTTGACCTCCATCACGCGTCACCTTGCCCGCGTGATGTTTGAGCCGTGCTGCGAGGCTTTTAAAGGGTATCGCAGCATGAGGAGCCGGACGTTTTCCTTCCTTCGGACGTCCGACTCAGGTTTCGAGGCTACGGTCGTGCGTGCGCTTCGATCCAGGCAGGCCGGACAGTTTTCGGGTGTTTGGCTGTCCGGCCTGGTTTCGCGCCTTACCTAGTAAAATTGTTCCGTTGCTACTCAGACCCCGAGCTCAGAGAGCTGGCGGACCTCTCAACAAAGCCGAATGAAAAGCGGGGCCTGCTGAGCCTCGCGACGGGGTTCGAGTCGCTGGCGAAGCTGGGCGAGAACGAAACCCTGCTGCTCGATGTGCGCGCCGAATTGGGCGAGGTGCGAAACGAAGTCGGCGAGCTACGCAAGGAAGTGACGGCGATTCAAAACAATCTCATCACGCTTCGAGCCGATCTGCCCGGCATCATCGCCAGCGCAGTAACCGCGATCATGAGAGAAGAGATGGCGCGCAAGGGCTGACACTCGTCATTCCGCATCGCGCTGTGCCCGTTGTCATAACAAGGATGAAAGCCGCGAACGCGTGATGAATGATACAGTCGCAACTTGGGATAGGCTCACAGAATTTGAGCACATGATCGAGGCTGTGTTCGGTACCGCCGGATGGTATCGCCAGAATTGGCGCGACTTTCGCACTAAGGACGGCCGAACCGCCGCGGACATTTGTCGGAGCATGAGGCGCAGTCTCATGGCGCTCGACGCCGAGACTTGCGAACTCGTAGACGAGCCCCGGAACTCTACCGCAGGCCAGGTCGCGCGCAACCTCTTAGAATTCTACGAGGGCGCGCCCATCCGCAAACGCAGACGCAAAACGCCGCCGAGGACCGCATAAAAGCCAAACAGCCCAAAGCACGCCACGCCAATGACTGACAACCTCGACGATTTTACACTGGCATTTCTTGAAGCGGCGCTGTGGTCATCAATAGACGATGGCGGCGAGCCTTTGGACAACGAGCATAGTATAGCCGATATCGATCCGGGCTCGCTGGCGCGCCTGGCTGAGGAGTGCAAGCGGTTTCAGGCTTCCCCGGCATGGCAGGCTGCCCTTGCCGGCGATGATCCGCGCACAGCCCATCGGCTGGGCTACGGTTGCACCCTCGAGCAAAGCGCGGGCGCTGATTTCTGGTTTACGCGGTGCGGCCATGGCGCGGGGTTTTGGGATGGTGACTGGCAGGAGCCACACGCCGCGGCTCTCGATGCGCTGTCAAAGCAGTTCGGCAACGTGGATTTGTACGTTGCCGATGATGCTAAGATTTACGCCTGAGGCATGAGGCCTTCCGGCCTCTGCTAATTTCCTGCGATCTATACAAATTTCCAGCGGTGGAGGATAAAATCCGCCACGCACACCAGTAAAATCAGGGGTTTTTTGGCTGTGCGTGATTTTCCCCCACGTGTTCCCCCACACGGTTGCAAAAAATCGCTTCGCCAGAGCTTCGCAGAAATCACGCGATGCCGTTGGAAATTGCCTGCCATATCCTCGGAAGGGTTGAGCGCCCGCGCTCCTGCCGCCGATCGGCCGCTCACAGCCTCAAAAGAGGTAGTCAGCTATGCCGCGCTTTTTCTGGAAACCCCTTCCCCTATCCTTGCTAGCGCAGCCTCAAGCCTCGCCCAACCTTTAGGCGTCCCCTTTCCTTCAAAAGAGAGAGATTTATATAGGTTCTCCGAAGGAACCATCTGGATTTGCGACCCTGAGAGCTTTGCAGGTACGGGCGCCCAAACCTTCCGGGTCGCTCCCTTCACGAGGTCGAGGGCCTTTTGTGCCATCTCCTTCATGGTGGCTGTCTGCTCCAGCATGAACTGGTAGAGTGTCGCCCCCTGGACGATCTTCCGGACACGGCGGCCGCCCTCGATCTTGAACACCTCGGAGCGCTGTGGATGGCGCTTGAAGCGGCCTGTCTCTTCCAGGGCCTTGAATGCCCGGAAGATCGAAGCCCGGTTGAACCGTGGGCAAAGCGCATCGATCAGCGTTGCGATGCGTGGATTGCACTGCCCGGTTTCCATGTTCAGGAAGCCGAACAAGAGAGCGAAGGCCACAGCCACCGCGCATTTCGACAGCTTCCCTGCATGGTGAAGATCGACAAGCTCGCCCCAGATTTGGAGCCGCTCCTGATACGTGATCGCCCGGCAATGGGCATCTTCCTGACCGGCGCGAATGCTGCGCCGGCCGCCGCGAATGTCTCGCACGGTGATTATCTCCAAGCATGTGCTCGGAAGCTGAGAGCAAGGCAGCCGCCAGCGTTCTCAGAAAAGGCTTGCGATGTTAGGGGGGAATCACCGAGAAGGAGGTCGCCAAACCTATTCCTTCGAGGGTTTTCCCTTTCCCCCTTGAACCACAAGCCCGCTTCCGAGCGGGTTTTTGCGTTTTACGCCCTACGCGATTCACACGATGACTACACGAGCAATTTTGCTCACGTTGTACGCTACGCCACGCGACGCAACTGGACGCGGCTAGCACACTTCGCCGAAAGTAAATCAATATCAGCTTTCAGCATGCCATCGCTTTGCATCCGAGCTTCGATCTTGCGGACGGCATACAAAACTACGGTGTGATCCCGGTTGAAAGCTTCGGCTATCTCGGGCGATGAATGCGGCGTGAGCGTTCTTATGAGATAGATCGCGACATGCCGCGGGCGGATTAGCGTTTTGCTTCGCCGTTCTGACACAATGGCTTCGCGTTTGACGCCGTAATAGCGTGCAACGGTGTGAAGAATGGCGTTGATTTGCGCGGTCATGGCGTGTGCTCCCGTCCCGTGGCGCTAACATGATTCACGCACTTTTGCACAGGATATCCTCGGCGGCGCTTTATCCGTTGATCTCAGCCTGAGCATACTTGCCAAGCCGTGACCTGCAAAACACCCTAGGTCCTATTTCGACACGATAAACTAGGACCTAGGCCACAAAGCCGCCCGCTCGCCACCCGAATCACTGTACTGGCTAGGACCTAGTTCAGCACGTCGAACTAGGTCCTAGTTTAGCGCACAGAAATAGGGCCTAGGTGAGTACAGGCTAGGACCTAGTTTTCCACGAGAGACTAGGGCCTAGGTCCTATCGGGAGGGAGCGGCATGAAGACGATTGCAGTAGCGTCAGCAAAGGGCGGAACCGGCAAGAGCACCATTACCGCGCTGCTGGCTGTACGCGCAGCCCAGGACACTCCTAGGGTCGCCATGATGGACTTGAACCTGGATCAAGGTTCCCTGACGCAATGGTGGGGCCTACGCGGCGAGCCGGACTCACCTAGGTTGATCGATGAGGAGGATATCGAGAATATCCCGCGCGATGTGAAGCGGATTACGCCGGACTATGACTGGCTGTTCATCGATACGCCGCCGCTCAACATGGATGCGATAGAGCAAGCCATCGTGGTTGCAGACGCCGTTATCATTCCGGTCAAGGCGGGCTTCTTCGACATCATGGCGGTTCAGGACGTTGTTGAAATGTGTGAGGAGCGGCACAAACCGTTTTCGCTTCTGCTCAACGACATGGACAAGTCAAAAACCCTGGAGCGACAGGCAAAAGCGGCGTTCGTGGAGGTCGGCCCGATGTTCACAACGCAGATCGATCATCGCGTGGCCTACATCCAAGCTATCGCCAAGGGTAAGACAGGTGGCGAAACCGACAAATCAGCGAAGCAAGAAGTCGATACCCTTTGGAATGAGGTAAAGCGCCTAGCCGAGAAAGGCGGTGCGCGATGACACCTGACGACGGCATTGCCACCAATGATCTGCTCGACGCATTTCGCAAAGCGAGGGAGAAGCAGGCGAAGTCCGGCAAGGCCCAGCGAAGGACCAAGGAGAAGAAGGTCCATTCTGCCGTAGATGGGCGCAGCCTGCGCGCCACGGGCCGCACAGAACAGCTAAACGTAACCATACGCCCAGACCTGAAGCTTGCGATTGCGGAATACGTGAAGGCGAAAGGAATCAAGATTGTCGATTTGATCGAACGCGCACTCGAAAAAGAAATTGGGCTCCGGGGGAATTAAGAGATGCATTGGTTTCGTGTCATCCTGGTCGGGGCTCTCTCCCTGGCGCTTTCTGGCATTTCAATTCTGTGCTGCTATGTGTTCGGCACTCACCTTGCTCCTGGGGGCGAAGGCGAGCTCTACGGCGTTCTTGGCGGTGTCGCGGACGCTTTGAAGGCGTTCCTCCCTCTGGCCATCGCGGGCGCCCTGGCGGCATCGCAGAATGGCAGAGCGGCGGCTGGCGTGGCCATGTTCGCCGTGTTTACGCTCTACTCGTTCTCGAGCGAGCTTGGCCTGTACGCGCTTTCTCGGAGTGCTATCGCAGGCAATGTTCAGGCCGGCAGGGAAGGCTATGAGGCGGCGAAGGCGGAGCGCACCCGCATTGCTTCCCGGCTCAAGGAGCTTGGCCCGCAGCGCCCGGCCGGGACAGTCAGAGCTGATATTGCCGCAGCCCGGCAGTCGCATTTCTGGCAACAATCGGACGGGTGCAAAGCGGCGTCGTGGACGGGGGAAAAGAACTTCTGCGCCGGTCTGGATAAGCTTCAAGGCGAGCTGGCGAGCGCTGAGGAAGCCGATCGGCTTCGCGCCCAGGATCAAGGCTTCGCGACCAAACTTGACGGCTTCAATCTGGCGAACGTGATGCAGTCCAGCGATCCTCAATCTGAAGCTCTTGCTCGCTTTACCGGCTTTTCGGTTCAATCGATCAGGGACGGGCTGGCAATCTTGGTCGCGGCGCTTATCGAGCTGGGCTCAGGGCTCGGGCTGTGGGTAGCAACGGCCGGGGTACGTGGACCTGCACAGGAAGCGCCCCGCAGCGCCGAACCCGTCGCCAAAGCGCCAGAAAAGCCCGCAGGAGCCGTCCCGACGGTCGAGGCACTTTCCTGCGGCGAAATGCCGAAAGCCTTCCCGGTGGCGTCGAAGCCGCGCCTGATAGCGTCCCAGGCTAGCCCAGTGGGAAGCGTGCCCACCGTCCTGGCGGAAATTATGGAGCCGGGCAAGGGGAGGGTCGGTCTTATGGAACTGTTTTCCGCCTACAAGGAAGCCTGCCTGACGAAAGGCAAAGAGCCGGTTCCGGCCGCTGAGTTCTCCCGTACAGTTGTCGCGTTGTGCGAGCGGCTAGACATCCAAGTCAAAGACAACGAAGACGGCGTGTTTTTGCTCAAAGTCAGGATCAAGAAAGCTGGTAAGAAAGGGGTCGCGCTATGAGCATCAAAGACCACTGCCACGCGGTTTGGCCGCGCCATCGTGGATTAAGCTTAGTAGCTTTGCTCGTGATGCTTTTTGTTGGCGCTGCCGCGCTCTACTTTCCAGACAGTTGGGTTGCGCGCCACATTGGGCTAATCATGTTCTTTTTTGCCTGCAACGCTTACGCCGCGCTGGATATGTCGTTGGAAGCCCGTTGTGCCGACATTGCAATGCTCAGCAGCCAGCTGGAAGACCTGTCTCGTGAACTCGAGGCCACGAACCGGGGCTTAGAGCGCGTGCATGACCGCACGTGTAGGCTCGAGCACAAAGAGCACGCCGCATGACCATCAAACAACGGTATAGCGCCGCCATCGAGGAAGCCATCGGCTAGGCCCGTTTCTCGCGGTCCAGAGCCACCGTGGCGGCCGAAGACGGGGCCAAGGCGTATGCCTATCCCAAGCCGCAAGGCTGCATCGCCTGGGGCGTCAACGCGGCAGAGACGGGCGTAAATGTCCTACGCGGTATCAGGCGGCCGGACGGCGCCGACGAAGCGGAAGGGTGATCGCGATATGAACCCACACGACCGTTGCGAAACCTGCCTCTACAACGTCGACGCTCACCGCACCAATGAGGCCTCCGTACACGGGCGGAAGCTTGGCCCGGTCAATCGGAGCGGCGAAGGTCTTTCCCGCCCTCAGCGCCTCAGCGCTGTGGCTGCAGCATAGTGGATTTGAGGCGAAGCCTTGCTCAATGGCGCTAGGAGCGGCGCCGCCGCCGGATGCGCCTTTGTGTGGTGCTTCCCGCAGTAGGGGGCGCCTCAAGGTTTGTGCGCTAAAACACGCTAACTCGGACAAACCAAGAACGCAGAACTCAAACGGCCTCATAGCCTTTTCTGAGCTTGGCTTTGAGATGTTCGGCCATGGCCAGAGCGGGCTCCTGCTCGGAGGCGAACCGGCTAAGCAGGCTTTCGTGTGGCTCCGCCAACAAATGGGGGGCATCCCACTGCCTTACCCGGACAGCAGCACAAGGCGTCCCATTATCTGCTCCGGGTCGAAGGCGGACTCGGGCGCGGTTTCAGGGCACAAGCGCTTACCTTTAGCAGCGGAATTTCTGAATCGAAGCTTTGGGCAGCCGCGGCCGTTCGGTTATGTCGTTCAGCAAAAACTCCGCCTCGGAACCGGGCGGAGCTTTCTGTGATTGCTGCTGTAGCTTTCGGTGCGGATTATATCGACAGGAAGCCCCGCATCCTTGCCGCCGCGCCCGCTAGAGCAAGAACGGCGAAGCTGAGCAAGCCAGTACCTGGGATGGGGCCGGGGGCGGGGACATTCGTTGTTGTAATGTTGTTGAAATCATACCAGAGTGGAAAAATAGAGGGAGGGTGTGAAATAGTATCGGAAATTGTTTGGCCAGCGGATCCTACTTGAAGGATTTCGCAGCACGGGATCGCCCGAAAAGCCCGATTTCCTCGCCCCGATCTTGAAACCCGGCTGCGGCGTCGTTCGCAAGTTCCCGGAAGAGTTTCCGCAGTACCGCGGCGAGAAGCGCATGCTTGACTCTACAGCGGTACCGGAAGCCGAGCCCATGGCGCAGTGGCGCAAGAGCAATCCGCGGGTGTGCGAGGCGCGGAAGGCCGCCAAGCCGTCATGCGAGAAGGCGGCGGCGAAAAATATTGAGGTCCGTCTTCCTGAGTTTCGGAAGGCAAATCCGGGTGTCCCTGATGATGTCTTGCGACGCACCATCCAGGCAGCCACGGAAGGCGGCGTTCTCGGGCTCGACTTCGTGGTGTACGAGCCGGATTGGACCCCGATGACCGTGCGGACGCTGCTTGCCTGCCTCGAACTTGGTAACGAACCGATAGCCCTCCTAGACCCGGCTGAGCCCGACTATGACGGTGGGCGGGCGGTGGCTATGGCGTACCTTAACGACGGCGGCACCGCTACCATCAACTCATTCGCGCATGGTGGGAACGATGGCAGCCGTGTTTTTGATCTCACGCAAGCCCTTAGACAGCTACAAACTGAGGAAGCGAATAGCCGCATCGTAATGGTGCCTACGTCCCCGGAAGCACAAGCGGCTGTGGACGGCGAGGTCAGGCTTCGCGCCGCCGTCGCGCGGTTGGCGGGCGAGTGTAAAGAGGGCCTTGTCACGCAATGTCTCGCCGATATCAAAAACGAGCCGATCGAGTGGGCGTGGAAGGGTCGCATAGCCAAGCGGAAGCTCAACCTCATAGGGGGCGAGTCTGGGAAAGGGAAAAGCCAGTTCCTAGTCATGGTCGCCGCCACAATAACCACGGGCCGAGCGTGGCCAGATGGCGAGCCCGCCCCGGAAGTGGGTGGCGTGCTTTATATCCAGGGGGAAGACGGTCCCGCCGATACGATAGGGCCGCGCTTCGATGCCGTCTGCGGAAACCGGAAGCTATTCCACGTCATGAACACTGTCATGGATAAGGACAAAAACGGCGTTCTCCGGAAGCGGCCGATCCGGCTGGACATCGACATCCACCATATCGAGGCTTGGTTTGCCGTGCATCCAGAATTTAAGACGCTCATGATTGACCCCGTAACAGCATACCTCGGCGACAAAAAGGGAAGCTATGACGATGAGGTGAGGTCGGTTCTGACGCCTCTCGCTGACACGATCGGTGATAAGCTCGGGATTACCATAGTGGCCATCGCTCACTTGAATAAGGGGAGCAATGGGCAGGGCGTAGCCGGTCGCATATCGGGGAGTGGCGCCCTCGTTCAAGTGCCCCGCGTCGCTCATATGCTTGTTGAAGACCCAGACGACCCAAGCTTGCGCGTCCTTCAGCTGTTCAAAAGGAATATCTGCAAAGACACGTCGGGAGCCTCATTCCGCATTGAGAGCTGCACGGTGCCAGCTGAGGACGCTCCAGGGGGCTGCATTGAAACCTCTCGGCTTGTATGGGTAGGGCTCAAGACTGTCGATCTTGACGCGGCTTTAGACCCGAAGCGCCGGATCATCAAGGATAAGCCAAAAACGCGAAAGGATGAGGCCAAAGAGTTCATTATAGATCAACTTAAGGACGGGCCGAAGCTCGCCTTCGATTTGAGATGCGAAGCTGTAGAGGACGGCATCTCGGAAAAGACCCTAGATCGTGCGAGCGAGGAACTTGGAATTATCAAGAGAAAACCTCTCGGGGTCCAAAACGGGCGCAGCACATGGGAGCTACCCGCGGCGATTTCGGCAAAATTGCCCATAGCAGTAATGCCGCAGTGCGCGACTGGGGGCGAACTTCCCCAACAGCCTCTTACTATGTAAAGTTGGGGAAGTTGGGGGAGTTGAGGGAGTTGAGTGTTAGCATTTTTGCCAACTTCCCCAACTTACTCAAGTCAGTCATAAAGTCACTATAAGAGAAGTTGGGGAAGTTCGCCGAAATCCGCAAAATTGTTCAGTCATTTTTTGCTAAGTTACATTTCCGCTCAGTTCTACTCACGATAGCGAGCAAATTTGCCGATAGCTTAAAGTTGCAGCGCCCGCTTAGCCTGGCACATCTCATGCCGGGGCGTGGTACGGAAACCCATCGACCCAGCCGCTCGCGAGCAGGCGGCAAGCCCAGCTCAGCCGCATCGGCTGGCACAGCGAGAGGGAACGCCCCCGCCCGAATCCCGGCCGCCGCCGCTCGGCCCGTGCCCGTGGCGCAGTCTCGGCCGATCGCATTGGCGCTTCCGGATCGCGGTGTTAAAGGGGGCCAAGCTTAACAGGGTAAAGGCTCGGTGCAGTTCGCGGCGTGCGCAAACAGTGCGCAGCCTTGCGGGGCGTGGCGCGCAGGCGTAATGGACTTAATCTGACTGACTTGCGCATGTTCACGAAAGTGGCCACCGTTTTCATGAAGGCGGTCACTGCTGAGCAGTCATGCAAGGCGCTTAGCTTGAGGCGGTCGGGTACACCGCCCCGCGGGGCGGTGTACCCGACCGGCGTCTGATCTGAGCTTCATTCTAAGGTTGTCCTTGGCGTTAAGGAAGCGGGTTATTTCTTGGCGTCGATTTTTGCGTCTCCATC
>Ga0074046_10003508_pt1 | contig 13077 bp, 17 predicted proteins | sample BogForMeECP23OM3_FD_94441 | JGI IMG/M metagenome (GOLD analysis project Ga0074046, IMG submission 94441) | Bog forest soil microbial communities from Calvert Island, British Columbia, Canada - Bog Forest MetaG ECP23OM3 | ecosystem: Environmental > Terrestrial > Soil > Wetlands ...
AGGTCAGCATCAGGCAGGCCACCTCGGGCATCCGGGACCGGATCTCCCGGCACACCGATACCCCGTCGCCGTCCGGCAGCCGCACATCGAGGACGGCGACGTCCGGGCGCAGTGCCGGGATCCAGGCCAGCGCCGAGGACACGGTGCCGGCCTCGCCGACCACCTCGATATCCGGTTCCGCCTCCAGCAGATCCCTGACACCCTTGCGGACGATCTCGTGGTCATCGAGGAGAAACACCGCTATCGGCTTCCCGGCCCCGTCGCCGGACGCTGAGCTGCTGGCCGGATTTGTCACTTTAACTCCTGACGCCCACGCGTTGAGCTCCAGAGGTCATGCCAGATGGGGCTGCCTGTCACGCCAACTCTAGGCAGTTTGCTCACGCCAAGGAAGGACAAAAGTCCCTGGCGAGCAGGCCGAACGGCCCCTGCGTGTTACGGCTACCTGGGATCGATCGGCGTGATGGCCGTGACGCTCATGTCCACACCTCCCGGCAGGGCCTGCTGCGCCGCCGCCGAGCGGCGGTCACGATGGCCAGCGCAAAGCACCGAGCGCGCCGGTGACCCGTGCTCTCGGGTTCTTCGCGTCTGACTGCTTGAGCAGAGACATCGGTCTCACATCGAGGTGAGCTGCCGTCGTCGCCCCGCTAAGGTCGCGGCTGAAGACCACCCGGGCGGCGCCGATCCCGAACTCAGACAGGTCGACCCGGAAGGCGTACGGGTCGTTCTCGTCGTCAGGATGCAGCGGAAATCCCCGGTAGATGGCGGGTACCGGACTCAGGGCCCGGAGCATGAGCTGGCCGCGCCTCACCACTGGCGGTCGGTCACAGCCCCGGGGCCGTGGGAGCGCAGGTTGTATCCCGTCGCCAGGCGGGACCTGACCAGCTCGGATCGGAGGAGATCCGTGTCGGCTATGCCGAGCGGCTCGAAGATGTCACCTGTGCGCAGAGCTGAAGGGCTTGATGAGGAAGGTCCTGCCAGCAGTGACTTAGGTACCTACCGCCAGGGCTGGCACCTGCCTAGCCTTGGCAGGAGGAGGGACGCACATGGCTACTGATCGGCTGCGGGGAGCCGGCCCTGGCGTCACCGAGATGAATCCGGACGGCTCGCCGGACGTCACTGTGCGTGCGGACGTGGGAGTCTTCGCGCCGGCGTTGCCGTGGCTGGCGACCAGGCTGCTGGTCGGCGGCGTCATCGCCGGCCTGATCGGGGCCGCGCTCATCCTCATCCCCGAGCGCCTCGCCATAGGCAGGAGGTAGCGCGATGGCCTGGCTACTGGTGCTGGTGGCAGGCGTCTTCGAGACCGGTTTCGCCGTGCTGCTGAAGCAGAGCCACGGGATCACCCGGGTGTGGCCGACGGTCGGCTTCGCGATATGCGCGCTGATCAGCTTCGGGCTGCTGACCATCGCGCTGCGGAACCTGGAGGTGGGGCCGGCGTACGCGGTGTGGACCGGGATCGGCGCGGCCGGCACCGCGCTGGTGGGCATGGCCGTGCTCGGCGAATCGGTCTCGGTCATGAAACTGGTCTCGATCGGGCTGATCCTGGCCGGGGTCATCGGGCTCAACCTGACCGGCGTGACGCCGCCGTGACGGTGGCCCAGATCCTGCGGGCCAACGTCCTCACCCGGTTCAACGCCATCCTGGGCGTCCTGTTCGTGGTGCCCGTGGTAGTCGGGCCGGTGCAGGACGCGCTGGAGCTGCCGCCCGCCTCGGTCTGCGCGTGGGTGGCCTGCGTGGTGCTGGCCGCCATCGCCGGCCTCACCTGCTGGCGTCGCGTCCGGTCCGCGGCAAGCAGGCTAGCGCCGAACACCGGGGCGTGCCAGTGGCCTTCGTGAACCAGCCCGGCATGGGCTGGGTCACCGTCGGGTGGGTGCGAAAGGCCTGGCGGGGGAGGGCTCGGCCGGAACGTCACCGGGCCGGACCGGGCCGGACGGGCCTCCTGGCTTGGGTAGCCAGGACAGCCACCGCGGCAGGTACCAGTTGCGCTCACCGAGCAGCATCATCACGGACGGGAGCAGCACCCCGCGGACGACGGTGGCGTCAAGCAGCACGGCGACCGCCAGGCCCACGCTGAGCTGCTTGAACTGCTGTAGTGACAGCGTGCCGAAGACCGCGAACACGGCGACCATGATGACCGCGGCGCTGGTGACCACTCCGGCTGTGGCGCGGATACCGTGCGCGACCGCCTGCGGCGTGCGCATCCCGCGGTCATGTGCCTCCTTGATCCGCGACACCACGAACACGTTGTAGTCCATCGACAGGCCGAACAGCACGACGAAGACGAACAGCGGGATCCAGGATTCGATCGCTCCCGGCGCCGTCGTGCCGATCAGGGCCGCGCCCCAGCCGTGCTGGAAGACCGCGACCATCACCCCGTACGCGGCGGCCACCGAGAGCAGGTTGAGCCCGATCGTGGTCGCAGCGATCGTGATCGAGCTGAAGGCGACCAGCATCACGATGAACGTGATGCCCATGACGAACAGGAAGACCGGGACGATGCCGTGCCGGAGCTGGTTGTTGAAGTCGATCGAGGCAGCGAGGTTTCCGCCGACCAGCGCCTGCCCCCCGGTGACTTTTCCGAGGGTGGCCGGCACGAGCGTGTCGTGCAGGGTGGTCAGCGCGTGCCGCGAGGTGGCATCGGTTCCGGTGCCTGCCAGCGGAACCTGGATCTGGGCCAGGTTCGCGTCGCGGTACACGGTCACCTGGATCGGCTGGCCGATCTCGCCGCTGCGCCGGGCCTGCTGCTTGAAGGCGGTGATGGCCTGCTGGGCCTGGGGCGTTCCGATGTCGGGCGCCTTGAACACGACCAGGGCCGGGGCGGGTCCGCCCGGGAAGGCCGTCATGATGTGCTCGTAGCTCTGCACGATGGGCGTGCTGGACGGGAGGATCTGCTGGACGCTGAGGGTCTCGGTATGCAGGCCGATCGCCGGCGCCGCCAGGGCGAGCAGCAGCCCGCCCGCCAGCGCCGCCGAGATCCCGGGCCGGGCGAGCACCCGGCCCAGCACTGAATTCCAGATGCGGCTCCCGTCCGACGGCCGGCGCGTCCGGCCGAGGAACGGCACCCGCCCGAAATCGACCTTGTCGCCGAGCAGTGACATCAGGGCAGGCAGCACCGTCACCGACCCGACCATGGCGATGAACACCACCGAGATGGTCGCCACGGCGAAGCCGGCGAACAGCTGCATGCCGGACAGGAACATCCCGGCCATCGCCACCATGACGGTCAGGCCGGAGATCAGCACCGACCGCCCGGAGGTGGCCGCGGCGACCCGCAGGGCGGTCTGCTGGTCCCGCCCGGCGGCGCGTTCTTCGCGTTCGCGGCGCAAGTAGAACAGGCAGTAGTCGACGCCCACCGCCAGGCCCATCAGCAGCATCACCGAACTGGCCGAAGTGTCCACGTGCATGGCGTGGCTGATCAGCGCGAGCAGCCCGTTGGCGGCGAAGAACGCGGTCAGCGCGAGCAGCACCGGCAAGGTCGCGGCCACGAGCGCGCCGAATACCACGAGCAAGATGCCGAGTGCCAGCGGCACCGCCGTCCACTCTGCCCGCTTGAAGTCCTTCATGATCGTGTCGTTGAACCACTTGTTCGCGCTCGCCTCGCCGAACTGCTCGATCGTCACGTCCGGGTGAGCGGCCCGCGCCCGGCTGACCGCGTCCAGCACCGGCTGCACCCGGTCCGCGGCGCTGTCGGGCTTGCCTTTCATCGCGAACTGGACCAGCACATCATGCTGGCTGGGGGAGACAGCTGCGACCTTGACATCCTGAACCCGCCCGGTGGCCTGCACCCCGGAGATGACGGCGCGTACCGCGGCCTGGAAGCCGCTCGTCCCGGCCGTGGCCGTCGCGCTATGCACGAGCACCAGTTCCTGCGCCGGCCGCGCGACGCCGACGTCGGTGAGCAGCCACTGCGCGCGGCCGGATTCACCTGCGCCGTACTCGGCCTGCGTCATGGTGACCTGGCCCACCGTGCTGCCGATCAGCATGGCCACGACGACAAGCAACAGCCAGCCGACGATGGCGGATATCCGGTGGCGCGCGCTCCAGCCGCCCAGCGAGGCGGCGAGATTGGCCTGATGCGCCATTGGTCTCAGCTCCTCCGTGACCGTCGCATCCTCCACCATCCCGCACCGGGGTAGCGCAGCCTGGTGGGCTTGACAGCCGTCAGTTGTCACCAAGTAAGCCCCGTCGTCCGCTGGCCAGCCAGAGGACAACGTCACTGGCAGTCCGGGCCGGAAGCCCTCTCCACGCGGCGACCCGACAGGACCAGGACGCCGCCCTGAAGTCGATCTCAGAGCCCGCGATAACGCTGTCATCTGAGGTCATGTTGCGCTTCCAGGTGGCTGTGCTGACTATCTTGGCCGATGATCTGGGCTGTGCGAGCGCAGTGTCGCTCCGCGGGGAAGCGGCTGGGTGCCGGCTTCGGCCTGGTCGGCTAGTGCTGTGCCGGCTGCGGCTGGGTGGGCTCGCCGTGCCAGGCTTCGCGCAGGTGGAGGCGGGCGCCGGTGTGCAGTACCGCGTTCTGGTAGAGCCGGGCGCCGGCGCGGAACAGGCCGTAGGTCGCGGCGAGCATGAGGATTACCGCGGCCGCGGCCTGCCAGGCCGGGACGTTCACGAGCGCGGCGCGCAGCGGCATGATGATGGGCGCCGTGGGCGGCAGCACGGACACGATGGTGACCCATCCCGCGGCGGGGTTGCTGATCGCCATGACCGCCAGGGCATAGGTACCCGCGGCCAGGGCGATGACCGGGCCCGCGGCTGCCTGCGCGTCCTCGGACCGGGATGCCAGGCTGCCCAGGCTGCCGTACAGCGTGCTGTAGAAGGCGAAGCCGAGCACGAATGCGCATGACCGTGGTCTTGTCGGCGCCATTCGGCCAAGCAGCCCAACCAGATGACCAGCCGGAACCTCCAGGCTGCACCCGTCCAGCGCCAGCACCTCGCCATAGCGCTTCACCAGGCCGGCCACTTCAAGCCCGGATACACCGGGCGTGCAGGGCACCCGGCCGCTAGCCCATCTGCCACAGGTGGCTGTCGGTGCCGCGCCAGAACACGTCCACGCTCCTACACCCATACCCCGCTGACGCTGGCAGGCCGCCCCCCTCCCGCGGCCTGACTAGCTCCATTCTCCGGGCCGCGTCTGGCCCGGAGAACCCGGGAAAACTGGGGTGCATCCGCGAAACCGGGGCGTATCAGCGCAGGCCGCGTTCTTCGGCCAGCAGCCGCGCGGCGTGGGTGGGCGTGATGTCGGCCTGCGCTCCCGGATGGGTGCGCAGGTAGATGTCCTTGATGTTCTGCAGGTGTTCGGCGAGCGTCGCCTCGGTGATGCCCATCTGCGCGGCGGCCCGCCGCTGCGTCATACCCCGCCGCCCGATCAGGATCAGCACTTCGCTTTGCCGCGGCGTCGGCTGCAGGAGGCCGCGCCGCCTGCGTTCGGTGTCCAGGATCCGGGCGTAGATGGCGCGTATCCCGGTCGGATCGGTGCCTAGCCGTTCGGCGATTTCCTGCGTGGTGTCGCCTTGGGCGATCGCCCGGAGAACGCTCAGCTCAGCCGGCCCCAGGTCACCGCGGCGAAGCGGGCGCACCTGGGCGTCGATCAGCAGATGCCCGGCCAGCTTGGGCCCGATCCAGCAGCCGCCACGTTGCGCATGTGCGGCGCGGCCGCACGGGTGCCCACCAGCATCAGTGCCAGGCAGAACAGCACGTCCACGGTGACCAGCAGCCGGTCCCGCACCGTCCTGGTCTGCCCGACCATGACGGCGAACCAGGCGGCTTCGCACGACGCCGCCACGGCGGCGCACACCGCAATCCACGGACGGGCCAGTGACCCCCAGACGAACAGCGGCAGGTACGCGAAGAACGAGGTGCCCACCCGGACGAAGACCAGCATCCGGCTGATCCGGTACTCGGTCCTGAGCACCATCCCGTCGGCGCCGGATTCCCGGATCCCCGTCTCACCTGCCACAACCCACCTCTCCCAACCCATCCACTATGGGACGTCGCGCACCGGCCCGGAATCCCGGTAAATCTCGGGTATCCGACGGCGAGGGAGCCATCATCGTGTGTATCTACCCCGCGGACAAGGGACGCAAGGGCACGCAGTACGCCCGTTCGGATTAAAAATGGTCCTTATGCCCGACGGTGCGGTACTGGCGGTCCTGGACGGGGTCCTTGAGCGGGTCACCTTCGCCAACCCCGAGACCGGGTACACGATCGCCAGGATCGCGCCCGAGCGAGGTTCTGGGGTCGGCGCGGAGGTCGACGGCCTCGGCCCCAAGCGGACCGCGATGGTCGCCGCGGCGTGGGCCGAGCAGAAGGCGATCAAGGAGGTGATGATCTTCCTGCAGGGCGTCGGGGTGTCGACGTCGCTGGCGGTCCGGATCTACAAGAAGTACGGTGACGCGTCGGTCTCAGTGGTCCGGTCCGAGCCGTACCGGCTAGCCGCGGACGTGTGGGGCATCGGCTTCAAGACCGCCGACACGATCGCCGCGTCGGTCGGCATCGCCCGGGACAGCCCGGAGCGGATCAAGGCCGGCCTGGCTTACACGCTGTCGAGGCGGCCGACGACGGCCACTACTACCTCCCCGCCCCCAACCTGGTCGCGGACGCCGCGGAGATCCTCGACGTGCCGCCGGGGCTCGTTGCTCCGTGCCTGGACGAGCTGGCTGCGGCTGAGGGGGTGGTGCGCGGGGCGGTTCCCGCCGCGTCCGGTGCGGCCGGACCGCAGGTGCCCGCCGTCTACCTGCCGCCTTAGCCTCGCACAAAATTCGCAGTAAAGCTCCGACAACAAACTCACCGTAATCCCACGACGATCTGGCGGATGTCAGTACGATCGCCGAGGCCGGCGGCTTTGCCTGCTACGCCCGAGTCCAGTACGACCTAACCGAGATTCGGGCTAAACCACCTGAAAGGGGAGTCAAGAGTGGGGCCTCGTGGACCAATTCGTTACTTGACAGCTTTCTTCGGCATAGCCGCGACGGCGTCGCTGGCGGCGGTACCGCTGGCCGGCATCTCGGCCGGAACGGTCACGGCTGCGCATACCGCCCAGCTCACCGACCGGATGGTCCCGGCGGTGAGCATGAACGGCAAGCCGCTCATGCGCAAGACCCAGGGACCGAACGCCTCGGGCACGTTCTCGTGCCAGGCCCCGGCGTCCGCCACCAACCCGACGCCCTGCTTCGCGCCCGCCCAGATCCGCAGGGCGTACGACATCCCCAGCAACCTGACCGGCGCGGGCGAGACAATAGTCATCATCGACGCCTTCCAGAATCCGACGATTGTCAACGACCTCGCGCTGTTCGACGCCACGTTCGGGCTGCCGACCCCCACGCTCAATATCATCGCCCCGCAAGGGCTGACCCCGTTCGACCCCACCAACCCCGACCAGGTCAACTGGGCGGGGGAAATCGCGCTTGACGTCCAGTGGTCCCATGCCATCGCCCCGGGCGCGACCATCGACCTGGTTCTCGCCAAGAGCGATGCCGACCCCGACATCCTGGCCGCGCAGCAGTACGCGATCGGGCACAACCTCGGCGGCGTGCTGTCCCAGAGCTTCGGCGGGGCCGAGACGTGCATGGCGCCCTCCGTGTTCACGGCGCAGCACCAGGCGTTCGAGCTGGCCAAACAGAACGACATGACCGTCTTCGCGTCCGCCGGTGACGAAGGCGCGGCGCAGCCGAACTGCGCTGGCACCGCCTACATCAAGAGCGTGAGCACGCCTGCCTCCGACCCGCTGGTCACCGGGGTCGGCGGCACGCACCTCTACGCGAACTACACCACCGGTGTCTACTACGGCGAGACCGTGTGGAACAACTCCGGCCTGAACCCCGACTTCGGAGCGGGCGGCGGCGGCTTCAGTACCATCTACTCGCGGCCGTCCTACCAGAACTCCGCGCGCACCCGCAGCGCCTTCCGCGGTGTGCCTGACGTCACCTACAACGGGGACGTCTACAACGGCGTGCTGGCTGTCTGCAGCGAGTGCGGCGCCGGCCCGAACCAGTTCTTCATCTTCGGCGGCACCAGCGCCGGCTCACCGCAGTGGTCCGGGATCGCGGCGCTCGCCGACCAGGCGGCCGGCCACCGGCTCGGCTTCCTGAACCCGTCGCTGTACGCGGTCACGAAGTACCCGCCCTACTACGCCGCGCTCCACGACGTCACCACCGGGAACAACAGCTGGGACGTCTCCGGCGTTACCGGCTACTCGGCCCGCCCAGGCTGGGATCCTGCCTCAGGCCTGGGCTCGCCCAAGGCCGCTATCCTGATCGCGTTCCTCCAACTCCCGCTGAGGGTCGTCGGCTCGCCTCTGTTCGTAGCCCAGCCTGATGTCCGCGGAGGTCGCTTCCGCGGATAACCCAGCTCCCGACGGCCTCGGACGTCATCAGCCGTCCGAGGCCGTCCGCGCTGAGCGGGTCACGGCGGCGGTGTAGTGTCCTACCGCTGTGCTACCATGATGTACATGGCAGTCCGCAAGAAGCGCTCGATCTCGGTGCCCCCTGAGCTGGATGCCGAGATAGCCACCGCGGCGGCGCAGGAAGGCATGAGTTACAGCGCATGGCTGGCCGGCATAGCCAGGAAGGAATTCACCATCCGGGCTGGCCTGGCCGCTGTTAGCCAGTTCGAACGCGACCACGGCTCGTTCAGCGCGGCCGAAATGGCCGACGCTGACGAATGGGCCGCGCAGGCGATCCAGCGGGTCCGCCAGACCGGAGGCAGCCCCCGACGCCAGGGCGCATGATGGGCGTCACCTACGACAGCGGCGCGCTCATCGCCGCCGACAAGGGCGAACGTCGCATGTGGGCCCGCCACCGCGCACTTCTGATGCGCCGCGAAGTACCGACAGTCCCCGCTCCGGTCGTCGCCCAATCCTGGCGCGGAACTAACCGCCAGGTGCTCCTGGCCCGGCTGCTGGCCGGATGCGACATCGAGGCGCTCGACTACGGTCACGCCCGGTCCGTCGGTGCCCTCGCCGCCCGCGCTGCCACCGCCGACATCGTCGACGCATGCGTCGTGGAAGGAGCACTGCGCCGCCACGACCTGGTAGTCAGCTCCGACGAAGGCGATCTTCGGTCAATAGCCTGCGCCGTCGGCAGCCGAATTGAGATCGACCACCCCTGACCCGGCTGAGCGACGCATCGGCGCCCGGCCAGTACGGACCGAAGGCGGCCGCGATTGCCCAGCCCGGTAGGGGCAGATGAACCGGCGGCCGGCCATGATGAGTACGTGGTAAACCGCTGCCAAGGCGCCGTCGGCTCCAGGTGCGGCGCGATGACCGTGCTCGTCGGCCGCCGCGAGTCATTCAATGCCGCGCACCAGCTGTGCGACCCGGGGCTGTCCGACGAGGAGAACCGGCGCCTGTTCGGGAAGTGCGCGAACTTGCACGGGCACAATTACATCCTGGAGGTGGTCGTGGCCGGCGAGATCGACGAGGCCAGCGGCTACGTCCTGGACCTGAAGCTGCTTTCCGACGTCATGGGCAGGCAGATCATCCGGGACGTGGATCACCGGAACCTGAATACCGACGTGCCGTGGCTCAAGGGCCGCATCCCCACCACGGAAAACCTGGCCCAAGCCTTCTGGGAGCGGCTCCAGGCCGAGCTTCCCGACGGGTTGCTGCGGTCAGTGCGGGTGTGGGAGACCGATAAGAACTGGGCGGAGGTCGGTGACCAAAGCTGAGGCCCCGGCCCGGGCGGGCCGGGACGTGCAGACGCGCTACACGGCCGCGGACCTGCGCGTGCTCACCCGGGACGAGGCGAGGCGGTTTGACCCGCACGGGGACGGTGATCCGCAAACCGACCCGGTCCTGGCCTGGGAGCTGCTGTACCGGCTCGAACCGGAGCTTTACGACCGGCTGGCCAGCGCCGAGAGGCTGCATCCGAGTGTCGTCGGCTGGCTGCCGCGCGCCGTCGAGCGGATCGCCGAGGTCGGCGCGGGCACCGGACGGCTCACACTCGAGCTCATCGACCGCGGGCGGGAGGTCGTGGCGGTCGAGCCCGCCCGGCCGTTGCGCCAGATCCTGAGGCGGAAGCTCGCGGCAGCGGACCACGGCGACCGGGCGCGGGTGATCCACGGGTTTTTCGACCAGCTGCCGCTGCCCGACGACTTCGCGGACCTGGTCGTCGCCTGCTCGGCCTTCACCCCCGACTCGGGACACGGCGGCGAGGCCGGCCTGGCCGAGATGGAGCGGGTGTGCCGGCCGGGCGGCTGCGTGGCCATCATCTGGCCGAACAACCTCGACTGGCTCGCCGCCCGCGGCTACCGGTACGCATGCTTCCCCGGGCCGATGTGCGTCGAGTTCCGCAGCTACGACGAGGCCGTCGAGCTGGCCGGCATCTTCTACCCCGGCGCGGCCGACCAGGTCCGCGGGCGCGGCCGGCGGCGGGTTCCGTTCGAGGTGCTGGGGATCAACCCGCCGAACGACCTGGCCTTCAAGGTGCTGGCTCAATGAGACTGGCACAGTGAGGCGGGCACAGTGAAGCGGACACAGTGAGGCGGGCACAGTGAGGCGGGCACAGTGAGGCGGGCACAGTGAGGCGGGCACAGTGAGGATCGCCATCATGGCCCCGCTCGTGACGGCCATCCGCGAGCCGCAGCAGGGTGGTTCGCAGGCCTTCGTGTCCGATCTGGCCCGCGGCCTGGTCGGCCGGGGGCACGAAGTCCATGTCTACGCCGCCTCCGGATCGAAGATCCCGGGGGTCGAGGTGATCGACACCGGAGTCGACCCCGAGTCTTTGGCGGGCACGCTCTACCGGGCGTTTGCGCCCGCCGGGCCCGCGGGGCCGGGGCCGGCGGCAGCCGAGTCGGCGTTCGCCAGCGCCTATCAGAGCGTGCGGGAGACCCAGTATGACGTGATCCACAATCACGCCTTCGACGTGCCCGCGGTCCGGCATGCGGCGGCGCCGCGCCCGCCCGTGGTGCACACGCTCCACCTGCCCCCAGACCAGGCGGTCGCGGCGGCGATTCGTCATGCCGCCCGATCCGCCCGGCCGCCGGCGGTGGCCGCGGTATCGGTCTTCCAGGCGAGCGCCTGGCGCCGGATCGTCCGCGTGGACGCGGTTCTGCCGCCCTACGTGCCCACGAGCGCCATCCCGTGGTCGCGGGCTCCCGGGGATGGCGCCGTATTCGCGGGCCGGCTGAGTCCGGAGAAGGGCGCCGCCGAGGCCATCGACATCGCCCGCGCGGCCGGAGTGCCGATCGACGTCTACGGCGATGCCTACGACGCCGAGTACAGCCGGGAGCAGATCGGTCCGCGACGAGCCTGGCCCGGCGTGACGGTTCACGAGGCCGTGCCCCGCCCATCACTGTGGGCGGCCATGGCTCGAGCGGCGGTGGTGCTGTACCCGGTCAAGTGGGACGAACCCTTCGGGATGGCCGCCGCCGAGGCACAGGCGTGCGGGACTCCCGTCGTCGGCTTCAGGCGCGGGGGGCTCGGCGAGGTGATCGCGGACGGCGTGACCGGCTTCCTGGTGCCGCCCGGTGACGTCGGCGCCGCCGTGGATGCCGTCGGACGGACGGCCGGGATCTCACGTCCGGCCTGCCGCGACCACGCCGAGGGGCAGCTCGACCTGGAGCGGAGCCTGGACGCTCACGAGCGGCTATACCGGCAGCTGGTTAGTCCCGGTGCTGGGGCCCCGGACCATGGGTGACCGGGGGCACTGGCTGACCGGGCGGGTAGCGGTAGTCACCGGCGCGAGCCGCGGGATCGGGGCGGCCACAGCCGAAGCCATAGCCGCGGCGGGTGCTCACGTGGTGCTGGCCGCCCGGGACCGCGAGGCCCTCGACCGCGTGGCCGGTCGCATCCGGCAGGCGGGCGGCGAGGCCGCGGCGGTGCCCGCCGACGTGAGCCAGGACGCCGAGGTCGAGCGTGTTTTCGCCGCGGCCGGGGAGGCGGGCCCGGTCGCCGCCCTGGTCTGCGCGGCCGGGGTCCTGACGTCCGCGCTGTTCGCAGAAACGACAATGGAAATTTGGGACGAGACGCTCCGGGTCAACCTGACGGGCTCGTTCCTGTGCTGCCGCGCGGCGTTCACCGCCATGATCCCGGCCCGCGAAGGGCGGATCGTCAACATCGCCTCGCTGTCCGGCGTCTACGCCACCGAGAAGTTCCCGGGGCTGGCCGCCTACAACGTCTCCAAGTACGGGATCATCGGCCTCACCGAGGCCATCGCGGTAGAGGGCCGGGAGCACGGCATCACCGCCATCTGCGTCAGCCCGGGCGCCGTCGACACCGAGATGCTGCGCCGGGCCAACCCCGCGCTGCGTCCCGGCCTGACCCCCGACGATGTCGCCGGGCTGATCGTGGCACTCCTGGACAGCCCGCTGGCTCCGGCCAGCGGCGCGAACATCCCCCTGTTCTCCAACGCCTGAGTTCTCCCACGCCTGACCGGACGGACCGGTTCATCGGTCAGGGCCGGCGCGGGCGGTCCTGGCTGGCGGTGGTGACCTTCAGGACCCGGGCTGATCGGCCGCGCCTGGCCTGCCGCGCGTGGCGCCGCTTGTCCTGCTCTTCGGCCAGCAGATCGTCGGCGTCCGTCTCCAGGAACAACTTCACGAACATCGGGTGCATGATGGTCCTCCTACGGTCGGTCCCTTATACAGTACAATTATTTAATTAATTTTGACAAGTAGGTCTTTGCCCGTCGTTTCGTATTCCATCCCGCCCACCCCGCTACGGCATAGGAGATGCTGGCTGTGGTGACATCGACCTGCGCTATCGCAGGTGCTGGAGCAGGACATGATGCCGCGACCGACAGGCCCGTTCTCCGCGGCCACGACCGGGATGCCGCGGTTAGCCGCGAGGCTCAGGCACTGGGGGCCAGCGACCACAGGTCGGTGTGCTCGTCGGCGAGCACGCCGGGAGCCGGCCGGGCGCGCACGGCGACCAGGCGCGCGCAGGCCGCCATCTCGCCGTCTCGGTCCTGCTCCGGATCGCCGCCCCGGTCCAGCCCGACAGCGGCCCGCACGATCCCGTCCACCAGGTAGAAACCGATCAGCTGGCCCTCATCCGCGCGGCCGCGGACCACGAACTCGTCCCACCGGGTGACATGGCCGACGTACTCGATCTTGTGCTCGTACTGATCGGACCAGAAGCTA
>Ga0074046_10003509_pt1 | contig 13073 bp, 16 predicted proteins | sample BogForMeECP23OM3_FD_94441 | JGI IMG/M metagenome (GOLD analysis project Ga0074046, IMG submission 94441) | Bog forest soil microbial communities from Calvert Island, British Columbia, Canada - Bog Forest MetaG ECP23OM3 | ecosystem: Environmental > Terrestrial > Soil > Wetlands ...
CCACCCCAGCCCCTGCGGCCAAAGCCTCCGAAACCGCCGTGGCCGCCGAAACCGCCACCGCCGCCATGGCCGCCGCCACCCCGACCGACAAAGCTGTCGCCGCAGCCTACGCAATTGTTCATTACATCCTCATTCGTTTCAATCTCGGACCCACAATCACTAAACACCTAACGGTGGGCGTCGCCGCTTGAGCACCTCGAGAGTGACGAAGCGGCGACGCCAACACCATCAGCGGCTGCGACGGTGATGCGCGCGGCGACGCGAACGGCCGCGACGACGGTTCTTCGCAATGGCCTTCTTGATGTTCCTACGAGCGGCTGCAAGTTGTTTGCGTGTCATGTTATTTCCTATTCCTTTCTTTCAATACGTTTAGAGAAACTAGACCTAATACATGTAAGGCGCCAAAAACGGATACTCGAAGCTCGAGTCCCACGCTGCGAGCATATGCGGGTTACAGTAACCGGGGTATGGAGTCGTGAACGGGAAGTCCCAACCAACAAAGTCTCCCGTCACTGCTGCAGTACCTGCGTCACCGGCTGCGTCACTCTGGCTTGCATCTGCACTTGTTTGATCAGCGTCTGCTGATGTCTGATCGGCCGCCGCATCAGCATCGTCGCCATCGACTGTCTGTACATCAGAACCCGGAAGCGGACCTGACGACGCATCAGGCACAGTAGCTCCAGTCTCTTGCTGCACGGCATCATTGGCAGCAGTTTCACCAACCTCGAGAACGATCTGCTCGGCTTCACCCTGCGGAGTAAGGCGATAGGTGACCTGACCCTCGGGCCACATAATCATCTCTTTGAGACAGAGACCCAGCTCACTGCGCATCGTGCATCGCGCACGATGCCGAGCCCACTCGGGACGTGCGCCCCAAAGCCAGCTCTCGTAGCGACCACCTCGCTCCCAGCCCCAGCCGTGGCCGAAACGCCAACCGGGCTCGAAATGACCCCAGCCTCGGCTTAGACCCCGACCAAAACCATGCTCACGGCCTCGGCTTCTCCCGCCAAACCCGCGATGACCACGGACCTCGCCATGAGCGGCTCGTGCATGATGAGCCGCAGCGACGTTATGAGCAGCTGCAGCTCGCGTATGCATGGCTTTGCCATGAGCCGTTGGATGTGCCTCTGCAAGCTGCGCATGATTCGCAGCCTGCATCGCGTGAGAAGCAGATTTCTGAGCCGATTGTTGCACCGCTGGATTAGTTCGCGCTGCAGGATGCGCCGCGGCCTGCTCCGCTGACGAAGCCTGAGCAGCAGCGTTTTCAGCATGCACAGGAGCTGGAGCCGGAGCAGCAGTTGCTCCTACGAACTCCTCGCCCCAATGATGATGTTCGTGTTCGAACGGCCGAAAGTCATGGTCACCAAACCAGTTGTGATGCCAGCCCGTACGATGCTGCTGCGCGCGCCATGCGTCGAGCGTTGCGGGAAGCGCAGCCGGCGGAGGCGGCGGCGGAATGTTCGGAACGCAGTGGTTCTGCGACGGATCCCAAAACTGGCCAGCGGGACACGGAAGAACCGGTGTAATCGGCACATCATCGCCAACATAGAATCCTCCCGACGCAATAGGCGCAATCGGCGGAAGCGTTCCCGGTGGAGGCGGAGGCGGAATGTTCGGAACACAGTGGTTATGCGCCTCGTCCCAAAACTGACCAGGTGGACACGGAAGAACCGGAACGATGGTCTGGCCACTATCGCCCACATAATGGCCCGACGTCTGAACATGCGAAGAAACGCAAGTTCCCTTCAAATAGTCGTAAAAAGAACCTGGCGGACACTGCGGCGCAGGACTCGTCGGCACATGAGGAAGCGAAAGTGGAACGCAGCTCTGAGATGCTTCGTCCCAGTACAAATTCGGACCACATGCCGCTCCAACGAAATCTCCAGATGCGAGCACTGGGCCTGGCGACGCCGAAGTAATCTGTTCGAAATCAAGCGCGTTCGCAAAGCCGTTTGCCAGCTCGACGACGTACGCAGACATGCCAGACGGATCGTTACGAGGCGTGCCGCACACGACCGCGCCAGGGCGGAGCGAAGGTCCAACTGGTGTCGCAAAGTTCTTCTCGAAGAAGACCCCAGCACCGTGCGGATTCACGACACGATACTGAAGTTGGCCCGGAAAAGGACATGCGCCGGCACCTACGTACATTGGATTCTCCTTGTGTCACTTGTATGCGTCATACAGGGGCAAAAATTTCGCTTCGACAATCTTACGCGCGGGAGCGGATCTCGACGAATTGTTGAAACTTTTCATGCCGTCGCTCCGAACCAAGCCTCTCGCTCCACTTGCGCTCCCGCCTGAATAAGCGCGCTGCACCATTCCAGCAGCAAACTTTCCAGCACGCTTGTGAATCGGTCCAACGAATCGCTCAGAACTAGTTGAGGCACGAGAAATTCCGTAAATCAAAACAGCGCCAATTCCAATGACGGCTGCAATCCCGAACCACGGAACCACGGACGCAGCAGGGACTGATGAGGACGAAAAAGAAGACGAGGGCGCAGCAGCCTGCTGGTGAAACAAGTTCCCGCCCCACTGCGCTACCCCGAGCGGAGTGAATCCTGGCATTGCTGTCCACCAGGGAGGCAAATCAATCCCTGCGCGATAATCGTCTACGTACCAAGGCGCTGAATTCACTTTGACTCCAGCGCTCCACGAATCGCCGAACGACTCATGTAAAAAGACGTACGAACGCCACGGTAAATAAAATAGGCGCCCACGATCCCACCGACAACAAGACCGACTTTTGCGAGTACGGACCAATCCGTATTAGGCGACGGTGAGGTCTTAGACGAGCCAAAACCAAATCCCTGAGCCAGACCAGCTGGCGGGATGAGTATGCCGAGAGGCGTAACGTCAGAAAGACCTCTTACGTACTCATCGCCGTAGGCATACGGAAAATACGGATGACGTCTCTCAGTTGAGAATGGATAGTACGGATGAGTCATGGAAACTGCATGGCTCCCTGAAAGAGCGGACCAACAAGCTGCGCTGTAGCGTTGTCGGGGCCAGCATTTCCGTTCCACACCATGATTTCGACGCCGGAACCATCAGCGTTCGCGACGCCTGCTCCCATTGGATCGGTCACAGCATTTGCGGTATTCCGCAAAGTGATTTGAATCTGAAGCGCACCGCTCCCAGGAGTCGTAATGAACGTAGCAATACGCGTTGAAATCGTCGTCGTACCGGGCGCTGTCGTTCCACCTCGCATGGTCACGCTCACACGAGCAAACCGCGGGTCAAGACCGTTCGGGCCTACAAAACCATCTGGAAAACCGAAACCAGGCTCACCTACGAGACTGCCAGAGCCTATATCTGAAACTCCAGTACCCGAATCAAGAGTCAAAATGAAGTCGCCAATCGGTGAACCTACTGGTCGAGCGACACTAGAAAAGCCGCGCCCTGTAATTACAGGATTGCCGGCCGCATTAATCGTCAAAAGCGCGTCCGCAATCGGTTGAAGCGGTACAGCGGCATAATCAGCCATTAGGCACCACCCAAACAATGATTTCTAGCCCGGCGGGATTGTCCACCAAGGCAAGAGGAAAAGTCTCTGTCACCACCACGATTTGATCTGCACCGACTCCCGCCACCGGGCTGAGCAGATAAAGAACAGCCGACGTAGCGACGAGTGATACCGGCGGCACACCCGTACCTCGCGCAGTAATCATCGTACGAACGTGTGGATTGACGACAGGCCCAGCTCCCGGCTCTACAGCCCCCGCATTTCCTGGCAAACCTTCATCGAGATTGAGAACGTAAGCTCCCGTAGGAAAACCAACCACGCGCGCAATACCCGAAACGCCTTCACCATCAAATACGACAGGAGAACCAGGAGCCACGCCTAGCGGAAATGAAATCACGCCTTGAACAATTGGCTGAAACGGAACAGCAGCGTAATCGGTCACGAAACAACTCCTCCTCCGATACCGCGCCACACAACGATATGAAAGCCGGCCACTGGATCAATGAAAGCTCCGAGAGAAGTTTGCAGCACTATCGCAATCGCGGGCGAACCCACCCCAGTCACAGCAGATGGAGGATAACTTACTCCGATGAACGTAATTCCAGACGAAGGCGGCGCTCCCGTCCCAAGCGGCGTAACCATCGCTCGAACATCCGGATCTGGCGCGAGCGGCGGCGAGGGTCCAAATGGAACTGCGCCCGCATTGCCTGGGAGGCCTACGTCAAACACGAAAATATATCCGCCCTGTCCGCCCGTTGCCGGAAGACGGAAGATCGAGACAATACCCTTACCGTCAAACACAGCCACGCCGCCAGGTCCGGCCGGAAAGGTGACACGACCCTCGACAATCGGCTCAATCGGTGCTGCCGCAAAATCAGGCATTTAATGACGAAGCTCCGTCAACATAAAGTGCTTCAGTGATTCTCTCCTACTTCGCTGCAATGACGACGACTCCGCGCCAACCAAAAGCACGAAGTCGCCGCCACGCAGGACAGAGACGAACTCAGTTCGCCGGATCGCGCCAGATGATGAAGTCGAACGCTTCATTCGCCGCCGCACCCGCAGCCACCTGCGTCGTGAACCCGATTTGGAGCTGACCACCCACGAGAGTCTTGGTTACACCAGCAACGTTCGCATTCGCCGCGCTGCCGAGCAGTGTGATCATGACCCGAGCATGCGCCGCATCCGAGTTGTCGCCTGGAAGGCCAGCGTCGCACGTGATCGTATAGGTACCAGCAGCCGATGCAGCGACAACCGCCCCGGTTGCAACCGTTACAAGGGCGCCGAAAGTTCCGTTGCTCGTTCCCTGAGCCAAAATCTGAAGCTGACTAATATCTCCGGGCATGGTGCATTCCTCTCTGTTGAGTGTTTACAAAGCCAAAAAAAACCGACACTGAGAGCGGGTGCACCTATTCACTCGCGCTTTTACAAGCCTAGCCGAGTAAGACCAGGACTCAAAATTGTCAAAATATTCGCTGTTCAACGGACACTATGAACCAGTAACCTGCGCTCAAATCAGGCCTTTCACCGAACGCCTCGCGGGGAGCCCGCACCCCCGAGGCGTGGCCGCACTAAACGACGCGAGTCCTTTCTCGGTACTCGTCATCACTCACGACCTCGGCGTAAATACCTCCACCCACGGCCTTCGTCCCGGCCTCTTGCTCTGCTCGGTATTTCTCGACCGCTGATTCGAAGTACGTGACCGTCTTCTCGAAAGCTTCTTCCGTCACGCGAACTTCGGCTTCTCCGAAAGACTCAGCAAGCGACTTGAAAGCCGCAGATACAGCGTCACGTACGCGATAACCGCGATTGAGGTACTCCGTCACGAAGTGGATCAACCTCTTTTGCGTATCTAAAGGAGCTGAAACCTGAACATCATTGGGTACGTAATTACTCATCACCAATCTCCATTATCTACGAACATAAAGTCGATTCATCTCGCTATATCGCTGCACAGGCTCAGGCGGAATGTAGTCCACAAAAACCGGTCGTAGACCAGCCTTACGCATCTCACAAGTCTCCTGAGAATGGCCTCGATTCAAGCACCACTCACATTTGCGGCCCTTCTTGACGATCTTCTCTTTTCGTTCCTGAGCCCGCCGATGATAGCAATCAGAGCAAAGTCCAGATCGATTGATCGCGGATAGAGAAGATCCACAATTACAGCGCATTGGCATTCTCCCCTCGAAGTTTCGAAAGCAGAGCTTGCGTAGGCTCATCAAACTTGCCAGTTGGAACCAAACCAAAAGATAATTGCAATTCTTTAATTGCGGACTTCGCCTCCTGATACTTGGCTCGATAACGTCTCTCAGCTTTGGCGTTGCTGAATTGCCAATACCAGTAAGCGCTAGCGCCAATGACTGAAACTACGCCAAGATAGAGTGATAACTTGGCGTAGTCAGTCGAGCTGCTTTTGCGCTCCAAACGCATCAGCGAACGATGCGCTCAGGAACGAAAGTCGTCCCAGCTCCGCCAGCCTGCTGAACCACGAGCTGACTCGCGGGAGCAACGATTGTGTCCTGCGTATTTGGACGCTGAGTGGGCTGCGAAATTACGGCATCTGTCCCGAGCGCCGAATGACCCTGAGGGGTCGGCACCTGCACGACGTTGTTCATGACACCAGCCTGAGCCGGCGGCACGAATGTATTACCAGCCGGCGGAACAACGCGCATTCCGGCAACGTCATAAGGCTGCATCGGAGAAGCAATCTGGCCCTGACCAGAAGCGATTTGAGCCTGCGGAGTTCCGACCGATACCGCAGGTGCATTTTGACGATGAAGATGAGCGAGATGCGGTGGATACCACGGAGCCGCGGGCTCCGCGGCCATGGCAGGAGGCTGCTGCGCCGCGCCGGCTTGGCCTGCTGCATTGTAATGAGGAGCAGGCTGATACGGAGAACCAACAGGAACCAGGCCGCCCACAGGACCGCCCTGCGGCTGCGTCTCTGCAAAAAGAGCAAGACCCTGAGCCCCAGACGATGCTGCGGGCTGCTGCCCTTGCTGCGTAAGAGGCAGAGCCGCGTACTGACGGCTTGCGGCCTGCACATCTTCGAGCATCCCGAGACGCCCGCACTCCGCTACGCATTCAGCTGCAAGCGAGTGCGCCATTTGCTTCGCGCTCTGCATATCAGAGGACTTCGCAGTATAGGCCGCCATCGCATGCGGAAGAATCTTCGTGTACAGCTCTTTTGATGTTGTCATTGCAAACCTTTTCTCTTTCATTCAATTACAAAACTAAATATTCAAGTAGAAAAACGCGAAGAACGGCACCTCGATGCTGTTCGCAACTGCACTATTGCCAGCAAAGACGTCAATGGACGTAGCTCCTTGCACGATTGGAATAGGCTGAGTGGTATTCGCTTGAAAAGGACCCGTCACAGCGTTCGTCCAATCAAGATTCTGCGTCCACTGAATAGCCACAGCCTGAGGCGTATCAGCGGGGTTATTGAATCCGCCAATCATCCTCACCGATTGCGCGCCATGTGGAATCGGAATTCTCGCACGATTCGTAAACGGAGCTGCTGGAGTAGGCCCTGCAGAGGGAACGCTTCCCCTAAAAATTCGCTGCGGAAGCGAATCAATCGACGATATCGACGTATAACCACGCGCACACCAGCCAAGATAATTGATGGGATTCTGCTGTACGCCAGCAGCGACAATCGTTCCCGCACCGCTGCCCTGCAATTCCATGATATTCGGAGGCAGATCCGAAAAGCTGTCGTTCGTTAGAACAGGCCCGCCAGGAAAAAGCAAATACGTCCGCACGATGTTCGGTGCAGCGCCCGCGTCAGAACTGGCGAAATAACGAGGCGCCATACGGCCCGTGACACGCATAAAAGAGCTTGCCGTCGGAACCTTCACGAGCGTCCCAGGCAAAACATCCGCGATGATGTTCGCGATCTGTCCTCCCAAATGCCCGAACTGAAACGATGCAAGCGCTACAGCGCCACCGAACGGCGCCGCAAGGCCAACGCCCTCGGCATCGCCTGCTGGGACGACAAGAAGTGGCGAGCCTGGCCCTGGCGCCTCGACTTCGGCGTAGGCCATGATGTCTTTCGAAAGGATGTACCTTGTGCGTGCAATCGAAGCCGGCGCATCAAAAATCGCAGCCGAACCAGTTCCTTCGTCTTGCTGAGGGACACTGTCTCCCTGCGTATCGAGGTAAGCGCGCTGCGGCACGAGCGCCACATCCTGATGCGTAACCGGAGCATAGTGACCCACGCTCTCGGTCTTGCCGGCACGCGAGAGCGCCACGCGTGGATCCGCAGACGGTTGCGTCTCGATCGACATGCGACCTTGCGCATACTCGAGGTAGTCGGGATTGTTCGGATCTTCCCAGCCCATCTGCGGACCTTGAGACCACGGCGCGTAAGGAAGCTGAACCAGCTCCCCTTGCGCATTGAACGCCCAACCTGGAGGCGCTACCCGACCGTAATTGTCGGTAGTGAAGTACTCCGGAAGCCCCGGAACATAGCCGTGCTCTCGAGAATGCGGAATCTGTCCGTTCATGGATGGCGTCTCCCAATGCAGCAGCTACGGCTACACGGCACGCCACCTATTACGGGCCCGCAGTCACTGGAGATTTTGCGCGATTCAGAGCGAAAAGACCAGTCTTATGTTGACTGTGCTCAAACCGGCAAAATTCAGGTCGTTAAAGTTCGGTTACCGCCTTGAACGCGGGTAACGCTGGTTCGAATCCAGCCGGCGCCATCTTGAGGCTGTTCATCCGAAGCCTTGCTGCATGTGGGGTTCCATCCGCGATGACTCAAGCGAAGCTTCTCTCCTTCGTAACCACGCCCCGCCAAATGCACCGAGTGCCGCGCCGACGGCTGCGTGTGACCCGTAAGCTTTCGTGCCGAGGTGCGCGACGACGAGTCCAATACCGGCACCGATGACGCCGCCTGTGAGCGCCTGCTTGAGCGGCGCATGGCGTTCGCCGACGTTGTCAACGATCGGCGGGAAAGCCCCGCTGACAACCGTACTACCCTGCTGGGCGGCGGTGACATGCCCGAGCCCCATCCCGAGCAACGCGATGTTGATGATGTGCGGATCGGCGAACGCTTCGTAGTGCGACAAGACGCTCCCGATCCCGCTCATCGCTTTCGCGTCGAGGAACTTGCCGGCGAGGAACCCCTGGATGAAGACGTGTCCTGCGGTCGCGCTTTGGCCCGAAATCAAATGGGCGATCGCCTCAGCCTCGTCGTCGCCGATCTTGCTGTAGCTCTGCGCCTTCTTGGCGACCTCAGCCCACATCGCGCCGAAGTCGGCGCCTTTTTTTTGTTGCGCGTCGGCGATGTCTTTCGCAATGACGCTCAAGGTCGACCCGAGCGCTTTCAGGGCTGCGGGAGGAATGTTGAAGCCGGCAGCTCCGGCACCTTGGCCCGCCGCGGCCACCGCCGCTTGGATGAGTGCGGGACCAAGCTGACCGAGCGCGGCGCCAAAGTCTCCAGCGTGGATCGCTGTATCTGCCGCTTGAACGGCGGCTGTAACGACCGCAGACGCCGCGCCGAGCGGTGCGGCGAGAATGCCAGCGGTCATGGCGCTTCCGATGGCCGTTATGACGGCCATGACCGCGCCCGTGATGGTGCCCCAGATGCCTTTCCCGACCCAGTCCTTGTCGTAGACGAACCCTTCGTAGGACCAATCTCCCGCGCTCCCGCTCTTCATGTCCGAGAGCCACGGGTACCTCGCCTTGAGGGCCTGCTTCTGTTGCTGCGTGATCCAACCAGGGTTGGCCCGCTCGGCCGCGATCTTTTTCGGGTCGTCGGTCTCGCGGGTATGGATGTCGTCGAGGCCCGCAGCGATAGCGGCGTCGCTGTTGTCCTGCTGCGGCGTCGCCCACCAACTGTTGTTCACCGGGTCGAGCGCGTTCGGCACCGCGCGCATCGGGTACGTGATGCGCTTCATCTTGTCGTTGTCGTAGTAGTAGATGACGACGGGGTTGGTGTCGTACGAGGACTTCGGAAGCGGGCCTAGCTTGCGACGATGTGTGATAGCCTGCTGGACGGCCCGATCCAGATCCTTCCAGTGCATCCCGTCGCCGATGTTGTGGTTCTTCGTGCCCGAGTACCGGCACTTCCACACGGGGTGGTTCTTGTTCTCGTAGGCCGCGATGAGGAGGAGCACATCGTGGTTTTCTTTGCGAGGATCCTGGCCCCCGATGAAGCAGCGCTTGACGGCTTCGTTATCCGACCAATACCGAAGCGGATCGTCGTGGTAGTAGTCGTAGAGGACAGCGCGAGCCTGATCTCGCTTGCTCGCGCGCGGGTTGAAGCTGACGACCACGTCAGCGGGTCGCGGCGGCTGCGACCACCCCACGAGATACGCGGCACCGGCACCGATCACACCGATCGGACGCGGAGGTGGCGGAGGAGCGCTGCGCTCCATGAGATCACCCACGATCATGCCCACCTGTGCAACCATTTCCTCGTAGGACGACGGGTAACCAAACCAGCGCTCGTACAAAGGCGTTCCTAGAACGGCGACTTCCGGGCTGAACACGCTCATCGACCGAATTAGAGCATGCCTTTTTGTCAATGGACAGGGCCGACTACTTACTGCCAGGCAGCCCCCGGCGTCGCTCCGGGCGTCCCCGGCGTCGCTCCGGGCGTTCCCGGCGTCGCTCCGGGCGTTCCCGGCGTCGCTCCGGGTGTCCCCGGCGTCGCTCCGGGCGTCCCCGGCGTCGCTCCGGGCGTCCCCGGCCAGGCAGCTATGACGTGCCGTTGATTTGACGGCAGCTCGTGTCCAGGATGGTACGATGGATGGTACGATGCAGGGCGCCGCCATGCTCGATCCGGGTCCGCCAGCCCCCATTTACCGCGAGATTCCAACCGGGGGTCAGTGGGCGCGTCGCTCGGTCACTCTTGGCGAACGCGTCGGCCAGTCGATCGTCGTCCGTGACCTCGGAATAGTCGGCAGGTGTCGGCGCTTCGAGATCACGTGCCAGTTCTGCGAAGCTATTCAGATCCGCAGCGCCGGACAGATCAATGCCGCGCTCCGCTACAACCGCCCGATCACGTGCCCCCAGTGCCTCGGAGAGGGCCGCTTGGCCCGCGCCCTTGAGACCCAGGACAAGCGGCTCGCGCGGGTGCTCGCCGGCGGGCCCATGTACACGTGCTTCGAGATCGACTCCATCTGCGACGGCGTGAGAAATGATCTCGAGGTCGAGTTCGGGGCGTCCACTCACGACGATATACCGATCTCGGACATGACCATCGCGGCCGGGTGGCCATACAGCGCGAACGTGCCCGCGAAGGATGCAGTCGCCGAATACATCGGGGAGACCGCGGCCGAACGCGCTTGGCGCCACGAGATGCATAACACCCTCTTCCGCAAGCGCGATCTCGAGTACCGGGCGGCGCTTCGCCGCGCGTACGAGCGCGACCAAGGGCAGTTCGCGGAGCGTGCCCAAGAGGCGGCAAGGGCGCTCGAGGAATTCATCGAGGCAGGCGGGCGGCTCAGCGTCGCCCAGCCCAGCAAACCGTGCCCATGCGGCTCTGGGCTCGTGTTCGCCGACTGCCACGGCTCAGGCGATTAGCCGTCAGCGCAAGCCACGGCGCCATGATCTTGAATCGTTCGCGCGGGAGAGCATGCGGCCGGTCTCCGTCGAGAAGACCCAGATCCCTCGTCGTGCGCTGGCTTCGCTCCGATCAGTCCAAACGCTGAGACTCCAGCATGACGCCGTCACAAATCCCGAGCGCCCAAAATCGATTGACCATAGGGCGGCTCTTGAGTGCGAGCGCTATGGTCTCCTGGTCAGCAATCTCGAGAAAACAGCTGAGGTCGCTCACTGAGAGCACTCCAATAGCGCTGCCGGGAGTGCTCCCAACCTCGAATCGAAGACTGCCGCTCGAAGCATAAAGCAAGCCTTGGGCAAGCCGATCGTCGCATCGGATGACGACGCATACGAACGTTGAATCACAAGGCCTCACTCCAGCGTTGCGACTCGCTTCGTCAAAACGCAATGCCATCAGCGCGTGATTCTGATCGAGCAGTTCGGCTACGGCACTCATTGTTCAAAGCAATAAAGGGACAATGAATAAAAGCACTGATAGCCACCTCCACCCCCCTGCGCATCGCTCCACCAGTCGCCTTGATATCCAGACGTGTAACCAATGTAGCCGACTCCAGCAATGTTTGTCGTCATCGATGTTCCATCCGTAAAGCCAGAGCAGTCAAAACTGCTACCGTGCGAAAGCATCGACGTTCCGTCCCCGTACGTCGAAGTCCATGCAATTCCGGTCAATAAGGAACCATTCCAAACAACCGGCACGTCGTTTTCATCTCGATCGATATTGTGCTCGAGACTGCCGCTCGTGAGATCCGACCAGTCATTCGCAATCACAGTCCCATCGAGCAATTGCCACGGAACACTAGAATGAACGAACCGAGTTTTTGGCGACGAAGTTGAAGTCGAAACCCACGCCATCCACTTCCCGCCAAGGCCTGCAGCAGTGGCCGCCGACTGACACAAACCATCCGCTCCAGACGCTCCACCAAGATTGGCGGTCCATTTTCCAGACGAAATAAAAACTCGTCGAGACATTGGCCCTACGTATCCGTCGTACCCATCACCTGCATCCGCAGGATCGAGCGAATCGCCTCCACCTGCATCCGTACTCGGCGCCGCATCAGCATCCGAAATCTGAACATCGGCCCCGGTGTCGCCGAGAAAGCCTCCATCGTCATACGGCAAGAGAAACGTATCCGTCGAACAGCCAGACGCGAAAGCCACGACCAGCGCCACCGCGGCACACCCGAAACACAAGCAGACCGCTCGACCAAGGAGCTGAGAAAAAACGAGCTTCATACTCTATGGATAGCGCTATACTCAAACGCTGTCAAGTTCCTCGAGCCGTTTCTTCGCAAGCCAGCGAAACCATTCAGCCACGGTCTTGTGCTCCACACTGGCTGCGGCTGAAAAAAGCCCGTGTTCGCGTGAATCTACCCGGATAAAAATAGCGCGAGATTTCCGCTTGTAAGCGGGCAACTTTTTCGGCATGAGTCAAACATACCGCTTGCGCAATCGAAACGCAAGATCTAGAGTCGCTCGGAGGCCGCGACAAAGGACAGGACAAATGAACGAATTGCTCGATCGCAGGGTGTACAAGTACGGATGCCTGACGCCGAAAGACCCGAAGCCAATTATCGAGCAGATGTACCAAGCTCATCGCTACCGAATAGAACTCGTGCTCATCGAGCGCGGACGGCGCTCAGCAATTCGGGCTCTGCTACCGGAAGACCGAAAAGCATGGAGCGCGGCAATGAAAACCGAGCTTGTCTCACAAGAGATCAAGATCATCAATGAACGTGCAGCAGAGTTGAGGCGGGGAGCAAGAGAGCTATGTGGTGCCCACTGGGGAACGTACCAGCTCATTGAGGCTGCCGATCAAGACTCTCGCGCAGACCTACCCCTGACTGAAGACCCGCGCTGGCCCCCGTGGTCAGGAGAAGGAGCTATCTCTGTTCAACTGCAGGGAGGTCTTGAAAAAGCAGGCATTCAAACAGACACGCAAATTCAAGTCATTCCATCTGAACATGGCAAGCAAAACGAATACGTGACACTGCGCATGCGAATCGGCTCAAATGGTCGTAAGCCCGTCTGGGCTGAA